>SMVB01048347.1_pt1 | contig 46741 bp, 46 predicted proteins | sample 2456461 | NCBI WGS metagenome assembly SMVB01 (sample SAMN11095934, study PRJNA526329) | marine sediment metagenome | biome: Marine sediment; feature: Surficial sediment; material: Deep marine sediment; isolation source: Hadal surficial sediment | place: Pacific Ocean | collected 2014-05 | depth...
CGCTTCAAGTTCAAATGAGACCCGTGACAACGCCTCCTTGCCGCCAGGATAACGTTTACTTACCTCATCAAATCGAATCATGGTTCATCAAACAACGCATCGACAAATTGTTCAGCATTAAATGGTCTCAGGTCATCAATCTGTTCACCGATACCAACATAGTGAATAGGCAGATCCATCTGGTGGGCGATTGCAAAAATTACCCCGCCCCTGGCAGTGCCATCAAGTTTAGTAAGAATAATACCGGACACGTTTACTACCGAGCGGAATTCCCGTGCCTGGGTAATGGCATTCTGGCCGGTTCCTGCATCAAGGACCAACAGTACCGCGTGGGGTGCATCCTCGTCCTGCTTTGCCAATACACGACTAATCTTACTCAACTCATCCATCAGATTTTTCTTGTTTTGTAATCGCCCGGCAGTGTCCGCAATAAGCACGTCAATCTGGCGGGATTTCGCAGCGGTCATTGCATCAAAAATAACCGAGGCGCTGTCTGCCCCGGTTCCCTGCGCTACAACCGTTACATCGTTCCTGTCCCCCCACACCTTCAATTGTTCAACCGCTGCCGCCCTGAAGGTATCACCGGCCGCCAGCATCACGGTTTTACCTTGCTGCTGAAATAATTTCGTTAGCTTGCCAATGGTGGTTGTTTTGCCAGCGCCGTTGATCCCGACCATCAAGATTACAAAGGGAGAATCCTTCCTTGGGATTTCCAGAGGATTCTCCGAGACTTTTAGCATGGCCACAAGTTCTTCCTTCAGACTGCTGTATAACGCGTCGCTATCGTTTAGCTCTTTCCTTGCCACCCTGTCAGTTAACTTCGATACAATCGCCTGAGTTGCATCTACACCTACATCTGCTGTCAACAACGAGGTTTCAATCTCTTCCATAAGATTTTCGTCTATGACTTTTGCTCCCAGAAAGGCTCGACCCATTCCGCTTACAAAGCGATTCCTGGTCTTGCCAAGGCCCATACGCATTCGCGACAAGAAACCTGACTTGCCATTGACCTCTCCTTCTGCAACATTACCTGTCATCTTTTCTATCCACTTCCTGCAATTTTATCAATAAAACCTAACAATACATTAGAGCTGCGCGACGATGAGCAAACAAAAATATAACCACTCATTGCGAATTATCGGGGGAAACTGGCGTGGCCGCAAAGTATCTTTTCTTAATAGTGAAGAAATTCGACCAACTCCGGACAGAATAAGGGAAACCTTGTTCAACTGGCTTGCAAGCTACCTAAAAAAAGCCCGATGCCTGGAGTTGTATGCCGGTAGCGGCATATTGAGCTTTGAGGCCCTGTCACGTGGCGCCCTGGAAGTCACCCTGGTTGAAAAAATGCATTCTACCGTGAAACAATTACAGTGCGAATTTGAAAGGTTCGATATCCCAGCCCATCAGTTCCAGCTGCACAACATGGCTGCGGGTGACTGGTTAAATGACAATCAGTCAGAAGCTTACGATCTTATATTTCTGGACCCGCCATTCGGTGGAGACGACATAGCATCGACTCTTGAACAAATCAGTTCTGCCAGATTGCTGGAATCCGACGGACTCATTTACATTGAATCCGGGGACGGGATCACCATGGATCGCTTACCACCCGGATCGACTATTCATCGGCAAAAACAGGCGGCATCGGTCCACTACTGTCTGATTACCCTGCCCAACCCATTCGCCTGAAGAGTAATTTTGCCCATATCGATAAAGGTCATGTATGATCTTCGCCTTTTCTAGGCATAAATCGAATATGAGTACAGTCTTATACCCTGGTACGTTTAACCCTATCCACAATGGGCACGTTGATCTTGTTCAACGAGCGTCCCATATATTTGACCAGGTTGTGCTGGGTATCGCCACCAGCCCACATAAGTCTCCCAGCATCCTGAAACTCAGAATCAATCTGGCAGAGAGTGCCCTGGCACACATAGACAATGTTGAAGTCAGGGGCTTCACAAGTTTAACGGTTGAGTTTGCCAAGGAAGTTGGCGCTGAGGTTATTTTGAAAGGAATTCGTACCATGTCCGATTTTGAGTACGAATTTCAGATGTTAAGTATGAATCGGGCACTACAACCGGATGTCGAGACGATGTTCCTGGCGCCATCAGAGAAATTTTCGTATATCTCATCCACACTGGTCAGGCAGATTTCTTCCTATGGCGGTGATATTTCCCAATTTGTACATCCTGAAGTAGCCAGTGCGCTAATGAATGGTGAAATCAGCCAGGCCACCTAGTTCCTGACTTTCTCCTTCCGACCCGCCTTGGAGCACCCAAGACAACGAACGAAAGCTTCTCTTGCCGGGCCAGAAACTAACTGTTCACCCGCTTCATGAGCATTACCGCCTAGGAGTGAGAAGGGTAAGGTTAAAATAAATCCAACGGTTCCCAGGCCAAAAACAACGATCCCAATAGGTCTGGCAACAAGCAGATCAGCTGCCATCTTCACGGCACCAGGATTCTCCTCTACCTTCTCTGCAAACGCTCCCACAGGCACCAGTAAAGCAATTCCCAGTAGCGCCACACAAGAGTATCTCTTAAAGAATCTTTTTATCATTTCACACCTCTATGCATCGTTTCACTATGCAAAATTGGAGTTTTTAGATTAGCTTATATCGTTAAGTGACTAATTCTAAACGTGAATAGAGTATGCTGATTTTCAATAGATTACAAACTGCAAAATCTAACCTTTCTGACAGACGGCACAATATACGGTGCTTCGACCACCCTGCCGGATTTCCTTGAGAGTCGCCTGGCAATTGAAACAGGGCTCGCCTCCACGACCATAGACATTCAGGGACTGCTTAAAATAGCCTGGCGATCCATCTTCCCGAACAAAGTCTTTTAGTGTGGTTCCACCGGCCTCAATCGCCCGGCGAAGAACCTGCTTGATTGCCGCAACCAGATATTCACAGCGGCCTCTGGATATGCGGGATGCGGCAATTCCTGGGCGTATACCGGCCAGGAACAGTGCCTCATTGGCATAAATATTCCCGATGCCAACAACGACCTGCGCATTCATGATGAATTGCTTTATGGCAACTTTGCGACCTCTTGAGCGTCCAAACAGATACTCAGCTGAAAATTCGCCCAACAGCGGTTCCGGACCCAATTTTTCCAGCAGTACATGGTCATCTTCATTGTCCAGCCAGAAGATCGAACCGAAGCGCCTTGGGTCGCGAAAGCGAAGAACCAGCTCATTCTCAAACACAAAATCCGCATGGTCATGTTTTGTAAGTGTTTGTTGGCTTGTTAGTACTCGCAAACTACCAGACATTCCAAGATGAATCATCACCCTTCCTCTCGTAGTTTCGAGAAACAGGTATTTTGATCGACGACCCACAGCCGTAACCACCTGTCCGGTAAAACATTGCCCTAACTCCGGTGAAATAGGCCAGCGCAACATGGGCTGTCTGATGATGACCTGGGTAACCTTTTTACCCAGGATATGTGGTTCAATACCCCGACGAGTCGTTTCAACCTCTGGTAATTCAGGCACCCTTTCACCCCGATACTAGTTTGTACAATGATAATCAGTTCCACAAACCAATGAACAGCCATTTCCTCGGCATTGATACAGGCGGTACCTTCACTGATTTCGTCTACCTGAATGGGCAGCAATTTTCAGTTCACAAGGTACTTTCCACTCCTGCTGCACCACAAGATGCCATTATTCAGGGTATCACCGAAATGGGTCTTACTGATCTGGTGGCAGCGGGTAAACTCAAGATCGTACACGGCACCACGGTCGCAACGAATGCCACTCTCGAAGGCAAAGGTGTACCCACTGTTTACATCGCCAATCATGGGCTGTCGGACGTTCTCATTATTGGCCGGCAGACGCGTCCCGAACTCTATAACCTGGTAGTCACTAAACCAGAGCTTGATCTCCCTCCGGAATATCTTCTTGAGGTCAATGCGAGACTGGATTCCTCAGGTATCGAAGTGAGCGGGTTTCTGCCCGGAGAACTGAAAAAACTAAAGCAGACGGTTGATCGGCTTCATCCCAGGGCAATTGCCATCAACCTGCTGTTTTCATTTATTTCAGACGAACACGAAAAACAGATTGAAGCCCTGTTTGGACCAGAATACTTCGTCTCAAGATCTTCATTTGTGCTACCGGAATATCGCGAATATGAGAGGGGTATCGCCACCTGGGTAAACGCATGGCTCGGTCCACTAATAGATGATTACCTGCTCTCAGTCCAAAAGTCCCTGATGCCTAGCCATGTATCCATCATGCAGTCTTCCGGGGTCTCGATCTCTGCCGATCAGGCAGCGAAACGCGCAGTTAACCTGCTGTTATCCGGGCCAGTAGGCGGTCTGCAGGCTGCACAACTTATCTCCGGTAATACCCGGTTAATGACATTTGATATGGGAGGCACATCCACAGACGTCGCGTTGATTGACGGGGATATTACTCTGACCAATGAGAGCCAGATAGCCAATATACCTATTGCTGTGCCAATGGCTGACATACACACCATTGGTGCCGGGGGAGGATCTATCGCATACATCGATGACGGTGGATTGCTGCAGGTAGGTCCTGCTTCGGCAGGTGCTAACCCCGGACCAGCCTGTTACGGCCTGGGTGGCACACAACCTACCGTTACCGATGCAAATCTAGTCTTACAGAGACTTCAGGCTGATAACTTTCTCGGTGGAAAAATGAAGCTGGCCCCGGATGCGGCCAGCAGTGCTCTACACCCACTGGCAGATCAACTTGGCCTGGGAATTGAAGACCTGGCTTTCGGTATCATACAGATCGCCAACGAACACATGATTCAGGCATTGCGAGTGATTTCGGTCGAGCGTGGATTTGATCCAAGAGACTTTACCCTGGTCTGTTTTGGTGGCGCCGGTGGCCTGCATTTCTGTGATCTTGCCGAGGCGCTTGAGATGACCCACGCCATCGTCCCCGTCAATAGCGGAGTATTGTCAGCTCTCGGTATGCTGGCAGCTAACCCTGGAAGGGAAATAATAAGAACTCATCGACAGCTCTTATCTGAGACTACTGATGCGGAACTTCGATCCCTGTTTCAGCAGTTACAGGAAGAAGGTGAAGCGGAGCTTGAATCAGAAGGTGTAATCAACCCAGGCATCAAGAGAAGCCTTGATCTGAGATATTATGGGCAGACTTTCACGCTAACCACAACTTACGATTCCCTGGCATCTGCTAATGCTGAATTTCACGAATTACACGAGCAACGCTATGGACACCGGCTGGATAAGCCTGTGGAACTGCTAAATCTCAGATTGCGACTGGAAGCGCCAGAAACCCAGATTATCTTGCCAGAGTGGAAAGCGGTTCAAGATCAATCACCTTCCAGGCTCACCAAAAATGGGATTCCCATCATTGCGAGGGATCAATTGATGATTGGTGAACAATTTGAAGGGCCTGCATTAGTCACCGAAGCTCACGCGACAACGCTGGTAACCAGGAATTGGCATGTGTCCGTGGACACAATAGGAAACCTGATCCTGGAAGCTACTTAATTTTCGCTTCTTTGTACATCACATGCTTACGGACGACGGGATCAAATTTCTTGATCTCCATTTTCTCCGGCATGGTGCGTTTGTTCTTGCTGGTGGTGTAGTAGTGACCGGTACCTGCACTTGATACCAATTTGATTTTCTCTCTCATAATCTAGACCTTTTCTCCACGGGCACGAAGATCTGTGATGACTTCATCAATTCCTTTTTTATCAATGATTCGCATACCCTTGGCTGAAACACGCAGTTTAATGTAGCGTTTTTCACTTTCCACCCAGAAGCGGTGATCGTGCACATTGGGTAGGAACCGACGCTTTGTTTTGTTATTCGCGTGGGATACGTTGTTTCCTGCAACTGGTCTCTTTCCAGTTACCTGACATACTCTGGACATGTCTAAAAGGCCTTGAATTTGTTAGTGGGACCCTGAAATTATTCTCGGGTCGTTTGAGAGCGGTGCTTTATAACAGAAGGGTTTGGGCATTTCAACCAGGATCAGTTTTTCAGTTACATCATTCTTTTTAGACTTTCCGCAAAAGGTCGCTGAGGAGCTGGTTTTCTGCGCCGTTCAGTCATCCCTGGACCCGCCATTCCGGTTTGCGGTGCCTGGCGCCAGGCACCGCAAACCGGGATCTGGGCGCTTTCCACTAGAATCTCATGGTAGATCCGCCTGATCTGTGTCTACAACAGTCCCCTCTCAGCAAACGACAGCACTTCTCCCTCACCAACAATCATATGATCAAGAACCCTGACATCAATAAGCATGAGCGCAGATTTAAGGCGATCAGTAATTCGCTGATCCGCCTGGCTGGGTTCAGCGATACCAGAGGGGTGGTTGTGGGCGAAAATGACTGCGGCTGCATTGTTGTCGAGAGCCCGTTTTACGACTTCGCGTGGGTGGACACTGGCCCCGTCGATGGTACCGAAGAAGAGTTCCTCGTAGCTGATCAGCCGGTGTTGATTATCGAGGAACATGCAGGCGAACACTTCTCGTTGATAGTGGCCTAATTTGCATTTCAGGTACCTGCGGGTGAGGCCGGGATCGGTGATAGCTTCGCCGCGACCAAAACCGGATCGAAGGTAGCGTTCGGTTAGTTCGAGAGTTGCCCTTAACTGCGCAAACTTGGCAATGCCTATTCCAGGAATACTGATGACCTTTTCAGGTTTGGCTTCCAGTAATTGCCGAAAGCCGCCAAAACGATCGAGCATCTCCTGGGCGATTTCAAGGACTGATTTGCCTTTTATGCCCGTCCGCAGAAAGATGGATAACAGTTCGGCATCGGACAATGAGGCAGCCCCTTTAATTATTAATTTCTCACGCGGCCTGTCGTGAGTTGGCAGTAGATGACTGGTAGATTTTTTTTGCGTTCTCTTGATAGTAAATTTCCTGAACCCGCTCGGATGTGTTTGTAAGGTAATAGTGAACAATCACTTACCTATCTTTTTTATCTCTATGCTATGGTTAGCAACCAGTTAATTCTGGGTTGCCACGATGACAATGGCTAAGGGTAAATACGCATTATGTCGTGCGATAAATCTCATAGAGAGTGACGCTTTTTACCCTGGCCGTCATTCCTGGTGCAATAGAGGTTACAAGAAGTCGCTGATGGTCCCGGGCTGAGAAATATGCAGACACTAACTTTAACCAATAAGAGAATTCTGCTGGGTGTTACCGGTGGCATAGCCGCTTATAAAGCAGCCGAGCTAATTCGCAGACTCCAGGACCGTGGAGCAGAAGTTCGCGTCGTGATGACCCGGTCAGCAACCGAATTCATCACTCCCCTGACCATGCAGGCTTTGTCCAACAATCCGGTACATCTCGATCTGCTGGATACAGAGACTGAGTCTGTTATGGGTCATATTGAACTCAGCAGATGGGCTGACCTGATTATCGTCGCCCCAGCAACAGCAGATTTTATGGCTCGCCTGGCCACCGGTCGTGGAGATGATCTGCTCACCACCTTATGTCTGGCTGCCGAATGCAGGATCGCCATCGCACCGGCAATGAATCAGGCTATGTGGGCAAAAGAGGCGACCCAGGAGAACTGCAGGCTCCTGAAGGATCGTAAGATGGTGATATTCGGCCCTGATGTCGGTGTACAGGCCTGTGGAGAAACAGGTACCGGCAGGCTGCTTGATGTTGACGAAATCGTGAACCAGGTTACCAATCTGTTTCCATCCAACCTGCTTGCCGGTAAGAAAGTGCTCATCACAGCCGGGCCGACTCGTGAAGCCATTGACCCCGTAAGATATATCAGCAACCACAGCTCCGGTAAGCAAGGGTATGCCCTGGCCGAAGCAGCTCTCGAGGCCGGGGCAATCGTCACGCTGATCTCTGGTCCAACAGATCTTGAAGCCCCGGACCGCGCTCACTTTATACCTGTGACCTCGGCTGATGATATGTACAATGCCGTGATGGATGGGCTCGAGGGCATAGATATCATGATTGGCGTGGCTGCAGTCGCGGATTACAAACCGGAGGTAATCCAGCAACAGAAAATTAAAAAGGCGGATTCAACCACACAAAAGATGGTTCTCGAACTCACAGAAAATCCAGACATCATCGCCGCCGTGGCGAACTCTCCACAGCGACCTTTTACGGTTGGTTTTGCGGCTGAAACACAAAACCTGATCGAGTATGCAACTAACAAACTTCATCAGAAAAACCTGGATATGATCGTGGCCAACGATGTGGCGGACCCCTCCATCGGTTTCAACTCGGATGAAAACAAGACGAGTGTTATCTGGTCGAATCATGTCGAGGAACTGCCAAAAATGTCCAAATCGAATACCTCGACCCGTATCATTGAACTGATTGCCCAGAGGCTGGAACTGCAGAGGTTGCCAGCAGAGTGAACAACCTGCAGGTGAAAATACTCAGTCGTCTCATTGGCAATGAAATTCCCATGCCTGAATACTCAACGACAGGTTCAGCTGGAATGGATCTACGTGCCTGCATTCGTGAAGGTATCGATTTGCTGCCGGGCGACACCCGGCTTATTCCTACCGGCTTCGCAATTTACATCGAAGATCCTGGTCTGGCGGGGATCGTCCTGCCACGCTCGGGACTTGGGCATAAGCACGGCATCGTACTGGGAAACCTGGTGGGATTGATAGATTCTGACTATCAGGGTGAACTGATGGTTTCTTGCTGGAATAGAGGAACCGAGGCATTCAGGATTGAGCAGGCTGACAGGATTGCACAACTGGTTATCATTCCCGTTGTACAATCAACGTTAAAAATTGTAAACGAATTTGCCGAAACACAAAGAGGATCCGATGGTTTCGGCTCCTCCGGCCGGCAGTAGGAACTCATTCATGGCGAAAAAGAGTGAAGTATCAAAGTTTGCACTAGTGCCCTATGCATGCGTTGGCGCAGGTTTTCTACTGGCGGTAGTGACTTCCCTGTTTGTTGTTCAATTGACGGCCACCAGCGATCACCGGCAGGCACTAATCAACTCCAAGGCAGATAGTCTCCAACAACAAATAGATTCAAGACTACTGCAAATCCGTAGTCAGCTATCGGCAATGGCCACCAGTGCCCACCTGGCCAAGGTGGTAGCCATCAGTGATTCATCACTGAAAACACTTGAAGAATCAGCGTTGAAGGCAATGATTCCCCATGCGATTCGAGTCCGCGTATTCTCTCTCGGTGGCGCTGAAGTTGACCGGAATACCACCCCGGCTTTTAGTTTTACATCTCTCGATCTGGTGAATCGTGCAGAATCCGGACTCGTCAATTTTGAAGCAATCAATTCCAATGGCAAGTGGATCATCAGTGTCGCAGCGCCGATTCGCATTCCTGCAGAAGATCAGATCCTTGGCACCCTGTTTGTTTACCTCGATTCAAGGGTGCTGACGGGAACGATTACTACAAATGTCGATGGAGAATTGAAACTGTTGCAGACAGCAGGTTCAGCAACAAAAGACATTTTCGTGATTGGAGAAGGTGCCTCGACAGATGAAGCTGCAGTTGAAAGACCGTTATCGAATCCTATCTGGACCCTTTCATATACACCGTCTGCAACTCTGTCCGAAAGTACTGTTGGTAGCCTTCTTATCTTCCTGCTGCCACCTGTAATTTTCCTGGTACTTGCGCTGGCTGGCGTTTTCATCGGTTTCACACGAATAGTCAAAACTCTCCGAACAGACCTGTCCCATCTTGATCACCAGATCGCCAGTGTTGCTGCAGGTCACTACGAACCGTCTGTAAAATATCAACTAGGTGGCTTCAAGGAAGTCGATGTGGGTCTTGCTCGCCTTGGGAAAAAGGAAACCAGAAAAGGTCCTGCACCAAAACTGGATATTAAATCCATCACGCCTGACAAGGGAATGGATGAAATGGTGGATATCGAAATGCTTGACGAAGATGCTTTCGGCGAAGCTACCGGTCAGGCAGAGACCGAATCAGAGGACACCGACGTCGAGCAGTTTGCTTCGATCTTCAGGGCCTGCGACATTCGCGGTATTATCAACAAAACGTTAACCACAGAAACTATCCGTAAGATTGGGCTGGCTATCGGGTCTGAAGCCGGTGAACTTGGCCAACAGTCCATTTTGGTGGGAGCCGATGGCAGGGTATCCAGCCCGGATGTAATGGAAACCCTGATTACCGGACTGCTGGATTCCGGGCGTGATGTCGTCAGTATCGGTGCGGTGCCCACTCCTATTCTCTATTTTGCGACACATAATTCAGATACACGCAGCGGGGTGATGGTCACCGGGAGTCACAATCCACCTGACTACAATGGCTTCAAGATCGTACTGGATGGCAGGACACTGGTTGAGGAAGACATCCAGGCGCTCTATGAACGAATACGCTCAAAAAACTTCACATCCGGTAAAGGTCAACTAACGGAAATAGAAATCAGCGACGACTATATCGATGCGATTGTTGATGACGTCGTTGTTGCACAACCCCTTAAGGTCGTCGTTGATTGCGGCAATGGAATAGCAGGTAATATCGCACCGGATCTTATCAGCAACCTCGGTTGTGAGGTAATTCCACTTTATTGCGAGGTAGACGGTACCTTCCCAAATCATCCGCCTGACCCGATCGTACCGGAGAATCTTGAAGACCTGATAATGACAGTGAAGTCACAGGAAGCCGATATCGGGATTGCCCTGGATGGAGATGGCGATAGGCTGGTGGCTGTTACTGCTGAGGGTGAGATCATTTGGCCGGACCGGCTCCTCATGTTATTTGCAAAAGATGTGGTGTCCAGAAATCCGGGGTCAGACGTTGTCTACGATGTTAAATGTACGCGGCACTTAAATAGCGTCATCAGCAGTTTTGGCGGAAGACCCATCTTATGTCGAAGCGGGCACTCCTATGTGAAGGCGAAAATGGAAGAAACCGGGGCAGTCCTCGGCGGCGAGATGTCCGGACATATTTGCTTTTCAGAACGCTGGTTTGGGTTTGATGATGGCCTTTATTCAACAGCACGCCTGCTGGAGATTGTTGGCTCGCAAATGGATGGTCTGGGTCAGTTGATGCAGGAATTTCCGAGCAGTCTAACCACACCGGAAATACACATTGAGGTGGATGATGAATCCAAATTCACCATCATGGATAAGTTAAATGAAACCGCCTCATTTGAAGATGCCACCATCACAACCATTGATGGCATCCGTGCCGACTATGCCGATGGCTGGGGGTTGATCAGGGCTTCGAATACCAGTCCAATTCTCACTTTAAGGTTCGAAGCTGATGACAATACGGCCATGGAACGAATCAAAGATGTCTTTCGAACCCAACTGCAGGCGGTACAGGCAGATCTCGACTTTGAGTAATTTTAGCACTCAGCTAACAAACGGAATCTCATGACATTGTCTCGAGCCACCGCCATGAATATTGCAAAAGTGCTGACGGAAGCCTTGCCTTACATCCAACACTTCACCGATAAGACCATTGTCATCAAGTACGGTGGTAATGCCATGGTTGATGAACAACTCAAATCCGATTTCGCCTCCGATGTGGTGCTGATGAAACTCGTTGGAATGAATCCCATCGTTGTGCATGGTGGCGGTCCACAAATAGGTTCCGTACTTGAAGAACTGGGTATCGAATCAAATTTCGTCGATGGTATGCGGGTTACGGATTCCAGGACCATGGATGTCGTTCAGATGGTACTCGGTGGGTTGGTCAATCAGGATATTGTCAGCCTGATCAATAAACATGGCGGCAGGGCTGTCGGTCTTACCGGCAAGGATGCCTCCCTGATCAAAGCAAGAAAGTTGGTCATGAAGCGCGCTTCCCCCGATCTGCAAACCCCAGAAATAATCGATATAGGGCATGTTGGTGAAGTTGTGAATATTAATCGCGAGGTTCTCGATATAGCTGTCCGCAGCAACATCATTCCTGTCATCGCGCCCATAGGCTACGGTGATGACAATGCAACATACAATATTAATGCTGATCTGGTTGCCGGGAAAATAGCAGAAGAGCTGGGTGCTGAAAAGTTGATGTTACTAACCAATGTAGCCGGTCTTGAAGACAAAGAAGGCAATTTACTTACGGGATTAACTTCACAGGAAGTCGATGAACTTATCCTGGACGGTACAATTTCTGGAGGCATGCTTCCAAAAATCAATTGTGCATTAGATGCAGTGAAAAATGGCGTTTCTGCTTCTCATATTATTGATGGCAGAGTCGCCCATGCCGTGCTTCTGGAAATACTCACAAACGAAGGTGTCGGTACACTTATCACTGCATAATAACGGGTTGAAATTTGTATGACAGAGCCACTATGACTGAACAAGCTCCCAAAATTTCTCGTAAAGAACATATTCTGCAATCACTCGCTGCAATGCTTGAACAGAGCCCCGGTGGCCGCATCACGACTGCTGGCCTGGCAAAGCAAGTCGGCGTTTCAGAGGCTGCGCTCTACCGGCACTTTCCCAGCAAGGCAAAGATGTTTGAGGCATTGATCGAATTTATTGAGACGACTATTTTTTCTCGCGTGTCCTTGATCTTGAGTGAAGAGAATTCTACAGAAGCACGATGCAATCAGATTCTAACTCTTCTGCTTACATTTTCTGAACGCAATCCAGGTATCACCAGGATTCTGACAGGGGATCCGCTTTCGGGAGAATCAGAAAGATTAAGGATCAGGGTGGCACAGTTCTATGAACGGTTCGAGACCCAGTTGAGACAAATTCTTCGTGAAGCAGAGATAAGAAACGACAGGGAATCCATCATCGAAGTCAATGTTGCCGCCAATCTGATGCTGAGCATTGTTGAGGGTAAAATCTCTCAATTTGTCCGCAGTGATTTTCAGAAACTTCCGACCAATCACTGGCAAGATCAATGGCAGGTCCTTCGTAAAACTATTTTTTACCCCTAGGCCTGGTATCTGTTCGTGTCCGCTAACTCATTTCTGTTCATATACATATGTTTTGGGCCAATAGGTCAGATGGCCAACAAATGTTGGTTTAACTATCAACGGGTTAGCAAGAAACTTGGCACCGCGGTGCCAAGTTTTCGAACAGGAGCTAACTCGTTTCTGTCCATATGCACATGTTTTGGGCCAAATAGGTCAGACGGCCAATGAATGTTGGTCTAATTATCAAAGGGTTCGCAGGAAACTAGCACCGCGGTGTGAAGTTCTCGAACAGGAGTTAACTAGCCGGATCAGGCGAATTATTCACTACCATAAAGCTCAAGAACACGCTCGAGGTCAGCTGCATAGCTGGCCGCCAATATGAATTTCTCTTCATCTTTATCTTTTATTTCGAATTCAATTTGCTTTATTCGACCTTCAAATGATCGAATCCTGTCAACCCGATCTTTACTGATGGTACCACCGGCTCTTTCTGTATCAGCAAGATTGGATTCAAGCTGACGTTTTTGGTTTTGTAAGCGGCGTATGTTCCCTTGTTGTGTATTGATGAAGTTCTCTATGCTTGTCAGTTTTGTGTCTCTGGCCCGGATAACATCTTCTGGCGTACTGTAAAGGCGCAGCAAATTCTGATCAGCAATTTTCTGTTCCCGTGCTTCTCTGTCACGCTTCTGCTTGGCCAGCAGTGCACTATCACGAACTCGAATCTCTCTATCTGTCAGTGCACGAGGAATCACCTCTAGTACACGTCCGTCCAGACTTAAAATTGTATAACCATTTTTTACATAACGAGCCGGAATATAGCTGTTAAGAACTGTCACACCATCTTCGTTTTTGTATTTGTACAGTTCTGCTAACGAGGCAACGGGAATCAGAAGTACTGCCACGACCACTATAAAGTGACCTAGAAATCCGCTGGTAATTTGATGGAGATATTTCATGCAAAAAATCAGTCTGTTCCGTATTTTTCCCGATAGTGGTTAATTAGTTCCACTTCAACATTGTATTGATCTCTGGCTTCCATATAGTCAACGAGGTCATTCAACTTTACGACGCTGGCAACTGATATACCATACTCCTTTTTCACCTCCTGAATAGCAGAAAGATCTCCCTTACCCTTCTCCTGGCGATCAATGGCGACCAGAACGCCGGTGACTTCAACAGGAGAATCCTTTAACAATTCCATCACCTCTCGGATCGCGGTACCGGCAGTAATCACATCGTCTACAATCACCACTTTGCCTTTCAGTTCTGCACCGACTATTTGGCCACCTTCCCCGTGACCCTTTATTTCCTTGCGGTTGAAAGCATAGGGTACATCACGGCCCTGTTTGGCATAGAGCGCAATTGCGGTTGTGCTGACCAGTGGAATGCCTTTGTATGCCGGGCCGAACAATAGATCAAATTCAATATCAGCATTCACTAGCGCCTCGCAATAAAACTCACCCAGCAGGCTCAGTGCCCTGCCACCATTGAATAAACCCGAGTTAAAAAAATATGGACTAACTCGTCCAGACTTGAGTTCAAACTCGCCAAACTGGAGAGCGCCTGATTCAATGGCAAATTCCAGGAACCGTCTTTGATACTCAGCAATCACTTGCTAACCCCTAGTGATGAACGTTGGATCTCATTGAGCTCAAGGATGCCTTTTTCGGCCAGGGCTAACATGGCATCAAGTTGTGCTCGATCGAAAGGATCATCTTCCGCCGTACCCTGTAGCTCAATAAACCGGCCATCCTCTGTCATCACAACATTCATGTCAGTATCTGCACCAGAATCTTCCACATATTCAAGGTCCAGCATTGGGATACCCTTTACAACGCCCACAGAAACAGCTGCTATGAATTGTTTTGACGGTGGTGAATCGAGTTTAAGGCTGTCGATGGCGTCGAAAAGAGCGACACAGGCGCCGGTTATAGATGCTGTTCTTGTACCGCCGTCTGCCTGAATCACGTCACAATCAATACGGATGGTATTTTCGCCCAGTGATTTCATATCAACGGCGGCACGCAGCGATCTTCCAATCAGCCGCTGAATTTCCTGGGTTCGACCACCCTGCTTACCGCGGGCTGCCTCTCTACCCATTCTCTCGTTTGTTGAACGTGGCAACATGCCATACTCCGCAGTGATCCAGCCCTGGCCACTTCCTCGTAGAAATGGTGGTACTCCTTTTTCTGCGCTGGCAGTGCAGATGACTTTTGTATCACCGAAGGAGACCAGAACAGAACCTTCTGCATGCATATTATATCCCCGCTGAATTTCCACCGGACGTAGCTGGTCAAACTGTCTGTCCCCGCTTCTTGTAAAAGAGTTCGCCATAATTGCTCCAAAACTGATAAAAGGCCGTGATCGGCAAAAAGTTGCACATTATACTTCGGTAATACAATTTCAGTAATACGGCAGACTTAAACTTATGGCTAAAAGCATGACGGCCTTTTCTCGAATTGAGGAGGGAAACTTCTCATGGGAAATCCGATCCGTTAATCAACGATACCTGGATGTGTCATTCAGGTTGCCCGAGAACTACCGGTCACTTGAGATTCAGCTAAGGAATTCCATACGCAAGCAGCTTAACCGCGGTAAAGTCGATTGCTCACTGCGAATGACTGAAGATCAGGTCAGTACAAACCTGGCAATCAACCATGATTTCATCCAGTCTCTCACCAGAGCGGCCGGTGAAGTTGACGAGCTGACAGGTCACACGACTCAACTCAGTTCGCTGGAACTCATGCGGTGGCCTGGCGCCATCATTTCCGATAATTCCGATCTGGACGGTGAACATGCCAGGGTACTCGCAGCCTTTGGTGCAGCCATACGGTCACTGGTAGAAATGAGACAGCGAGAAGGTGATGAGCTTAAAAAAATCGTTCTCAACCAACTGGCTGATCTTTCCAATATTGTTGTGCAGGTTCGCAAGGATGCTCCGGTCATCACAGAGCAGCAACGAGCCAGACTAAAGGAACGACTGGATTCACTTAAGGTTGATGTAGATACTAGCAGGCTGGAGCAGGAGCTCGTCTACCTGGCCCAGAAGTCAGATATTGTGGAGGAGCTGGATCGCCTGGAAACTCATATCCAGGAAGTTAAAAATAGCCTGGAAGAAACCGGACCGATTGGGCGCCGCCTGGACTTCCTGATGCAGGAACTGAACCGGGAAGCTAATACCTTGTCCTCAAAAGCAACAACAGCAAACACTTCACTGCAGTCTGTAGATTTGAAAGTTATCATTGAGCAGATGAGAGAGCAGATCCAGAACATAGAGTGATGACCAGGACCGGAAACCTATTTGTTGTTGCTGCACCATCCGGAGCCGGGAAAACCAGCCTGGTAAAAGCGCTGATCGCTTCGACACCAGATATCGAGGTCGCCGTCTCTCACACCACCAGACCCAGACGCCTCGATGAAGTCAACGGCGTAAATTACTTTTTTGTTGATGAAAACGAATTTAGGCGAATGACCGAAAATCATGAGTTCGCTGAGTCGGCTTTTGTATTCGGCAGTTACTACGGCACCAGCAAACAGGAAGTGAATCGCATACTGGAGCGTGGTCATCATCTGATTCTCGAAATAGACTGGCAAGGTGCGGCTCAGATTAGAACGGAAATACCAACCGCTTCTACCATCTTCATCCTGCCCCCTTCGCTATCGACATTAAGGGAACGTTTGCACAATAGAGCCCAGGACGATGAACAGACGGTTCAGCGTAGAATGAACGAAGCGATTGACGAGATATCCCACTATATAGAATTTGATTATATCGTTGTAAACGATAATTTTGATGATGCTCTGTCAGACCTAACCAGCATTATGAGCAGTGAAGGGGAAAATCTGCTTTCAGGCAAGCAATTGCCCAGGCTTGAAAGCCTTATTTCCAGCCTCCTGGACAGGGGCACAGCTGCGTCCTGACCAAGTATTTTCAGCCAAACACGCCTTAAGTTTGCCATAACGGCACTTTAACTATAAACTGTGCCGTCCCTTTATACAGGTCCCACTTGCAAAACCCGGATAACATAAGGGTTTTGGGATCTTTACACCGCATTTCCTTTGCGCATTTTTGCGAGACAACGGATGTGCAAACAGAAAATTCTCCCGGAGAGATAAAAAATGGCCAGAGTTACGGTTGAAGACTGCCTCGAACATGTAGATAACAGATTTGAACTTGTCATGGTATCAAGTAAGCGTGCCCGGCAGATTGCCACGCAAGGCAAGGAGCCGCTGGTTCCTATTGAAAATGATAAACCCACTGTCATAGCTCTTCGTGAAATAGCTGCAGGTTTAATCGACGCATCAATTCTTATCGAACCGACCCAGGAAGAGGCAAACGCACTGATTCTTAGTGCCGCCCAGGATGGCTTTGAAGAACCAACCGACCCACTGGTCTAGGAAGCTTACTACCTATAACCCGCTTCAATTGTTAGCATGGAGCCTTCCATGCTAACAATTAATTCTCTTGCAACCGACCTTGGCCAGTATCTCGAACCTTCACAGGTCGACCAGGTCAGACAAGCCTATCTTTTTGCTGAAAAAGCCCATCAGGGGCAGACTCGAAAATCCGGCGAACCCTATATCACCCATCCACTGGCCGTCGCCTCGATACTTGCGGACATGCACATGGACCATCAGTGTCTTATGGCAGCACTACTGCATGATGTTATCGAAGATACTGGTATTCCCAAATTAACGCTCGGAATTGAGTTCGATGAAGAAGTGGCTGACCTAGTTGATGGTGTCAGTAAACTTACAAGTATGTTCGAAACCCGAGCTGAAGCACAGGCTGAAAATTTCCAGAAGATGACGCTGGCGATGGCGAAAGACATTCGCGTCATTCTCGTTAAGCTGGCTGATCGGCTCCATAATATGCGAACGCTTGACTATCTAGACCCCGAGCGAAGGCGAAGGATTGCTCGTGAAACTCTGGAAATCTATGCACCTATCGCCAACCGGCTTGGTATGAACACAATTCGCGTGGAATTTGAGGAGCTCGGCTTTAAGGCCATGTACCCATTACGCTCTTCCATGATCGAGAAAGCCGTCAGGAAGGCCAGAGGGAATCGTAAGGAAGTCGTAAGTCAAGTTCGAGAATCTATCATCGCCAGCCTCGAACGGGACGATATCAAGGCTGAAGTCATCGGTCGGGAAAAGCATTTGTACAGCATCTACGAAAAGATGCGATCTAAACGAAAATCCTTTCATGAAATTATGGATGTCTACGCGTTCCGCATCATTGTTGACACTGTAGACACCTGCTATCGAACCCTTGGGTCAGTCCATAACCTGTATAAACCTGTCGCAGGCAGATTCAAGGACTACATCGCCATTCCCAAGGCTAATGGCTATCAGTCCCTGCACACGACATTGTTTGGCATGCATGGCATCCCCATTGAAATCCAGATTCGCACAACAGATATGGAAATGTTCGCCAACAACGGTATTGCGGGTCACTGGCTGTACAAAACAAGTGAGGAATCATCTTCCGGTAGTCACGAGCGAGCCCGGGAATGGATGAAAGGCTTGCTTGAACTGCAGCAAAGTGCCGGTAACTCTCTTGAATTTATCGAGAATGTGAAAATCGACCTGTTCCCGGACGAGGTCTATATCTTTACCCCGCGAGGAGAAATATACGAGTTGCCACATGGCTCAACTCCCGTCGATTTCGCATTCGGCGTTCATACCGATATCGGCAACACCTGCGTCGCCTGCCGAATAGATCGAAGGCTCGCACCATTAAGTGCGGTTCTCGAAAGTGGCCAGACAGTTGAAATTATTACTGCCCCCGGGGCCTTGCCAAATCCTGCCTGGCTGGAATTTGTCACCACCGGTAAAGCCAGGAGCAGTATTCGACACGCACTTAAAAACCAGCAGAAAAGCGAATCCATTACACTGGGTAAACGCTTATTGGAAAGAACATTACAATCTCACCAGAAGACACTGGCTGATATAGAGCCAGAAAAACTGGCTCAGGTATTGGAAGAACGACGAATCACTGACCTTGATTCACTACTCGCAGAAATCGGCCTGGGTAACCAGATGGCCTACGTCATCGCCAGAAAACTAATAACCCTTCCGGATGATTTTCAGGAAAACGAATATCATGGCCCGCTAGCGATTCGAGGAACTGAGGGGATGGTTGTCACCTACGCTCGCTGCTGCAAACCTATTCCCGGTGACCCCATTATCGGTCACATTAGCGCCGGTCGTGGCATTGTCATTCATCTGGAAGACTGCAAAAACATGCAGGAACTACGCAACAAACCGGAAGAAATCATGACCGTTCGCTGGGATCCTGATGTTGAACAGGAATTTTCCGTTGAACTCCGGGTAGAGTTCGAACATGAAAAAGGTATTGTGGCGGTGCTTGCATCCACTATCACCGTGGCGGATGCAAATATTGAACGTATCAATATGATCGAGAAGGACGCAAGGCTGGGTATTATCAATATAGTGCTTTCAGTTCAGGACAGGGTTCATCTGGCTAAGGTAATTAGGCGGCTAAGAACAATCAAAGGAGTCAACCGAATCATCAGGACACGAAACTAGCATGCCAAAAACAACTATTTCTACAGCAGACGCGCCTTCAGCAATTGGCACCTACTCCCAGGCAATCAAACACGGCGATACCGTTTATATCAGCGGGCAGATTCCATTGATACCCGCAACCATGGAAATGGTCAGCGATGATATTGTTGAGCAGATCACACAAGTATTCACCAACCTGGCAAACATCTGTTCTGCTGCCGGTGGCGATCTCAACGATGTCGTAAAATTTAACGTCTACCTGACAGACCTCAATAATTTCACTGCGGTTAACACCGTGATGGAAGGTTGCCTTGAAAGCCCATACCCTGCCCGTGCCGCTATCGAAGTCTCAGCCCTGCCAAAAGGAGCGCTGGTAGAAGTCGATGCAGTAATGGCAATATAAAGGCTTAAAAGTTTTTCGCTTCAAGCACACGCCATGGAACTCGATCAACATCCAGTAGATTCGCTTAAAGGGGTCGGCCCAGCACTGGCGGGAAAGCTGGCAAAGATTGGCGTTAACACTCTGCAGGATGTGCTGTTCCATCTTCCCTTCCGCTATGAGGATCGGACGAAGATAACGCCAATTGGCGCAGCGACTATAGGGCAATCTGTAGTTCTTGAAGGCGAGATCATAACCAGTGATATTGCGTTTGGCAGGCGCCGGAGTCTACTGGCATACCTTAAGGACAACACCGGACAAATCGCACTTCGCTTCTTCCACTTTAATAAAAAGCAACAGGCGATTCTCAAAGCTGGCGCTTCTTTGCGATGTTTCGGAGAGGTTCGCAGAGGCGCAGCCGGGCTCGAGATCTACCACCCAGAGTATTCTCCTTCTGCCAGTACTGACCTGCCAGATCGTTTAACGCCTGTTTACCCTACAACCGAAGGCATCAGTCAGCAACGCTATCGAAAAATAGTTTCACTCGTGCTTGAGCACATGAAAAAGGGGGACCTGTTAGTTGAACTACTAACGGGGAATACCCCGGCTATTAGTGACATGGACATTAATGAAGCGTTGATTTTTGTTCACAACCCTCCTCCACAGGCGGATATAGAAGCCCTGCTTGAAGGCAGACATCCCGCGCAACAGCGACTCGCCTTTGAAGAACTGTTGGCACATCAGATTAGTTTGCGCATGGCCAGGGAGGAAATCAACAAACTCGAAGCGCCTGGTTTCAAAGATACTTCAAAGGTTTACGCTCAGCTCATCGAATCGATCGGCTTTAAATTGACCCGTGCCCAGCAACGCGTCGCCATTGAAGTCGCTACTGATCTTAAGAAAAACACGCCCACTTTACGTTTACTGCAGGGTGATGTTGGGTCTGGAAAAACTGTCATTGCCGCCCTGTCAGCGGTACATGCCTTCGAGAACAACTATCAAACCGCTCTGATGGCACCCACTGAAATACTGGCGGAACAACACTTCATTAATCTAACCAGCTGGCTGGCTCCACTGGGAATTTCCACTGCCTGGCTAACCGGTAAGGTAAAAGGCAGGAAGCGGGCAGAAGAGCTCGCTGCAATTGCGAACGGTAGCGCCATGGTGGTTATCGGCACCCATGCTTTATTTCAAAACGATGTCGAATTCAACCAACTCGGACTTATCATCATCGATGAACAGCATCGATTTGGCGTCCACCAGAGACTTGCGCTGCGGGAAAAAGGCAACAGAGGCAAGTTCATGCCCCACCAACTGGTCATGACAGCCACACCCATTCCGAGAACGCTGACCATGAGCATGTATGCCGACATGGACTGTTCAGTCATCGACGAATTACCACCGGGCAGAACCCCGGTGACAACCAGCGTGCTGCCGGACAATCGCAGAACAGCGGTGATCGAACGAGTGCAATCAGCCTGCAGCGCCGGTGCCCAGGCCTATTGGGTGTGCACACTCATAGAGGAGTCTGATGTTCTGCAATGCCAGGCGGCGGAGGTCACGGCCGAAGAACTGAAATCAGAACTTATGAATCTGCGAGTGGGTCTCATTCATGGTCGAATGTCCGGAGTGCAAAAGGCACAGATGATGACTGATTTCAGGGAAGGTAATATCGACCTGTTGGTTGCCACAACCGTCATAGAAGTAGGTGTTGATGTACCCAACGCGAGTTTAATGGTCATCGAGAATACCGAACGTCTTGGCCTTGCCCAGATTCATCAGCTCAGGGGTCGAATCGGTCGCGGCACGGCTAAAAGCTATTGCCTGCTGATGTATCATCCACCCTTAAGTGAAGTCGGCAAACGACGACTGAATATACTCAGGGAAAGCAATGACGGATTCTTCATTGCAGAAGAGGACCTGAAGATTAGGGGTCCCGGGGAACTATTCGGTTCACGTCAATCTGGCACGGTTCAATTTCGAATCGCTGACCTGATTCGTGACCACCACATGCTCAATGATGTCGTCAGTATGTCACGCCGGATGCTCAAAAATAATCGCATCACCGCACGTGCAACTATTGATCGCTGGATAATTTCTCCGGAAGAATTCAGCCAGACCTAGTTATTGATTAGGCATTACCTCACCAGAGCTGGTCCCACTATTGAAGATTTCTTCATCAAACTGATTTTCGCTACGAGCAACAATTGTTGAAACGGTTGCATCGCCAGTGACATTGACGGCTGTTCGCAACATATCCAGCAAGCGATCAACGCCAATAATCAGGGCAATCCCTTCAACGGGCAGACCTACCTGGGTAAGAACCAGTGCCAGTGTGATTAACCCCACGCCAGGAACACCAGCAGTACCGATGGAAGCAAGCGTTGCCGTCAGGATGACCATCAGGTATCCCATCATCGAGATATCAATATTGTAAGCCTGGGAAATAAACACAGTGGCGACACCCTGCATAATGGCGGTGCCGTCCATATTAATGGTTGCGCCGAGTGGCACTGTGAATGAGGCAACTTCATTCTTGACACCGATTCGTTTCTCAACGGTTTCCAGGGTAACCGGAAGTGTTGCATTACTCGAAGACGTGCTGAACGCGTAGGCCATCACCGGTGAGAACTTCTTATAGAATATCAGCGGATTGAGGTTTGCCATGAATCGCAGCAGCAGGCCGTATGTCAGAAAGAAGTGCAGTACAAGAACAAACACTACTGTCATGAAATATTTGATCAGGTCTGCAATGGCAGAAAAACCCATGTTAGAAAACATCGTTACCATCAGACAGAAGACGCCAATGGGTGCCACCGACATCAACATCATTACCATGCGCATGATGACTGCATCCCAGTCATTCATCGTCGCCCGGACTCGCTGACCTGCCTCACCACAGTGGTTGATTGAAACACCTACCAATAGTGCGAAAACAATAACCTGCAGCATATTTCCCTCGGCCATTGCCCTGATTGGGTTGGTTGGGAATATGTTTATAAACACCTGTTTGATTGAGGGGCTCTCATTTGCAGCAAAGTCTGTTGCTGCGGCCAGGTTAATACCCAGTCCAGGATTAACCGTGGTGGCGACGATAAGCGCCAGCGAGATCGCAATGGCCGTGGTCATCAGATACAGTGCAATGGTCTTAATCCCAATTCGCCCTATACTGGACCCATCAGATAAATTGCTGGCGCCACACACCAGGGAAACAAATACCAGTGGCACAACCAGTAATTTCAAGCTATTCACAAATATCTGGCCACCGGCATCGAAGAAGCCATTGATAAAAAATGTCATGGCGACACCTTCATCGCTTAATTCCAGGAAATGAACCGTGGAACCGATAATGAACCCGGAGACCATACCGATCAGGATATTTCTGGTTAGCTTGTTTCGATCCATGCTCAGATACCTGTTTGTTTGTCCGCCTAATAATTGCCGTTACGTAAGCACTGAGGAACGTCTGATTAAGGTCTATTTATGTCATGACGGCGTCAAAGCCGTACTCAAAATTTTGTTAACTTACAGCATGTTAACAAATTTCCTCCGTGCGCCTCTTCCTCTTTCTAAAGAACAGTCCTGATAAAAATATCCACTTAATCAAAGGTTTCCTAGATCTCTATCATCTCAAAATCTTCTTTACTGACGCCGCAATCCGGACAGATCCAGTCCTCAGGAATATCATCCCAACGGGTACCAGGTGCGATTCCTTCCTCCTCCAATCCCTCGGCTTCATCATAGATGAACCCACATACAATACACTGCCACTTTTTCATTCATATCCTCATCTTAAATTACTTGTGCCTTCTCAGACGTTTCCTGTTGAAGGCCCGGGCAAGCGACGTATACTAACTGATTTACTTCAGCCACAATAGAAATGCCAGCCTCCAGAACAGCGATTGCCCATCTCACAAAACCACTAGTCGATCGCTTTCCCAAGATTCCTTTTTTACTGTCCATCGCGAGGCTCGATCGCCCAATTGGCATCTACCTGTTACTCTGGCCAACACTGTCGGCACTATGGATAGCAGCAGAAGGTTTTGCAGGCTGGCATCTTTTCCTGGTGTTTACCCTGGGGACCATCCTGACGCGATCTGCGGGTTGTGTTATCAATGACCTGGCAGACCGGAACTTTGACGGGCAGGTAAAGCGAACCGAAGGTCGGCCACTGGTCAGCGGCCAGCTGACAGTCGGTGATGCATTCCTGTTTCTCGGCGTGTTGATTCTCGCGGCATTGTTTCTTGTATTAAGCACCAACGTCTTGACGGTCCTTCTCGCGGTCTTCGGTGCAATTGTGGCAACGGTCTACCCTTTTATGAAACGATACACTTATCTGCCACAGGTGATATTGGGTGTCGCCTTTTCCTGTGGGATTCCAATGGCCTTCACAGCAATCGGTGAGACAATTCCCAGGATTGCCTGGCTCCTCGTCATTGCCAATCTGATCTGGACGGTTGCCTACGATACCGAGTACGCCATGGTCGATCGTGATGATGATATTCGACTCGGACTCAAATCATCAGCCATTCTCTTTGGCGATATGGACAGGTTACTCATCGGAGTCCTGCAGGTCATTTTCCTCGGGACCCTGTTACTGACAGCGAAAGAAGCCATGTTGACCTGGCCATTTTATGTCGGCCTGGCGGTAGCAACTGCCTTTCTTGTTTACCAGCAGGTGCTGATCAGAAATCGTCTCAGGGAAAAGTGTTTTGCCGCCTTTCTCAACAACCACTGGGTCGGTTTGTGCATTTTTATCGGCATATTCACCCACTACCAGATCATCTAGCCTTTTAGATCAATATGTTAGTCTTACAATCAAATTAGCCCGGTATAAATATTCCCACAATGAGCCGCTTAGTTCGACTTCTTGATAGTGTCAATGAACTGATCGGTTCATCAATTGCCTGGTTGACCTTCATCATGATGCTGGCCACTTGCCTGGTTGTCACCCTGCGTTACATCTTCAACGTAGGCTCAATCGCTCTGCAGGAATCCGTCATGTACATGCATGGAATGGTGTTTATGTTAGGCATTGGTTACACCCTGAAGCACCAGGGGCATGTCCGGGTTGATATTTTCTACGAAAAATTCTCTACCCGAACAAAAGCCATTGTTGATCTTCTGGGCACTGTGGTATTTCTTCTTCCCCTTGGCATCTTTTTTCTGCTGGGTAGTTTGAATTACGTTAGCTTTTCCTGGTCCCTTTTTGAGAGTTCCGCGCAACCCGGGGGACTACCCGGCATCTTTCTCTTGAAAACACTTATTCCATTGATGGCAGCTCTTTTGATCATCCAGGGCCTGGCAGAGATCGGACGATCAGTCATTTTGATCATTGACCGGAAAGTCTGAATGGTCGAATACATTCCCCTGTTGATGTTTGCTGCAACATTTCTTTTACTGCTACTTGGTTACCCTGTTGCCATGACACTAGCTGGTACTGCATTGATATCGGCTGGAATAGGCATGGCTTTTGGCGTATTTGACCCCAGCTTTATCATGGCGACGCCGAATCGCATGTTTGGCATTATCACCAACCAGACACTGATTGCTGTGCCTCTATTTGTCCTGATGGGTGTCATTCTGGAGAAATCGAAAATTGCCGAGAACCTGCTCGATAGCATGAGCCGAATGTTTGGTTCATTCCCTGGTGGGCTGGGTTTATCTGTCACGCTGGTTGGTATGTTGATGGCTGCCAGTACCGGCATCGTCGGTGCAACCGTCGTCACCATGGGATTGATGTCCCTGCCCAGCATGTTGAAGGCTAAGTATGATCCGGCGCTGGCAACAGGCACTATCTGCGCAACAGGAACCCTCGGGCAAATCATTCCACCTTCAATTGCGCTTGTGTTGCTGGGGGATGTCCTGTCTAACGCATACCAGCAGGCGCAACTTAGTCAGGGTATCTTTAACCCCAAAACCATCTCCGTGGGCGACCTGTTTGCCGCAGCAATTATCCCGGGTCTCATCCTTGTGGTGTTGTACGCGCTCTACATCTGGGCCATTGCCATAACCTACCCTGAAAAAGCCCCTGCAGCTGAAGTTCAGGAGGTTAAAGCTTCAGAAATCTTCAACAGCCTCCTTCCGCCGCTGTTACTCATTATTACTGTGCTGGGTTCAATCCTTACCGGAGTTGCAACACCAACAGAAGCCGCTGGCGTGGGTGCATTAGGAGCGTTTTTACTAGCGATATTCAAGAAATCACTCAGCGTCAGTCAGTTACGAGACACTGCACAATCAACAACAAAAACCACTTCAATGGTCTTCTTCATATTAATCGGTGCTTCACTATTTTCACTGGTATTTCGAGGCTACGGTGGCGATGAGCTCGTGAGTCGCCTGTTTGTTGGTATGCCTGGCGGCGTGGTCGGTGCGACCATTATTGTCATGCTGGTAATTTTCTTCCTTGGATTTATTCTCGACTTTATAGAGATTACATTCGTCGTTGTACCAATTGTCGGTCCTATTCTGATGGCCATGGGTGTCGACCCGGTCTGGCTAGGCGTCATGATCGCCATTAACCTGCAAACTTCTTTCCTGACACCCCCCTTCGGATTTGCCCTCTTCTACCTGCGAGGAGTGGCTCCTGCTGAAATCCGCACCACCGACATCTACCGTGGGGTCATCCCATTCATCATTATCCAGGTTCTGGTTATGCTCATCATTGCCTGGCAACCACTTATTGCCACCTGGCTACCCTCACTTCTGTATCACTAGTAAATTACTTTTGAGCCAGATTCTTGCCTGGCAACATCTCAAAAGATGACCAGAAGCACTGTCTCCACGGATATTTCACTAGCCACTCAGCTAATTGAGGGTGTTCCCCCGCGGTATCAGACTACCGCCAAAGAGAAATTGTAACCTGACTCAGACCTGATGCTTGATCAATTTAGGACCATTGCCAACAAGCACTTTATCGCTTAAGTACTCGCGAATTAATGTAGGCACGCTCGGAGATTTCCTGGTAGGCGATAATATTCTTCCGGTACTCACTGTATGACTTGTAGATTCTTTGACTTAGCGGGTCGTCATCCACAACATCACGAATCACCTCTTCAGATATCTTACGGAGTTCCAGTATGACATCATCGGGTAGCTTCCTGAGTTCAACTCCATGGACATCAACCAGTTCGCGAAGTGCAGCATTGTTGCGAGCCGTGTATTCGGCAAGTAAATCGTTATTCACTGTGAGTATCGCGGCTCTTAGTATTTCTTGTAGATCCTCCGGTAGAGAATCCCACGCTTCTTTGTTGATAATGGCTTCGAGTGTTGGGCCTGGTTCCTGCCACCCGGGGTAGTAGTAGTACCTGGCTACCTGGTGGAGACCAAAGGCCAGGTCGTTGAAGGGTCCAACCCATTCGGTGGCATCAATGACTCCGGTTTGAAGACTGGTGAAAATCTCTCCACCAGGCAGGCTAACAGCTGTACCACCGGCCTTCTCGAACACTTCTCCGCCAAGCCCTGGAATTCTCATCTTCATACCCTTAATGTCATCCAGAGAATTGATCTCCTTGTTAAACCAGCCAGCCATCTGTACGCCAGTGTTTCCGGCGGCAATCGGTATCAGATTAAATCGGGCGTAGAGTTCCTCCCAGAGTGGCATACCACCTCCATGGAATAACCAACCATTCATTTCCTGGGCAGTAAGCCCGAATGGTACTGAGGTAAAAAACTGGGCAATGGGCACCTTGCCCTTCCAGTAGTAAGCGGCTCCGTGACCCATCTGAACCGTGCCCTGGGAGACGGCTTCAAACACTTCCATTGCGGGGACAATTTCACCTGCACCGTAGACCTTGATATCCAGTCTGCCATTACTCATCTTGCGGGCCATTTTGGCAATGGTTTCCGGCGCAATACCCATCCCCGGTAAATTTTTCGGCCAGGTTGTAACCATGCGCCATTTGAAAACCTTCGCTGGTACCGTGGCATTCTCACTGGTTGTCGTTGACCTCTCTGGGCTACCACAACTGAACAAGGTTAATACACTCATCACCAACAGGGTCTCTACCAACAAAACTCTCATGCTCCGTTTCCTTTATGTTTTCTTGTACAAATTACCGTGTTAACCCACGGGTTCCAGTTTGGCATAAGCCATCATCAACCACTTGGCTCCTTCCTGGTTAAAATTAACCTGGACCCTTGCCTGCTTGCCCTGGCCTTCATAATTCACCACGATACCTTCGCCAAACTTCAAATGCACAACACGTTGACCTAATTTAAGGTCCGTTCCGTCAACCTCTGCACCCAACATAATGGGAGTTTTTGAGTAGGAAGGTTTGGAGAATCGATTTGCTGGCCTGACAACAGAATTTTGTGATCTGACTTCCTGAATCAATTCATACGGTATCTCTTTGACGAACCTGGAAGGTCGGTTGTAAGTTTCCATGCCATTCATTCGCCTTGACTCGGCATAGGTCAGATACAACTGCTTCATGGCCCTGGTGACACCAACATAACAAAGCCGCCTTTCTTCTTCCAGCCGACCAGGCTCTTCTAACGACATTCTATGGGGGAAAAGGCCTTCTTCCATTCCAGCAAGGAACACCAGCGGAAATTCCAGTCCTTTGGCACTGTGCATTGTCATCAACTGGACGCAGTCCTGATTGGGGTCTCCCTGTCCTTCCCCTGCTTCAAGGGCTGCATGGCTAAGAAACTTCTCGAGCAGAGACTGTTCTATTTCTTCATCAGCTTCTCCGTCAATACCTGGTTCATCAAAAGCCCCTTCGCTAAATCCTTCCTGGCCAAAACCATAGTCATCTTCAGGGTCAAACGTTCGGGCAGCTGTGACAAGTTCGGCAAGGTTTTCCAGCCTTGCCTGGCCACGTTCTGTTCGTTCTTTTTCATAGTACGCTTTGAGTCCAGACTGCTCCTGCATAATGTCCACAAGTGTTGGAAGGTCACAGTCGGTACTCGCTTCATCGAGCGAATCAATGAGTTTGACAAAATTACCAATCGCGTTACGCGGCCGTGCTGACATTCCGCTCGACTCGATTAATCGCCTGGCCGCCTGCCACATTGAGATATCACTGGATCGGGAAAGATTTCGAATTTCTTCGATTGTCCGATCGCCAATACCTCGAGTGGGCGTGTTCACCACCCTTTCAAAAGCCGCGTCAGCATCCCGATGCGCAACGAGACGCATATAGGCCAGTACGTTCCTGATTTCAGCACGCTCGAAGAATCTCTGGCCACCGTAAATCCGGTAGGGTAGCTGGGATCTCAACAAGGCTTCCTCCATCACTCTCGATTGAGCATTAGATCGATAAAGAATCGCGGCTTCCTTGTAGGAATTGCCGTCTGCCGCCCACTGTTTGATGCGTTCAACTATGTAGCGGGCCTCGTCAATCTCATTGAAACCCGCATACAGTTTAATCGGGTCACCGTCATCGTCATCAGTCCAGAGTTTCTTTCCCAATCTACCTGCATTCTGGTCAATCAAACCGTTGGCCGCGTTGAGGATATTGGCGGTGCTTCTATAATTCTGTTCCAGCTTGATCGTTCGGCTGTTCGGAAAATCTTCTGTGAATCTTTGAATATTCTCTATTTTTGCACCACGCCAGCCATAGATAGACTGATCATCATCACCGACGACCGTGAGATTATCCCGATCGCCCGCCAGCACCCTGAGCCAGGCGTACTGAATGGTATTGGTATCCTGAAACTCATCGACGAGTAGTACGGCAAACCTGTCCTGGTAGTGTTTCAGCATTGCCGAATTGTTTAGCCAGAGCTCATGGGCCCGTAACAACAATTCTGCAAAGTCCACCATGCCGCCACGCTGGCAGGCTTCCTCATAGGCACGGTAAACCCGTAAGTGGGTCTTGATGTAGAGGTCACCATAATCCTCGATATTTTTAGGTCGAAGACCTTCATCTTTCTGGCCATTGATAAACCAGACTGCCTGGCGTGCGGGCCACTTTTTTTCATCAAGATCCAGGCTTTTCATGATGCGCTTTACCAGCCGTAACTGGTCATCTGCATCGAGTATCTGGAAATTCTGGGGCAACTTGGCTTCCTGCCAGTGCATACGTAACAAACGATGGGCAATACTGTGGAATGTGCCAACCCACATACCACGGATAGGCATGGTGAGTAATGACTCAATTCGACCACGCATTTCTGCCGCTGCCTTGTTCGTAAAGGTCACAGCGAGAATACTAAAGGGTGATAGTTGTTCTGTTTCAATCAACCAGGCGATGCGATGGGTCAGAACCCGTGTTTTGCCACTGCCTGCCCCGGCAAGCACCAGAGCGCTGCCCATGGGTCCTGCTACAGCATCTCTCTGCGCATCATTGAGGGAATCAAGGATATGTGAGACATCCATTTAACGGCACTACTCCACTGTGACGGACTTGGCCAGATTTCGCGGCTGGTCGACGTCGGTACCTTTGAAGACTGCAACATGATAGGCCAGCAGTTGCATCGGCACCGTATAGATAATGGGTGAAATAACACTATGGCAATGAGGCATTCTTAAGACGATCGTACCTGCCTCTTCCCGGAACTGGCTATTCTCATCAGCAAAGATATAGAGTTCAGCTCCCCTCGCCTTCACCTCTTGAAGATTAGCCTTGAGCTTGCCTAACAGTTCGTCATCGGGTGCAACAGCGACAACAGGCATATCATCATCCACTAGCGCCAGCGGACCATGTTTCAATTCACCCGCGGGGTATCCTTCCGCGTGAATATAGGAGATTTCCTTTAGTTTAAGCGCACCCTCCAAAGCAATTGGATAATGACTTCCTCTGCCCAGGAACAGGGCGTGGTGCTTATCGACAAAATGTTCTGCGATAGCTTCAATCTGCTGGTCCAATCCGAGAACCTTCTCCAGCAACTCCGGTACACTATTGAGCGCCTCTACCAGGTCTCTCTGCTCAGCCTCGGGCAATCCATTGTGCTTACCCAGTGCTATCACCAACAGCAACAAATCGACTAGCTGATTGGTGAAGGCCTTGGTTGATGCAACGCAAACTTCCAGACCCGCCTGTAACATGAGACTGAAATCTGATTCGCGCACCAGGGTGCTATCAGGCACATTACACAGACACAAACTGGCGAGATAATCATCTGATGAATTTCGCAGGGCGGCTAGCGTGTCTGCTGTTTCTCCGGACTGGGAGATTGTCACGAGAAGCGTATCTTTTAATATAGCGGCTTTTCGGTAGCGGAACTCGCTGGCGATTTCTACATTGCATGGAATTCCTGCAATCTGTTCCATCCAGTACTTCGCTACCAGGCCAGTATAGAAGCTGCTGCCACAAGCAACTATCTGAACCCCTTTAACTTGGCTGAACATAACACTCGCACCAGTACCAAATGCGCTCTCAAGAACGTGCTGATCAGTGACGCGGCCTTCAAGTGTATGCCTCACCGTGTCAGGTTGCTCATAAATTTCTTTAAGCATGTAGTGACGATAGTTACCCTTGTCGCCAGCATCTCTGCGTGCATCCAGAGTCACCACCCGGCTTTCTACTGTGTCTGAATTGTGACCAAAGATTGATACTTCCGCGGCTGAAATCTCTACAACTTCACCTTCTTCCAGAAAAATAAAACGATCCGTAACAGGACGCAAAGCCTGCGGATCCGAGGCTAGAAAATTTTCACCGATACCCAGGCCAACCACCAGTGGACTGCCCACCCTTGCGCCTATAACAATATCGGGATAATCGGTATGTTGCACGGCAAGAGCGAAGGCACCCTCGAGCCGGCCAAGGACAACGTCAACTCCCTCTCGGAAGTTACCTGTTTCTTTTATTGATGTATGAAGTAAGTGAGCGATTACTTCAGTATCAGTATCAGATTCAAACTGATAGCCCTGGGTCTCCAGCTCTGCTCTTAGGACTTCATGATTTTCCACAATCCCATTGTGTACAACAGAGACTTTACCACCGGAAACGTGGGGATGTGCATTGGCTTCAGACGGCTTGCCGTGAGTCGCCCACCGGGTGTGAGCTATACCAACAAAACCCGAGGGTGGTTCTTCTTCACAGGCATTGCGTAATTCTATGACCTTACCCAGACGGCGGACTCTTTGTAACCCCGCTTCACTATTGTAGATGGATAACCCTGCCGAATCATATCCTCGATATTCCAATCTCTGCAGACCTTCAAGAAGGATGCCTGCGACCTCGCGGTGGGTCGTTGCGCCAACAATTCCGCACATTTAATTTATCCATTCTTCCAGGTTAATGGTTCTTGTTACTCTACTGGTTTTTCTTTACGGGCCGTTTCCAGTTGCTAATGCTTCTTTGTTTGCCCCGGCCGACGGCCAGTACTTCTTTTTCAACATCCCTTGTAATAGTCGAACCCGCTCCAATGGTTGAGCCTTCACCAATCGTTACCGGTGCGACAAGAGCTGAATTGGAGCCAACAAAAACATTCGCTTCAATGTGGGTTTCAAATTTATTCACACCATCGTAATTACAGGTGATGGTGCCTGCGCCGATATTGACCGATGCACCAATGGTCGCATCCCCAAGATAGGACAAATGACTGGCTTTTGTGCCTTCTCCCAGGGTGCTCTTTTTAATTTCTACAAAGTTGCCTACCGCAACTTCCTTTTTGAGATGCGTTCCTGGTCTCAATCTGGCGAATGGTCCTACACGACAATCAGCCTCTATAATTGCTTCATCGAGCACCGAATTGGCCTTTATGACAGTGTTCGCACCAATGGTGCAGTCTTTGATTGTACAGTTGGGCCCAATCTCTACACCATCAGCAAGTTCTACCTTGCCTTCAAGAATGACATTGATATCAATCCTGACGTCTTTCCCTGTAACAACTTCACCGCGCAGGTCAAACCTGGCAGGATCTACTATATGAACCCCATTTTCCATCAGCTCACTCGCTTTCTTTCGCTGAAGATCTCTTTCAAGGTTTGCCAACTGTTCGAAGTTGTTAATTCCGGTCACCTCAATCACCTCCGATGTTTTATACGCAGCCACTTTACAGCCTGATTCTGCCGCAATCGAAACAATATCCGTTAATAAATATTCTTTTTGATCATTGTCGCAATCAAGTTGAGCCAACCATTGCTTCAACAGGCTAGCTCTGGCGACCATACCTCCTGTATTTATTTCCGGGATCTTCCTCTGCTCATCGGTGGCATCCCGTTCCTCGACAATGGCAGTCACTGCGCCGCTGTCATCCCGAATTATCCGGCCATAGTTAGTTGGGTTTTCCATATCGACACTCAGCACACCAAGATCACAATCGAGTTGCAGCATGGCTTTCAGCGTATCGAGTGAAATCAGCGGGGCATCAGAAAGAAGTATCAGTACCCGTGCATCAGGAGAAAATTCCTCCACAACCTGCATAACAGCGTGGCCTGTTCCCAACTGTTCCTGCTGAAGAACCCAATTTACGCTGGCGTCATGCTTGAAAGCAGTACGGACCTGTTCGGCTTCCTGGCCTATAACCACATGCACCCTGTCCGGATCAAGCCTTTTGAGGGTACCCAGGATATGGGTCAGGAGTGGCCTGCCTGCCAGATGTTGTAGAACCTTTGGCCGACTGGAACGCATTCTGGATCCCATTCCAGCTGCGAGTACACAAACTTCTATGATTTCATCGGGCATAGTTAAATTGTACCTTCATCTCACCACCAGGTAACGGGTCATTCCCTGAAAGTGCCATTAAAAAAGGCGCCTCCAGCCGCCTTTTTTCAACTACCGATAAACTTGGCCTAGCCTTTTCTCTCACGAAATTTACGGATAGTTCTAAGCATTGCCGCCTGCTCCTGCAGATCAGAAGAAACCCGTGCGAAATCAACATCGGACTTCTGATCCTGTAACTCCTTCTCGGCTTTCTGCTGAGCAGCCACTGCCTCAGCTTCATCAAGATCATCTGCGCGCAATGCAGTATCAGCCAATATCGTGATAGAAGAGGGCTGGACTTCAATATAACCCCCCGATGCAAAGAAGACCTCTTCTTTGCCACCTTCCAGGATTAATCGAACCGGTCCCGGTTTTATTCCACTTAACAAGGGAGTGTGCCCTGGTAAAATGCCCAGTTCACCGATTGTCCCGGTCGCAACGACCATCTCAACCTGGCCTGAGAATATCTCTTCCTCGGCGCTTACAATGCTGCAAAGTACTGTTGATGCCATTTTTAGTTACCCACTTATTCTTAGAGCGTCTTCGCTTTTTCGATCGCATGTTCAATATTACCCACCATGCTAAACGCGGCTTCAGGCAGATCATCGTACTCTCCGCCAAGAATACCTTTGAAACTGCGAATGGTATCCGCGAGAGAAACATAGATACCGGGCTGGCCGGTGAAGACTTCCGCTACATGCATGGGCTGCGAAAAGAACTGACTGACTTTACGCGCCCGGTAGACGCTAAGCTTATCCTCTTCCGACAATTCATCCATACCCAGGATTGCAATAATGTCTTTCAGTTCACGATATTTCTGCAGCACACTCTTGACACCCTGAGCCACATCATAATGTTCTTCACCGACGACAAGCGGATCTAGCATACGTGATGTGGAGTCAAGAGGGTCAACAGCCGGATAGATACCAAGAGAGGCGATATCCCGAGACAATGTCACCGTTGAATCAAGGTGAGCGAAAGTCGTTGCTGGTGATGGGTCAGTCAAATCATCTGCCGGTACATAGACCGCCTGGATTGATGTAATAGAACCATCTTTAGTGGTGGTGATGCGTTCCTGCAATACTCCCATCTCTTCCGCCAGGGTTGGCTGGTAGCCCACTGCTGATGGCATACGCCCAAGCAATGCGGATACTTCTGTTCCTGCTAACGTGTATCGGTAGATGTTGTCAATGAACAGCAATACGTCCTTGCCATCATCCCGGAATTTCTCGGCCATCGTCAGACCAGACAATGCAACTCTCAGCCTGTTTCCTGGAGGCTCATTCATCTGACCAAACACCATGGAAATCTTATCCAGTACCCCGGCGTCCTGCATTTCGTGGTAGAAATCATTTCCTTCCCGGGTCCGCTCGCCCACGCCAGCAAACACCGATAAGCCTTCATGTTCTGAGGCGATGTTATTGATCAGCTCGAGCATAGTCACCGTCTTGCCGACCCCCGCACCACCAAACAATCCAACTTTACCACCCCTGGCAAAGGGACAGATCAGATCGATAACTTTAACGCCGGTTTCAAGCAGGTCCCGACCACCAGCTTGTTCCGCAAAGGCAGGTGGCTTTCGGTGAATCGGCATCCGCTCTTTTTCGCCGATAGGGCCTTTCTCATCAATTGGATTACCCAGGACGTCCATAATCCGACCCAGGGTTTCTTCCCCTACCGGTACCGAAATCGGCTCATTGGTGTTGCTGACATCAAGGCCTCGACGGATTCCCTCAGAGCTTCCCATGGCAATGGTCCTTACCACCCCATCACCAATCTGCTGTTGTACCTCGAGGGTCAGATTGGCCGAATCAACCATCAATGCATCATAAATCCTGGGGACTTCTTCCCTTGAAAATTCAACATCTATGACCGCTCCAATGACTTGAACGATACGTCCGCTACCCATTGCTCTATCCTCTTAACTTAATACAGTATGTCAGTACCGGTGCTAAACAGCCGCGGCACCACCCACAATCTCTGATAATTCTTGTGTAATTGCTGACTGACGTGCGTTATTCATGATGAGCTGTAACTCATCAATCAGGTCACCTGCATTGTCCGTCGCGCTTTTCATGGCAATCATTTTTGCTGCCTGCTCACAGGCAACGTTCTCAACCACTGCCTGATAAACCTGTGATTCAATAAAACGCTGAATCAAGCCTTCGATCAACTCCCTGGCATCCGGCTCATAGATGTAGTCCCAGCGACTATTGAGGCTATCGTCATCAATAGGCGCCAGTGGCACCAGTTGATTGATGGTCGGTGTTTGCATCATGGTATTAACGAAAACATTGTTTGCCAGGAAAATCTTGTCCACCCGGCCCTCTTCGAATGCATCCAGCATTACCCTGATACTGCCAATCAGGTCAGCCACTGCGGGAGACTCACTAACATGGCCGCTTGCCGCGACTACGTTACCGCCATAACTTTTAAAGAACTGGATACCTTTTTTGCCAATCAGGCAAAGGTCAACTTCAACTTCCCGCTCTACCCATTTCTTGATATCGAGTACTGTGGCTTTAAGCAGGTTGATGTTCAAACCACCACAGAGGCCCTTGTCCGTCGTCACGATAATGTAGCCAATTCGCTTGACTTCACGCTCTTTCATAAACTGATGACGATATTCCGGAGAGGCTTTGGCGATGTGACCAATAACGGAACGAATCTCATCCGAATAGGGACGACCACGGCTCATCCTTTCCTGGGCTTTGCGCATCTTGCTCGCAGCCACCATTTCCATAGCACTGGTAATCTTCTGCGTATTCTTGATGCTGCCTATTTTCTTTCGAAGTTCTTTGGCATTCGCCATTCGTTCTTCCCTTTAACCAAACCCCGTAAATCTATTCGTTACCAGGTTTGCGTTGATTTAAATGTCTCAAGTGCTTTCTTCATGGTCTCTACGACTTCATCAGAATATACACCCTGCTCATTCACTTCATTCATAAAGTCACCATGTTCTGAATTCATGTAACTGATCAGGGCAGCTTCAAAATCCAGTACCTTGGCAACTTCCACGTCTTGGAGGAATCCCTCGTTTGCAGCGAAGAGCACAATACCCATTTCAGCGACGGACATAGGCGCATATTGTTTCTGCTTCATCAATTCATTGATGCGTTCACCGTGTTCAAGTTGGCGTCTTGTGGCTTCATCAAGATCAGATGCAAACTGGGAGAAAGCCGCCAGCTCCCGGTATTGCGCTAAAGCAAGCTTGATGCCGCCTGAGATCTTGGACATGAACTTCACCTGGGCATCACCACCGACTCGTGATACTGAAATACCCGGGTTCATTGCAGGTCGTTCACCGGCATTAAACTTGTCTGATTCCAGGAAGATCTGTCCATCCGTGATAGAAATCACGTTGGTGGGTACGAAAGCTGATACGTCACCAGCTTGAGTTTCAATTATTGGTAGCGCGGTCAAAGAACCCGTTTTCCCCTTAACTTTACCGTTGGTAAATGCTTCGACATAATCCACATTTACCCGTGCCGCTCGCTCAAGCAGTCTAGAGTGAAGATAAAAAACATCTCCAGGATATGCTTCACGACCAGGGGGACGACGCAGTAACAGTGAAATCTGCCGGTAAGCCCAAGCTTGTTTTGTCAGGTCATCATAAATAATCAGCGCGTCTTCTCCACGATCACGGAAGTATTCACCCATCGAACATCCAGCGTATGGTGCGATAAATTGCATTGGCGCCGGGTCAGCAGCGCCAGCCACGACGACAATGGTATTTTCCATTGCGCCATATTCTTCCAGTGTTTTCACAACATTGGCAACCGACGAATACTTCTGGCCAATGGCAACATAGATACACTTAATGCCGGATGCCTGCTGGTTGATAATAGTGTCGATAGCAATGGCTGTCTTGCCAGTCTGGCGGTCACCAATAATCAGCTCACGCTGGCCGCGACCAACCGGTATCATTGAATCAATACATTTAAGGCCGGTCTGCACAGGTTCGTTAACGTGCTGCCTGGCAATAACGCCTGGCGCTACCTTTTCTACCGGAGATGAACTCGACGCGTTGAGTGGACCCTTGCCATCAATTGTATTGCCCAGGGCATCTACCACCCTGCCTAACAATTCAGGGCCAGTCGGTACTTCCAGGATTCGACCGGTGCATCGTGCTGTTTCGCCTTCTTTCAAAGACTTGTAGTCTCCCAGCACAACAGCACCCACTGAATCTCTCTCCAGATTAAGTGCGAAGCCAAACAGATTACCGGGAAACTCAATCATTTCACCATTTTGAATGTCAGCCAGGCCGTGAATACGCACGATACCGTCAGAAACACTGACGATGGTGCCTTCGTTTCTGGCCTCAGATGATACATCCAGCCTTTCAATCCGCTGTTTGATGATCTCGCTGATTTCGGAAGGGTTCAGTTGTTGCATTTTCCATTCCTCGAGGAATAATAAATTCTATGTCTAGTTAATATTTCTGCTGTTTTCCTATCAAAAACTTTCTAATCAACAAGAAGTGCAGCTTGTTTAATTCGTTAGCTCAGTTCATTCGATAATTTCTGTAATTTTCCCCTCACAGAATCATCGATTACCGTATCACCGGCTTTGATCAGTACGCCACCAATCAAACTCTTATCAATGGTGGTTTCAAGGTTGATATCATGTTGCAATTTTTTCTTCAGTCCAGCGGATAGTGCTTCTAATTCACTTTCAGTAATTTCAAATGCACTGCTCACTTCCACATCCATGGTCTTTTCATGGTTTGCTTTCAAAAGCTCATACATGTCAGCAATTTCCGCAAGCAGTTCAATGCGGTCGTATCCTGCCAGTATCTTGACAAAATTCTGGGCTTCTGCGGATATCTCATCACCGAGCAAGTCGATCAATAAATTAGCCTTGTCTTCACTCGACAGGAGCGGATTATCAAGCGCCACACAAACGCTGTCTTCACCCACAGCGGCTGACAAAAGCTGCAACGTTTGCGACCAGCTAGCTAAACCTGATTCCTGATCAAGCGCATAGGAAAAGGCAGCCCTTGCATAGGGTCTGGCGATTGTTGCTAGTTCCGCTTCAGCCATTAACTTGGTACCGTTTCTTAATCAGTTTTTCTAAAGTGATGCAGACAGTTTGTTCAGCATTTCTTCGTGAACAGACCGGTCAATCGTACGTTCAAGGATTTTTTCTGCACCTTCTACTGCCAGATCGCCCAGGCTTGCGCGCAACTCTTCACGAGCACGGATAATTTCCTGTTCAATCTCTGCCTGGGCCCCCTGAACAATCCGGTCAGCCTCTTCACGTGCCTGTCCCTTGGCATCTTCGACAATCTGGTTCGCACGGTTCCGTGCCTGGGCAATCAATTCCGCAGATTGTTTTTTTGCAACATCCAGTTCGGCACCCGCTGCTTCGTTAGCTTCTTCAAGTTGCTTTTCAGCAGCCGTTGCCTTTTCGAGCCCTTCAGCAATCAGCTTGCGTCGCTGCCTCATGATCTCTGTGAGCGGCGGCCACACAAATTTCATGCAGAACAAAACGAACATCACAAACGAGATCAATTGGCCCAGCATCGTTAAATTAATATTCACTGTTCACCCCAGCTTCTTTGTAGACAGTTTCTTTGTAGAGCGCCCAACCTATAACGCGAAGATCATGTACAGGGAGATACCCACTGCAATAATCGGTACCGCATCAACCAGGGCCAGCGCAATAAATAGCTGCGTCATTAGCATGGGCTGTAATTCTGGCTGTCGGGCTACGCCTTCAAGGTACTTGCCACCCAACATACCAATACCCACACCACTGCCAATAGCACCGAGGCCCATCAAGATGCCACCTGCGATAAGGATAAGCGCTTCTGCTTCTGTCATTACGTACTCCTACTGTTAATCGATCTAATAAAAAAAGGTTAATGCTCGCCCGAATCGTGTGCCTGGGCGAGGTAGACAATCGTCAGGATCATAAATACAAATGCCTGCAGGGCGATAATCAAAATGTGGAAAATGGCCCAGGGTAAAGCCAGCATCCATTGAGCATAAAAAGGTAACAGAGCAATCAAGATGAAGATCATCTCTCCTGCATACAAGTTACCAAACAATCGCAAGCCATGAGACAGCGGCTTGGCAATCATATCCACAATTTCAAGGATGAAGTTGAACCAGTACATACTCCAGTGGGGGATGGGATGGGTCACGAGACCGGCGGCAAACTTAATCGGACCCTTTATCTTGAAGTTGTAATATAACACCAGCATAAAGACACCAATTGACATGCCCAGCGTGGCATTAGGGTCAGTTGTGGCAACCACCTTAAAATATGGCACCCCGGCCAATTGAGCTGCATAGGGAATAAAATCTACGGGAATCAGGTCCATCAAATTCATCAGGAATACCCAGACCAGGATCGTCAGTGATAAGGGTCCAATGATGGGGTTGGGTCGGGTACCAAATACCTGAGTGACATTATCTTCAACGAACTCGACTGCGACCTCACATAAATTCTGAAGGTGCCCGGGAACACCAACGGTAGCCGAACGGGCAGCCGCCATAAAAATAAACAGGAATACAAAACCGAGAGAAATAGACCAGAACATGGTATCGACATTGATGGCATAAAAGCCCATCTCTGCCAGGTCTTCTGCCCCATGTGCGAAACCCCAGTGACCATCTGAAAAACGACCATAAGTCAGGTTTGTCAGATGGTGCTGAATATACTCGCTTGAAGTTAGCGTCTCGCCGCTCATATTTTATCTCTGATCGATCTTCGTCTTACAGCCGATCTTGTTTAATCAGTTTCGTCTCATTCAGTCTTGTTGAAACCCGCTATTTTTAAAGCGATTCCTTAAGCGGTTCGCTTCAACAACGGGCAGAACAAGATAAAGTAATTGGCTGCCAGCAAAAGTTGCGAAGAAATACGCTGCATTTAAACTAGCCACCATTACAAATATTGCAATAAACAAAATTACGCTCAATGCAAATTTAACCAACTCACCCCGGACAACCAGCGTGTTTACACCGCTGGACAGTTCAGACTGTCGTATCCTCATCAAGCCGATGCGTAGTCTTCTCGCAGCAACATAACCGGGTAGTACCGTCACCAGACCACCCAGAAAGGCAGAATAGGCCGCTACCCAGCTAAATAACAAACTGACTCCAGCCACCACAAAGGTCATGACAAACTGCGCCAGAATAATTCTGTCTACGGTCGATTTATTGTTGATGAAGCGCTCTAAAAGCACTGTAAACAAAACCTCAATCACCCCGTTTGTCGCGGGTGCAGAGTATAGTGATTAACCTTTGACCTATCAACTTGAGGAACCGTTATTTTCCTCCCTTTTCGGCGTTATCAGCGTGTCTGCTGAATCCGAATCCACCAGACGATTTACTAAGGATCCAGATCGCCAAACTTCTCAAGAATCCCATCAAGTTCATCAAGGCTGTTGTACTTGATAGTTAACTTGCCCTTGCCTTTGCTGTTGACCTGTATAGAGACTGCCTGGCCTAGTTTAAGGGACAGGCGTTGTTCAAGGTTTCTGGTATCAGGATCCACCTTTCTGATCTTTTCTGCTGGCTGGCCTTGATCCTCAGCGACTATTCGTCGCACCAGCGATTCCGCCTGACGAACATTAAACTGTTTTGAGGCAATTTCCCTGGCAGCCTTCTCCTGCCTGATATCATCGAGAACCAGCAAGGCCCTCGCATGGCCCATTTCAATATCACCGGTCACCAGCAGCCGAATGACTGCAGGCGCAAGACTCAGCAATCGCAGCAGATTGGTCACTGATGTCCGGCTTTTGCCAACCGCATCGGCGCACTGCTGGTGAGTCAGCTTGAAGTCTTCAATAAGCCTCTGCAACCCACGGGCCTGTTCCAGGGGGTTCAAATCCTCTCGCTGAATGTTTTCAATCAATGACATGGCCACAGCAGACTCATCATCTGCTTTTCGTATCACGGCTGGTATTTTTTCCATCTCAGCCAACTGTGCCGCACGCCAGCGTCTCTCGCCCGCAATAATCTCGTACTGATCCTTTCCTGTCGGGCGGACAACGATGGGCTGCATCACACCCTGGGCTTTAATCGAAGACTTAAGTTCCTGGAGGCTTTCTTCATCAAAGTCCTTGCGGGGCTGAAACTTCCCAGGTTTGATCCACTCAAGGGGAATCTCATCGAGCGCCTGGTGCGAACCCGACTCTGTTACCTTTGCCACGGGTCCAAGCAGGGCGTCCAGGCCCTTACCTAATCCTCGTTTCTTTACCACCATGTGTTAACCACCATCACAGTCCTCAATACTCGATCGATTAGTTTCCCGCCGAACCACTTCGCCCGCCAGTGCCAGATAAGCCTTTGCACCTCTAGATTGCTTATCGTAGTAGAGGATCGGCACGCCATAACTCGGGGCTTCCGCCAGACGCACATTCCTGGGGATAACCGTCCGATAAACCTTGTCTCCAAAGTGATCTAGCAATTGCAGAGAAACATCCCGGGTCAGGCTATTCCGCGGGTCATACATGGTCCTGATAATTCCCTCGATATGCAGATTGGGATTCAACCTCGCTGTAATCCGATTAATCGTCGTGATCAGCGCAGACAACCCTTCCAGCGCATAGTACTCACATTGCATCGGGATGACGATACCGTCGGCAGCGACCAGCGAGTTTATCGTCAGCAAAGTCAAAGAGGGCGGGCAATCAATCACGATGTAGTCATAATCGGCCTTAATCTCTTCGAGCGCCTTCGCCAGCCGGTACTCACGCTCCGGCAAGTCCAGCAGTTCGATCTCGGCTCCGGTGAGTTCAACATTCGAACCCAGCAGATCAAAACCCGCGGCCTCTGCATCAATTATTGCTTCCTTTACATTCGCCAGCCCTAACAATACTTCATAGACAGAAAGTTCCAGGTCATTCTTGTCGATTCCACTGCCCATGGTGGCATTACCCTGCGGATCCAGGTCGACAAGCAGAACCCGGCGTTTCATCGCGGCAAGTGACGCAGCCAGATTAACGCTGGTCGTGGTTTTACCTACACCACCCTTCTGGTTAGCCACGGCAAAAATCTTGGTCATTAGCGACTCAATTCCAGCGGACTCCGCTCAATCAGATTGAGTTCAACCAGCTGCCGCTCAGCAGCCAATAAAGGCACGTTATAGGAGATAGTCTGCTTGACTTGCAGTCTGGAATCCGTCTTGAGAGTGGTATCTTCCCTGCCTTTCATTGCCAGTACCGTGCCGTCTTTTTTCAGCAGATGGAAAAGCTTGCCGGATAAGTTGGGCAGCGCCGTAAACGCCCTGCAAACAACGTGATCGAACTGTCTTTCCCTGTAGTCTTCCACCCTGCTCTGCACAATCTGGACATTGCTTAAACCCAGTTCGATGGTGGCGTGAGTGATAAAGCGAGTTTTTTTTCCGCTGGAGTCCAGCAGTACGAACTTCTTTTCCGGATAGAAAATAGCCAGAGGTATGCCGGGCAGACCTGCACCACTACCGACATCGATAACATCTGTACCCACAATGTAAGGCACTATCGCTAGCGAATCCAGTATATGCCTGCCGACCATTTCATCAGCAGAGCGGATGGCAGTCAGATTGTAGGTCTTGTTCCATTTCACCAGCTGTTCAATAAAGTGAGCACACTTATCCGCCAGCTTGTCATTCGTTTCGAATGGTAACTGGCCCAGACCACTCTCTATCTGTTCGACAATTTGCATCCTGATCAGGCGAGCTTTCGGTTTTTCGGCGTTTTGATAATGGGCTTCTTGTGGTGCTTCTTCTTTAGATAGATAAGCAATAGCGACAAGGCTGCAGGAGTGACACCGGAGATTCGCCCGGCTTGCCCGATGGTGGCTGGCCTCACTGTATCGAGCTTCTGGCATACTTCATTAGACAAGCCGGGAATTGAGCTAAAATCAATATCTTCTGGAATTCGGGTACCATGCTGGGCTGATAGACGGTCGATCTCATCCTGTTGCCTCGAGATGTAACCCTCATATTTGCAGTCAATTTCCAGCTGTTCGTTTACCTGCTTGTCCGGAAACGTAAGGTCGCTCACTGCCAATAGCTGGTCAATGGTCACTTTGGGTCGTTTTAGCAGTTCAACCAGGCTGTACTCGCGAACAATTTCCTGGCCCAGCATCTTCTCGATACCTGGGTCGCCTGCCTGGACATATGTCTCTGCTAAAATCCGGGAATATTTCTCTATTGCTTCGCTTTTAGCGGCAAACCTCTTCCATCTCTCATCACCCACCAGGCCTAACTTTCTGCCTTGTTCCGTCAGCCGACGGTCGGCATTGTCCTGGCGAAGGATTAGTCGATATTCTGCACGACTGGTAAACATACGGTAAGGCTCGCGAGTTCCCATGGTGATCAGGTCATCGATGAGCACACCGATATAAGCTTCATTTCTTGCTGGACACCAGGCTTCTTCACCACGTACCTGCCTTGCGGCATTAAGCCCCGCAATCAATCCCTGTGCCGCCGCTTCTTCGTAACCTGTGGTGCCGTTGATCTGCCCGGCAAAATACAGACCAGGCAAGTGAATGGTTTCGAGGGAAAATTTTAAGTCTCTTGGCTCAAAGAAATCATACTCAATGGCATAACCAGGTCGGGTGATGTGGGCATTTTCAAATCCCTTGATACTGCGTACGTAATCGACCTGTACATCGAACGGTAAACTCGTGGAAATACCGTTAGGGTAGAGCTCTGTAGTCGCCAGGCCTTCTGGTTCGATGAATATCTGATGTGAGGTTTTGTCCGCAAACCGAACCACCTTATCTTCTATAGAAGGGCAATAACGGGGTCCAACACCATCAATTTCACCTGTAAAAAGGGGTGAGCGATCAAGTGCATTGCGTATCAGTTCATGGGTTTTCTCGTTGGTGTGGGTGATATAACAGGAAACCTGTTCCGGATGCTCTTCACCTGAAGACATATACGACATCACGGGTCTTGGTGTATCACCAGGCTGTTCCTCGAGGTCTGTGTAGTCTACTGTCTTGCCGTCAATTCTTGGTGGTGTACCGGTTTTCAATCGATCGACCGAGAATGGCATTTCCCGGAGGCGTTCTGCCAGTCGATTTGATGGCGCATCACCGGCCCGGCCGCCCTGGCTTTTTTCCATACCTACATGGATGATGCCACCAAGAAAGGTGCCCACGGTGAGTACCACGGCACTGGTGGTAAATTTAAGCCCCATGTTGGTGACAATGCCTGCGACCCGTTGATTCTCTACAATCAGATCATCCACTGACTGCTGGAATATCTTCAGGTTTTCCTGTTGTTCCAGCGCCCGGCGAATAAAAGCTTTATAAAGTTGCCGGTCAGCTTGCGCCCTGGTCGCCCTGACCGCAGGACCTTTTCGGCCATTCAATACCCGAAAGTGAATACCCGCATGATCGGTCGCCAGCCCCATGATGCCACCGAGTGCATCAATTTCCTTCACCAGATGACTCTTGCCTATACCACCAATCGCCGGATTACAGGACATCTGACCAAGTGTTTCTATATTCTGGGTAATGAGTAATGTATTTGCCCCGCTTCTGGCCGCCGCCAGCGCAGCTTCGGTCCCGGCATGGCCTCCACCGACGATAATTACATCAAATTGGCTCGAACTACTCATCGCTAACAATCATATCTGCAAATGATCCGGTTGATCCCATGAACCCGAAATCGGGCTCGCCAGTATACGGCTGACAATAACAATGTCCATTTCCGACTATTTTCCTATACAGAAACTGGAAAAAATCCGACCCAACAGGTCATCACTCGTAACCTCTCCTGTGATTTCTCCCAAAGCCTGCTGAGCGCTCTTTAGTTCTTCTGCCAGTAGTTCTCCCGCTTGATCGACCAACAATCGTTGCTGACCGATTTTTACTGATTTTTCTGCTCTGGCCAATGCATCGATATGCCGGGCCCTGGCGATAAAGGTGCCTTCTTCCAGAGCCTGGTATCCAAGCGCCTCTTTCAAATGAGTTCTAAGCGAATCTATACCGTCTCCTGTCTTGGCAGAAACCGGAATCCAGTTTGTCGGACAATTTGCTATCTCCTGTTTCCAGCCCGGATTCAGATCTATCTTGTTCACCACCACAGTAACGGGAATATGACTGGGAACTTCATTTTGTAATGTTTCTACCGCTGACAATAACTCACCCTTGTAAGCCACACTATCAACTATCAGTATCAGGTGGTCGGCTTTTTCGATCTCATTCTGCGCCCTTCTCACGCCCTCTATTTCAATCTCGTCCGTGGTTTCTCTCAGTCCTGCTGTATCGATCAATCTAAGTGGTAAACCATCAAGGTGAATGTAATCTTCTATAATGTCCCGGGTGGTTCCTGCGATATGCGTCACTATTGAGAGTTCCTTACCGGTGAGCAAATTTATCAGACTGGATTTGCCTGCGTTAGGACGCCCTGCCAGCACCAGGGTAACACCCTCACGCAGCATCGCTCCCTGGGTTGCCGCCCTGGTAATATTTTCAAATTCTTCGAGAATACCGGTAAGCATTTCCAGGACCACGTTATCCGTCAAAAAATCTATTTCTTCTTCGGGAAAATCTATCGCTGCCTCTACATACATCCTCAGGCGGATAACATTTTCTGTCAGTTCATTGATCCTTGATGAAAACTCCCCCTGCAAGGACCTCACTGCACTCTTTGCTGCCGCACCGCTGACGCTGTCTATAAGATCTGCGATCGCCTCCGCCTGTGACAGGTCTATCTTGTCATTAAGAAAGGCACGTTCCGAGAACTCACCAGGTCTTGCGATTCGTGCACCTAATTGAACACATCGATCAAGCAGAATGTTCATCACAACCGGGCCACCATGACCCTGTATTTCCAGGACATGCTCACCAGTAAAGGAATTCGGTTTCCCAAAATACAGTGCCAGCCCCTGGTCGATGGTGGAGCCGTCATCTGCGACGAAATTTCGAAAAGTAGCCAGTCGAGGTGTGGGCAGCAATCCGACTATTGAGCGGCAAATATCAGGTACATCGTCCCCAGACAGGCGAATAATACCAATTCCCCCTTTTCCCGGAGGCGTCGCCTGGGCAACGATTGTGTCGGTATAGATCGTGTCACTAAAATTGGCACTAGACATGGGACCCACTCTTCTGCCTTTTCTATTTCTTTGAAAAACTTACCCGTTTCTGTACGAGAACCAGCACCGCGGTGCTGGTTTCTTGCTAACCCTTTGATAATCACCATTTGTTGGCCTGTTTGGGCTAAAACATGTATTTATGGACAAAAACTAGTTAGCTCCTGTTCGAGAACCCCGCACCGCGGTGCTAGTTTCTTGCTAAACCTTTGATAATTATCCCAACATTGGTTGGCTATCCTACCTATTTGGCCTAAAAATGTTTATTGACAGAAACTAGTTAGCCAGCCTTTTCTATCTGTCGGGTGACATATAACTGTTGCGCCAGGGAAAGCAGATTATTCACTAACCAGTAGAGCACTAGCCCCGAGGGAAAC
>SMVB01324606.1_pt1 | contig 46549 bp, 41 predicted proteins | sample 2456461 | NCBI WGS metagenome assembly SMVB01 (sample SAMN11095934, study PRJNA526329) | marine sediment metagenome | biome: Marine sediment; feature: Surficial sediment; material: Deep marine sediment; isolation source: Hadal surficial sediment | place: Pacific Ocean | collected 2014-05 | depth...
CGTATACAGGATGGCGATAAACAACAGCGCGTAGCCGGCCGATAGCCTGGCATCGCGAACCTTGGGTACCGTAAAGAATCGTACGATCACGTGGGGCAGTCCTGCCGTGCCCGCCATCAAGGCGAGGGTGATACAAAAAACATCAATGCGGCTCTTGGTACCGGACGTGTATTGGTGAAAGCCGAGCGACGTTACGATGTCATCGAGTTTGTCGAGCAATGCCGTACCGGTGCCGAGCACTTCGCTACCGAATGCGAGCTGGGGAACCGGATTGCCCGTAATCTGTATGGCAATGAAAATCGCAGGGACAGTATAGGCAAAAATCAGGACGCAGTATTGCGCCACCTGTGTATAGGTTATTCCCTTCATACCACCCAGGACGGCGTAGACGAACACGACCCCCATGCCGATCATCAAGCCGACGGTTACATCGACCTCGAGGAACCTCGAAAACACGATGCCGACGCCGCGCATTTGACCGGCGACGTAGGTAAATGAAATGAAAATCAGGCAGATGACGGCGACGATGCGGGCTGTTTTTGAGTAGTAACGTTCGCCGATAAATTCGGGCACCGTGAATTTGCCGAACTTGCGCAAATACGGCGCCAGCAACAAGGCGAGCAAAACGTAGCCGCCGGTCCAACCCATCAGGTAGACCGATCCATCGTATCCAAGGAATGCGATCAGACCCGCTATCGAGAGAAAGGACGCGGCACTCATCCAGTCTGCCGCCGTTGCCATGCCGTTGGCGAGCGGCGACACGCCCCTGCCGGCGATATAGAAATCACCGGTATTTCGCGCGCGGGACCAGAACGCGATACCGATATAGAGCGCGAAACTCAGACCGACGACGAGATAGGTTAGTGCCTGCAGGCTCAACGCGGCGACCTGGTTGCCCGACTAGTCTTCGTGCACATCGAATTGCCGGTCAATGCGATTCATGCGCCAGGCATAGAAGAATATCAGTGCCACAAAAATGTAGATCGAACCTTGCTGGGCGAACCAGAATCCCAGCTTGAAGCCGCCAATGCGAACCTGGTTCAATTGCTCGACGAGCAGCACGCCAAAACCATAGGAACAGATGAACCAGATAGTCAGGCAGAGCGCGACCAGACGCAGGTTGGCCCGCCAATAGGCCTTACGATTCTCGGCATTCATGTCGACCAATTTACCAAAGATGCTACCTGTATGACGCACACAAAAAAGCGGCTCCTCGCAGAGCCGCTCTTTAACCATCGCCAGCACGTGGTCCCTGGCCCCCTGATTCCCCCGCCAAGCCGTACCTGAAGGTGTCTTGCAATGCGTTCGAAGCCGACTTGTTGCTCAAAGGCTACGATTGACAGCCGAAAAGGTCGCAGAAATATGGCTAGTTGTCAATTCTCTAGACCGTTTCTAGCGCAAGTAACGGGAACCGAAGTCCGATTGTTGCGTTACTACCACAGGCGAAAAGGGCCAGGCCCAGCCACACAGGGCGTCAGTCGGCGCGAACCCGGTTGACGAGCACGCCGATACCGGAAATATCCACGGCAACCTCATCGCCGTCGGCAAGCCAGACTGGCGGCGTTCGCGCAGCACCGACACCGCCGGGCGTGCCTGTCGCAATGACGTCACCGGGCAGGAGTTCGGTGAAGGTCGAGATGTACTCGATCAAATACGGAATATCGAAGATCAGCTCACTCAAGCGGCCCTCTTGCATGACCACCCCGTTGACACGCGTCTGCAACGCGAGGGTCGTGACATCCGGCACCTCGTCGCTCGAAACCAGGGTCGGGCCCATCGCACCGCTCAGGTGAAAATTTTTGCCGGGCGTAAATTGAGTAGTGTGTTTTTGCCAGTCGCGCGCTGTTCCGTCCATGAAACAGGTGTAGCCCGCAATGTACTCGAATGCAGCATCCCGGCTGACATAGCGTGCCGTTCGACCGATCACCACGCCAAGTTCGCCCTCAAAGTCGTAGCGTTCTGTCGCCCGCGATCTGACGATCGGCTGCCCATGGCCGACCTGACTGCCGGCGAAGCGTACGAATATGACCGGATGATCCGGTGGCGTGTGTCCCATCTCTTCAAGGTGTGGGCGGTAATTAATGCCGATGCAAATGACCTTGTCCGGATTCGGGATCGTCGGCAGGTAGTCGATCGACGCAACGTCGATCGATTCCCCGTCTGCGTCTCCGGCCAACTCGGCCAGCGCGTCGGCTGCCAGAACAGCGCGAAGATCCGGATAACGCGCACGAAATCCTGAGCTCGCTTCGACGATCCCGTTCTCCGTTTCGATCCCGTAGGAATCGCGGCCATCAAACGTGAAACTGGCAACTCTCATCTAGAACACGTCCTTGGCCAGCACCGTGCTGACCTTGTCGTCATCGAATCCGAGCGCCGTCTCAGAGATAACCGCATCCTCATTGAGCAAATCCTGCGACTTGTCGGCGTCGTAGCTCATCGGTGACGGTGCATCGGAAATCAGCCGCTCCATGAGATCGGCGGCGTCTCGCGTAACGAAGACATATTGCACATTCTCGGTACTCAAATTCTCCCGAATCACCCTGTTGACGTCGGCCAGCGTCAGGTTTTCAAGGCCGTCACGAATATAGGAAGAGAATTCATCGGTCTGATAGTACTGACTGTCGATTGCGTAGCCGAGCTGTCGTGACTGGCCGTCGGTCAGCAGGCTGACGAACTTGGACAGGTAGGCTCGTGTCGCTTCAAAATCCGATTCGCTTATACCTTCGGTAATAAACTTGTCGAGCTCATGCATCGCTGTCCGCGTTGCGAAATGTGCGTCATTATTATTGCGTAGCGGACGCAGCCATACCTGGAAGATCTGCTGCTGTCGTCCGAGATTGGTGTCCGGGTGGAATTGGAACATGCCGCGCGGGAAGTATTCGATGTAGGCGTAATCGCCGTAGTTCATGCCACGTGTCTCACGGATTCGCTTATACAGGTGGCTGTTGGAACTGCGATGCTCGCCAAAATAGGACCGTGCGAGCCACAGTGCGACCCAATCCGGATCGCCGCGACGCAGTTCGATCGGGAATCCGAATGACACGGCCACCGCTGGTGTTTCCTTTTCGATGATGATGGCTTGACGACCCTCTGGAATCGGCGCGGCCGGCACGTCGAGCGTGGACCGTTCACCCGGCTGCAATCGTTGCAGATCGTTGCTGATTCGCGCCGCGAATGAATCCGGGTACCCCCCGGACAGACCAACCGTGATATTGGCGATCGTGTAGTAGTCCCTGTAGAAACCCTTCACATCGTCCAGTGTTATCGCTTCAATATCGCTGACCGATCCGAGATTCAATGAACCGTACGGATGATCGGTGCCATAGATCGACGAATACAGGTACTCCTTGCCGAGTTCTTCATCGTTATTGCCCACAAGATCGGTTCGAATCGCATTCGTCGTTCGCGTCTTTATGCGCTCGAAGTCGTGCTCCGACCAGGCAGGGAATAGCAACTGACCACGCGCCAACGAATACCACGTATCGAGATTATCTTTGTGCACCTGTCCCGAGAGGCGCGTCATCTCCTTGTCGACCTGTGCATGAAAACCTGCCGCAATCGGGTACATCGCCGAGTTGATCTCGTCGATAGTCTTCGCCTCGGAACCACCATCGGTCAGCATCGCGGCTGTTAGTGCCGCAAGACCCTTCTTGCCCTCGGGATCGAAACCGGCACCTGCATGCACAATGTACGTGATATCGACGAGCGGCGAAGACGCCGATTGCTGCGCAACGATGGACACGGGCAACGCGTCCGCAGGTGCAACATCGGGAATCGGCAATGTGAGCTCATCAGACACCGTCCCGGCGTCCGGGCTGGCCTGGGCCATGCCCGCAGCGGCGACAAGATCATCGACCAACGTCATGCCGTCGATGCCGGGCATGGATTCGTCGCTGGATAGCGTAAATGTTACGCGGGCGCGGTCCACGAAATACTTGTTCGCATAATGCCGGATATCCTCCGCCGTCAACGCATCGTAGCTGCGATAAACTTCATTTATAGTTTCCGGCGTTCGGAAGAACTGCACGAAGCTCGCGAGTACCGAGCCAATGCTGCCGGAATTATCAAGTTGCGCAGTAAAGCCGTAGCGCAATCTCGACTTCGTCTCCGCAACTTTGGTCGCATTGACCAGTTGTGTCCGAGCTTCCACCAGCGTTGAATTGATTGCGTCGCGTACCGACGGAGCATGTGACGCGTCGGTCAGGCGTGCAGCAATCATCAGCAGGCCGGGATCCAGGCGATCCGGAAAATAGCCAAACATCTGGTCGACGGACTGATCCTCAATGACGAGCTTGCGATACAGGTCCGACGAATCGGACAGGTAGATCGACGACATGAGATCCAGCGCCGGCATATCTTTCTCGGTCGGCGCGTACGCCGGTCCACGATAGCTGATAACGAGCCATGGTTGCGTCGGACTGTCCCACTTCAGGTGCTCGTATTTCGGCCCGGCGCGCGGGCCATCCTGCGGAATGTCGACAGCGTAGTCCCCGCGCTCCCAATCACCCCAGTACTTCTCAACGAGGTCGAACGCCGCTTCCGCATCGACATCGCCCACCAGGATCACGACCGTTTTTTCAGGGCGATACCAACGATCGAAAAATACGTTCGAGTACTCAAGTTGATCGGGCATCGCCTCAATGTCTGCAATGAAACCCATGGTCGTGTGTTTGTAGGTGTGCTGGTCGTACATCAGGTCGCTGACACGTTCGAACATCTGTGAAATCGGGTTCGAGAAGTTCTTCAGATACTCGCCCTTCACGGCCAGCGCTTCGGTGCGAAAATCTTCTTCACTGTAGGCGAGGTTTTTGAACCGGTCCGCTTCGATTTCGATGACCTTCTCGAGATCGCTTTTGGTAAAGGTGATGTGATAGTTCGTGTAGTCAGCCGTGGTGTAGGCGTTCTGATCCGCACCTGCCTTCTTGAGGATGTCCTTGTACACATCGGTTGGAAACTTCTTTGTGCCGCGAAACATCATGTGCTCAAAAAAGTGCGCAAAGCCGGTTTTGCCCGGCTCGATTTCATTCCGCGATCCGGTTTGAACCGGAATCTGGATCGTGACGATATCCGGGTAATCCGTAGGCACAACGATAACGCGCAGGCCATTATCCAGGTCGCGCATCAGGTAGGGCATGTCGAAGATATCCGCAGGGGAATCAGCCGGCTGGCTGCATGCTCCAACGAGCAGCGCCATGGCAACGGCAACGATCAGTCTTTTCATCCTGTACTCCAATCCGATTACAATGTAGGAATGCGAATTCTTGTTCTGCTTCTTTTGGCCGGCACCATGGGTGCCGACGAGACCGCGATTTACGATATTACTGCTTATACGTCGACCAATACAGGCACACATGAGTTCAGTGTGCTTATCGTGTCGGATGGCGGCAAACGCATCTATGATATTGAACAGAGGACAACGCAATGATCGTCGAACAAATCTGGACCGGGAACGCGTATCGAAATTTCAATTACCTGATCGCCTGTCCTGAAACCGGCGACGCGCTTGCTATCGATCCGCTTGACTACAAAAAGTGCCTTAAAGTGGCGGCCGATCGCGGCTGGACGATTACACAAATTTTGAATACACACGAGCACGGCGACCATACCGGCGGCAACAAGGGCGTTGTCGCGGCGACGGGCGCGAAGATCATCGCGCACAGTAAAGCCGGCAGCCGCATTCCCAACATGGATCGGGGCGTGAACGCCGGTGATATCGTCAAGGTGGGCTCCAGCGTGGAGCTCGAATGCCTCGATACTCCCGGCCATACCATGAGCCACATCTGCGTGTTATCGAAAACGGATCAACCCGCACTGTTCAGCGGTGATACGCTATTCAATGCCGGCGCAGGCAATTGCCACAACGGCGGCCATCCAGACGAACTCTATGACACGTTTCACGACCAACTCGTGTCACTGGATGACAATACGTTGATCTACCCGGGGCACGACTACCTGGTCAATAACCTGAAATTCACGCTCGATCGCGAACCCGACAACGAAACTGCACAGAAGATGCTGTCTGAATTTGAGGAACAGGATCCTGACGATGCGCTCGTAACAACGATTGGCCAGGAGCGCGACATCAACACGTTCTTTCGTCTCGACAGCCCCTCCGTTATCGCAAAACTGCAGGAGCGATTTCCCGAAATCGGCGATTCGCCCAGCGCAAGAACAGTATTTCTGAAGCTTCGCGAACTGCGAAATTCCTGGTAAATGTTGGAGCGGCCCTTGGGCCGCGATCGCGCCTCAAGAGGCGCTCCTACAGCCGTGCAGCCTGCCAAAGCCACAACAGCGCTTCGTAGAGCTTAGTCTGGCGTGCGAGTTGAGCGCGCCAGCGTTGCCCGTCTCCGTCGAAATAGGCGTTCAGCAAGTAGTCTGAACGCTCGGCGGGTAGTCGGTGGTGCGCGACAATAGTTGCGAGGTCGAAGAGCGGGTCATTGTCGCAGGCGTACTCCCAATCGAGAAAGCGCAGCTCAGGAGTGGCAATAATATTCGCAGCAACAAGATCGTTGTGGCAGCAGCACAAATTTGTCGGTTCGGGCATGGCTTCGATCATCTGCATGCTGTCTCGAACTCTGTCGGTGTTCGCACCGGTAATGCATTGTGCGTAGTTGCGCGCGGCGCCGACGGGGTCGAACGTGCGTCCGGTTCGTGGCAACGCATGCAATTCTCTGAGTGCGGCTGCAAGCCGCTCAAGATTCTCGTTCTCATCCAGGCTGTCGCTTGACCACACGTTTCCATCGACGTATTCGGTCAGGTACACCGTGTCACTTGCGAATATCACGGCACTTGCAAGCCCTGCCTGTGCGGCCTGCGTCTGAACCTGCATTTCCGCCGCACGCGTGTTAAACGGCGCACCTCGGGGATGTTCGTCGATTTTAAGAACCGCCCTCCGACTACCGGCCTCGACGAGCCAGGTCTGATTGCTGAGGCCGCCGGAAAGTTTTTTGGCCTTGGCGCCCTCCCAGCCCGGAATTTGCGCAAGCGCTGCCTCGACCGAGTCGCTTATGCTCGTGTCTCCCGCCAGGACCTCGTCCAGCTGACGATGCCGAACGGAACCATGATCAAATAGACGACAAACAGCAGTGCCGTGAGCTGCAGATCGCGGGCCCAATAGATAAACACAAGAACGGCGTCGATGGCGAGCCAGTACCACCAGTTCTCGAGCACCTTGCGAGCAACCAGGAATGTCGCCCAGATCGCGCCCCAGGTTGTAATCGAATCGATGTACGGAAATGCTGCATTCGAGTAACGCTGCAGCAAGTAGCCGTTGGCTATGCTGACCACAATCACCAGGCTAATCGCGATCGCGTGAACGCGAATCGGCCACCGAGTCACGGCCAGTTCCTGACCGTCCGTTCGTCCGAAGTACCAGACGTACCACCCGTAGATTGCGGTCGCGAAGTAAAATACGTTCAGTACCGACTCCATATAAAGCCGGGCATCGAAGAATAGATAGATGTAGATTGCCGTGCTGATCAGTGCAAACGGCCAGCACCAAATGTTCTCCCGAATGGCCAGGACAAGGTATAGCAGCGCGGTCACAACGCCGATAATTTCGAGCGTGGAAAACGCTCGGGCCTGGTCAGGCAACATCGTCAACAAGTCTTGCACTTAGAAATTCATATCGAACGTGACGCCAACCTGGCGAGGATCGCCAAAACGCGTGTACAGCGTGGCAGGAAAATCCGGCGGCTCATTTCCAAAAAAGAAACCACGCACTGTGTAATCCCTGTCGAACAAATTGCGTGCCCACAATTGCAATGACCAGCTTTCGGCATCGTAGCCAATGCGCGCGTTGGTCAGCTCGTAGGATTGTGATTTCTGATCGTGGCTGACGTCATAAAAAAACGCATCGCGTGCCGTGACGTCCACTCGCACGAAGAAACCCGTCGGATGCGTATATCGACCTCCGACCGCATAGCTATAGTCGGGTGCGTGTGCCTGCTGCCTTCCATCCAGCTTGACCTGCGGCGTTTCGAATTTGTCGAACGTGGCATCCAGCAGCCCAATCGTTGCGTAGAGCTCCCATGCCTCGTTCGGAAACCACCGCAATTCGACCTCAAGGCCCAGGGTTTCTCCTTCGGCCGCGTTGTCTGTGAAGAAAACGAAGGACGCCGGATCACCCGGATCCAGCTGAAAGGATGTTCTGACCTGTTGGTCGTCCCTGCGACTGTGAAACAGCGATGCGTTGACTTGCAGGCTCTGATCAAGCCAGCTGGATTTGATCCCTGCCTCCAGATTCCACATCTGTTCTGCACCAAACTCACGACGATCGTCAGGCACAAGCCCGAGGTTGAAGCCACCCGCCTTGTACCCGCGAGACAAGGTGATAAAGCTTGTCACCGATTCCGAGTGATCATGACTCAATGACAGTTCACCACCCCACATCGACTCCGACGGGTTCTCGATGAGACCGTCCGTATCGTCATACTGCGTGCTACGCCGCTCCACCCGAAGGCCAACATTCAGTCGCGTCACCTCGCTGAGTTTGAACTCGTATTGTCCAAATGCTGCGAGATTCGTCGCTGAGTAATCGCTTGCGAACGTTGCATTCAGACTTTCCGCATAGTCGTAAAATGGATCGTAGTAATCCCCCCAATTAAAAGTGTCGAGTTCGTCGTCGAGGCGCATCGCATAAACGCCCGCGAGCCAGCGAGCGCCAGTAATACGAAATTCCTGGCTCAATGTTCGGCGCTTGCGATCACTGATCGAGATGTAGTCGTAAGTGACTGGCGACCAGCTATTGTCGTTACCCCAATCTGCGTCGAAACTGAATTCGATATCCGAATCGGCCAGCGCTGTAATCGAAGTAAATGCTACGTCGCCCCAGCCGTTGTACTGAACCTTGATTGACGCACCGCTGCTTTGCTGCGCGTCTTTGCCGGGCTTGTCGGACAACACGGTATAGCTGTTATCCAGTGCGAACACGTCGTAGCCATTGTTTGCATCGGCAAACAACACCGCGAAATCTATCTGCCAATCCTCTGCCGGCAGCCAGCGAAGCCGCCCACGTACCGTGGTCTCGTCGCGACCATTGGTATCCGTTTGATCCAGGAATGGGTTATCGCGGAAGCCATCGCTTTGATATTTCTGCAAACTCATGCGGAGCATCAGGCTATCGTCTTCGTTCAGCGCACCGCCAAACGCGATCCCGACTGATTTGGCGTTGTCGTCGCCTACCATCAATTGAATCCGACCGGTCCAATCGGCTGTCGGCAATGTGCTTCGCATGTAGATCAATCCGGCCAGCGCATTTGCACCATAGCGGGTCCCTTGCGGGCCACGCAGAACTTCGACCTGCTGTATATCGAACAACGTGGCAATGGAGCCGATACCACTGAAATCGATGTCGTCGATGAGAAAACCGACCGACGGATTCGGCGCTCCCTGGTATTGCTCGAGCTCACCCGCCCCGCGAATTTGAAAGTAACGGGCTCGATGGCCGTCGCCAGACCAGTTCAGGTTCGGGACGGCATTCACCAGTTCCTCGAAGTGCTGCACTGCGCGTTGTTCAATCTCATCGGCATCGAACACCGTTACGCTCGCAGGCAAATCGCGGAGCGCACGGCCACGAAAATCTGCCGTCACGACGATTTCATCAATCGCCTGTGCAGAAACGACCGACGAACAGAATATGAACACGGCGGTTGTCAAAAACCGCGGCTGCTTATGGGTTGGCATGGCTATCTTCCTACGCCGGCATTACCCGGATCAGGTTCTAAGGGTTTCCGTTGTGAATCTCAGGCCCGCAGGCCACCCCTGTGACAGCCATATTATCAGGGGTCAGAGCCCTTTTGGCAAAAAGGCTCTGACCCCTCTATTACCTCAGGCGCGCGATCAGACTCGATGTATCCCAGCGGCTGCCGCCAAGTGCCTGAATCTCTTCGTAGAACCGATCGATCATTTGAGTCATCTCGAGAGTTGCACCGTTTCGGCTCGCTTCCTCGACCGCAATAGCGAGGTCTTTGCGCATCCAGTCAACCGCGAAACCGAACTCGAACTCGTCATTCACCATCGTCTGCCAGCGGTTTTCCATTTGCCAGGACTGCGCCGCGCCTTTCGATATCGCCTGGATGACCAGTTTGGGATCAAGCCCCGATCGCTTCGCAAAATGCAGTCCCTCGGACAGTCCCTGGACAACGCCTGCGATGCAGATCTGGTTGACCATTTTCGCGAGCTGGCCACTGCCGACCGGGCCGATCAGTGTGATCTCCTTTGCGTAGCAGTCCATGACGGGACGCGCACGCTCAAACACGTCATTGTCGCCGCCAACCATGATCGTCAGCTGGCCATTTTCGGCACCCGCCTGACCACCCGATAACGGTGCGTCGAGGAAACCCACCGATTTCTCGTCCGCAGCCGCGTGAATCTCGCGCGCAATGGTGGCAGAAGCCGTTGTGTGGTCGACGACGATGGCGCCATCGGTTATTCCGCTGAGTATTCCGTCATCACCCAGTACAACCTGCCGAACATCGTCGTCGTTGCCAACACAGGCGAAAACGATGTCAGCTGATTGGGCGGCCGCTGCCGGTGTCGGCGCGGATGACCCCTGGAATTGTGAACACCAGGCATCGGCTTTGGATGAGGTGCGATTGTAGACGACAACATCATGGCCGTTCTTTGCAAGATAGCCCGCCATGGGATAGCCCATGACGCCAAGCCCAACAAAAGCGGTACGCAATCTCACTCTCCTTTGTGTTGGTGCGACTTCTTTTTGCGTGGATCGAGGCCGAGCGAGCGCGCAATAATTTCGCGCATGATCTCGGAGCTGCCCGCGTAAATGCGCGAGACGCGAGCGTTGGTGTACATTCGACTAATCGCGTATTCATCCATGTAGCCGTTGCCGCCGTGCAACTGCACGCAGTGATCCGTCACCCGATCTTCCAATTCCGTCGCAAACAACTTCGCCTTTGCAGCATCATCGCCGGTCAGGTCACCCTCGTTGTGTACCATGACGCAGCGATCGATGAACGCATGTGCAACGTCCATCTCAGTACGCATGTCCGCCATTTTGAAACGCGTGCTTTGAAATTCGGCAATCTTGCGTCCAAATGCCTGGCGTTCATTGACGTAGTCCATCGTCACCGCAAACGCCGCCTCGGCGGTCGCCAACGAGCCTACGGCGCTCAGCAGGCGTTCTTCCGCGAGAAAATGCATGAGTTGGTAAAAACCGCGATGGATTTCGCCGAGCAGATTTTCCTTCGGCACTTTGACGTTGTCAAAAAATAATTCGGCCGTATCCTGGCTTTTCAGACCCATCTTCTTCAGATTTCTGCCGCGCTCGAATCCCTGCATACCGCGTTCAACGACAAACAAGCTCAGCCCGTGACTGCTGTCTGGATTGGTTCGCGCAACGACGATGACCAGGTCCGCGTTGATGCCATTCGAAATGAACGTCTTCGAACCGTTCAACAAAAAGTGATCGCCCTTGTCTTCCGCCCTGGTTCGAATTCCCGAGACATCACTGCCGGCGCCGGGCTCCGACATGGCAATCGCCAGAATGCTCTCGCCAGACACGCATTTGGGTAGCCAACGCGCTCTTTGCTCATCGGTGCCCAGTTCGCCGATATAGGGACCCACAAGGCGGCTGTGCAGGAACATGAAAAAGCCGACGTCACCGTACTTGGCGTTCTCCTCGAGGAGGATTTGCTCGTAGCGGAAATCGGCAACACCAGCGCCACCATACTTTTCATCCGCCCACATGCACAACAGGCCCTGTTCACCGGCCTTGAGAAACGCCTCACGATCCACGATGCCTTGCTCAGCCCAACGATTCGCGTGTGGTTGCACTTCTTTGATAAAGAAACTCCGCGCTGCATCGCGAAACATCTCGTGTTCTTCTTCAAATATATTTCTGTCCATTACTTGCCTTTGAACACCGCTGCGCGTTTTTCAAGAAAAGCAGCGATGCCCTCAATGTTGTCTTCTGTACCAAACAACGAGTTCTGCAGTTCGGCTTCCAGATCGTAGGAACTCGCCCAGTCATGGTCCGCCGCATAGCGCATGACTTTCTTGGTGGCGGCAATTGACAGTGGTGCTCGATTACAGAGCGTCCGTGCCCAGTCGAGAGCAGCAGTTTGCAGCTCCGCTGCCGGCACCGCCTTGTTCGCGAGACCCAGTTCGACACATCGATCCGCGGGAATGCGCTCGGATTCAACGCTGAGTTGAAAAGCACGACGGTAGCCCAGCTGCCTGACCAGCGCCCAGTTGAGTCCACCGTCCGGAACCAGAGAGATGGTTGTAAACGGTGACAGCATGAACGCATTATCCGCCATGACAAGAAGGTCGCATTGCAAAGCGATTGACAAACCGATACCCGCCGCAGAACCCGGTACCGCAGCGATAATCGGCTTGGGCATTTCCGCGATCGCTTCCTGGACCGGCCGGTATTCCTGCTGCAGTTTCTCGGAGATAGGTCGATCTATCACATCGTCCTTGAGATCGGCACCAGCGGAGAAACAACGCCCTTCGCCCGTTAACACAACAGCCCGGACATTGTCGTCCTTCGTGGCCGTCTTCAATGCCTGCAGCAGATCTGCCCTCAACTCATTGGTGAATGCATTCATATTGTCCGGACGATTGAGCGTGATGATCGCCACAGCGTCCTGTTGTTCATATTTCACAATGTCGCTCATTGATTAGTCCTTACATGTTGCGGCGGTACTCGCCGCCAACCTGGTACAACGCGGACGATATCTGTCCCAACGAATTCGATTTTACCGTCTGCATCAGCTCGGCGAATATGTTGTCACGTGCTCTCGCGGTCACTTGAAGCTTGCTCAGTGCCGCGGTGGCCTCGTCCGCATGCGTTTCCTGAAATGCTCGAACGTGTTGGATCTGATCGTTCTTTTCATCGTCGGACGAACGAATGAGTTCCAACTCGTGAACTTCGTCTTCCTGTCCTTGCTTGGGCAGAAACGTGTTCACACCGATTAGCGGCAATGATCCGTCATGCTTCTTACTTTCGTAGTACAGGCTCTCGTCCTGGATTTTTCCACGTTGATACATCGTATCCATGGCGCCGAGTACACCCCCGCGTTCGGATATCCGCTCAAATTCCACGTATACCGCTTCTTCCACGAGGTCGGTGAGGTCGGTGATGATAAACGAGCCCTGCCAAGGGTTCTCACAGAAGTTGAGGCCGAGCTCGCGCGTGATAATCATCTGGATGGCCACGGCACGACGCACTGACTGTTCGGTCGGTGTCGTAACAGCCTCATCGAACGCGTTCGTATGCAGGCTGTTGCAGTTGTCAAACAAGGCATACAAAGCCTGCAGTGTCGTTCGAATGTCGTTAAAGCTGATTTCCTGCGCATGCAAACTACGCCCCGACGTTTGCACGTGGTACTTGAGCATCTGCGACCGAGAATTCGCGCCGTAACGCTCACGCATGGCCCGGGCCCAGATCCGGCGAGCTACCCGGCCGATGACCGTGTACTCCGGATCCATGCCGTTCGAGAAAAAGAAGCTGAGATTTGGCGCGAAATCGTTGATATCCATTCCGCGCGCAAGATAATACTCAACGATCGTGAATCCGTTCGACAACGTAAACGCCAGTTGGCTAATCGGGTTCGCACCAGCCTCAGCGATGTGGTAACCACTGATTGAAATGCTGTAGTAATTGCGAACGTCATTCTCGATAAAGAATTGCTGCACATCGCCCATCATTTTCATCGCGAACTCGGTCGAGAATATGCAGGTATTCTGCGCCTGGTCTTCCTTGAGGATGTCCGCTTGTACCGTACCTCGAACAGAGGCTAGTGTTTCCTTGCGAATTCGAGCGTAGGTTTCAGCATCGACGATTTTGTCGCCGGACACTCCCAGCAAGCCGAGGCCGAGACCATCGTTACCGGGTGGCAGGTCGCCTTCGTAAACCGGGCGCGAACGATCAGCAAAATAATTGTCGATGCGTGTCTTCGCGGATTCCCACTCGCCGCTGGCACGCAAGTGCTTTTCAACCTGTTGATCAATCGCCGTGTTCATGAAAAATGCGAGAATCATTGGCGCCGGACCGTTGATGGTCATCGACACCGACGTTGTCGGTGCGCAGAGGTCGAAGCCCGAGTAGAGCTTTTTCATGTCATCAACACTGGCGATCGAAACTCCGGAATTGCCGACTTTGCCGTAAATATCCGGCCGCTCGTGCGGATCCTCGCCGTACAACGTTACCGAATCGAATGCCGTGGACAGACGTGCAGCGTCCTGACCTTGCGACAAATAGTGGAATCGGCGATTGGTGCGCTCAGGTGTGCCCTCGCCCGCAAACATCCGAGTCGGATCCTCTCCAAGCCGCCGATACGGATACACGCCGCCCGTGTACGGGTAGCCGCCCGGCAAATTTTCTTTTTGCAGGAATCGGAGCAACTCGCCCCAGTCACTGAATTCCGGAACTGCAATCTTCGGTATCTTCTGATGGCTCAGGCTCTCACGATAATTGTTGCCCGTGATTTCGCGGCCGCGAACTGTGTAGCTGAACTGGTCTGTCTGTACTCCGGCCTTTCGTTCCGGCCAGCTCCTAAGCAAATCAATTGAATCGGATGTCAACTCGCCCAGCATTTCCTGATATCGCTGACGCAGCACGAACAAGCTACGATCCTCATCCGCAGTCAAGGCCTCAGACGCATAGCGTTCGAATTGCAGCGGCAACGCGGGATCGGCCAATGTCTTGAGCGCTGCATACAGGTGTTGCAATTCCGATGCAGTTTCAGCCTGACTGGTGACCTTATCGTTGATGTCGCGACCTTGTTCCGCAATTTCCGCCAGATACCGAATCCGGGCCCCCGGAATCATCGCGGTCGCCCTGGGCTCGCGTATCGAAGTATCGATGTCAGGCGTCCATTGCTCTTTGTCCAGACCGATCTTCTCTGCAACACGTTCGCACATCTGCACAAACATCCAGCTGATGCCCGGGTCGTTGAACTGGCTCGCAATCGTTGGATAGACGGGAATTTCGTCATTGGGAGTCTGGAATGAAACGTGGTTTCGCTTCCATTGTTTGCGAATATCACGCAGCGCGTCCTCCGCCCCACGCTTGTCATATTTGTTGAGAACAATCAGATCCGCGAAGTCCAGCATGTCTATTTTCTCGAGCTGACTGGCCGCACCGTACTCGCTCGTCATGACGTACACAGAAAAGTCGACAAGATCGGTGATCTCGCTGTCGCTTTGGCCGATGCCGGCCGTTTCAACGATGACCAGGTCGAATCCCAGTGACTTGAGATATTCAATATGATCACCGAGCATTTCGCTGGTCGCGAGATGTTGTCGCCGCGTAGCAATCGATCGCATAAACACTTGCTCGGAGCGCAGGGAATTCATGCGAATGCGGTCACCGAGCAATGCACCACCCGTCCTCCGGCGGGTTGGGTCAACCGCCAGAACGGCAATGCGCTTGTCGGGAAAACAGGACAGAAATCGCATCAAGATCTCATCCGTCACGCTGCTCTTGCCAGCGCCGCCCGTTCCCGTGATGCCGATCACCGGTACCTGGCCGGCCTGCATCCGCCATTCCTTGCGCAACGCAGTCAACCGCGGCCTATCGATTCTCCCTTCTTCAATCGCCGAAATCGTTGCGGCGATGTCAGTAACAGTATCCGAACCAACCGGGCTTAGCGCCGGTGGTGTTCGCCTGCCGGCCGCTGTGCGTTCGACGAGATCCTGAATCATTGCTTCGAGGCCAAGTTCCATGCCGTCATGCGGATGGTAAATTCGCTCGACACCGTATTTCGCCAACTCATCGATCTCTTGCGGCGTTATCGTGCCGCCGCCACCGCCGAACACTTTGATATGCGCCGCCCCAGATTCGCGGAGCCGATCAATCATATAGCGGAAGAATTCCATGTGGCCACCCTGATAGGAGCTGACGGCAATACCGTCCGCATCCTCCTGGATCGCCGCACGAACAATATCGTCGACGCTACGATTGTGGCCGAGGTGGATGACTTCGGCGCCGCGCGCCTGAATCAGGCGACGCATGATATTGATTGCCGCATCGTGGCCGTCAAACAGCGATGCTGCCGTTACGAATCGCAACGGGGAATTGCGGCCGGATGTGTCTGGCAGATCGCTGGCTGCGGTACTCATAGCCACTGAATCTCCGGGATAAAAACAACAGTAATCTCCGCTAAGAGAGCGGAAAATCTTTAAAAATCAATGCGTTTTGCTATTGAAAAAATTTTAATCTGGATTAAAATAATTCAGATTCGAGCAAATCTCAAGTGCAAGGTCGAATATTTTCGGCTGCCGACAAGAGGAAACCATGTCCCGCAATCCTGACGAAACGCGATTCCAGCTGCAGCGCGACCGTATGCTCAAGGCAGCCGCTTATTGCTTCAATCAAAAAGGATACAGTAGCACTTCGCTCAAAGACGTTGCGGACATGCTCGGACTGACCGACGCGGCGCTCTATTACTACGTCCGTAATAAAGAAGAACTGGTCTATCAATGCTATGTGCGGGCCGCCGACGTCGGGTGTGATGCGATGGACCGCGCGATTATGGACGCGCAATGCGGTTTCGATCAGGTGCGGCTGTACATCCGATACCACATCGAATATATGGTCGGTGATCGCGGACCTATTGCGATCATGAGTGAGATTCCGTCGCTCAAACCTGAGCATCGTGAGGAAGTGCTGGAGTTGTCCAGATTACACAGCTCTCGCTTCGAATCGTTGCTCGAAAAAGGCATTGAGGATTGCAGCATCGCGCCATGCGATGTTCGCATGACCGGCAACTCGATCATGGGATCGATTAACTGGATACCAAAATGGTTTCACGGCGACGATGAGGCCGCGAAACGACTGCTAACGAAGTTTCCTGAGATATTGAGCCAGGGGCTTCGGCCTGTCGATTAGTTGTTCGAATAACGCGACAAGTAAGGCCTTTAGCTCTGCGGATCCTCGAAATCAGGACTGCGCTTTTCGAGATTTGCTGCGACAGCCTCGACCTGATTGGGTTTGCCGAGCAACGATAATTGCAGGCGCGCTTCGAGTTGCAAAGCCTGCTCGGCCTCGAGTTCATCCGTTTCGTCAAAGAGCGTCTTGATCGCACGAATAGCGTCCGGAGACTTACTTGCAATAATTTGGGCTGTGTCGCGCGCGACCTGAGATGGATTTTCGTGCACGGCCGTGATCAGACCCAACTCACAAGCCTCCTCACCCTGCACAATTCGCCCGGTCCAGGCCAGTTCCTTGATCTTGTCCGTCGCCATCAATCCAGGGAGTGTCGTACTGATCGCCATGTCCGGAATAATGCCCCACTTTATTTCCATGACCGACAGACGACTGTCAGCGGTTGCGTAGCGCAGATCCGCACCGAGCGCGATCTGCAGGCCCGCACCATAGGCAACGCCATGGATGGCACAAATTACAGGTACCGGAACTTCGCGCCACACATAGGCTGCACGTTGAAAAAAATTAGCCGGCGTACTTTCGCCTGGCAACATTGCCGTGCTGCTGATTGGCGAGTCGCTTTGCCGAAAAATGTCGAGGTCCACACCGGCACAGAAGTTAGCACCCGCACCTTCAAGCACGACGGCCCTGACAGTCTGGTCTTCCGCGAGCTGGTTTCCAGCATTTGCCAGCGCCTCGAACATTTCCAGATCGACGGCATTGTGTTTGTCCGGACGATTCAGAGTCACGATGGCAATGTGATCTGCGATCGATATTTCGACTCGCTCAGGCATGATTCGTACGCAGCGTTAGGCCCTCAGCGTGCACTTGCCGTTTCGCAATACGACGTGGCCGCGTTCTTTGACTGAACATTGGAACGACACGATATTGCGGTCCTGCCACATATCCGTCGTAATCGTATCGCCAGGTAGCACGGGCAGTGAAAAGCGAGCGTCAAATCCCTCAATCAACGTATGGTCGTAGTTGCAAATCGTCTGCAATATCGCTCGACAGGCGATGCCGTAAGTGCAAAGGCCGTGCAAGATTGGGATCGGGAAACCGGCTGACGTCGCTGCGTCCGGATCCGCGTGCAGTGGATTTCGATCGCCGTTTAGCCGAAATAACAGCGCCTGGTCTGACCGAGTTGGCGTATCGCAGCTCAAATCCGGTTCCCGCCTGGGCGCGCGATGTGGGGGCGGACCCTTTCCCGCCGGGCCACCGAATCCACCGTCGCCCCTCGCGATCACCGTACAACCCTGCGTAAACAGCGCGGTATCATCTTTGGCCAGCCGTCCTTCGACCTCGAACAAGAACATCGCACCGTGCCTGACACCCCGGTCGAATACCTCTACAACTCGCTTGTCGAGCAGTAAATCGGCGGCAGGCGGCAGCGGACGATACAAAGTGAGCCGCTGTTCAACGTGCAGCACCTGGCCGTAGTCCCAGCCGAGGTCTGGCGGGAACATGTCAGGAACGATCGCGCTGGCCAGCGTTGGCACTGTCCGCAATGGCGTGCCTTGCTCGTAGACGTAAGGCAGCTCTTTGCGATCTACCGCATCACGACCGAAACCGATGCTCTGCGCGTACAGCATCGTTTCCGTGTCCCCGTAGCTCGTTTCGAGGTCCGTGACTCCGGTCGCAATAACTTTTTCGTAATTCAACGCCATCTATTGTTCTCGTGTTGCAAATTCCCATCCCAGATCAGCCAGCGGAAGCACTGCAGTTGTCGCTTGCGCGGCGTGCGCGCTGGCCGCGGTGCCATCCCGTACCCGTCCGGCGATACCCTGCAATATGGCCGCCAGCCGAAAAAAATTAAAGGCTGAATAAAAATTCCTGTTCTCAATTTCGCCACTCCGGCCTGTTCGTTCACAGTAACGTAACGTGTACGCTTCCTCGTCCGGGATGCCCAATGCGCTAATATCCAATCCTTTGAGTCCCGGCGTACCGATGCCCGTCTTCGGCATCTGCCACGCCATCAGATGATAAGTGAAATCGGCTAGCGGATGCCCAATCGTTGACAGCTCCCAATCCAGCACCGCAATAATCTTCGGCCGGGTTGGATGCACGATCATGTTGTCCAGACGAAAATCACCGTGCACGATGCTGGACGAATCGTCCGCCGGAATGTTGTCGGGCAACCACTCGATCAGCGCATCCATGGATCGGATGCTGCCGATCTCCGAGGCGCGATACTGCCTCGACCAGCGCGAAATCTGTCGCGAAAAATAATTGCCCGGCTTGCCATAGTCGCCGAGACCCAGTGCCTCGTAATCGAAAGAATGCAGCTTCGCGATCGTGTTGTTGATGTCATCGTACAGAGCTGCCCTGCCTTCTGGATTGGCGTTTGGCAGGTCGAGGTCCCAGAAAATCCGACCATCCACGTACTCCATGATGAAGAACATCGTGCCAATGATTTCGTCGTCCTCGGAGAGAATATACGGTCGTGGCACTGGAAAATCGGCGCCGTACAGAGCGCTGATCACGCGGTACTCACGATCCACGGCATGCGCGGATTTCAACAACTTTCCCGGTGGCTTGCGGCGCAAGACGTAACGACCCGATTCTGCCTCCAATAGATAGGTCGGATTCGATTGGCCACCCCGGAATTGACTGACTTTTAGTGGCCCGCGAAAACTATCGACGTGCGACGCCATGTACTCTTCCAAACGACCGACGTCGAACTTGAGCGCTTCCCGAACCTCGCGAGTACCCGAGTTTTGCTCCTGCTTACTCGTCACAGACTACGTCTCTGACTCTTTCGGCTCGACGAAGAAGTCGGGCGCCAATGGAACCTCCGGATCGACTGCGTACGCACTTAAATCAGTAATGCCCTCGCCCTCGATGACGGTATCGTCAATACAGAAGTTACCGGTGAATTCACGACTGGGCTTGGTGAGGATCACGTAAGCGGCATCAGCCATGATTTCCGGCTTGCGCGAATGCATTACCAGTTCATCACCACCAAGCATCTTGACCGCTGCTGTCGCAATCGTCGTTCTCGGCCACAGCGCGTTGACCGCGATTCCCTGCTCTCGAAATTCGCCCGCCATGCCCAGCACACACATGCTCATGCCGTACTTGGCCATCGAATAGGCAACATGCGGTGCAAACCATTTTTCCTTCATGTCCAGTGGCGGTGCAAGTACCAGGATGTGCGGGTTATCGGACTTCTGTAGCCACGGCAAACAGGTTTTTGAGACCAGGAAGGTTCCGCGTGCGTTGACCTGGTGCATGAGATCGAAACGCGCCATCGATACGTGTTCAGTATCGAGCAACGCGATAGCACTGGCGTTATTGACGACAATATCGATACCTCCGAATTTCTGCGCGGCCGCGGCAACCGCATCGGCGACAGCCTGCTCGTCTCGAATATCACAGACAACCGGTAAAGCCTGGCCACCTGCTTCTTCGATTTCGGCCGCAGCCGTATGAATCGTCCCGGGAAGTTTGGCGTGTGGTTCGATGGTTTTTGCAGCGACTACGATATTGGCGCCGTCGCGCGCCGCTCGTATCCCGATTGCCAGTCCGATACCGCGGCTGGCGCCGCTTATAAACAGGGTCTTGCCTTTGAGAGATGCCATGCGCACATGATACCGCAGCAGACCTCAGGGTCGACTACATGCGGAAGATACCGAATGGACCTTCGTCATCACGCGGCCGATTCATCGCAGCCGACAGTGCGAGCGAAAGAACATTGCGTGTATTGATCGGATCAATGACGCCGTCATCCCACAAGCGAGCACTGGCGTAGTAAGGATTGCCCTGAAATTCATACTGGTCGCGGATTGTAGCTTCGAATTCAGCCTGCGATTCCTCCGGCCACTCTTCCCCACGCGACTCATGGCCCTCGCGCTTGACGGTCGACAATACAAGCGCCGCCTGCTCCCCACCCATGACCGAAATCCGTGCGTTCGGCCACATCCACAGCATGCGGGGGTTGTATGCGCGTCCGCACATCGCGTAGTTGCCCGCACCGAAAGAGCCGCCGATGATAACCGTAAATTTTGGCACGGTTGCTGTGGCAACCGCGTTGACCATCTTCGCGCCTTCTTTCGCAATACCGGCGTGCTCGACGCGTTTGCCCACCATGAAACCGGTTATGTTCTGCAAAAAAACAAGCGGGATGCCGCGGCGATTACAGAGCTGGATGAAATGTGCGCCCTTCTGAGCCGACTCCATAAACAGGATGCCGTTGTTCGCAACAATGCCAACCGGACAGCCGTCGATATGCGCATAGCCGCATACCAGCGTTGACCCATACAATTTTTTGAATTCCTGGAATTCGGAGCCATCGACGATGCGCGCGATTACCTCGCGCACGTCATAGGGAAACCGGTACTCGTGCGACACGATGCCGTATAAATCGTCTGCAGGATAGGCAGGCTCAACGGGCTCGCGCAGCTTCATGCTGACAGTCTTTTGGATATTGAAATTGGCGACGATTTCCCTGGCTATCGCCAGTGCATGGGTGTCGTTATCAGCCAGGTGATCGGTTACGCCCGAGATACGGGAGTGAACGCTACCGCCGCCAAGCGTCTCGGCATCGACCACCTCCCCTGTCGCCGCTTTGACGAGCGGTGGCCCACCGAGAAAGATCGTGCCCTGGTTGCGAACGATAATTGCCTCGTCACACATCGCCGGCACATAGGCTCCGCCCGCCGTGCACGAGCCAAGCACAGCTGCGATTTGTGGAATGCCCTTCGCAGACATGCGTGCCTGGTTGAAAAAAATACGACCGAAGTGATCTCGATCCGGAAAGACCTCGTCCTGATGCGGCAGATATGCTCCGCCTGAGTCGACCAGATAAATGCACGGCAAGTGATTTTGTTCTGCTATTTCCTGCGCACGCAGGTGCTTCTTTACAGTCAATGGGTAATAGGTGCCACCTTTGACCGTCGCATCGTTTGCGACAATCATGCATTCGGTATCGTGGATGCGCCCGATGCCTGCAATGATGCCGGCCGCCGGCACTTCATCATCATAAACTTTGTATGCTGCAAGTTGCGCGATCTCAAGAAACGGCGAATCGTCGTCGGTCAGGCCATCAATTCGGTCGCGCGGCAACAACTTGCCCCGCGACAGGTGGCGTTCTCGTGCGCGTGCCGAGCCGCCGGTTTGCACGTGCTCGCTGAGTTCGCGCAGCTGCTGCGCCAGCAATTCATTGGCACTTTTGTTTTTGGCGAATTCGTCGGATTCGCGGTCAATCTTGGTTTCAATGAGTGGCATTAAATAACTCGCGCCCTATCAGCATGCGTCGAATTTCGCTGGTGCCGGCACCAATCTCGTACAATTTGGCGTCGCGCATCAGGCGGCCGGCGGGGAATTCGTTGATATACCCGTTACCACCGAGTGCCTGGATCGCTTCACTCGCCATCCAGGTCGCTTTCTCGGCCGCGACCAGAATACAGCCTGCGGCGTCGAAGCGGGTAGTTTGCTCCCGGTCGCAGGCGGCTGCCACGGCATAGACGTAGGCCCGACAACTGTTCATCGCCGTATACATGTCGGCGATCTTGCCCTGCATTAATTGAAATTCGCCAATGGGTTGACCGAATTGCTTACGATCATGGACGTACGGCATAACGAGATCCATACACGCCCGCATGATGCCGAGGGGACCACCGGCTAGCACAACCCGTTCGTAATCAAGGCCACTCATCAGAATAGTGGCGCCCTTGCCCTCGGTTGCGAGCAGGTTCGCAGCTGGAACACGACAATCCTGCAGCAATACCTCACTGGTGTCCGATCCGCGCATGCCGAGCTTGTCCAGCTTTTGCGGCGTGGACAGACCAGGTGTACCGCGCTCCACGATGAACGCGCTAAGCCGACCGCTGGCTACACCGGTGACCGCGTAAATAATGATGACATCCGCTTGCGGTGCGTTCGTAATCCACATCTTTGAACCATTCAAGACATAGTCGTCACCATCGCGGACCGCAGTCGTACGCATGCTCATGACGTCCGAACCAGCACCTGTCTCGCTCATCGCGAGCGCCCCAAGGAATTCCCCGGACACTAACCTAGGCAGGTATTGGCGTTTTTGCTCATCGCTGCCCCAGCGCCGTATTTGATTGACGCAGAGATTCGAATGGGCGCCGTACGAAAGGCCGACCGACGCAGATGCGCGGCTGATTTCCTCCATCGCAACGACATGCGCAAGATAACCGAGGCCCGATCCGCCGTATTCGTCCTCGACGGTGATTCCGAGCAGCCCCAGCTCACCGAGTTCGGGCCAAAGATCACGTGGAAATTCGTTGCTGACATCAATCTCACTTGCGAGCGGCACAATTCGAGCAGAAGCAAACCCACTGACCGACGCACGCAGCAGGTCGATATCTTCACCAAGTCCAAAGTCGAAATCGAACATTTTCAATCCAAGTAAATGACAGTGGCTTGAATTGTCGGTGTTTGCATCGTGCCGCAGAATACCGATTTGCTGGTAGACAACCCGGCACACTCAGGAGTTTGATAAATCCTTGATAAGTAATGAAAAAAGTTCGTACTGGGATGTGATTCCCAGCTTGGCAAACAGGTTGCGCTTGTGGACCATTACCGTGCCCGGTGCGATGCGCAATTCGCGGGCGACCGACTTCGCCGAATGCCCTCGCAGGAGTAGCTGGGTAATCTGCCGTTCGCGCCCGGTGAGCTTTGTATCGCCGAAATTTTCGAAACAACGTGTCAGGCGGTGATGCAGACTTTCGTTACGATCGGTGCCACGCGCGTTGGCGTCCCAGCGCTGCCAGATGTTGTGCAATGATGCGTATACAACCTCCGCGATCAGAGTAAGCCGGTCGAGTTCAATTTTGGAAAACATCTTCTGGCGTCGTCCGATGACGAGCACCAATGTCGCTACGTCGGACACATTCAGAAGAAAATCCATTTCATCGCGAAGATGCGTACGTTCGCAATACTGCCGGTAGTACTCACTGGACCAGAATCGGTCTGGTGCCTGGTCGCGAAACCGGCAGACGGAAGGTTGACTGTTGTGCAGCGCGAGCTCGTACAGTGGATCGAGCAGGTAAGGCCCCGCGAGGTAACGATCCACGTAGTGCTTGGCAACTGCCGGGTCCATGGTGTGGTGTAAGACGTCGGGCGGCGCACCCTTGTGAAACGCCATGAGGCAGGTGCCATCATTGGCGACGGCGAGATCTATTACCTCGCTCAACGCATCACAGGTCGTCTGCGCATCTCCGCCACGAAGCAACCTTGCGATCGCATCGTGCCAGTCGGGCGAGTCGAATCGCGTCCTCACTCCTGAGCCTCGACTAGAAAGATGTCAGAAACGACGCTGCATTGCCGCCTAAGGGACCTGCTCCGGCTTGCGCACTCGTCAGGTAATCCTTGCCACTCGGATAATCGTCCGGTTGCGGGTTGCAGACCCTGAGCACCCGGTTGCGATGGTAAAGCTTGAGCTGTGCGTTGAACGGGATAACGCGCCCGGGATCGTCGCCGGTTAGCTCGCGATGCAGCGCCGGCAGTCGGTACCAGGGCACATTCATGTTGAAGTGGTGCGCATTGTGATAGCCGAAATTCAAGGTTAGCCAATTCAATCTCGGGAAACGCATTGATATTGGCACGCTGAACGTATGTTCCTGCTCCCAATCCCCATCACCTTTATGCGGCGGCTGAACGTAATCGAACAATGTTGCGTTATAGGGGTAGTCATGTTGCAGCGCGTCCATAAAACGCAAACCATGCATCATCACCAGGTACGCTATCGCGTACAGAATGGCGACTTTGGGGAAAAATACAAACAGCGTCAGGTAAGCAGCACCGCGCACAGTAATGACCATCAGATTTCTCGAACGTTGGTCACGCCGCTGCGGAATGATGAACGACGTAAACACCATGATGAAATGCATGATCAGATCCTGCGCAGGAATATAAAACCATTCAAAGGCCCGCGTGATCTTCAGGGCCACCGGGTATTTCTCGAAGAATTTCTCGTATTCGAACCAGACGACATCACCATTGTCGACATGATGTCGAAAGTGCTTGTAACGCATGTCCTCGTAGGTGCCATACGCGGCGCCGCACAGCCAGCTCATCGCTCGCCCGAGACGCGCGTTGTGTTTGCTGCGCTTGAACACAAGCTGATGGCCACACTCGTGGATCAGGTATGCGGAGATCATCATCGCGTGGGCAAGCAGCAGGGTGGCCACCAGGTTGATTGCCCAGGCAGCTTGAAAAAGCCCTGCAAACCCAATCATATAGCCGCCAATGGCGTACAGAAAGGCGGCGCCGTTATAGCGCAGCCCCGCAGGTTCCTTGAGTATTGCCGTTGCCATAATCGTCGATCGTTACTGCCGTTTTTCTTTGTACACTTAGCTCGACGGTATTGCTAGCATAGCCCACTGTTAACAGCCAAACGCAGAGATTACGAATGAAGCTTGTCACCGCCATCGTTAAGCCGTTTCGCCTCGACGACGTTCGCAACGCATTAAGCGAGGTCGGAATTCAGGGCATGACGGTCAGCGAAGTCAAGGGGTTCGGCCGGCAGCGTGGCCATACTGAACTGTACCGGGGCGCCGAATACGTGGTCGATTTCCTGCCGAAGGCAAAGATCGAGGTTGCTGTGTCCGATGAGCTCGTCGAACGCATCGTCGAAACTATTATTGAAAGCGCGAAAACCGGCAAGGTCGGTGACGGCAAAATATTTGTGACCAACCTGGACCAGGTCTGGCGCATTCGCACCGGCGAGTCCGGCGACAGCGCACTGTAGGAGCGGTCCTTGGACCGCGAACCAGTAGGAGCTATGATTCCCGCGTAATAATGCCACGCCATTTGGCCAGCTTGTCGACATAGCTCATCGACGCATAGGCCGGACTGGTCGATGGCAGCGATGCAAAACGCAATTTGTTGTCGTCGAGACTTAGGTGCACCATGCGCGTGAACATCTGTGTCGCTTTTTGCCCATTGAAACAGATCAGTTCCACCTCGTCGTGGACCATCAAGAATCCGGAAAAATCATTGGCTATGGCGGTATCGCTTTGGATATCGGCGTCCATGCTTCCGGGTCTGACAGATGACGCCAAAACATCCCAGAGGGCAATCCCGCGATCCATTAACGCTTCACATCGCTCACTGTAGCTCCCTTCCGCACCTGCAATTTCTCCCATGATCTTCCAGAAAGCGTTTTGCGGATGCGCATAGTATTGATTCGCACGTAAGGAACGCTCGCCTGGGAGACTACCGAGGATCAGGATGCGTGCATCGGCTTGAGCGATCGGCGGAAATCCGGCAGCGGCGTTAGCGTCTCCGCCCATTAGTCCGTCAATAGCCGAGATTCGGGTTAACAACATTCAAGAGCGCGTCCCCTGCGACAAAACGACGCAGGTTCTCTATTGCAAGCATTCTATGTCTGACTCTGTTAGCCCCACGTCCGGCAACGTGAGGCGTAATGATGACATTGTCGAATTGCCAAAGTGGATGATCGGCCGGCAATGGTTCCGGGTCGGTTACGTCGAGCCCTGCCCCGGCTACCCTCCCATCCCGCAGCGCAGCCACGAGGTCATCCGTTACAACCGTGCGACCGCGGCCGACATTGATAAAGTGTGTGCCCCTTTTCGCCGCTGCAAAAAATTCCTGGTCAAACAAACCAGTCGTTGCAGGCGTCAAAGGCAGGGCATTGACGATAAAATCCGCCTGCCCGGCCAGCTCATGAAGTTCATCTGACAAGCCAACGTAGTCGACGAAATCAGGACCTTCCCTGGAGCTGCGGCGGGTTCCTATCACGCGCATGTCCAGCGCCGCGGCTCTTCGCGCAACTTCGGTGCCGATTCCTCCCAAGCCGACAACCAGCATCGTCTTGCCTGCAACCGTCTGCATCCCATCGGTCATTCCGGGTCCACGTAACCATTTTCCCTGCGGCATCGTCTTACTGAATTGCGGCAATCCCCTTGCCAGCGCCAGCGTCATCGCCATGACATGTTCGGCAATGACCGGCGATGACATCTTTTGCATATTCGTTAGAATTACCTGCTCACTTCGAATCTGATCGACAGTAAGACAGTGTTCCGCGCCTGCACTGAAGATCTGCACCCACATCACTTTCGGCGCAGCCGACACGACTCGGCCTGCGCAAAACCCGATGATGGCGTCGGCATCGGCCGCCTGCGCAATAGCGTCGGCTTCGGAGCGTACGGCCACCAGCTCGACACCCGACACCGTTCCATCAACCTCTTCGAAAAACCCGAAACGGTCAAGAACAATTATTTTACGAGGCTTGTGCCACCCCGGCATATCTCTCATGGCCACATCACTCGCTTCGATTCCGGTCTGCTCAATCAACTGCTCAATCGTCAATTGAGCATGGGCGATGTTTACGCCCAGCATGCCGATCGCGACGATTAGTGCGCGAAATTGCAAAGTGATCATGTGTTTTTTCCTGAAATTGGAGCCATTGCCTGAATTGTCGACTGTCGTGGTCGCCCTCATCGCAGTATAGCTGTTGATTCCTTAAGGAGGACGCCATGAAACTCGCTGCATGGATGCTGCTGCTGATTATCTCAGCGCTAGTCCCTGTACATGCAGGGAATAAAGACGATAAGGCCGCGTGCGAGCAGGTCAAGAAGAAGATTCGTGTTATTGAATCAAAGATGCGGGACGGCTACTCCGCCTCACAAGGTATTCGCTACGAAACTCGGCTCCGGGAACTCAAAAAGAAACGCTATACACTGTGCCGCTAGATCGCGGCTAAAGCCGCTCCCACAGAAGCCGCTCCCACGATTTTTTTCTAGGCCGGGAAGAATTCAATCGGCTTGGTGGTCGTGATCGGCTCGACGTCTCTCGCCTCGAAACGGAACAACTTGATCCTCTGCACGAGCTTGCGCTCGAGTTCCGGATCGCCAAGTTCGCTCGATATAATCTCGCAGAACGTCACCTCACCCGACGGGGCGATGGTCAGACGAAGCACCAATTTTCCTTCCAGCGATGGATCGATTCGCAGCGCTCGATTGTAAAGCGCGAAAATGACACCTTTGTTCTTGTCGAAAACCAGCTCAATTTCCTCACGCGAGCGAGAGGCTTTACCACTGGTACCTGTGCGCCTGGCACCGCCGGCGGACTGGCCTATCCCGGCAACCGGGCTCACGACCTGCGTCGTATCGCGACCAGCGATACCAGATCCGCCAGTATTGCGACTCAAAGCAGCGGTGTTTATGCCACCGGATGCGGTACCGACCTTGGATGTGATCATCGATCGCGTATTGCGCTTGGCCTCGGCAACGGAAGACGTCAGTACGCGACTATCGACGACTGAATTGAGTAAGTCTTTGTCCACAAGGTCGGCGAGATCGTCTGCAAACGGCATCAATGCGGCCTGCGCCTGCTCACGTGCGATCTCAGTGCGATCGGGCTCGGGTTCCGGCACGGGCTCCGGCTCCTTCTCCACGACCTGTTTTGGCTCCGGGTCGTCCATCTCGGGTTCCGGCTCATCGACTTTGGGCGGCGGTGGCGGCGGAAGCGGTTTCTCTTCGAGCAGCAGCCGCGCAATACGCGGAGGAATCTCGATAACTTCGTACGGATCCGGTTCCGGTGTCGGAATAAACGGCCAGACCAGGCCTAAGACAATTACGCTAAGGATTATCGCGCCGAGCAGGCGCCGAAATTTGCGATCCTGTTCAGCATCCGCAGTCCAGGGCAGGTCATACTCTCTGTAATACGGTAAATCCAAGCGTAACTCCTAAGTGTCGTCCGGCTTTACTTACCGGGCAACCTGCAAGTTGTCGAGCTTGTCCGAGCTCTTCTGCAGGACGGCCAGTGAAATTTTCCCGTAATCCGATTTCATGCACGTCGCCATCACCTTCTTCAGCAGGCGGTACGGAATATCCTTGTCACCCATGATCGTAACTTCGCGTCCCGCGATGTCGTCCTGCGCCGTGCGCCGCAGCACGCGATCGTTTTGTGACTTGAGCGCCTGACGCAGTGCTGGTATGTCATTGCCTTGCGTTGCCATAACATCGGCGACCTTCGCAATGACAGTGCCCTGCACGAGTATGTCCACCTCACCGATGAGAATGACCACGGTTTCCTTGGCCTTTTTTTCAGCGATGGACTCCGGCAACTGCAAGTCCTTGGCGTTCGGCAGCGTCTCAACCTCTGCCGAATTGACCAGCAGGAAGAACACGAGAATCGTGAAGATGTCCATCAGCGACACCAGGTTCAGCGCCACCGCACCCTTGTTGCGCGCATGGTGCTTATCCATTCGTTTTGCGCGGGCCGACTTGACCATTGCTCAGGCGCCCCCGTCGCGAATCGGCGCATCGCCGATCGAGATATCCGGAAACAGTTCTGAGCGCACGATCGAATCACCCTTGATTACCTCAGCGATACGAACTCGGTCCATCACCTGGATCAATGTGTCGTAGGGGATGTCCGATTCAAGAAGAATGGCCGCATCCGTCTTACTCGGATAGGCCTTCTTGAGAGCCGACAACTTTCCGCTCAGCGCATCGTAGTCATAACCGTCAGCACCGTTCGGGTAGATCCCGAGCAGACCTTGATTACGGTCACCGACTTCGATTTTGTCAGTACGAACGATCACTTCCAGTTGAAACGTCTGATCCTGTTGATCCACGGGCTCGGTAGAGGAGCCTGGCAAATTCAGTTCAATAATCGCCAAACGCGAGAACACCGCTGTAATCAGCAGGAACGGAACCAGAATGACCATCAGGTTCATGAATGCCGTGATGTTGAGTTCGGTCGAATCGCCGTCATAGCGACGACCGCCTCTGCGGCGACGGATCATGGCTAGGCTCCGGCCGACTTAAGCGAACGTTCGGTAACCGCGTTCAGGAACTTGACGCTGGCCATCTCGAGGCTGTCCACGAGCTGGTTGGTCTTCGTCTGCAACAGGGTGTGAACGAGCAGCAATGGAATCGCCGCCATCAATCCAAACGCGGTCGTGTTCATCGCGACCGAAATGGATGCAGACAGAAGGTCAGCCTTATCCGCCGGGTTTGCATTCGATACCGCCGTGAATGCCCGGATCAGACCGATAATCGTTCCCAGCAGTCCCAGCAGGGTTGCTATATTGGCCAGCGTCGCGAGGTAATGCGTGCGCTTTTCGAGCCGCGGCAACACCTCCATCATGCTCTCCTCCATCGCCTTCTCGATGTCATCGCGACGGCGCGCAGATTTCACGCGATACAGACCATAGGTCAGAATCGAGCCGATGGCGGCTTTGGACTTGCCCGTCACCTGAGCCGCTTCCTGGAAGTTACCGGCCTTTAGAAACGGCACAATCTTCTTCCACAGAGCGCGATTACTCGCACCCGACATTGTCAGATACACCCAGCGTTCGATTGCGATTGCAACACCGAACGCAAACACGAGCAGGATCGGGTACATGAAAGCCCCGCCATCCTGAAAAAATCGCACTACTGTGCTCATTGTCTTGCTCCTCTAAGAAACGATTCGCGGTCCGAGGACCGCTCCTACACTTGTTAATCTCCGTACAGGTCCTCGTAGTAATCGACCTGTCGTAAAAATTCATCCCGGTCTATTGGTGCCAACACTTCGTCCAGCAACGAATTGACCGGCCTGTCCAGCAAATCACCCGGGTCTGGGTTCTGCCAGGGCACGATATACAGCACCTTCGGCAGTTCCAGGTTACCGGTAATTTCAGTACGTCCCAGTTCCAGACGGTCCATCACCTGACCGTCGCGCTGTTGCCGCGTCACATCTGCCGCCAGTGCCGATGACGACACCGCGGGCTCCAGTGCATCGCGTTCGTCCTCGATCGTGGCCGAGCTCGCTGCTGCGGGCCCTGCCATTTCCGACGTATCGACGGCCGGTTCCAACCCGTTCACGTCAAATTCCTCCTGCGCGAAAATGGCAGACGCCGCCAACAACATGGCTAGCATGAATCGGGGGCCGAATACCTTGATCCTTCGAGGTCTCATGTCCGTCATTCCGCCACGTTTGCCGTACGCAGATTCGCCGCCACGCGGCGTCTCAGATCAACGATCCACTTCCCGACTTGCTTATCATCGCCGACAAGTAATTGATATTGCTCAAAATTCTGTAAGGCATCGTCCAGGCGTTGCAAGTACAGCTCGTTTAGAACGCCCAGGTTGTAGTGTGCCAAGGCGTAGTCCGGCGCCGCTGTGACGGCCTTCAAATAAGCCGCTTCTGCCTCAATAAATTTGCCATTTCTGCGAAATAGCATGCCCTGCTGGTTCAATGCAGCCGGATGATTGGGGTTCAGCGCCAATGCCGCGTCAAGGTCGGCCTGAGCAGCAGCCTCGTCGCCATTGTTGATATGGATGATGGCCAGGTTGACGTAGGCACCCGGATAGTCGGGATAACGGCGTAGAAACTCCTTAAAACGCAGTTCCGCGTCGACCAGGTCACCCGCGGCCATGACCGCGGCCGCTTGCTCGAACAACGTCAGTGCCTGAGGCGGAACATCGCTTGCGGTCGTTTCTTCCGCTGTGCTGCCGGAAGAGGAGGACGTACCGGTCGAGGCACATCCAGACAATATCAGCACCGCAGCGAGCAACGGCAAGCGCAAAACCGCCAAATTGTCAGTACAGCGCCGTAACAACATTTTCGCTGCGCTCCAATTTCGCGTATCGGCCAGGCATCAGGCTAGCCAACTGATCAAAACTTTTCCGGACCCATTCGTCATATACGCCATCCGGTGCCCGATCAGCGTTGGCCTTGTACAGTTCGATGGCCTTCTCTTCGAATGGGTAAACCTGCTCTTCCAGCAATATGTCGTACTGCTCGAGCGCCGCTGCGTCGAGATTATTCGGGCGCTCCGAATTCATCAGGTCCGCACTGAAAATCTGGTAAACCTCTCCCAGCCGGAATGTTGCCGCCGTCGTTACTTCCGCGACGCCGTAATCCGTCAACTCGGTATAGACCTCAATCACGTCTTCCATCAGTGACCGCTTGAGCTTCAGGCTTTCTGCCAGCGGTTGGGTAAGTTTGACGACTACAAATCGGCGCCGTACAGGTTCCGCGAGCTCAAGCGACGCCGTCGCGGCTAAATACCGTGTTCGATCCGATCGCTGAGATCCCGCCGTCGCGTCAACCTTTACCAGGTTTCGGAGCTGCAACAAACGCGCCTCATCATCGCCAGTCTCTGCAGCGATTTGCAACAGTCGGTAGCTCGCCTCGACTGATTCGGACAAGGGGTTCGGGTACCGGTCGAGAATATTCTCGAGCACGCGTTGTTCGCTGTTGACAGGGCCGCTTTGCTTATACAACTCAGCCGCCTTCCATAGCGCCTCACGTCGCACCTCATCCGTGCTCGTCTCTGCGAGCGCGATGCGCTCAAATTCACTCGCAGCTTCCGCTCCTCGGCCCAGACTGAGGTAGGAGACGGCAAGTTTTTGAGTGATATCGTCCGCGAATTCGCTGTCCGGATAGTCACTGCGAAACTTTTCGAGCACGACTGATGCCTGGTCCCAGGCAGCGAGGTTGATGAGCACGGCGGCGGCATCGTACTCAGCGGTCGCGCGAATGCTTGAATCCGGAGCGACTTCACCAAGACGCGTAAAATGAGTGACGGCCTCTTCGGGAAATCCCATGTCTCTGGCGAACTCGCCCTGCTTATATATCGATGAAGCGATGCGATCCTTGATTTCCTGATTCGCGTCGACATCGTCGGCCGGTGTATAGGTCTGCAGCTTGTAATACGCCTGCTCTGCATCTTCGTAGTCGTCCAGATCGAAATGAGAGTGAGCGATGACGGTCCAGGCTGTACGTGACAGTGACGCCTCGACCGGCGGTTGCTTTGCAATCACCGTCTGGCTGATTGCGATGGCCAGATCAAACTCGCCTTGCGAGAACAGGTCTTCGGCAATTGTCGTTAGAACGGCGCCGGATTGAGGGTGTTCCGGATAGGTATCGGCAAATTTGAGCCCACTGTCGAGATAACGACTGTGCCACGCCGCTTGTGCTTCTTCCTGCAAGAATTTTTCGTGTTCACGATACGCAAGGATTGCCGCGTATCCTGCTTCAGCCGAACGCTCATGCAGTGGGTAGTCATATGCGGTACGCTCATATTCGTCAGTCGCTTCGTCAAACGTCCGGCTCTCGAACAGGACTTCGGCCAGCAGAAAATTGGTGCTGGCGCTGTCCGCTTCGCCCGGGAAATACGCCAGATACTTTCGATACCAGCGAGCTGCTTCCTGATAGTCACCAGTCTTGCCGTTTCTCTGTGCCTCGGCGTGGGAATACTGCGCCAGGTCGTTCAGATTGGACTTCAGGTGTGCCGCAACGGCCGTATTTTCCGCCCGCACGTTTCGCGTCCAGAACTGACCGTCCATACCATAGCGGTCGACGAAACCTCTCTTTCCTTCCAGCACCAGGCTTGGAAAGCCACCACGCTTGTAAACCTCAATGACTTCGACCTGCAAGAGCGGCGCCTGCGGATGGTACGGATCCTGATTAACGAATGCTTCGTAGGCCTCGGCCGCATCGACAAATCGTTCCTTCTCCAGGTACAGGTCGCCAAGATTGCGATAGATCACATAGCTGTATTCGGGCTGACTCCGTTGTGCGAAGTAGTCGTCGATGCTCTCTGCACCCTCCATATAGGAGAAGCTGATGCTCAGAACGCGGAACGTGTCCTCGATCAATTCCTGGTTAGCGCGGCTTAGTTGTTCGAGACTATTGTCGCTGCCCTGCAATTCAATACCACCGATCTTGCGGTCCAGTAACTCGAAAAACGGGTCCAGGCTGTTCTCGTGCGAGGCCAGTTTGAATTGCGTCCAACCAAGCTTATACAGCGACTGCTCGTAAAATCTTGACGTTTCGCCATGCTCAATAACCATTTGGTACGCCAGTTCCGCATCATCGTAATTTTTGCGCAGGAACAGCATTTCACCACGCCGAAATTGCACCTCGTCAATCAGTGGTGTATTCGGGTATTTACTGACTAGCTCATTGAGTACAGCCACGGCATCGTCGTTGCGCCCACCAATTTCGTAGGCGCGCCCCAGTTGGTAAAGGACCGTGTCGTTGCGGCGATACTCGGGATAGGCTTCCAGCAACTGCTGATATAGATCGACGGCGTTGTTGTAGGCAGTGTGATTGACTGTATCGATGTTTTGCGCGAGCTGTTCGACCTCGGTCGCATCGAGTTCCAGATCACCCAGTCGGCGCATCGCTTCAGCTCGTAAATCCGCATCATCAGATACGAGATCGAGAAACGCGCGATAATTGGCACGCGCCAGCTCGGTGCTGTTGACGATTACGTTACCGCCTCGAATTTCGACGTCCTTTTTCTCCAAGCTCTTGATCGTGTCGCGTTTCTTGACGTCCGCACTTGCCAGCGACGACAGCAACACGCACACACTGATCAGAACGGTTAGCGATGTGTGGCGAATACTCACGGCGACGACTGCCCTACCGTTGCCGCGAGATCATATATTGCCGCCAGCGCGAAGCGCGCTTGTACCGTATAGATGTCCAGCCGTTGCTTTTGTGCCTGCAACTCGCCAACAGCGATGGATTGCAGGAACGCACGCTGATCAGCCATTGCATCGCCGACGCGCAGCTTCACCCCGGCGATGCGGGGCCCCAGGCCATCAACACGTCGCGAAAACTGATCGAAAAGCAACGGTTCCTTGCGCATCGAATCGTCTATTTGACGACGCAAGCGTTGTGTCTTGACCAGTTCCTCGCCCGTTTGTCTTAAGTCGCGGCGAATACTTAACAAGCGGTCGTTGAAATCGCGCTCAAGTTGCCACTGCAACACGCCTTTCAATAGCTGAACCTTGTCGCGCGCCTCAATAGATTCAGGAGTGTCGGCGGACAACGCCGGCGTACGTTCGACACCGGCGATTTGCCCCCACATCTCGAATTCCTGTTCGGTCGCCAGCGCGAGCCAGTCATTGCTTTGCTCGATATTGTTGAGCACAGAATCGAATTCGAGTTTGCGATTTACCAGGCTCTCAATGTCCGCACGCTTCAGCGCATCCTCGGCCCGCGGCAGTCTCTGCTCGTACGCCTGACGTCGCGTGTCGAGCATATTGTCGTAGACGTCGACGTTCTGTTGCCAGGTATCGAGATTGCGTTGCAAATAACTCAGGTCGCGATAATTCTTGAGACCTTCCTGGAATTCGTGTGAGGCCAGCAAGCGGTACAGGTAGCGTACCTCGGGCCCCTCCGGTAATTGCTCAATTCGCCAACGAGCGCCCATACCGTCCGACGGGCCCTCTGCCAGAAATTGCTCAAAAATGTTGCCCGCCTCAATGAAACCAATCGTTCTATCGATTCGATTGATCTCTTCATAAAATGCTTCGATGGCATTGACGTAGTGATCCGCGGCCTGGCTGATCGAATCCAGCTTCCCCAGTGCATAAGGAATTGCAAGCATGGATTCCTGCACGGCCGGGTCGAGTAGATCACGACCCCCGAGTTCCATCCAGGGCACAAGCGCACGTCGATAATTCTCCATTTCAGCGTCCGCCCAACCGACACCAAGCAGCGCTTTGTTCGAGAATGGACCAGCGAGTCTGACCCGTTGCAGTGGCTGCTTGGCCGACGCCGCTTGCCCGTCCTGTAGCAATGTGTAACCCAGCGCCACGTTGGCTTTGTCCCGCAGCGACGTCAATTCTTCATTGCTCGCGTCGATGTTGCCCAGTTCATCGAGAATGCCAATCGCAGTGTCCACATCGCCATTGCGAACCAGGGCGACACCGAGATTGAATTTTGCATAGCTGGCCCATTCCGTTTCCCCCCCCAAACGTGCCAGCAATGCAATCGCCTCACCGTACCGCCCGGTGTCAATCAGGATTTGACCGTGCAGCATTTGCGCTTCGCGACGCAGGTTCTCAGGCAGATCGTCGCTCAGTCGGGCTAGCGCGTCCTCGGCTTTGTCGAGGTAGCCCCGCTGTATCCAGATCTTGGCAAGGAAGAACCAGGTTCGATCTCGAATCTCCGGCTGAACATTGTCGGCGAGCAGCCGGTGGAAGATATCAGCCGCGTCGAGATGTTGGCCATAGGAGAGATACATTCCACCGAGCAGCAACTCGGATTGTTGCAGATGATTGTTCAGTTGCTGTTGTTGTTGCGCAGACAGCAGTCGAACGATCGCAGGAAAGTAGTCATCCTGGTAGAAGTAAAAAAGAACCTCGCCGTAGTGCGGATCCTGTACAACGATTCCGTCAGGATTGACCGTCGCCGTGTCTGCCCGCGACTGGGGCAGCACCAGAAACAGGCACAATACGAGAACGATGCAACGGTAACGCAACAAGGATCACTCCCATTCTTTGATCACAAATTCCGGTTGCTGTTTTTTCACACGATCGGTGATTTTGAGCTCCAGGTATTTCGCGCCAATTCCTTTGCTAAACGTAATCGCCGCGCCGCGGCGATAATCGCGCGTGTGCGGTCCGTGGCCTGTAAACACGGCGACTAATTCATGTTCGCCGGTTTTGAGGTTCGCCATGTGTGCTCGATGCACGCCACCGCGTATCAGCGCGCCAACTTCGCGCTCGGTGTACAAATAATTGGCAACTTCCTTGCCGTCAATTTTCAGATTGATGGAGTCAAGCTCAAAGTATTCGCCTACGTCCATCGAAACGAAAAACGCGACTTGCGAATTGGCCGGAAACAGCAGTTCTTCCTCGAGCCGGAACAAGTCCCGATTAAGATCCAGAACTTCTTTTTTGAGGTCTTGTACATCCTGATCCAGACTGCGAAATTTCACGCGCGAATCGTCGTCTTGCGCACTTGTTACGCCGACCGCCATTATCAGGCTTATGGCGAAACCAATTAGTAGTCGTCTTGTCACTTGCAACTCTCCTGCAAAGCCGTTAGCTAGCCGCTATTCCCGAAGCAGCGAGCGAATTTCGTTCAGGTAGTCTTGTTCATAACCCGGCTTATACCCATGGTGCACGTGCCGAACCATGCCGTCACGATCGACAAGAATCGTTACCGGCATGGCATCGACCGCGTACAGCTTGCTGACCTCTTTGCGTGTATCAAACAACACAGGGAAACTCACGCCAAGCTCGGCAATCATGTTCATGGCCTTGCCTGGGTCGTCATCGATATTCACACCGAGCAAATTGAAACCAACTCGCTGATATTTTGAATACAGCTCATCGAGCAGCGGCATTTCCTGACGACACGGGCCACACCAGGTCGCCCAGAAATTGATCATGACAACGTCGCCACGGAATTCGGACAGTCGCAGGTTGTCGCCGCTGGCACTCTTCAGGACGAAATCCGGTGCCAGCTGACCGATCAGGCCCGATGAGGCCAGGCTGGTTGCCGCCAACACGCTGAATATCAGGCCGAATAAGCAATTCTTGATCTTCATTTTCGCTTTCCTAATTGTCTCACCATGATCCCGCCCATGCGAGAATCATTGCCCTCCCGGGGCAGTCGATTCCCGACCCCAGTCAGAGACTTGGCATGGTGACAGCCGAGGCCCCGTCTGGGGCGTGATCATCGTCACAAATGACTGGTCCCGTCTAAACATAATCTGCGCCCTCGACAATCGGCGGCGGCGATCGTTGGGCTATTGCGATTCAGGTTGCTGCAGGCCGTCGGAGTAATAGATCCGGCCCTGATCGTCGATCACGACGCTCTCGTAGTCGGGCAATGTCGCAATCAGCCGAAGGCCCTCATCGACGCCCATGACAAAGACCGAGGTGGACAATGCGTCGGTCAGGACCGCGTCAGGACCAATAACCGTTGCGCTGTGTACGCCACTGGCCGGATTACCGGTGCTTGGGCTGATGATGTGGTGATAACGCACGCCGTTTTCCTCGAAATAGCGCTCATAATCGCCTGAGGTAGAGATCGCCTCATCGGCAAGCGGCAGGGTCATCGCAACCTCGCCATCGACGCGGGGATCGCGAATGCCAACCATCCAGGGTTCGCCACGCCGGTCTCCGAGCAAACGCGAGTCGCCCCCGGCGGTTACGATGCCATGTCGGACCCCGGCTATTCGCAGCATGTCGACACCTCGTTCAACGACGTAACCTTTGGCGATTCCGCCGAGGTTGATGCGTACACCTTTTGCCGCAAATGCAACGGTTCCCATCGCCCGGTCGAGTCTTACCAGTCGATAATCGATGAGCAATCGCGACGCATCCACGGTCGCCTGGTCAGGACGCTGACGATTACGAAAATCATAGTGTTGGCCGACGCTTTCGTAGGTAATGTCGAATGCGCCACGTGTCAGTACGGATATGTCCAGCGACCGCTGTATTAGACGGAATAATTCATTGCCCGCGATGACGGGCTCATCGGCGCCGCGCCGATTGATGTCCGAAATTCTGCTGTCGTCTATGTAGGTGCTCATCAACAGGTCGATTCGCTTTGCCTCCGCAAAGACCTGCTCGACCAGGTGTTGACCCTGCACAGGGTCGTCGTGCCATAGCCGTACGCTGATTTCGGTGCCCATCATTGGCCGTGAATCGGCAAACCAGTCGGCCTGCGCGGACATTGAACTCGCGACGATCGCCACCATTGCTAGAGTTAGCCTTGTGCGAGCGTTATGCTTGCCTTCTCGAAACCTAGACAAGGAGCGGGACAGTGACTTCATTCCTGATTTTCCTCGGCTTTATTGCAGCAGTTGTCTTTTGGGCGATTGGCATTTACAACCGATTGGTCAATCAACGTAATCGCGTTAAAAACGCATTTGCCCAGATCGATGTGCAGTTGACCCGGCGCTACGATTTAATTCCCAACCTCGTCGAAGTCGTTAAGGGCTATATGAAACATGAGCGCGAGACGTTGGAAGCAGTCATCAATGCCCGCAACTCCGCGTCAGCCAGCCTCGATGCCGCCAAAGCGGATCCTGCCAATGCCCAGATGATCAAAGAACTTGGCGCCTCGGAAGGCGCTTTAACCAGTGCCCTCGGCCGAATGTTCGCGCTATCCGAAGCTTATCCTGATCTCAAGGCGAATCAAAATATGATGCAGCTGCAGGAAGAGCTGGCGAGCACCGAGAACAAGGTTGCGTTCTCGCGCCAGGCCTTCAATGACTCGGTTCTGCAATACAACAATTCTGCGGAGAATTTCCCCAATAGCGTGATCGCTGGCTTCTTCAGCTTTGCGCTGGCCAGCTTCCTTGAAATTGAGTCCGAGGAGAAACGCGAGGTACCCGAGGTCTCCTTCACGTCTTAGTACAGCCCTGCAGAGCGCAGTAAACACACGGTGAACTTTTTTGAGGTACAGGATCAGGCCCGCCGGTCGACCCGGCGGCTGGTTTTCCTGTATCTGCTCGCGACGGCTCTGATCGTGGCTGGAGTCACGCTGATAGTCGGTGTGGCGACGTTCAATCTGAACCTGTCCGGTGAGTACACGACATTCTCGTCGCACCTGAATAGTCAGGCACCGACTCTCATCGGAACGGCAATCGTTGTTACGCTGATCATTGTCGGCGCTACGCTGGTCAAGACGTCGCAACTATCCGCTGGCGGCGGACGCGTGGCGCGGCAACTGGGCGGCACGCTCGTGTCTCCCGACACCCGGGATCCGCTGCGAAGCCGACTCCGAAATGTCGTCGAGGAAATGGCCATCGCATCGGGTGTGCCGGTCCCCGAGATTTACGTACTCGAGCAGGAAACCGGTATCAACGCGTTTGCGGCCGGGTTCACGCCAGGCGATGCCGCCATCGCCGTGACGCGCGGAACGCTTGAAATGCTTGACCGCGACGAGTTGCAAGGTGTCATCGGCCACGAATTCAGCCACATCCTGAATGGCGACATGCGGCTCAACATCAGGCTCATGGGAGTGTTATTTGGGATCATGTTAATAGGCCTCATGGGTCGAATGGTCTTTCGCGGCGTTCGATTTTCCAGCGGCCGCAACAAAGGTGCACCCGTCGTGCTGGTCATTGGTCTCGGCTTGATTATTATTGGGGGAATTGGCGTATTTATTGCTCGATTGATCAAGTCGGGCGTCTCAAGGCAGCGCGAATTCCTTGCCGATGCGAGTGCCGTGCAATTCACTCGCCAAACCTCTGGCCTTGCAAATGCGTTAAAAAAAATCGGCGGTTATCATGCTGGCTCACACTTTCATGCGGCCGATCCCGAGGAAGTCAGTCATATGTTGTTTGGGACCGGATCCAAACTCTCCGGCATGTTCGCAACACACCCGCCACTGGCTGACCGAATTCGTGCGTTAGATCCGAGTTTCAAGGAAGGCGACTACCCGGCAGTGACTTTGCGCGACCGGAGTATCCCAAGCCTGGCGAGTGAAGGTCGGCGTCACGCCGGGTTTACTGCAGGCCCTGGTGTGCTGGCCGCCGGCCTGTCGCCAGGATCGATCGGCGATTCCGTTGGCAAACCTACCGAGGAGCATGTCGCATTCGCGGGCCGTGTGTTGCAAACCGTTCCCGAGTTACTTTATGACGCCGCACACTCTCCTGATTTGTCGTACCTGCTTACCATTGCGTTGATTCTTGACCGCAGCGGTCGTGTATTGGAACGTCAATTCGCGCTGGTCACGGAACAGTTGGGCGAACAGCGAACACAGTTGATCAAAAAGTTCTACCACGAGTTGCTAAAAGCCGGACCCGTATATCGCTTGCCACTCCTCGAAATCGCGTTTCCCTCGCTGCGCCAGAGACCCGCACAACAGCTTCAGTTCCTCATTGACCTGACCGGGCGCCTGATCGAAATCGACGGCGAAATCGAGTTGTACGAATTTTGCTTTTACCGAGTGCTGGCGACCAACCTCAGGCATGTCATCAATCCATCGAGCGGCCCGAAGCGTCGCCGCGCCGGTCGCAAACCCGTTCGTGACGCGGCAGTCGAGCTGTTGCGAATCGTCGCTCACCACGGCCACGCCGTTCCGGCCGACGCTAAAGCTGCGTTTGATGCTGGCCTCAAACGGTTTGGCAAGTGGGGCGAGAGTTGCGCCTACAATGGTGAGCGGAAGCCGTCGACGGCCGCCCTCGACAAGAGCCTCGATATGCTGGTCGCGTTGAATGGCGAAGGCCGAAAGATGCTACTTGAAACTGTGACCACTGTTGTATTGCACGATGAGCAATTAACCGTTCCCGAAGCGGAGCTGATTCGCACGATATGTGCCAGCCTCGAAATTCCGTTGCCCCCACAAATTGGCGTATCATTGAACTCCAAAACCGATTCCGGATCTGATTAGATATGCGTAGTTTACGACTTAACGCTTTTCTGCTTGCGATAGGGCTGTTGCTCGCCATGCCCGCTGCGGCGGCGAGCAGGGAAGAAAAACGTGTCGCCGACGCGGCTGACGTTCTTGAAAAATTCTTGCGAATTCCCGAAAAATCAATTCCGCCATCGTTGCTGTCACGCGCTTACGCCGTAGCCGTCATACCCGGTGTAGTCAAAGCCGGGTTCGTGCTGGGGGCACGACACGGTAAAGGTATATTGGTGATTCGTCAGGACGATGACTCCTGGAGCAACCCGGTATTTATCACTCTGACGGGCGGTAGTGTCGGCTGGCAGGCCGGTGTGGAGTCCACCGATATCATACTGGTATTCAAGACCCGCAAAGGCGTAGCCGAAATAAGCAATGGCAAGCTCACCCTTGGTGCAGATGCGTCGATCGCCGCAGGTCCCGTTGGCCGTCATGCTGAAATCGCAACTGATATCGCATTCGCAGCAGAAGTTGTTTCCTACTCGCGCAGTCGTGGCTTGTTCGCTGGCGTTGCTCTCGAGGGCTCCGCCATCATGATGGATCGCAAGGCAAACACCGCTTTCTACGATTCCGTCAGCATGTCGCCGGAAAAAATATTTGCCAGCTCACCGAATATCGCTCCGGATATCGCCAATACGTTTGTGCAACTCCTTACCGCGCAAACGCGGCGCCTGCCGACAAAACCCGGCATGCAAGTCGGCACGGCGTCGGCACCCGCATCGGCAAGCAGCGAACCGTCGGAGGTACGAACCTTCGGCATGCCAGACTCCGACGACTCGAATTTCTGATCAATAAGAACAAACTTTGAACGAGATCATTCAACGCGTATTGGAATGGGCCGCAATCATCGGTCCAAATAAATACTTGCAGGCGATTGCGATTGCCATCGCGTTCATCGTTATCGGCAAGGTGGTCAGCTGGCTGTTGAAAGGAATTGTTGGTCGTATCACCAATCGCTCCAAAACAGACCTGGACGATCGCCTGGTCGACCTGCTGCACAGACCGGTCTTCTTGACCTTCGGGTTGGTCGGTTTGGCTATGGCGACGCGCCAACTGGAACTTGGGGACTCGCCCCAATTCGTGGTGCTGGGTTTGCTCAGGACGATCGCAGTCATCATCTGGTACGGCATGCTCCATCAGATGACGACGGTGTTTGTACAGTCTGCAACAGGCCGGGGCAACAGCAAGCTTGTACAGACTGGCATGTTGCAGCTATTGCAGAACGCCATCAAAATATTTTTATTTGTGCTGGCTATCTATTTCTTTTTCCTGGCCTGGGATATCAATGTCACGGCGTGGGTGGCATCCGCTGGTATTGTCGGTCTGGCGCTGAGTTTTGCGGCCCGCGATTCGTTGTCGAACGTTTTTGCCGGCATATCGATCGTCATGGATGCGCCATACAAGACTGGCGATTTCATCATTCTCGAGAGCGGCGAACGCGGCGTCGTCACGATGATCGGATTACGCAGCACACGACTGCTCACTCGCGACGACGTTGAAATTACAATTCCAAACGGCGTAATCGGCAATAGCAAGATTATCAATGAAGCTGGTGGCCCCTCGAAAAAACACCGCATTCGAATCGCGGTTAGCGTCGCATACGGCAGCGATATCGATCACGTCATCGCCACGCTCGAGCAGGTCGCCGCGGACAATAATGAAATCAGCAGTAGCCCCGAGGCACGAGTGCGATTTCGCAATTTTGGTGAGTCCTCGATCGACTTCGAATTACTTTGCTGGATCGACCAGCCAGTTGATCGCGGCCGCATCAATCATGATTTGCACTGTGCTGTTTACAAAGCTTTCGCGGCCAATGACATTGTTATTCCATTCCCGACCCGCGAATTGCGCATTCAATCCGCACCGCCATTTCTGACGAAAAGCTAGCCGGTCGACTCGGGTTCAATTTGTGCGATGGGCGCGTTGCCGCCGTCAGACGCCGGCATCGATTCATCGAATCGCCGAGCAGGTTGGTCGAATACGATGGGCGGCGTATCGCCGCTTATACTGCCGTCAACCGTCGTAATCGCCACACCTGGGACATTGGCGTCCAGGTCGTTCCTTGTTGCTTCGTCCTTTGGCAATGGCAATTCGCCGAATTGAGCGAGATATTCCGCTTCTTCCTGCAATCTGATCATCTCAGCTGCTCGGCGCCGGGCTTCCGACGCAGCAACGTGCGTCCGCCGCAATGCATCGCGTTTTCTCTTGGATTGCGCCTCCAGTTTGTCGCGCTGTGACCGCTCCTCACGCGCCTCGATCATAGAGACCGCCTGCCTGGCATTGACGCATTCAGCGTCATAGCGCGTCTGTGAACGATTTCTCGCGCAGCGAACGACTGCTGCTTCGAGGAATTGCGGATTGTCGACGTACTCCCGCATGGAGCGAGGTTCCGGCTCGTCACTGCAGCCCGCAGATAGCCACATACTGCAGAACAGCATTGGCAAAAATGTCTTTTTCATTACGGACATTGGCTCAAGAATCGACTAAAAGTCATAGTTTTCAGTACACTGCAACGCTAAATCATAGCACCGCCGACTGCCGGGAAAATTGCGCGAGTTCGCAGTTTTTACAACCCGGTTGGGCCATTTCGGGCTATAGTGACGCCAAAAATCGCATAGGAATCTCGCTCACGTGTCAGAGTCCAGCCAGTTTTCGCTCCTGGGACAGCGCCGCTTCGCGCCTTTTTTCGGCACGCAGTTTCTCGGCGCTCTGAACGACAACGTATTTCGCAATGGCCTGGTCATCCTGATCACATTTCAGGGCGTCATGGTGGCTGGCATGGACCATACGCAGCTGGCGAATGTTGCCGGTGCGTTATTCATCCTGCCTTTTTTCCTTTTCTCGGCAACAGCAGGCCAATTGGCCGACAAGTTTGAGAAATCCTTTCTGATGCGACGCATCAAATTGCTCGAGATTGTATTGATGGCTTTCGCCGCTTACGCATTCGTGAGTAAGAGCTACGAATTGTTGTTGTTCGTGTTGTTCCTGACGGGCTGCCAGTCAGCGCTATTCGGGCCCGTCAAATACGCCTACTTGCCGCAGCAACTCGGAAACGATGAACTCGTCGGTGGAAATGCACTCGTTGAAGCGGGTACCTATGTAGCAATTATTCTTGGCCTGATCATCGGTGGGTTGGTCGTCGCTATCGATCCGTCTGTACTCGCTATGTGCCTGATGGGTTTCGCGCTGCTCGGCTACCTGGCGAGCCGGCAAATACCCACTACCCGGGCCGTAGACCCGACGCTGACGATTCGCTGGAATGCGTGGACCGAAACCTGGCGCATCATCGGATTTGCTCGCGAGGAGCGCAGCGTATTCCTGTCGATACTCGGCATCTCCTGGTTCTGGTTTTTCGGCTCAGCAATGACATTACAGTTACCTGCATACACGCTCGATATTCTGCACGGTAATGAGGCGATTACGACCAGTTTGCTGGTCGCATTTGCGATTGGCGTGGGCATCGGCTCGTTGCTCTGTGAGCGCATGTCGGGACACCGCATCGAACTGGGCCTGGTGCCTTTCGGATCAATCGGCTTGAGTGTGTTTGCCATCGACCTGTACTTCGCTCAGCCAATTGCCACCGCGACCACGGTTGAATCGTTAAGCGAATTTCTTGCACGATCGGGCAGTTGGCGAATACTGCTGGACCTCGCTTTGCTTGGCGCATTCGGCGGTTTCTACAGTGTTCCTTTGTACGCATTGATTCAGCAACGTTCGAAGCGAAAGCAGCTGTCCCGGGTGATTGCCGCAAATAACATCATCAACGCGATATTTATGGTCACCGCGTCGCTGATGTCGATCGCAATTCTCCAATTGGGATTCTCTGTCCCTGAATTATTCCTTGTACTGGCTGCGCTGAACGTCGTGGTCGCGATTTACATCTACACGCTGCTGCCTGAATTCCTGTTGCGCTTCATGGCATGGATCCTCATCAATGTTTTTTACCGGGTACGGCCAGTCGGACTGGAGAACATTCCATCGACGGGGCCCGCTGTTGTGGTCTGCAATCACGTGAGTTACATGGATCCGATCCTGCTGAGCGGTTCGATCCGGCGTCCGATGCGTTTCGTCATGTACTACAAGATTTTTGAGATCCCGTTGCTGCGGTTCTTTTTCAAAAACATGAAAGCCATCCCCATCGCCGGTGCCCGGGAAGACGAAGATCTCATGAATATGGCATTCGACAAAGTTGATGCGGAACTGGAAGCGGGCAATATCGTTTGCGTTTTCCCGGAAGGCGGCATTACGCGTGATGGCGAAGTGCAGCGCTTTCGACCTGGCATCGAGAAGATTATCGCGCGCCGGCCGGTACCGGTCATTCCAGTATCTCTCGGCAGACTCTGGGGCAGCTGGTTTAGTCGACGCAAAGATGGTGGCTTACGCAGAATTCCTGGCCGACTGTTCGCCCGTGTGCCAATTACGGTCGGCCAGGCGATTCCTGCGTCCGATGTTACGGCGCAGAGTCTGGAATTACTGGTCCGAACCCAGCGAGGTGATGATCGCTAGTCTACGCCGAGTCGGAGGCGCCACTCATTGAGCAGCAACTCTTTGTTGCCAAACAAGGCAGGCCCACGATTCGAATCGAAATTCAGTTCGACCAGCTGTACGAAGCCATCGCCGGCCAACGGCAGATAGACGCGATTACCGAGTGGTGCCGCCTTATTAGTGTTCGAATCGCCAAATACCATTCGTGCAGCGCCGATCGACCTCGGTGTAAGTGCAGCATCCAACCAAATCAAGCCTGACGCGGCGGAACTGGCCCGATGAATCCATCGCGATGTCCGAAATAGCACGCGCGACCCATTCGGCGCAAAAGTAACTTCTTCGACGTTGCCCGACAACTGAACAACATGTTCGCCGAGTTTGCCTTCGCCGAGAATAAATTGTTGCGCCAGGTTGTTCTGATCAACAACGACGAGGAATCGCGATTGAGGGGACGCCTCAAGCCAGCGAATGGCAGCGTCGCCTTGCCAGACGGTCTGCATGCTCCAATTATCGCTGGTGTCGCGAGTAAGCACGCGCAATGTGCCGCTCTCGCTACCGACGTAAAGATGTCTGCTGTCGGCAAAAGCGATGCTTTGGTGCCGCTCTCCCAGCTCGAAGAGTGCGAGCATGGCGCCATTGTCCGCGTCCATGATGTGTACCCGGTTGCTGCTCAGCAGCCCCAGCATCGACGCATCGGGTGAAAATACGATTCTCTCGATCGGGTTGCCGGATATGTCGCCAAAGAACGGCTGCGGCAATCCAGTTGCTGTGCTCCAGATGCGAATCGAGTTGTCATCGGCCGCGCTGGCTACTCTCGAGCCATCACGACTCACACTCAGAATTCGTACCCTGCGGCTATGACCCAGGAAACTGACGTCTTCTCCGGCACTTTGAAAAGCCTCCGGACCGTCGCCTGCAGGCAGCATATGCACATCACCCTGGCGGTCGCCTATTACGAGTGTCGATGCATCCGGCGTCGCCACGACAATAGCGTCGCCCGACGGCGGCCAAATGAAATTCGTGTCGCCCTCGAGAGACTCAATCGCTGCTGTAACAACCGGCGTCCGCCAGAACCGC
>SMVB01303728.1_pt1 | contig 46534 bp, 39 predicted proteins | sample 2456461 | NCBI WGS metagenome assembly SMVB01 (sample SAMN11095934, study PRJNA526329) | marine sediment metagenome | biome: Marine sediment; feature: Surficial sediment; material: Deep marine sediment; isolation source: Hadal surficial sediment | place: Pacific Ocean | collected 2014-05 | depth...
GAAGCGCGCGCAAAAAGAGCCCTCAGCCCAAGCGCGCCGAAGCGCGCGCAAAAAGAGCCCTCAGCCCAAGCGCGCCGAAGCGCGCGCAAAAAAAAGAAATAGGAAAGGCCCACTCCGAGAGGAATGGGCCTTTGTCCCAGGCAGTGTGGTCCTGCCTGGTTCCGTTCGAACACCTTTTGGAGTGGGGCTCCCAGTTGCGGCCTGAAGAACCCCGACCGCAGGCTACCACAGCGGATCGAAAGCACAATTAATTCAATCAACTACCGGCTGAGTTGCAGGTCTTCGCGGGCTTGATTCCGCACGAGGGCGGTCCGCTACGCCCCCCGCTGAGACCTCTCTTCAGGGAACCAGGCGGGTGGTGGCCTCGAGCTGGCTGAGGGCCTCCCGCTCGGGCCGGATCTGGAGATAGACGTTCTCGCTCACTGTCCCGCTCGCTCGACCCGCGATTTCGAGTTCCCGCCCGCCCGGTTGGGCGCGTTCGGTCAGCCGAACGGAGAGCTGGACGAAGATCGTCTCGCCGGGTCTCAGCCGGAGGCGCTGTTCGTTCGATCCCCAGGCGACGAGCGCGACGCTGCGCATGGCTGCGCGCAGGTGATGGGATCCCGCGGCGAGTTCGAGGGTCTGGTATTCGTTGTTTCGAAACGTGCCGATCTCGCGCCCGTCGATCGTGACCCGGACAGTCGAGAACGAGGGGCGCGTGTCGAGCCGGTAGAGATAGATTCGTGCCCGGTTCTCGGGAGGTGGCGCGGCACGCTCGAAGGCGGGACCGGCGGGAGGCGTCGCGCAAGCGCTCAGCATGAGAATGATTGCCAGCAGACCGGAAAAGAGCCGACCCCTTCCCGAGTTCTTTTGCAATCGTCGCAGGAACGCGACCAGACCGGATGACCTTTGCTCGGGTCGGAAGGGGCGAGGCGTGATCCGGCTTTGTGGCGAGGTTCGTATGGGCATCGGCCGTCCTGCTTTCCGGGCCTGCACCCGGCCTATGCGGGGAAGGGTAGCGCCCCAGGACGGGGCCCCCGTGGGCGACAAAAGCTGCGCGGGTCGGGGCGACGAGTCGCACAGCCCGGCTACGCTACGCTGCCCTCCTGGCCCCCGGTGGCGACTCCGGTGGGCGAAGGGCTGGCGACGACAAGATGCGTAAAGACAAGGACCGCTATTGGGATTGCCTCGATCAGGCAATGGAAGCCTCCCATGGAGGTCGGATCGAGGAGGCGCTCGCCTGGCTCGACGAAGCGCTGCGTGTCCACCCGGATGGTGCCGAAGCCCACAACGGTCGCGGCGAGATCCTGTGGGATGATGGACGCATCGACGAGGCGTTGATCGAGTTCGACCGCGCCACGCTGGCCGATGGCAAATTCACCGCAGCGCACCTGAATCGAATCGAATTATTGGTCGAGGAGTTCGGCGAGTTCACAACCGCCGTGCGGCTCGCCGACGAGCTTCTTTCGGGTCGAACCGAGCTGCCGCGGCCCGATCGGATGCTCCAGGCCGAGGTCTACTACCTGAAGAGCAAGACACTCTTCTATCAGGACGATCTCGAAGGGGCACTCTTCCTGGTACGCCGCGCGGCGAAGGCGGGCGGGGAGCTCGGTCTCTACAGTGCTTTCGAGGGTCAGGTCCTTTTCGAGCTGGGTCAATTCCTCGAGTCGAAGCGCGTTCTCGAACGCGGTGTCGCGATCGATCCCGACGCGGCGCATAGCCTCTATCATCTCGGACTCGTTCTCGAGCGCCTCGAAGACCAAGGCGACGAATCGGGCGCGCCCGCCGCGGGTCTCGAAAGCGCTGCACAGGCCTTTTCCCGAGCGAACTCGCTCGAGCCCCAGCAATTCCCCTTGCCGATCGACTTCGAAGAGGCGGAATTTGCGCGCGCCGTCGATGAGGCGATTGCCAATCTGCCGCGTTCGATTCGAGAGCAGGTGGAGGGCGTAAGCATCCAGATCGAGGACTTCCCACCCCCCGACCTCGTTCGCGCCGAACGCATCTCGCCGCAGACCGTTGGCCTCTTCATGGGCGTCCCACGAACCGAGGCGATGATGACGGATCAGCCGCTCGACCTCGACCGGATTCTCCTGTTCAAGCGAAATCTCGAGAAGATCTGCCAGGACGAAGAGGAATTGATCGAGCAGATTCAGATCACGGTGCGGCACGAAGTCGGACACTATCTGGGTCTCGACGAGGACGATCTCGAACGCCTCGGTCTCGCCTGATTTCGCGTACGAAGAGCCGATGCCTGCAGCCGAAACCGAAATGCCTTCCGAAAAAGCGTCGCGGCGCGTTGCTCCGCCCGAATTCGTCGAGCGGGTTCGAGCCATCGTAGGCGCCGAAAATTGCCTTGCGCGTGAAGGCGAACTCTTCGCCTATGAATGCGATGGCTTGACGCTCGAGCCGCGTCGTCCGCTGGCTGTGTTGTTGCCCGAGACCCCCGCCGAGGTCGCCGAAATCGTGCGAGTCTGTCGGGAGTTCGAGATCGACTTCGTGCCCCGAGGCGCCGGGACCGGCCTTTCGGGTGGCGCCCACGCGACCCCCGGATCGATTCTGATCGAATGCGCCCGGCTGAATCGGATTCTCGAGGTGGATGCCGAGGATCGATTCGCAGTCGTCCAGCCCGGCGTCGTGAATGCCGACCTTTCGACAGAGATCGCCCACCTCGGGCTCTTCTACGCCCCCGATCCGTCGAGCCAGCAGGTCTGTACGATCGGCGGCAACGTCGCCGAGAACGCCGGCGGCCCCCACACGCTCAAATACGGTACGACGACGAACCATGTGCTCGCGCTGGAGATGGTGCTTCCCGACGGGCGCATCCAGCGCTTCGGGAATCGGCTGGGTGAAGTCCCGGGTATCGATTTCGTCGGTGCGATCGTCGGGAGTGAGGGCACTCTCGGCATCGTCACCGAGATCACCGTGCGCCTGACGCCGATTCCAGAGGGAGTCGAGACGATGCTCGTGATTTTCGATGATGTCGTCGCGGCATGTCGGGCAGTCGGGCGGGTGATTCGCTCGGGAGTCGTTCCGGCGGCGCTCGAGATCATCGACAAACGAACGATCGAGGCGGTCGAAGCGAGCGTCTATGCGGCGGGTCTGCCGAAGTCGGCGGGCGCGGTCCTGATCGCCGAGCTCGATGGCAACCCCGCGTGCATGAAGACGGAGATTCGCACGATCCGCGAGGCATGCGAGGCCGAGGGCTGTCAGGCGATCGAGATCGCGCGCGACGAGGACGAACGCAAGCGCTTCTGGCGAGCGCGCAAGGGCGCATTTGGCGCGATGGGACGCCTCGCACCGGATCTCTACGTTCATGACGCGGTCGTTCCCCGCGTTCATCTGCCGGAGATTCTCGCCAAGGTGTGTGAAATCTGTGATCGGCATCGGCTCAAGCTCGCAAACGTCTTTCACGCGGGCGACGGCAATATCCACCCGAATATCTGCTTCGATCGACGCGACGAGGATGAACTCGCGCGGGTCATGCAAGCAGGCAAAGAGATCCTCGAAGCGTGCACCGCCGTCGGCGGTGTGATTACCGGCGAACACGGCGTCGGCATCGAGAAGCGCGACTACATGTATCTGGTCTTCAGCGCTCAGGACCTCGAGCCCATGTACCGATTGCGGGAGGCCTTCAATCCCGATGGTGCTTGCAATCCCGGCAAGATCATTCCGACGACGCGATTCTGTGTCGAGTCGAATCCCAAGGCACGGGGCTACGACGAAGTGCCTTTATGAGAAGTGCCGATATGAAGAGTGCCGATATGCCGGGCGCCGATCTGTCGGGTGTCGAGGTGAGCCGGCGGGCCGAGCGCGTCGCGATTCCAGGGGCCCTCGTCGAAGAGTTCTTTCTGCCTTCGACCCAGGCGGAGGTCTCGGAAGTCGTGACCGCGGCGGCGGCGACGAATACGGGGCTGCTGATCTCGGGCGGGCGCACGCGACTCGGCTGCGCCAATCCGGCGCGCCCGATCCGGCTGGGTCTCTCGTTGGGCGGCCTTTCCGGGATCGATGAATTCGAGCCGGAAGAAGGTGTCCTGCACGCCGCCGCCGGGACGCCGATCGTGGAGATCCGTGCGGTCGTGCGCAAAGAGGGCTGGGAGCTGCCGCTCGACTCGCCGGGACGGCGAACGACGGTCGGGGGAACGATCTCGAGCGCGGTCACCGGGCCGCGGGCACAGGCTTTCGGTTCGGTCTCCGATGCCATCCTGGGACTCGATGTCGTGGGGGGCGGTGGGGTCGCATCGAAATGTGGAGGACGGGTCGTCAAGAACGTGACCGGCTACGACCTCGCGAAGCTCTACTGCGGTTCCTTCGGAAGCCTGGCGGTCGTGACCGGCGCGTGGCTTCGACTGCGACCGGCCGCCGCGCGGCTCGAGACCTATCGCGCCCGTCTTCCGACGAATCGGGAATCGTTCGAGGCCGTTCGCGCCCTCGCCCAGTTGACGAGTGTTCGGGCCTTGATCTGGTGTGAAGAAGTCGGCGATGAGACGAGCGAGGTCTTCGTCGAACTCGGGGGGAGCCAGGAGGGCGTGGCCCACGATCGATCGAGCCTCGCCGGTACATTATCGTTGGAGGCCGTCGAGGCCGACCGGATCGATACGCTTCGCGACGCGAGGACGCTGTATGGCCGGTCCGAACGCGATGGAGACAGCGAAGGGGATCGCGGCGTCGGCGACGAATTCGAACCCAAGGCCGATGAAGATGGCGTCATCCTGCGTGTGCGTGTGCTGGGATCCCAATGCGAAGCCGTCCGACGGGTCGTTCTTGCTGCGGGGCTGAGTGTCTCGATCGATCCGGGGCTCGGTGTGATTCACGCGCGCGGGCGGCTCTCGAACCTCGAGGCCCTTCTCGCGATCCGCTCAACAGCTGAGCGGGCGGGCGGCTTTGCGACCTTCGAGCAGTTGCCCGTCGCGTGGCGCGGCGAGGTCGACGTGTTTGGGTCGCTCGGCGGGTCGGAGACACTGGTCGAAACGCTCAAATCGAAATTCGATCCGGCTGGAATCCTGAACCCGGGACGTTATGTCGCTGATCGGCTGGAGGACTCGAGCCGTGAGCGCTGAGGCGAAAAGCGGCCGGGAGACGTCGGGGGGCGTGCCTTCGCTGGCCTCGCTTCTGGAGCAGACGCTCTACACCGATAGCCTCGATTGCGTGCATTGCGGGCTCTGCCTGACGAGCTGCCCGACCTATCGAGCGACCGGCCGCGAGACGGCCTCGCCGCGCGGCCGGATCTATCTCATGCGGGGCCTCGCCGAAGGGCGACTCGAGGATCCTCAGCTCCTCGAGGAGGAGGCCTTCGCGTGTCTCGGCTGTCGTGCTTGCGAGACCGTTTGCCCGAGCGGTGTTCGCTACGGAGAAATGCTCGAACATACCCGGGCGGCCGTTCGCTCGTCTCGCCGGGGCTTCGATCTCGCGATCTGGATCGAACGCTTCGCGCTTCGACGGATCGTTCCGAAAGCGGCTCGCCTGCATCGATTGGTCAGTCTGATTGCAATCGTGCAGAAGCTTCGCCTCGATCGGCTGGGCGCACTCGTCCTGCCCCGTCGCCTCGCGGAGATGATGCAGCTCTTGCCGACGATCCCGCCCACCTCCGAGCGTCGCCGGATGCCGCCGCTCACGTCGGCGGTCGGAGAGCGCAAGGGACGCGTCGCCCTGTTCGAGGGCTGTGTCATGCCCGAGTTCTTCGGACGTGTGAACGATGCCGCACGCCTGGTTCTCTCTCGTGCTGGCTACGAAGTCATCGTGCCCGAGCGACAGGGCTGTTGCGGTGCGCTCCATGCGCATAGCGGCGATCGTGCATTTGCCCAAGATCTGACGGAGCACAACGCAAGTGTTTTCGCCGGCGAACTCGGACAGATCGATGCGATCATCGTCACCTCCGCCGGCTGTAGCGCGGCGATGCGAGAGGCGCAGAACTGGCTCGGAGAATCGGGCAGCGCCGTCGCGAGTCGCGTCCGGGACGTACTCGAATTCCTCGACGAGGTCGACTGCGAGCTGAACTTGAAGCCGATCGCTATGCGCGTGTGTTATGACGATGCCTGCCATCTCATCCATGCGCAGGGGATCTCCGAGGCTCCACGCCGCCTGCTCCGATCGATCCCCGAGTTGGAGATCGTGGCGCATCGCGACCCCGAGGTCTGCTGTGGCGCGGCGGGAATCTACAACCTGACCCAGCCCGAAATGTCGAAGCGGGTACTCACACCCAAGATCGACGCGCTCGCGGATGCTCATCCGGAGATCGTGGCGACGGCGAATCCGGGCTGCGCCATGCAGCTGGCTGCGGGATTGGCGGCTCGCGGAATCGAGGCGAGGGTCGTTCATCCCATCGAATTGTTGGAGGAGGCCAGCCGGGTCTGACGAGCGCGACCGATGGTCCCGCCGGACGCTATCGGTTCCCGCCGCACGCTACCGATTCCTGCCGGACGCTACCGATACAGGAACGCGTCCGGGGTTTCGGGCGGTGCGCGCCAGCGGGGGAACGCGCCGAGGTTGAAATCCCCGAGGCTGCCCCGGAAGACGAGGTCGAAGGGAAGGATCGAGTCGCGCCCCCGGACCATGCCATAGCGCTCGCGTAGGCTCAGATAGACGAACGAAGATTCAGCGGTCGGGCGGGCGTCGACCTCTTCCGTGAGGCCGAGGCTCGCGCGCTCGAGGTAGACGTCGCGGTTCGCGTCGGCGGCTTGACGGGCCTGAACGTCGATCAGGCTGTTGCGCTGCACCGCTTCGTCGAGGGCCGCGGCGATTCGTGCGAGGCGCTGCTTCGAGATTTTCTGGGTTCGCGTTTCCGGTAAGGTCTTCTTGCCGCCGCCTTCCGCGATCAATCGGACTTCGAGCACACGGCCTCCGCGGAGAACGACGCCTTCGGGATGAAGCTCGCCATCGGCGGGATCGTCATTCAAGAGTCGCGGATTGAGGCCGACCCCGCTCCGACCGGCGACTTTCGGATTCTCGAGCAGGAATTCCTTCGTGATTCGAATGTGTTGAGGGCTCGCATCCTCGCGTTCTTGCCGCGCCTGGAGGCCGGCGAGATGCCCTCCCGCGGAGTCCGGAAATTCCTGGGCGATCCCGCGTAGGATCGAAGCCCGCGAGTCGCGGCGTTCCAGTCGTTCGACTTGGGCGAGTCGCTCCTGCGCGGTTTTCTCGACGAGTTCGGAACGTTTCTCGGGATCGAACTCGGGGATCCAATCGGCCAGGCGCAGGGCGCGGCCCCAACGCTCCTTGCCCGTTTCGTAGTCGTAGAGCCAGTCCACGACGGGTCGCTGCTCCTCGCCGTCCGGGAAGCGAATCAGGTAGCGGTAGCCGGCGAGCGATGTCGCGCGTTGAAAATCCGGAATCCCGGTCCAGGGCGAGATGATCAGGCGGAGCGGCGCCAGGACGATCGTGATCGCGATGGTCGGCAGGTCGATGAGGTAGGCGATGGGGACGGGCAGGTTCGGATAGCGTGGCCGCTTGACCCACTCTCCCGCCAGACGCCATGCGGCTTCATCCCGCCCACCCTTTTTCTCGAGTCGTACGAAGGCGCCGTAGGGATTCTGCCAATCGTCGTCGAGCAGCACCTGTGCGTGCCTCACCATCGTGTCCTGAAACGAGGACTCCACCGCGATGCGATGGAGCCGTTTTCGGGCAGCGGCTTCGAAGCCGGCCGAGCGCTGCACGAGGGCTCGAATGAACTCGACCCGACCGCGTGTCTCGGATTGGCTCGCATCTCGATAGGCGCTGAGGAGCGGGTCGAGCGTGTCGGGGTCGACGGGGCCTCGCAGCAGAGCCATCGCGAGACGAAGCTCCTGCTCGAGATATTCAGGAGGCGTCGGTACCGCTTCCAGGGATCGCGCATCGAGTCGACGATGTTCTGTCAGTGCCGTCCTCGACTCTTCGACCAGGCGAAGCGCCTTCTTGCGGGTTCGTCCATTGGATTCGGGATGGCCCGAGAGGAGATTCACGGCGGCCGACGCATGATGCAGGGCGAGCCCGGGCGAGCCGGCCTCGAGGGCGGAGTCCGCGCCGCGCACGCGGCGAATCGCGAGTGTCTTCTCGAGCAGGATGACATCGCGCTCGATCTTCTTCTCGAGTACCGGTGTTGCGGAGGTTTGCGGGTGCTTCGCGATGAATTCCTGGCGCAGCGCGAGCGCTTGACGGTCGGTGAAGGAAAGGGGTTCGCTATTCGAAAACTCGGCAAAATAATGAATCAGGCTGTTTGCGAGTTGGAAGGGGGCGATCACGAAGCCCGTGATCGCAGAGCTGCCGAGGGGTTGTGCGACGGCGTTGAACGAACGCGCCCAGAGTCGATGCCAGCCATCGAATTGACGACGTCCGGCCAGCTTGAGGGGATCATCGCCGATCGTGCGGTCGAGGCGACCCTTCAGTCGAGGGTCGAGACCCGACCGGCGCCGCAATGCCCGGGAACCCGCGCGATAGGCGATTGGATCGTCGAGGGTGGCGTTACGAAGATCGATCGCGAGCGCCTCGAGATGCTCTTGCTCGTTGGAGTTCGGCTGGGATGCGAGGTCCGCGAGGGCGCGTTCGACTCGGGCATCCGCGATTGCCGGTTCCTCGGGATCGAGATTCTGCGTGCTCGAATCCGGCCGCAAGAGCGCTCCTGTAGGCGCTTCGGCCAGCAACGCGGCACGGGCGAGGCGCGCGGCGGCGAGGTCCGCGGCCCCGGGCAGCCAGGGCCTTGCGATCGCGACTGGATCGAATAGATCATCGATGACGACCGCCTGGGGTCTTGCACAGCCGAGGCCCTGGCAGACCAGGGCCATGGCGAACGCGATGGTGGCGCCGAACGCGACCGAGTTCAGCCGCGCGCACGCGAGCCGCCGCCTGGATCCTCGGCGAAGAATTCGCGGCCTAACGATCGAATCGGTCGGCATCGATACTCAATGTGAGCGCGAGGAAGGCCTCGAGCTTGCGGGTCGCTTCGAGTTTTTCAGGCCGACCGTCGTGACTCCCGACCAGCTCGTAGAGCTGGATCGCGGCATCCGTGAGCTCGCTGAATCGCGCGGGATCAAAACTGAGGCTCTCCTCGGGAATGGCGGCGAGGTACTCATTCGAGAGTTGCGCGTAGAAGTCGGCGAGTCGAAGCAGGTGGCGCAGGCGGTTCTTGCTCCCCGCGTGGCGGGTTGCGACGCGTTGGAGTTCCTGGAGCGCGAGCACCGTTCCATCCTGCAAGACGAAGCGCATGGCGACGAAATAGTGTGCGCGGATCATGTCGGCGCGTTCGATCTCCTCCTGGGCGATCCAGCGATAGTGGGTGTCGTGGAGCTCGCTCTCGAGCAGTGAGAGCCGGGCGACGCGTTCGTCGAGATCGATCCGGACCGCAGCCGGATCGAGCGGCAAGGGAGCGACGCCGCCGTCGGCGATGGGGTCGACGAGTTCGAGGCCGATCTTTCCCGCTTGAGCGATCCGCTCGCAAATTACGGCGCTCTCGAGCGCGCTCTCACGAAGCTCGCGCGAGAGTCGTGCACTCTCGCGATAGTGTTGGGCGGCGATATCGAAGCCGCGCAACCGCTCGAGGGCGCGGGCCTTCGAAAAAAGCATTACCGCATCCATGTAGCCGCTGCGGAGGGCATCCGCCTCGGAGTGTTCGAGGCTCTCGAGGCGAAGCAGTGAGGCGCGATAGACGTTGCGCCCGCTGAAGTCGCTCGCCGGCGGAAATCGGTAGGTGTCATCGGGGATGTGGCGGCGCAGCACGGAAACGGTTTCGAGGATGCCCTCGGTCGGGCCGTAGATGGCTTCCTTCTGCTTGCGCGAGAAGGTCTGGCAGCCGGTCGCAGCGATCAGCAGGTTCGTGACGAGCGCGGCCGCGAATAGGAGATCGACGACGGATCGATCGCCCGGGGCGCGCAGCAGCAGTTCTCGAGCGTTCAATCGGCTGACCGGGTTCGACCGTCCGCGGTGCGACGGCGCAGAGTCGCGGATTTTCTGGGCTTGGCGGTATTGGACGCAATGGCGGCGGTCCCGCGTCGCGTGACGACTGCGTTGAGCATCTTTTCGGTCGCGATGATTGCCGCGGCGAGCTGGTCCGAGTCGACACCGAGCGTCGAGAAGGTTTCGCCGGGTTTGCGGCGACCGGAGGGCGTCGTCGTTTCGATTCGCCAGGTGACGGTCGTCTCCACCAGCGCGCCGGTTCGGCCGCCGGGCGGGATCCGCACGCGGTAGTCGGCGAGGATTGGAACGTTGATCTGGAGTTGTTTAGCGGCCTTCTTGAGGGCGTTCATGAAGGCGTCGTAGCCACCGTCTCCGCTGGATTCGGCTTTCTCGAGGATGCCCTGGTAGGCCAGCGCGACCTGGGCCATCGGAGCTTCGCCGCTGGCGACATCGACGCGGTAGCTCTCGATCTTGACGAGCTGGTCGTCGGGGGTCTTGAGTACATCGGCGATCAGGTAGGGCAGATCGTCCGGCGTGACGATGTGTTTCTTGTCACCGAGTTCGACGATCCGGCTGAGTACGAGATCGCGGTCGCTATCGGGCAGTTCGATGCCCATCGCCGCCAGGTTGTGGTCGAGCGACGCCTTTCCGGAAAGCTTGCCGAGCGCATAACGCCGTGCGCCTCCGAAGCGGGCGGGTGCGAGGCGTGTCGCGTAGAGGTCGCCCTTGGCATCGCCATCGGCGTGGATGCCGGCGGTCTGGGTATAGACGTCTCGGCCGACGACCGGCGTATTCGCGGAAAGCTCCTTGCCCGAGAAGGTCTCGACCAGGCTCGAGAGCGCCGTCAGCCGATTCTCTCGAATCGAGGTCCGCGCATCGCTGTGGTCGTGGATCGCCGCCACGATCTCCGCGAGGGAAGCATTGCCAGCTCGTTCGCCCATGCCGTTCACGCTGGTGTGGACACCGCGTGCGCCCGCCTGGATCGCGGCCAGACAATTTGCGGTGGCCAGGCCGTAATCGTTGTGGCCGTGGTACTCGAAGTCGACGGCGGGCCAGGTTGCCGCCATCAGGCCCACGTAACGTGTCACGTCCCGGGGAGAAAACACCCCGAGTGTGTCGGCGAGGTAGATCCGGGCGACGCGCAGCTCACGCAGGCTCTGGATCATCGCGAAGACATAGTCGAACGAGTCTCGAACGCCGCTCGACCAGTCCTCGAGGTAGACGTTGACCGTGAGTCGTTTGCGGCGCGCGTAGCGGATCGTCTCCGAGATCCTGGCGCGGTGTGTCTCGGGGCTCAATCCGAGCTGCTCGACGCAATGCCGCTCCGACCCCTTGGTCAGCAAATTCAGGATCTTGCCGCCCGCGTCGCAGATCCAATCGACGGATTTCTTGCCATCGGTGTACCCGAGCATTTCGACGCGCTGGATCAGGCGGGCCTTGCGTGCCCATTTCGTGATCATCTGTGCCGCTTCGAGTTCGCCGGCGGAAACGCGCGTCGAGGCCATCTCGATCCGGTCGACCTCGAGATCGACGAGCAGCATCCGCGCGAGTTGGAGCTTCTCGGCGGGGGTGTAGGAGACGTTGGGCGTCTGTTCGCCGTCGCGAAGGGTCGTGTCCATGATCGCGATGTGGCGCTTGTCGACGTTCGGGTCGGCTCCGCCGCCGGTTCTTCGTGCGGGTCGCGTGCCGTGCGATCGGGCTGATTGGGTCTTGGATACGGCTGTCATCGGGCTCGTCTGGCTTTTCTCGGGCCCAGCCAGCACGTTACGAGGTGTTCGCTGGCGGGTGCCGAGAGGCCCGGTACGGGCCGCAGGAGGGGCGCAGAATACCCCGCACCGTAGCGCCGTGCGACCGACAGGGGGACGGCTTGTAGTCCTGCTAGGGTCTGCACCTTCGGGGATTCGGGGAGTGGGCGGGTCGCGCGCCACTTTATTCACCCGAGGAGCGGGAGAGGGTCGTGGAGGCGACGACGGTCGAAGTCGAGGCGGAGCAGGCCGATCAGCGGTTGGATCGCTTTCTGGCGGATCGGCTGGAAATCTCCCGGGCCCGGGTACGGCACCTGCTCGAGGTGGGCCGGATCCGACTGGCGGACCGGACGCTCGAGCTCGCAGACAAATCGCATTCCACCGCGGCAGGCGAGCGATTCGAGATCGCCGGCTCGGTTCGTGCCGAGCACGAGAGCCCGGTCGCACGCCTCGACCTCGACTGCGTGGTCGTGTCCGAGGGGGTCGGTTGGATCGTCGTCGACAAGCCTCCGGGGCGCGGGGTGCATCCACTTCGCCCGGATCAGGAAGACACGGTCCTGAACGCCGTGGTGGCCCGGCGACCGGGGATTCTCGGTGTGGGCGAAGGCGGCCTGCGGTCCGGGGTGGTGCACCGTCTCGATGTGGATACTTCCGGCGCGCTGGTACTCGCGACCGACGACGACGTGTGGGGCAGATTGCGCGGTGCCTTTATCGACCACCGCGTCGACAAGCGCTATCGGGCGATCGTCGTTGGACGTTTCGAGAAAGCCCGCCGTCTCGATTTCCCACTCGCGATCAAGCGCCATCAGCCGGCCCACGTCGAGGTCGTGTCCGGGGGTCGGCCCTGTCGTGCTTATGCGCGTCCGATCCGCGTCTTCGAAGCGGCGACCCTGGTCGAAGTGAAACTCGAGACCGGCTTCCTCCACCAGATCCGCGCGAGCATGGCGAATGTGGGTCACCCCGTGTTGGGCGACGCTGAGTATGGCGGCGAGGGACAGGAGAGTCCGATCGCGGTTCCGCGACAGATGCTGCACGCCGCAAAGCTTTCGGTCGGTCCAGTCCATGTCGAGATCGCCGTACCCGAGGATTTCGAAGTGGCGCTCGCCGCGCTGGATGAATCCGACGGTTGAGGCGGGCAGTCGCTCGCGACCGACTATGCTCCCGTCATGGCTCCTCGAGTGAAAGCCGATCGTATCCATCAGGAACTCCTGACCTTTCTCTTCGATGCCCATACTCGGGTGATCGCCGAGCAGGACGGGTCCGATTTTGCCGACCTGATCGGCGAGATTCGCGAGTTGGCCGAGCGTCTGCGTAGACGTTATGCATCGACCGACGAGCGAAAGCTCGTCGCAAGACTCAAGCGGATGACTGCGAGCGAACTGCGAGAGGTCGCCCGCGCCTTCACACTTCTATTCTGGCTCCTGAATATCGCCGAGCTCCGCCACGCCGAAGAGGGGCGACGAAAGGACGGTGCGGGAAGTTTCCGATCTCTCTTCGAAAGAACGAAGAAAGCGGGCGTTTCAGCCGCGGAGATCGTCGGGCGGATAGAGGATCTGCGCGCCACGATCGTATTGACGGCCCATCCGACCGAAGCGCTTCGGTGGTCTCTTCGCGAGACCCTGGCCCGGATCGACGAGTTGCTCACGCGCCGCGCGGCGGCGATCGGTTCGGAACGTGGCGCGATCGAAGAAGAGATTCTCGGCGAGATCACGGGCCTTTGGCTCTCGACGACACTTCGAACGCGCAAGCCTACGCCGCTCGACGAGGTGCGTTATGCGATTCACGTCCTACGGGACGTGCTCGTTCACGCCGTGCCCCAGACGACCGCGCGCCTGCTCACGGCGTTACGTGACGTGTACGGAACGGACGAAACGACCGGGTCCGCCGTGGTCGAGCACGCGGCCCATCGGAGTATCCGGGTCGGGTCCTGGATGGGTGGAGACCGTGACGGGAATCCCTTCGTCACGGCTGCGATCACCGCCCTCGCCCTGCGCGAGTATCGCGCCGCGATCCTGCAGCACTATCGAGCTGAACTCGAGCCGCTGATCGATCGTTTCACCCTCTCCAATCGCCGCGTGTCGGTTTCCACGGCGCTCGAGGAGTCGATCGAGCGCGACCTGGCGGAGCTGCCGGAGCTGTCCGCGCGGATCGAGGGGCGAAACACATCCGAGCGCTATCGGCTCAAGCTGAATGCGATCTCGGTCCGGCTCGAGCAGACGCTGGCCGAGCTGGAGTCGCGGAGTTCGCCCGGGGAACTCGGAGGCTACCCGGACGCACGAGCGATGAGTGCGGATCTCGAACTCGTCCGCGACAGCCTGCTGGAAAACGGGCCACAGCGACTGGCGGGCCATGCACTGGCGAATCTGATCGATCAGCTCGACGTGTTTGGCTTCGAGTTCGTGTCGCTCGATATCCGCCAAAATCAATCCAAACACCGGCAGGCGCGTGCAGAGCTGATCTGCCCCGTCGACGGTCCTCTGGACGATCTGTCCCTTGAGGATCAGCAGGCTTTTCTCGAGCGGATCGTGCTCTCGCAGGACGCGATCCCGATTCCCGAGTCGGGCCTCTCGGAAGACGCGCAAGAAGTCGTGGATACGTTGCGTTTCGTGTCGACCGTACCGATTCCGCCGGAGGGTCGATCGATTCGCGATCTCGTGATCAGCGATACCGAGGGAGCGATTCCCGTCCTTGAACTGCTCGCGCTGTGTCGGCAGGTCGGACTCGTTCGGCCCGGCGGCGAGGCGGGCTTCGAGAGCGACGTCAATATCGTTCCGCTCTTCGAATCGATCGAGAGCCTTCGCGGGGCGGTGACGTCGATGGAGCGCCTGTATGGCTCCGCATGCTACCGCCAGCAGCTCAAGGCACGTGGGATGCGCCAGCAGGTGATGCTCGGCTATTCGGATTCGATGAAGGATGGCGGGTATCTGGCGGCCTGTGCGGCACTCGAACAGGTCCAGCGCGAACTCGCGGCGCAGGCGCGGAAGGCGGGCGTTCGCCTCGAGTTTTTTCATGGCCGCGGCGGGACGATCGCACGCGGTGGCGGCCCGACCCATCGGGCGATCCTGGCGCAGCCACCCGGAACGGTGGACGGGCGGATCAAGTTGACCGAACAGGGCGAGGTCATCAGCTCGAAGTACGGAACCGAGCGCTCGGCGCTCTATCACCTCGAACTCCTGTTGGCCGCGACGCTCGAGGCTTCGCTTGCCGACGCGATTCCCGGACGTGCGAAGGAGCCTCCGGCGAGTTGGCGCGAAACCCTGATGGCGCTCGCCGATGGATCGCGGGACGCCTATCGCGCACTCGTATACGAGACCGGCACATTCGTCGATGTGTTCTATGCGATGACTCCGATCGAGCAGATCTCGGCGCTCAATCTAGGGAGTCGGCCGGCGAAGCGGGCCGATACGCGTGCGATCGAGAATCTGCGTGCGATTCCGTGGACCTTCTCCTGGAATCAGACACGGATCCTCCTGCCGAGCTGGTACGGCGCGGGCTCGGGCGTCGCCGCCTACTGTGAAGCGCATTCAGGGGGACGGGAGAAGGCGCTCGCGAGGCTCAGGACCATGTATCGGCGCTGGCCCTATTTCCAGACCGTGATCGACAACCTCGAGCAGGTACTCGCGAAGACCGATCTGCATATCGGGGCACATTATGCGGCGCTGGCCAGGGACGTGCCGGGCGCATCGGATGTCTTCCTGCGAATCGAGAAGGAGTTTCAGCGCACGTTGCGTGCGGTTCGCGACATCTCGGGTGAGAGCCGCCTCCTCGCGCGGGATCCGGCGCTTCGGGAGGCCCTCGATCTCCGAACGCCCTATCTCGATATCCTCTCCTACCTGCAGGTCGAGCTACTCGACCGCAAACAATCGGGTCGAGGCATCGACGCCGACGGCGAGGATCCGGAGCGCGTCGAGCGTGCCATCCACATGACGATCAACGGGATCGCGGCCGGTCTGCGCAACACCGGCTAACCCGTGGGAATCAGGCGGCCGAGCCCGCTCCGTCCATCGCACCAGCGAGCGCGCCGAGGACGTGAGGGTAGAGCCCCTTCTTGAGCGCCTGCATCGCGGGATCCGCCTTCGAGGCGAGCGCCGCGGCGATCTCGATCGACCTCGGGAGAACGTCGGCCTCGGGAAGCGCGTGGTCGACGATCCGCTTGGCAAGCGCCATCTCCGCCGTGTAGCGCGTGCCCGTAACGATCAACTCGTGGGCGGTTTGATGAGGGACGCGAGCTTTTATGATCGCGGTCATGCCGGGGTGGAGCGGCGACTTCATGTCGATCTCAGGCATGCACCAGTAGCCCCGCTCGGTGCGCATGACTCGAAAGTCGTGGCCGAGGGAGATCTGGGCGCCGGCACCGAACGCGTGTCCATTGATCGCTGCGACGGTGATCGTGGGAAAGACCAGCACCCGCGCCATCAGTGCCAGCACACTCGGGATATAGGCCTGGCGGGCTTCTTCATCCGCTTCGCCGAACATCCATTCGAGGTCGAGACCATTCGAATAGAATTTGCCCGCGCCCGTCGTCACCAGGGCGGCGGGGCTGCCGGCGGCTTCGACCTCGTCGAGGGCGGCGTGCCAGGCGGTCAGGTTGTCGGGCCGGAAGCGGTTCTCGGGGACATCGAAACGGAGCACGAAGACTTCTCCCTCTCGCGTCAGGTCGATCATTCCCGATCCCCTTTCATCTGGAGACCCATGGCCTTGGCGCTGGCATCCTCGGCCTCGGGGATCTTGCCCTGTTGCATCAGGATCCGTGACAGGTTCGTATGGGAGAGCGGGTCATCCGGCTCGACCTCGACGAGCTTTTCCGCCGCCTCGATGGCCGCGTCGAAATCCCCCAGTTTCGCAAGGGCAATCGACAGCCCGTTCCAGGCGATCGCGAGCTTTCCGTCCATGTCGAGGGCGTCGCGGTAGCGCGCGATCGCCTCCTCGGTCTGGCCTTTCACGAAAAGGGCAAAGCCCTGCTTGTAGATTGCCTTGGCGTCGGGTGGGGTATCGCTCATGTGGATCTATCCCTCGGTCTTCTGCCGGTAATGGCGGGGGGAGCTTCGGGGCGCGAGTATACTCATCCGACGATGGAGATCAGGACGCTCGTAGCCCGGGAACGAATGCAGGTCGCCGCCATGCTCGATGGCTGGCGGCTTGCCGAAGGTTGGACGGCCGGAGATCGGTTCAGGCAGCAGGCCGAGTTCGAACCGAGCTGGGGAGACGAGAATGTCTTCGTCGCCGTCGAACAGGATCGCATCCTGGCGACGCTTTCGATCCTGCCCCGGCATCTCAAGATTCTTGGCCATGTGGTTCCGACCGGCGGAGTCGGCAATCTCTTCACGGATCCGGGTTCGCGAGGACTCGGGATCGCGACGGAACTCCTCGAGCGCGCGTGTGACGCGATGCGTGTGCGGGGGCTCGAGCTCGCGGTGGTCTTTCCCGGAACACCGCCGGCGACATCGGAATTCTTCGGCAAGCGCGGATGGTATTCCTGGGGTGGCCAGCAGACGATCCTTCGCGCCGATCCCGATCCACCCGCGCGGGCTGGCGGTCCATCCACCCGTGACCCCGGCCCCGATTCCGGCGCGCGCGCCGCGCCCGGAGGAGTCGAGGGCGCCGAGGGTGACGAATTCGAAATCCAGCCCGTGGAGTCGCACGACGAGCGCGCGCTTCAGTCGGTGAAATCGATCCACGCCGCCTACGCCGCGAGTCGCAGTGGAACGGTCGTGCGCGACGACGGGCTCTGGCGCGCCTGCCTGCAACTGACGTCCGCTCCGCGGGAAGAATTCTGGGTCGTACGTCGCGGCGGATTGACGGTCGGCTACGCCCGCGCGTCGATCGTGGAAGATGTCCTGACGATCACCGAACTCGGCCGCTTCGAAGACGGTGCGGATGCGCTGGCCCGCTTGATCGCGAGTCTGCTCGAACCCCGGGCGGACGATCCACTCTTGAAGGGCGCGGCGGTCGGCCGAATCGCAAGTGCGGAGCTTCGCTCGTTTCTGGTCGTGCCGACCTTCGACGATATCGGTCTCACGGTCGCTCTCGAACATCGCGGAATCCGATCTCATCCGATGGACGACGCGCGCGCGAGCTTTCGCTGTGTGAACCTGATCGGGTTCGCTTCTCGCCTCGATGTCGACCTGTTGCCCGACGAGGACGGAAGCGCGTTCTTGCACAGGATCCTGCCGCCCGACTCGATGGTCTTCTGGCCGGCAGACCGTTTCTGATGACGAATGGCGTGCGGATGCCCCGAGTGGCTCTCACTCGGAAAGGTCGTTCTGCGCGGGCGCATCGATCTACGATCGACGGTGGGATGGATGGGCTCTAGATGACGACGAGGCGACGACGTGAGAGCGAGATGCTCGAGCGGATCGAAGTTCGGGAGAGTTCGGTCCACGGCAAGGGTGTATTTGCCCAGCGACGCTTGCGCGAAGGTCAATGGATCGGCCGTTTCGAGGGCGATCGAACCACCGCGAACGGGACCTACGTGCTGTGGTTGATCGACGACGATGGAAGCGAGATGGGCATTCGCGGACGAAACGCACTGCGCTTCTTGAATCACGGAAATCCGGCCAACGCGGAATTCGAGGATGCGGGTCTCTACGCGATCCGAAATGTTCAGCCGGGTGCGGAGGTCCTGATCGACTATGGCCCGGAATGGGGCGAGGAAGCGGCGGAGGAAGGAGCGGATATAGCGGTCGAGGAATGGGTCGATGACGAGATCGATGGGCAGGCTGGGGAATGATCGATCGAGCCGCGTTCATCTTCTGGGTAGGCATAGCACTCCTGGCCGTTTCGGGATGTGGCGGGCGGATGCCCGACGATCTCGGTGTGCAAGGTGGCGTGTTTCAGCCCTGCCCGGAGACACCGAATTGTGTTTCGAGCTTTGCGACGGATGCGGAACACGGAATCGCCGCCTTCGAGATCACGGGTTCTTCGGGGCTCGCCTGGCAAGCGCTCGAAGCGGAGCTCGAGAGTCGCCCGCGCGTCGAACTCGAGAAGCGCCGGGGGGACTACCTGCATGCGGTCTTCACGTCGAGGCTCATGCGCTATCGCGACGACGTCGAGTTCCATTTGAATGCGGCAGGCGACGAGATCGGAATTCGCTCCGCCGCAAGGCGGGGCTACAGCGACATGGGTGTGAACCGCAATCGCATCGAATCGATTCGCGCGGCACTCGCCCGGCGCGGAGTCGTGCGCGCCGCACCGGACGCCTGAAAGCATCGAATCCGCTCTGCTCGTTGCTCAGCTGCGCCGCAGCAGCACGAGGGTTGCGCCGAGTCCGCCGAGTCGGCCGGGTGCCGGCGCGAAGGCGAGGACATGGCGGGCGCATTCGCCCGTGGTGAGCCAGTCGGGCAGCGTGTCGCGCAGGACGGACTCGCCGGTTGCCGAGCGCAGTCCGCGGCCGTGGATCACGATCACACAATCGAGCCCCTCCGCACGTGCGCTCTCCAGGCGTTTGGTGAGCAGGCGGCCGGCCATCTCGCGTCGGGTGCCGTGGAGATCGATTCGCTCGAGGGGTTCGGGCTCGCCTCGGGAAAGTGCAATGAGCTGTGTATCGGTGACGCCCTCGGCGGCGGCGCGATGGCGATCGTCCGGGTCGGGCCAGCGAAATCTTTCGGCGGCGGAATTGTCATCGCCCGGGCGAAGGCGGCGTTTGGTGCGCGCGTGACCGGAAGTCGGGGGGAGGCGTTCGGGCCCGCGAGCGAGCGGTTTCACGTCGCCCGATTGGGATGCGAAGCTGTTCTCGTCGTCGGGATCGCTTTCGTTTTCGGATCCTCGGCTCTTGCCGCCGACGATCACGCCTTTTCGTTCCGGGCCGCACGGGCCGAAGGCTGATCGGTAACGCCTAATATTGTCATCGCCTTGCGCGTTGATCCGGCATGCGCGAGGTCGAGTAGCGCCCCGGGCCTAAGCCAGCGATGTGCGACGTACTCCGAGCGCCGCACCCTCGCGCCAGGGTCTGCCCGGCAACGGAAGACTTCGAGTTCGAGGCGTCGATGGGTGAAGAGATGTTCGACTCGCCCGACGGCTTCCATCGCGTGGATTTCGAGCCCGACTGCCTGGGAGAGCACCGCGGCGAGCCGGTCCTTCGCCTCGTCCTTCGCCTCGATCAGGCCGCCCGGCAGCTCCCAGAGGCCGGCCATCAATCCGGTCTCCGGCCGTCGCACGGCGAGGATCTTGCCGCCGCGCTCGATCGAGGCGGCGATTGCGCGGATACGAGTCTGCTTTGCCTTCTTTTTCTTGATCGGTAGCGACTCCGCATCGCCTTCGGCAAAAGCGTCACAATGACGCCGGACCGGGCATGCAGCGCAATCGGGACTTCGCGGAGTGCAGACTGTGGCGCCCAGCTCCATCAAGGCCTGGTTGAGGTCTCCGGGGCGCGAACCGATCACGAGTTCGCTGGCGATGGCCCACATCCACTCGACGACCGACCTCGTAGCGGTGTCCTCGCGGATTCCGACCAGACGTGCGAAGACGCGGATCACGTTTCCGTCGACTAAGGGTGCCTCGCGATCGAAGGCGATCGAGGCGATGGCGCCGGCGGTGTAGCGGCCGATTCCCTTGAGTTTCCGGAGCCCCTCCGCGGTGTCGGGGAGGTGCCCGGCATGCTCCGCGACGATGGTTTCGGCGGCGTGCTTCAGATTGCGCGCGCGCGAGTAGTAGCCGAGCCCCGTCCAGACAGCGTAGATGTCGTCGAGATCTGCCCGGGCCAGACTCGCCACATCGGGAAAGGCTCTGAGGAAGCGCTCCCAATAGGGGATGACGGTTTCGACGCGAGTCTGTTGAAGCATCGCTTCGGAGATCCAGATCGCGTAGGGGTCATTCGTGTTGCGCCAGGGGAGATCGCGCCGATTGGCGTCGTACCAACGCAGGAGCGGCGCACGGATCCTGCGGATCTCCGACGCCGGGCGCTCCGCCCCGCCTTTGGCTTTCTTCACACGAGCCATCGGCGGTTGATAGCAGGTCGCAGCCGCTCGAGGCCGTGGCGGGCGATCTCGATGAGGCGCCCTCGCGACGGGTTCATGAATCGTGCGGGCTAGAGCAGGATCGGCAGTACGCGTTCGAGTCGGATTCGATCGCCCAACACTCGGGCGGAGAGGGCGTGGATCTCGACTCCGGCCCGCGCTGCTTCGCGGAGCGTCCTGGCGTATTCGGGATCGATGTCTTCGGCCGGGGCGACCGAGTCCGCGTCAGCGCGCTGGACGATGTAGAGGAGCGCGCTGCGTTCTCCCGCTGCATGCCGAGCCATCAGGTGTTCGAGGTGTCGTCGGCCGCGGGTGGTCACGGCGTCTGGGAAACGCGCACGTCGATTCGAGCAGAGCGTCACGCTCTTGACTTCGATCCAACAGGGCTCGTCCCGCGTCGGATGTCCCGAGAGCCGGAAGTCGAAGCGGGATCCCTCGTGGACGGTAACTTCGCGCTCGACCTTCTCGTATCCCGCGAAGGGCGCGTAGGCGCCCGAATCGAGGGCTCGGCCGGCGACATGATTCGCTTTCGCAGCGTGGAGCCCGATCCAGACGCGCCCGACCCGAATCATCTCGAGTGTGTGGCGGAATTTGCGTTTCGGATTGTCGGAGGTCGAACAGCGAACGGCGGACCCCGGAGCCTGGGTACCGAGCATGCTGCCGGGATTTGGACAGTGGACGGTCAGCTCGCTTCCGTCCTGGAGGACGATATCGGCGAGGAAGCGCTTATAACGTCGAATCAGTCGACCGCGGAGTCCGGCTTCGATCGGAAGGGCTATCGGCTTCAATTCGGACATCGTTTGGGGTGGGCTCGCATTCGAGGTGGACCGTTCCGAGTCTATCGGATGTTTCGGGACTGCGATCTGCGTTGCGCGTGCTCCCCGTTGACGGCGCGAAGGCCTCGGGCGACGATCTCGGCATGCTGGGGAGTGCCGATCGATTGAAGCGTCTGATCCTGGTGCGCCACGGCGAAACGGCGGGCGGGTCGAGCATCCGCTACTACGGCGTGACGGATGTTCCGCTGTCTGATCGGGGTCGCGAGCAGGTGCGCGAGGCCCGCAAACACGTCGGGGGCGACACCTATCAAGCCGTGTGGGCGAGTACTCTCGCCCGCTCCTGGCAGTCGGCGCTGATCGTCGCACCGGATCACCCGATCGAACTCGAGTCGGACTTTCGCGAGATCGATTTTGGGCGTTGGGAAGGTCTGACGGTCGAGGAGATCGCCGTTGCGGATCCGCGCCTCCACGAGGATTGGCAGGCCGGGAAGCCGGGCTTCGAGTTTCCGGAGGGCGAGAGCCGTTCGGCGTTTCGCACGAGAATTGCTCGCGGACTCGATCGCCTGTGTGCGACGGGGGTCGAATCCGCGCTCATCGTGGTCCACAAAGGTGTCGTGCGGACGCTCCTCGAACTCGCGACCGGTTTTACCCTGGGTGCCGAGCAACCCGTGCTAGGCGGAGTCGTCCATGCCTCACGCAACCCCCACGGCAACTGGTACACAGGCCGATTGGGGAGTGACGCGTCGTGCAGCGAACCACCACTCGGAATCCCAATCGATCCCCCCTAACACCCATCCATCCACCCCAGGCCCGCGGAACCTCGCGTGAAAAGTCATGCCCCTGCGGCCGGGACGCCTGGCACAACATGAAGCGGCGTGCGTCCGCAGTCCATCAAAGCACTCCGTAGGCGAGCATCGCATCCGCGACCTTGACGAAGCCGCCGATATTGGCCCCTCGGACATAGTTGGTGTAGTCGCCCTCCTTGCCGTGGGTCACGCAGGTCGCATGGATGTTCTTCATGATCTCGAGTAGTCGCTGATCGACCTCTTCCCGAGTCCAGGACAGGCGCATCGCATTCTGTGACTGCTCGAGCCCGCTGACCGCGACACCTCCGGCGTTGGCCGCCTTGGCTGGGGCGAAGAGGATCTTGTTGTCGATGAAGACATTGATGGCCTCGATGGTGGAGGGCATGTTCGCGCCCTCCGAGACGAGCTGGCAGCCATTGGCGACGAGGGTCTTTGCCTCATCCTCTTCGAGTTCATTCTGGGTGGCGCAGGGAAAGGCCAGGTCACAGGGAACACCCCACGGCCGCTTGCCCTCGTGGTATTCACCTCCCCATGTGTCCACATACTCGCTCACCCGGCCGCGCCTGTTCGTCTTGAGGTCGACGAGCCAATCGAGCTTCTCCTCGTCGATGCCGTTCGGGTCGTAGATGTAGCCACTGGAATCCGAGAGCGTGAGGACTTTGCCACCGAGCTGGATCAGCTTCTGGGCCGTGTACTGCGCGACGTTGCCCGAACCGGACACGATGCACTTCTTGCCCTTGATGTCGTCACCACGGGTTCCGAGCATCTCGCGTGCGAAATACACACAGCCATAGCCGGTGGCTTCGGTGCGGATGAGCGATCCACCGAAGGCGAGTCCCTTGCCGGTGATCACGCCGGTGAACTCGTTTTCGAGTCGTTTGTATTGGCCGAAGAGGTAGGAAACCTCGCGGGCGCCGACGCCGATATCGCCGGCCGGAATATCGGTGTTGGGTCCGATGTGGCGATGGAGTTCGCTCATGAAGGCCTGGCAGAAGCGCATGACCTCGCCGTCGCTCTTGCCCTGGGGATTGAAATTCGCACCGCCCTTGGCGCCGCCCATGGGCAGGGTCGTGAGTGAATTCTTGAAGACCTGTTCGAAGCCGAGAAATTTCAGGATCGACAGGTTCACGCTCTTGTGAAAGCGCAAGCCGCCCTTGTACGGGCCGATCGAGTTGTTGAACTGGACGCGCGTGCCGCGGTTCACGCGAACATTATTGTCATCGTCGGTCCAGCAGACCCGGAAGATGATCACGCGGTCGGGCTCGGTCATCCGGTCGAGGATGTGCGCATCCTTGTACGCCTGCTTGTCCTCGAGGTAGGGGACGACGTCCCGGGCGACTTCCTGGACGGCTTGATGAAATTCCGGTTGGCCCGGGTTCCTGCGCTTGAGTCCAGCCATGAAGATTTCGAGGTAGGCATCTGCCTTTGCCTGCTGAGCCTTCGAGAGTGCCATGGATCGTTCTCCTCTGGCGCATTATGTAAGTCATCCGACAGTATCCGAAATTTTCGACAGTAGACAGTAATCGGCGGCTCGCCCCAGGGATCAGTCCTCGTTGCTTTCGCGAAGCCTTGCGAGCACGCTGAAATCTTCGAGCGTGCTCGTGTCTCCAGCGACCTCCTTGCCGGAGGCGATGTCCCGTAGGAGCCGCCGCATGATCTTGCCCGAACGCGTCTTCGGGAGCGCGTTCGTGAAACGGATCTCAGTCGGTCGTGCGATCGCGCCAATTTCCTTCGTGACTTGTTGTTTGAGGCGAGCGACGAGTGCATCGTCGGCAATCGTTCCGTCCTTAGGCGACACGAAGGCAACGATCGCCGTGCCGGTGATCTCGTCCGGGCGGCCGACGACCGCTGCTTCGGCGACCTCGGGAGACGAGACGATTGCACTTTCCACTTCCATCGTTCCGATGCGGTGGCCCGAGACGTTCATCACGTCATCGATGCGGCCCATGATCCAGAAATAGCCGTTCTTGTCCCGGTGGGCGCCATCGCCGGCGAAATAGGTTTCGTCGTAGGTGCTCCAATAGGTTTCCTTGAAGCGCTCGGGGTCGCGCCAGATTCCCCGCAACATGCCAGGCCACGGCTGCTTGAGGACGAGAAAGCCGCCGCCGTCCCCCTTCACGGAATGGCCGTCTTCGTCGAGGATGTCCGCGTGTATGCCCGGGAAGGGTTTCGTGGCAGAGCCTGGCTTCGTGTCGACGGCGCCCGGAATGGACGAAATCATGATTCCACCGGTCTCCGTCTGCCACCAGGTGTCGACGATCGGGCAGCGCTTGCCCCCGATCACGCGGTGGTACCACATCCAAGCTTCGGGATTGATCGGCTCACCAACCGAGCCGAGGAGTCGCAGGGAGGAAAGATCGTGGCCCTTCGGATGTTCATCGCCGAGACGGATGAAGGTCCGAATCGCGGTGGGCGCCGTATAGAAAATCGTGACGCCCCACTTTTCGATCAGGTCCCACCAGCGGTCGGGGCCGGGGTGGGCCGGTGTGCCTTCGTACATGACGGTTGTGGCGCCGGCCGCGAGCGGACCGTAGACGACGTAGGAATGTCCCGTGATCCAGCCGATATCCGCAGTACACCAATAGACGTCGTCGTCCTTGATATCGAAGATCGCCTTGTAGGTCGTGATTACGTGGGTGAGGTAACCGCCGGTGGTGTGAAGGATGCCTTTGGGATGTCCGGTCGTTCCGCTCGTGTAGAGGATGAAGAGTGGATGCTCGGAATCGAGTTTGGCCGGCGGACAATTAGAAGAGGCCTCGGCCATCGCCTCGTGCCACCAGATGTCGCGGCCGGGACGGATTTCGACGGGCTGCCGCGTCCGCTCGACGACGATCACTTTTTGAACGCACGGTGTGCCCTCGACCGCTTTGTCGACGGTCGCCTTGAGCGCGAAGGCAGCACCTTTGCGGTAGCCGCCATCCGCCGTGATGACCAGTTTCGCCTCGGCGTCGTTGATCCTCTCCCGCAGCGCATCGGCCGAGAAGCCGCCGAAAACGATCGAATGGGGTGCGCCGATTCGCGTGCAGGCGAGCATGGCGATCGCCAGCTCAGGGACCATCGGCATGTAGAGACAAACCCGATCGCCCTTCTTTATGCCCTGGGCCTTCAATACGTTTGCGAATTTACAGACCTCCCGGTGGAGCTCGGCGTAGGTGATGATGCGGGTGTCGCCGGGCTCACCTTCCCAGATGATCGCGGCCTTGTTCTTGCGCGAGATCTTGCCCGGAGAGGTGTCGGCCTTGAGATGCCGGTCGAGGCAGTTGTAGGAGACGTTGGTCTTTGCGCCGACGAACCATTTCGCGAAGGGCGGCTTCCAGTCGAGAACTTTTTTCCATGGCGTGAACCAGGAAACATTCTGCTTGGCCATCTGGGCCCAGAACTTCGTCGGATTCGATTCGCCGAGCTTCCGAAACTCGTTGGTGGTCTTCTTGTTCCAATGGGCCTGACGGGTGAAGTCGGCTGAAGGCTTGAAGGTTCGCGTTTCCTTCAAGAGGGATTCGATGTCGGCCATTCGGGAACAGTCCTTTTCGCTTGTTTTCGATCTGGTTTGGTTCGGGATTGCCGGTTTCGGATTGGATCTTCTTGCCGGAGGCTCAATCCCCTGGTGCGTACGTTGCCGCGCAAACCGGCGAAACGGTTAGTCGCCCCGGACCCAGGCTTCGATCTCGTCGACCTGCTTGGGAATTTCACGCGTGAGATTCAGGATGCCGTCCTCGGTCACCACGATGTCGTCCTCGATCCGGATTCCGAGACCCTGGAAGGCTTCGGGCACATTTGGATCGTCCGGCGGAATATAGAGCCCCGGCTCGATGGTATAGGCCATACCGGTCGCGAGCGGGCGGGGCCGGGTCTCCTCGCGGCCCTTCTCGTCCGCACCTTTCAGGCCCTTTCTCGCGCGTTTCTTGACGCCAACGTTTGCAGCGTTTTGTGCGCCATTCTTGATGACATAAGCGCCGACGTCATGCACGTCGAGGCCGAGCCAGTGGCTCGTGCCGTGCATGTAGTAGGGGCGGTAGGTCTCCTTTTCGATGATGCCGTCCACCTCGCCCTCGAGGATGCCGAGTTCAACCATGCCTTCGCAGAGGATTCGAACCGAGGTGGCATGGATCTCCGGCAGTGTCACTCCGGGGCCAGAGATCTCGATGGAGGCGAGTTGAGCCGCGAGGACGACCTCGTAGAGCGCGCGCGCGGGGCCTTCGAAGCGTCCGCCGACTGGATAGGTTCGGGTCACGTCCGACGCGTAGCTCTCGTATTCGACGCCGGCGTCGATCAACACCATCTCGCCCGAAGCCAGCTGTTGATCGTTTTTGATGTAGTGGAGGATCGTGGCGTTCACGCCGCTTCCGACGATCGAGCTATAGGCGGGGCCGGCTCCACCGCGCGAACGGAAGGTGTGTGCGAGTTCGGCTTCGAGCTCGTATTCGAAGCGACCGGGTTGGGCCAGTCGAGCGGCGCGTTGATGCGCCTCGAAGGATATGTCCGCGGCTTTCTGCATGAGGGCGATCTCGGCGGGGGACTTCACCAGGCGCATCTCGTGAACGATCAACCGTGGATCGACGATTTCGTTCACCGGCAGGATCCCGCCGCGCGACTGACGACGGATCTCTTCCTGGAGCGACACGATTCGCGCATCGATCGACGTGTCTCGGCCGAGGGTGTGGTAGATGCGGGCTGCGCCGCGCAGGATCTCGGGCAATTTGCCGAGAAACTCCTCGACCGGATAGGCGACGTCGGCCTGGTAGGCGTCCACCGCGCCATCGACGCCGGGTCGATAGCCGGTCCAGGTCTCGGCTGCGCGATCTCGAGCTTGAACGAAGAGCGTGAAGGCAGGCCCCCCGCGTGTGGACAAGACGGCGATGGCCTCCGGGTGGTCGAACCCGGTCAGGTACCAGAAATCGCTGTCTTGCCGGAAGGGGAACTCGGTATCCGCCGAGCGCACGGCCAACCGCCCGCCTACAAAAATCGCGACGGCATCGGGGCCCATGGCCTCGATCAATTGCTGACGCCGTTGGGCGAACACGGCGGCATTCTATCCCATCGCGGGAAATACGGGCGATTCGCTGGGGAATTCATGGGGTCTTCGCTCGGGTGCCGCACGAGGAGGCAGGAACCCAATGAGGCACTCTATGCCAACTCCGCGAAAGAACACGGGAAATGTCCTCATCGAGGACTGATTCCGGCAATCCATTGAATAATCCGCATCATCATGAGGCAGGCCATCGAGGTCCGCCCGGATCGACGAGGACCGAGAATAGTACTTATAAAACAATGAGTTATAAGTATTTCCAAGCATTCTTCAGAATTGGCACGCATCATGCTTTATACGAGGACAGAACGATCTGGAAATACTGGCTGGCTTGGGCGGTTAAACACGGGCGCGTTCGTCCGAGCCGGCCAGTAAATCCGACGGGCGAGGCAGAGACGAGCGCAGGCGAATATCCCCGAGTTCTCTCCTCGGCTTCCAGATCGATCAAGGATTTTCCGATGGGTTCTTCGCATCAACCCCTCGGAAACAAGGAGACATCCCCTCCTGAGACGAACGCCCCTCCCGGCTTGATTGGCCGGGAGGGGCGTTCGGCGTTTCGGATCGGGAGTTTCGCGACCGGGTCGATTGGTCGTGTCCGGATCATGAGATTCGATCCGGTCAGACGATCCTGCGATTCGATCGAGTGAGATGATCGGTTTGAATCGATCGAGGAAGGATCGACCGGAGCGTCGGGCTGCCCCGCAGCGAGGTCTCAGGAGCCCTCAGCGCAACCTCAGGAGCCCTCAGCGCAACCTCAAGAGTCGGAACGGGAACGGCTCGTTGATTTCGTTGGGTTCTTCGGGCCAGTCGAAGTCTTGCTGGCCACGGCCGTTTTGTTAGGCGATGCACCCTTCGAGGATGCTTCAGAGGCGTCCGAGGCTTCGGAGTCCTGCGCGCGCCTGGCTCGGGCCTTTGCGCGGGAGGCTCCGGAGCGCCCCCTTCCAGAGCGTCGGGCGCGTTTCGGCTTGTCGCCCTTTTCGGTGTCGGATGCCTGGGCGGTTTCCTCCGCCGCGTCTGCTTCGTGACGTCCGAGAACGTCGAGGATTTCGTCGGCGAACTCGCGGACGAGCCAGGTCTTGAGTTCGGGCAGTTGCTGCAAATCCTTGGCATTGGTGACGTCCGTCCAGGCGATTGCCTCGAGCGCGGCATTCGGGCACAGCACGCCCGGATCGAGCTTGAGCGCCTGTGCACGCGGCCCTCGCCAGTTCTTGAGCGAGGCGAGTCGTTTCTCGGTTCGGCGATCCATCCGACGACGGGTACCGGTATCGAGCTTGGGGATCGGTCCGTGCGGTTTACGAAGGCCCTTCTTGACCGCCGCGACGAGATTCTTGCCCATGCGTTTCAAGATCAGGTCACTGATTCCCTTGATCTCACTCAGGCTGTCGAGATCGGCCGTTTGAGCGTGGCAGATGTCGAGAAGTGTTCGATTGCCGAGCACCTTGAAAGGCGGACGGTCGATTTCCCGCGCGCGTTCGTCTCGCAGGAGGAAGAGTTCTCGAAGGATCGCGAGGGCAACCGGATCGAGGGAACGGGCGCCCTTGATGCGGAGATAGCCCAATTTGTCGAAATCGCGATCGGGCCAACGTCGACCGCATAACGTCTCGAATTCGTCTTTAGCCCAGTCGAGCCGTCCAGCCTTGACCAATTCCTTCTCGAGTTTCTCGGCGAGCTTGATCAGATAGAGCACGTCCGACGCGGCGTAGCTGATCTGTTTGTCACGAAGGGGACGGCGTGACCAATCAGAGCGCTGCTCGTCCTTCGGAAGCGATACGCCGAAATGTTTTTCCACCAGGGCGGCAAGGCCGATCGCCGGGTAGCCGAGGAGCTGCGCGCTCACCATCGTGTCGAATAGATTCTTGAACTCGAAACCACAGTCTCGCTTGAGGACATAGATGTCGTATTCCGCCGCGTGGAAAAGAACGCGGACCTTTGGAGACGAGAAAATCGGTGCGAGAGGAGCGAGCTTGTCGGGGCCGCCGATCGCGAGCGGATCGATCAGCCAGCATTTCTTGCGGGTCGCTACCTGAACGAGGCAAACCTTGTCGAAATAGTGATAGAAGCTGTCGGCCTCGGTATCGAATGCGACGACGTCTTCGCGAAGCAATTCCCTGGCGAGCCGCTCGAGCTCGGGGAGCGTCGTGATGATCTCGTAGCCGGAATCGTGGGTCTTCGAGCCGTGTTTCGTGCTTTCGCGGGCCCGGGACGGGTCATCGTGCTTGTCTACGTCGGCGCTTTTGTTTTCCACATCGTCTGCCAAGTCATTCTCGCTGGACGGGCGGGACCAGGTCCAGCGCCCCCGTGCGATGCGCGACCCAGATCGGTCGTGTCTCGCGTCTCGGATCCTCGTGTGAGAACCACGTCCCGGCCGGTCTCGCACCTGCTCTGGCAGCATCCCAGGCCTGATTCGAAGCAACCTTCTTTCTCGGGAAGAAGGAGCAGCGGACCATTTCTGGCGGGTCAGCCAGTACGTCATCGTCGGCAGGGGGACTGAGTCACCGAGGGTTGGCGGCTCGCGGGCAATCTAGCCCGCATTATTCATGAGCGCCCCCGTTGACGGAACTCTGGGTCGAAATCGGCCGGTGGCGCCGAGTGGGGTCTTCGAGGTATTGACGGGGGTTCATGAGCGATTTTTCGACTGGATTCTCGCGGGCCCTCCGGCCCGAGATCGCGGCCGACGAGCTGGCCTGTGCGATCGAATTGGCGATGGGCGGCGCAGAGCGGATCGCTGGGGGCTTTCTCTTTGCCTCCGCCGCGACCGGCCTTGCTGCACCCGAAATCGGGCGACTGCTCGCCGAGCGCTGGCCCGAGGCAGTCCTCTTGGGCTCGAGTTTCGAGGGCGTGCTCGCGAACGGGCAGGTCTGGCGAGACCAGCCTGCGGTCTCGCTGCTGACCTGGCAGGACGGCCCCGCGGAACCCATCCCGCTCTTCTTCGACCCGGCGGATATCGTAATCGAGCATCTGGTCCACGACGTCTGCGAGGCGGCCGGGCGCTCGGTTTTCACGGCTCAGGATCTTTTGCTCGTGTTCCCGGATGCCCTCGAATCGAGCGGGCTCGAGGCGATGCTTGCCGACTTCGTGTCTCGGCTCGGAGGACCCTCGGTGGCCGGGGCCGCGGCTTCCGGTGTCGGCGGCGCGGCTTCGCTCGCCTGGTTTGGTGCCGAGCGCAAGCCCGCCGCCACGTTGGGCCTCCTGGTACCGGGTGGGGCTGCCGCGATCGGATCCCGGGTCCAGCGTGCCGGGGCGAGTCGCTTCGCAAGCCCGTGGCTCGAGATCAGTGCCTGCCGTGAGCGCTGGGTCGACGGGCTCGAGGGAGAGCCGCCGCTCGACTGGGTCCGGAGGCAGCTGGGCCTGGCGCCCGCGGCCCCCCTGGAGCCCTACCTGGACCGCTTGCTGGTCCGGCTGCGGGACGACCCGGCCGCCGGGAGCGGGACCCTGCGGATCCTCGCATCGGAGGAGGATCGGGGCGATTTCGTCGAGTATTTCGTGATCGGGCTCGATGAAGGTCGGGGGTCGTTCTCGGTTCCCGGCGTCCTGCGCCACGGTGGGCACCTGGCGTTTGCCCTGCCCGACCCCGACCACGCTCGGGAGGCATTGCGGAGCGCGGTCTCGGTCCTGGCGCCGAGTCCCCTGCTCATGCAGTTCGGCTGCCGCGCCCGTGACGAAACCCTGCACGGCGACCCGGACGTCGAGAGTGCGCTCGTCGCGCACGCAGCCCGCGACCGCTCGGTCCTGGGCACGCTCTCGCCCTTCCAGCTCGGCCCCGATGCCCGGGGCCTCCCGCGAAAACTCGTGCATTCGACTGTCCTCGCCGCGCTCGGCGACGTCTGAGCCTCACACCGCTGGCCCGACCTCCAGTCGCTTTGACCTCGGGCCACCGATCAAGGGCCCTGTGATGGAATGGTGGCTCGTCTTTTTGAGTGTTCCAATATATGAAATAGTATCCTAGTATTCGGACCAATAATCCCTCTACCGGTACTTGTTCGATTTCGTGATCGCTCGAACGCGTTCGCATACTGACTAGGGCTGCGGAGCGCCTCGCGGGGCTCCGCCTGACCGCGAGACCAGGAGAAACCATGGCCGGCGCCGCAACGGTCGAGAAGGCGCTCGACGTTCTCTTCCACCTCCACGAGGCCGGGGTCCCGCTCGGGCTCTCCGAGATCGGCCGTGCGCTCGATCTCCCGAAATCGAGCTGCCACCGATTGCTCTCATCGCTCGTCGCCCGCGAGGTCGTGGATCGCGACGATGGGGGTCGCTATCGCCCGGGGTTGGCGCTGTTGTCGCTGGGAATCGGCGCCCAGCGACGTGAGCCCGTGGTGTCCGCCGCGCGGCCGGCCCTCGAAGCGGAATCGGCGCGGCTCGGCGAGACGGTCTTCCTGGTCGGGTTGCGGCACGCTCGGCTGCGGGTGCTCGACAAGGTCGAGGGGCCGGGCTTTCTGCGGGCCGCACCGGGAATCGGCGATGTTATTCCCGCGGACGTGACCGCCGCCGGGAAGCTCTACGCGGCATTCGGAGCCCCGCAGGAGGGGGCCGTCGAATCCTCGACGGTCGTGCTCACCCCGGGCGAAGGAGCTGAGATCGCGCGCCGGCAATACGCGCTCAACCGGGACGCGTGGATCGACGGCCTGTCTGTTCTCGGGGTGCCGATCTGGCAGTCGAGTGGTCACGGGCAGCGCGATCTCGTGGCGGTCCTGGCGCTTGCCGCCGCGTCGCCACGCTTCGAAAGCCTGGGGGAAGCGGAGGTCGCTGGGCGTTTGCTGGCTGCGGCGGAGACGGTCACCGCGCGACTGGGCGGGACGGGGTCGGCGGGCCGGGCTGCGCGGGTGCAGCGGGAGCAGGGGCGATGATGCGAGACGATACGGCGATCGCCTGGGTGGAGGGGCAGATCGTGCCCGCCAGGGAGGCGCGGATCCCGCTCCTCGATCACGGGTTTCTGTTCGGCGATGGTATTTTCGAGGGGATTCGTGTGACCGAGGCCGGGATCTTTCGGCTCGAGGATCACATGAAGCGGCTCGAAACCGCGGGTCGAGCGGTCGGGATCGAGCCGAAGGGAGGCTTTGCGAGGGCGCGTGAGATCGCTTGCGAGACGACTCGGGCCTGGGGAGCGCGTGAAGGTTATCTCCGCCTGATCGTGACGCGTGGTGTGGGAGCTCTGGGGATCGATCCCAGGAGTTGCCCGGAACCGGCGATCGTGTGTATCGCGGCCGGTCCGGTCGAACTCGACGCCGAGAAGCGGGCGCGAGGGCTCGACCTGATCACGTCGAGTCTGCGGCGACCCGCCGGCGATGTGCTCGATCCCCGGGTGAAGAGCCTCAACTACCTGAACAACGTGCTCGCCAAGCGAGAGGCGAATCTGCGCGGTGCGGACGATGCCCTCGTCCTGAACGCCCTCGGACTGGTCGCCGAGGCCTCCGCGACCAACATTTTCGTGATTCAGGGCAATCGGCTCGACACCCCCGCCGTGACGGATGGCGCGCTCGAGGGGCTGACCCGGCGGACGGTCCTCGAGATCGGTCGCGAGATCGGGCTCGAGGTCGGTGAACGGAGCCTGGGACGTTTCGACCTCTACGCGGCGGATGCCGTGTTCCTCTGCGGAACCCGCACCGGACTGGTGCCGGTTGGATCCCTCGACGGTTCGCCGATTTCGCAAACCGCGCGGCCGCGGCTGGCGGAGATCCAAGCGGTCTTCCAGACTCGCCAGCTGGAGCTCTCGGTATCGGTCGACTGACGGGAGCCGGGCGCGGACTCCGTGAGAGAGGCGCTATGTTCGGTCCTCCCACGGTGCGCCCCCCGCCAATCACGACATCTTGAATCCCCCAATCGGGGAGCCGTCAAGCAAGGAGAGAGCCCGTGCGCTGGTCGAGCGCCTTCATTCCCACTTTGAGAGACGATCCCGCCGATGCCGAAGCGATTTCGCACAAGCTGTTGGTGCGCGCGGGTTTCATCCGCCAGTTGATGGCCGGCCATTACTCGATGACGCCGCTCGGCCTTCGTTCGTTGCGCAAGATCGAGGCGATCGTGCGCGACGAAATGGACAAGATCGGAGGCCAGGAGTTCCGCCTGCCCTGTATGCATCCGCGCGAGATCTGGGAGAAGAGCGGACGCTGGGACTCGGTCGGCGAAGAGATGTTCCGATTGCAGGACCGCAAGGGAGCGGATCTCGCCCTGGGCATGACCCACGAAGAGATCTTCGCCCATCACTCGACAGAGCTTCGTTCGTACAAGTCGCTGCCCCAGATCTGGTACCAGTTCCAATCGAAGTTCCGCGACGAAGCGCGTCCGAAGAGTGGACTGCTACGCGTGCGTGAATTCACGATGAAGGATTCGTATTCCTTTGATCTCGCCGAGGCCGGTCTCGATTCGGCCTTCGATCGACATCTGGAAGCCTATCGCCGGATGTTCAAACGCTTTGGTTTCGAGATCGTTGCGGTCGAGGCGTCCTCGGGCGTGATGGGTGGCAACACGTCGATCGAGTTCATGCTGAAGAGCGACGCGGGCGAGGATTGGGTCGCGGCGTGTGAGCAATGCGGTTATGCGGCGAATGTCGAGAAGGCCGAGAGCATCCTGCCCGAGATCGAGGATGGCGAAGGGCTTGCCAAACCCGAAAAATTTTCGACCCCGGGTGTCAAGACGATCGACGAACTGGTGCTGATGGAAGGCGGCGCCGCGGCCGACCGACAGATCAAGACCCTCGTCTATCAGGTGGACGACAAGAGCGTGCTGATCCTGTTGCGCGGCGATCATCAGTTGGCGGAGCAGAAGCTGATCGATCAGGTCGAAGCGGAGAGTATGCGTCCGGCAGAACCCGGCGAGATCAAGAAGCTGCTCGGCGCGCTGCCCGGAAGTCTGGGTGCGGTGGGTCGCGACGATCTCTTCGTGATCGCGGATCTATCGCTAAGGGGACGCCGTGACATGGTGACCGGTGCCAACGAGGACGGTTTCCACCTTCGAGGCGTCGATCTCGAACGCGACATCGAGGTGAAGGGCTGGCTCGATCTGCGCGAGGTGGAGGACGGTGAAGGCTGTCCCCAGTGCAAGCAGCCGCTCTCGGTTCACAAGACGATCGAGGTGGGCCATATCTTCAAGCTCGGAACGAAATACAGCGAGGCGATGGGGGCCTCGGTCCAGGACGAGAAGGGCGAGTCGGTTCCGCTCGTGATGGGCTCCTATGGAATCGGCCTCGAGCGGAACATGGCCGCGATCGTCGAAGCCAACCACGATGAGAACGGCATCTGCTGGCCCGTCAATGTTGCGCCCTATGAGGTTGTCGTGACGGTCGTCAAGCCCAAGGATGTCGACTGCCACGAAGCCGGTGAGCGGCTCTACGAGAAGCTCAAGGAAGCGGGCATCGACGTGATCATCGACGATCGGGACGAGCGGCCGGGAGTCAAGTTCAAGGACGCGGACCTGGTGGGCTTTCCCTATCGCGTGACGGTGGGTCCGAAAGGGCTCGGGGAGGGCATCGTCGAATTCGTGCGCCGGCGCGACGGGCAGACGAGCGATCTTCCGATCGAACATGCGGCGGGGACGATCATCGAAGCCGTACTCGACGATCGGTTTTAGGAACGCTATCGCGTCGTAGTGTCGGAAGTGTTAGGAGTATCAGCAGCGTCAGGGGTGATAAGCGTGGCAAGCGTGGCAAAGAAGGTATCCGCTCCACTCGTCCATCTCTTTGACGGCCATGTCTATATCTTTCGCGCCTACTATTCGTTGCCACCGATGACGGCGACGGACGGCACACCGTGTAATGCGGCGTACGGATTCGCGAATACCTTGATTCGGTACGTGGCGGAGGGTGATCCCTCGCATGTCGCGGTCTGCTTCGACGCGGCGATGACGAGCTTCCGGAACGAGGTCGAGCCCGAGTACAAGGCCCAGCGCGGAGCACCGCCGGACGATCTCGAGCCACAATTCGACTTGTGCCATGAAGTGTCGGTTGCCCTGGGCTTCGCAACGTATGAGGCGGACGGCTACGAGGCGGATGATCTTCTGGCGGCGATCAGCGACGAGGTTCTGCGTCGGAAGGGCAGCGCCCGGGTGCTGACCACGGACAAGGATCTATGCCAGCTCGTTCGTGAAGACGGTCGGGTCGTGGTGCACGATCTCGCGAAGGATCGGACCTTCGATGCGGACGCGGTGCGCGAAAAATTCGGCGTTTCGCCTTCGCAGATTCCCGACTACCTGGGACTCGTGGGGGACACGATTGACAACCTGCCCGGTGTTCCCGGGATCGGCCCAAAATCGGCTGCGGCCATTCTGCAAGCGTTCGGGACGATCGAAGAGGTTCCCGACGACTTTGCGAGATGGGATGGCGTTACGGTCCGCGGCGCGAAGCGGATGGCCGAGCTGGTCGCTTTGCATCGCGAGCGTGCACTCAAGACGAAAGATCTCGCGACGGTGCTGCGCGAGGTGCCGGGAATCAAGCCGGGGCTGACGGAACTCGCCTATCGCGGCGCGGATCGCGAGCGGACGGAAGAACTCTTCGAACGACTGGGTTGGAACCGGATCTTCGATCGGATTCCGAAATGGCAGAACTAGATATCAGGCATCTGACCTGGTCGAACGCGCTGACCGCGCTTCGGATGCTGGCTGCCCCCTTCTTTTTCTGTTCAGTCACGGGCGGCTATGTCGGGGCTGCCTGCGGGCTCTTCTGGTTTGCAGTCGCGACCGATGTCGCCGACGGGCGGCTGGCTCGGGCGCGCGGAGAGACGTCGGTCTTTGGCGGGCTGCTCGACCATGCGACCGATGCGAGCTTCGTGTGTCTGGGACTGGCTGCGCTCGCGATGTCGGGTGTCGTTCCGGCAGCTCTTCCGGTTCTCGTCCTCGTGGCATTCGTGCAGTACGTGCTCGACTCGAAGAGCCTGGCGGGCCGCAATTTGCGAGCGAGTTTTCTGGGGCGCTGGAATGGGATCCTCTACTTCGTGCCGCTCGGGATCGTGGTGACGCGCGACGCCTTGGGCCTGGTGTGGCCGGCTGATTCCGTGGTCCGGGAGCTGGGCTTTGCGCTCGTGATGTCGACGATCGTCTCGATGGCCGATCGGGCCTGGAGCCTCGTAAAGCTCCGTCGAGGGGATTCCTGACCCGGACTCGATGAGAAGCGCACGGGTGCAGATCGCGACGGGTCAGTCGGTGCCACGCTCGGCGCCGAAAAGCTCGCGGTTTGCGCGTCTCAGGAAGAGCAGGCCAATCGCAGCGTTGAAGAAGATGAAGAAGTTGTGCTGGACGATACCGAAGGCGGCCATCTCACCTTCGTTGCCTGGAAAGAGGATCACCCAGAGCGTGATGGCCACCGAGCGCATCGGTCCCGGCGTCGCCGCCCCAAAGAAGATCACGGGGAGGTAGCCGAGCATCTGGCCCATATTCGCGTCGACGCCAAAGAGGTTGAGTGCGTAGGTGTAGACCACGACGGCCGCGAGCAGCGCCGGCGAGCGCAGGGCGACGATCGTGAGGTATCGAAGCGGCCCCGCCTCGCGAAAGCTCTTGAAGAGCGGCTTCTCGCGAAGCGCGACGCCCCGGCCGAGCGGCCCTCGGAAGAAGAGCAGCCAGGCGACGAGGAAGATCGCCGCAGCGCACGCGATCCACGGAATCAGGCCGAAGACCTCTGGGAATTCGTGTCTTCGGAGTGACCAGCCGATCGTTGCCCAGGCGAGCAGATAGAAGAACTCGCAGAACATGATGAAGATCATGCTCGAGCCGACTTCCCATCCCGGCACGCCGTAGCGCCGGTTCAGGTAGATCCCCATCGCTCCCTTGCCGACTTGTTCGTTCAGGATCGAGAGGATGTAGGAACTGCCGCGGATCGGGAGGATCGCCGAATACCGGACGGGCGTGTTGAACCACGAAACGACACGCCAGACCACGAGCGAGTCGATCAGGAAGAAAAAAGCCGAGTAGGGAATCATCAACGCGAGCCAATGCGTCCACGATACCCGGCCAAAAATACCGCCCAGATAGTCGGCGAGGCTGAGGCCATCGCGCGCCGCGGCGCCGGACAAGCGTGTGTAGAGATAACCGAAACAGGCGATCGTGATCGCCCAGGGGAGGATCTGCTGCCAGAGTGCCGGCGCGCGCCGGACATCGTCCGCGCTCTCGTGCGGGTCCTGTGTCGGGGTCGGGTCGGGTTCCATCATGAGGCGTCTCGACTCTCTGTTGCAGCATTGGCTCGCGAAGTCGGCTCGCTCGTCGGGCCGACGTGGTCGGACAGGGTCTGGTCGAGAGGCGTCAATTCGAGGTCCAGGGCCCGGCAGAAGCCTGCCAGATCGACGCGGTCGTTGTGTTGCATGATGTCGAACATCGCCAGGTTGATCGGAGGATTACGCAGAAAGCGTTCCATCAGCCCGACCGCGGATCGGGCCAGTCCGGCTGGTATCGAGCTGATCCTCGGCTCGTTATTCCAGAGTCGTGCGGCGCGCAGGACCAGATTGCGGTGGGATAGACATTCGGGGCCGCCGGCGTCGAGTGCGAGGTTTCGTCCGGGCGCGGCGGTACAGGCCGAGACGATGGCGCGGATCAGGTCGCGCGCGTCGATCGGCTGTTGGAGTGTCCGACCGTTACCGATGAGCCGCAGGGTCTTCGCTTGCGCAGATCGTCGTAGCGAGATCGAGGCCGGATCGTATCCACCTAATACCATCGGTACCCGGATGACCGTCGTCGCGACGCGATCATCGAGTAACAACGTCTCGGCTCGTCCCTTCGACGCGAGGCAGGCATTCTCCGAGGCGGGTTTACTTCCCAGGATCGAGAGATACACGATGCGTTTGACGTCGCTACGACTTGCTGCGAGGGCGAGGGCGTGGCAGGTTTGTTCATGGGCCTCTGCGTACCGCGTGCCGGGCATTTCCTTGATGATGCCGACCAGGTGAACGACGACCGAGGCTCCGGCGAGTGCCGCCCGCATCTGTTGGGGGCTCGTGTAGTCGACGATTCGGATTTCGGGCGGGGGCAAGCGGCCGAGCGCGAGAATCGTGTCGCGCGCGCGCTCGGAGCGGACGAGGGCGCGGACATCTCCGGTCGAGTGGCCGTCCGCCGCGAGTCGCGCGAGTAGCGCGCGGCCTAGCTGACCATTGGCACCGGTGACGACGATCGGACCAGGCGGCGGAGTCGGGGAGGAACTCACGTCGGGACTGTAACGATTCCGTGCGAGACTGTCGGAAACGCGAATGGTTTGTCTCTATTCGCGTCGCGATCGTTGCAGCTGTTGCCGATGGTGTGTGAGGACGGCCGCGACGACGAGCACGCCGAGCCAGGCGCCCAGGCTGGCGAGGGCGATCGAGAGTCCACCGGTGGCGGTCGTGGCGATGCGCCCGGTGAGCCAGGGGACGACGAAGCCGCCGAGGGAGCCGAGTCCGCCGGCCAGCCCGACGGCGGTTCCCGCCGAGCCAGGTAGTGCCATCCCCGCCAGACCGATCATGATGGGAAAAACCCCGCCGAGGCAGAAACCAACTCCGGCCATCGCGAGTTCGGGGATGCCGATCCAACCGAATCCGAAGAGCGAGATGATTACTGCGCCGATCGCGGCGAGTGCGGCGGTGGTGCCCGCGCCGGCTCGGCGGGGGGAGAGCCCGATCGCGAGGCGGCCGACGAGGAGTCCGCCCCAGAAGGCGCTGATCGAGCGGGCGGCGTGCGTCGCATCGAGACCGAGCTCGCTCGTCGCGTGATCGGCGACGAAAAGGGTGAGCGCGGATTCGACGCCGACGTAGGCGAAGGTTGCGAGGCAGATCGCAGCCAGGGCGACCCGATCGTTCGCGGGCGGAAGCGTGAGGCTCGCCGCAGGAGAGGGGTACGCTCCTTCGCCGTCTTCGCTCGGGTCGCGTGCGTCGGCGTCCATCGTCCGCTTCGCCCCCTTCGATAGGCGTGGCGATGGGCGCATCGATACGAAGGCGACCGACAGAATCAAGAGGGCGTGTAAGCCCCCGACGATCCGGAATGTGTCGTACCAGGCCAGCGGCGTGATCGTCCGGGCGAATTCGAAGAGCAGAGGCGTCGCACTCGCCGCGAGTGTCGCGGCGGAATGAACGAAGATCAATCGTCGGGGCGCTCGCTCGGAGAATTCCTCGACGATGAGCGCATTCAGGACGGTTTCGTAGAAGCCGGCGCCAAATCCGATCACGAGCGTATGCAGGAGCAGGCTTCGGTAGTCCGTATCGGCGCTGAGCGTGGTCGTGGCGACGAGGACGAGGAGGCAGGAGATGATGTAGAGCGGTCGGCGAGGGAGACGATCGGAAATTGGGCCGGCGACGATGATGCCGACGCCGAGACCGAGCGAGAGCATCGACCCGAGCAGTCCGAGATCGGAATAGTCCAGATCGAGATGAGCGATCAACGCGGTGCTATTCGCACCAAATAGCACGAGTAGCGCGCCAAAGGCGAGAAAGGACACGACCGCGAGCGCGGTCACGGGATGCACGGACTGAGCGTGGCTCAAGCTGTTCGCGGTGTTCGGGGTGGGCGGCAAGCGTCGGCTCGAGGATCGGCGAGGATGGAGGTAGGGTGCGTGGCGCGACTACATCATGTTCAGTTCGAGGCGCGCTGCGTCCGACATCATATCGACGGTCCACGGCGGGTCCCAGACCAGGTCCAGCTCGCAGTCCCTTACGCCCAGCACGTTGCGCACCTTGTCCTCGACTTCCGGCGGAAGCGTTTCGGCAACCGGGCACATCGGCGTCGTCAGGGTCATCGTGACGTGAGCCTCACCGTCGTCCGTGACGTCGACGCCGTATATGAGGCCGAGCTCGTAGATGTCGACCGGGATCTCGGGGTCGTAAACGGTCTTGAGGACCGCAATGATCCGATCGCGAATCTGCATCGCGGGGCTCAGCCCAGCCTTCTTTGTGTCGGTTGCGTCCGCGTCTGATGTCGGAACGCTCTCGTTCGTTTCGTGAGTGTCCATCTTTTCATTCATCATCGATTCGCCCTCTTCGTCGGTCGTTCCTGCAGATCGTTTTTCGGGGTCGTCGTTCTCCGGAGGGTTTGGCCGGAGGGTTTGGCGATTCGTCAAGCGATTCTTGAGCCGTTCAAACATCGGGACCCAGTCCTATTCCGTCTTGGCGGTCTTGCCGCCTTCCGCGAGCGCAGCTCGCAGCGCATGCCAGGCCAACGTCGCGCATTTGACGCGCATCGGGTATTCCCGAACCCCGGCGAACACCGCGAGCTTGCCGAGGCCGTCGAGTTTCGGCTCCTCGCCCGGCGGCGAGGTGACGAGCTCGTGAAATCGGTCGAAGTCGGCCTGAACCTCGCAAAGTCGCTTCCCCTTCAGGTGTTCCGTCATCAGCGAGGCTGATGCCTTCGAGATGGCGCAGCCCGAGCCCCGGAAGGTCACGTCCTCGAGAACTCCGTCGGTGTCCACGCGTGCGTAGAGTGTGAATTCATCCCCGCAGAGTGGGTTGTGTCCGTCGGCTTCGTGGCTCGCGTCTTCCATGACCCGGAAGTTCCTCGGCTTCTTGTTATGTCCCAGGATCATCTCCTGGTAGAGCTCTCTCAGATCGTCCATCAGGAAAAAAGTTCCGTTGTCTTGATCAGCGCATCGACCAACCGATCGATCTCGTCGCTTGTGTTGTAGAAGGTGAACGATGCGCGCGCAGTCGCGGGCACGCCCATTCGCCTCATGAGGGGTTGTGCGCAGTGGTGTCCTGCGCGGAGCGCGATGCCTTCGCCGTCGAGTACGGTTCCGATATCGTGGGGGTGCACTTCTTCGAGTACGAAGGAGATGACAGCGGCCTTTTCCTTGGCGGTTCCGACGATCCGCAGCCCGGGGACCTCCTGAAGGCGTTCAGTCGCGTAGCTGAGTAGTCCGTGTTCGTAGGCTGCGATCTCGTCCATGCCGATCCCGTCGAGGTAGTCGATGGCGGCGCCGAAGCCGATCACGGAGGCGATATCCGGGGTGCCGGCTTCGAATTTCTGGGGGACCGGGGCGAAGGTCGTGCCCTCGAAGGAAACGCTCTCGATCATGTCGCCGCCCCCCAGGAAGGGAGGCATCGCTTCGAGTCGCTCCAATCGACCGTGGAGCACGCCGGCGCCGGTCGGTCCGAAGACTTTGTGTCCGGAGAATACGTAGAAGTCGCAACCGAGGGCGGCCACGTTCACGGGCTGATGGGGTACGGCCTGCGCACCATCGACGAGCGTGACGATCCCACGTTCGCGAGCATGCGAAACGAGCTCGGTGACGGGGTTGATCGTGCCGAGAGCATTCGAGACGTGGGTGAAGGCGAGCAGCTTCGTGCGCGGGCCGAGCAGACTCTTCAGGTGTTCGAGATCGAGCACGCCGGTATCGTCGATCTCCGCCACTCGGATCGTCGCACCGCGCCGGGAAGCCAACATCTGCCAGGGAACGATATTGGCGTGGTGCTCCATCACGGTGAGCACGATCTCGTCGCCCTCGCCGATATTCTCTTCGCCCCAGGTGCGTGCGACGAGATTGATGGCCTCGGTCGCATTGCGCACGAAGATGATCTCGCGGGAGTCACGTGCGCCGATGAAGTGCGCCACCCGGGTGCGAACCGCTTCGTATTGCTCGGTTGCCTCGGCGGAGAGCTGGTAGACACCACGATGGATGTTCGCGTAGTGGGCGCGGTAGAAATCCGACATCGCATCGATGACTACGTGGGGCTTCTGGGCGCTCGCCGCGCTATCCAGGTACGTGAGTGGGCGTCCGCGCATCTCGGTTGCGAGAATCGGAAACTCGGAACGGACCCTCTCGACGTCGAAGCTCATCGTGGGCTCCCCTCTCCGAGTGTGATCTGGGATCGGGTCGGTCCGGCTGCGGGTTCGTCGGTTGGGTGAAGCGAAGCGAGCGCATCCTCGACGCGCGCTGCGACGCAAAGCCGGACGCTGTCATCCGTGATTCCTTCGACGATGCTGCGGGCAAAGCCGCGGGTCAGCAGCAGTCGTGCGGCCGCCTCGTCGATCCCGCGTGCGCGCAAGAAGAAGAGGGCTTCGAGATCGAGTTGGCCGATCGTCGCCCCGTGGCTTGCGCGAATGTCGTCGGCGTAGATCTCGAGCTGCGGCTTCGTGTCGATCGACGCACGATCGGAGAGCAGGAGGTTCGGATTCGATTGATGCGCGCTGGTCTGCTGGGCGCCGGGACGAATGATCACCCGGCCGCGGAATACGCCTTTCGAATCGTCGTCGAGGACGCCGCGGTATTCCTGGTCGCTCGAACAATGCTCGGCGGCATGGTCGACGGTCGTGAAGTGGTCGATGTGACCGCGGTTCCGGCCGAGAAAGAAGCCGCGCATACGGGTTTCCGCACCAGGTGCGGCGAGCGTGATCGATAGCTCGCTACGGACGAGTCCGTCCCCGAGACTGAAAACGTGAGAATCGAAGCGGGCATTGTCTTCGAGTCGGGCGTGGCAGCTCGTCACGTGGATCCGCTCGGCTCCCTCGGACTGGATCTGGACCGTTTCGATTCGCGCACCCGCGGCGAGATGATATTCGGCGACGAAGGCGGTCAGCCCCGGTGCGACGCCCTCCGACACGCTCTCGAAGACGATCGTCGCCGCGCTGTCGCGTTCGGCGACGACGAGCAGGCGCGGGAACGAAGCGCTCGGCCTTCCGGATGTTTCGGGCGGGGTGGGTGTGGTAGACGTGGTATGTGTGGTTGACGTAGTAGGTGTAGCGGGCCCGCCGGCCGTCGAGATCGACCGGATGCGAATCGGTCGTGTCGCCGTCGCACGTGGGGCGAGGTGGACGATCGCTACGTCTTCGAATAACGCGGTCTGGAGCGCTGCGAGGCTCTCCTTCTTGAGGTCCGGGAGCTGGCCGAGATAGGTCTCGGGGATCCGGGAGTCTTCGATCGCCGCTTCGCCGAGCGAGAGCACTCGAACGCCTTCCGGAAGATCTGCGCGCGAAGTTCCGGCGGGGAGCAGAAGACCATCGATGAACACGAGGTCTGCGTCGCCGTCGTCCCGATCATTCAAAGCGGGGCTCGAGATCGCTTCGTGGCTCGGGTCCGCGCCGCGGCCGACCCGAGCGAAATCCATCGCCTCGAGACGGGCGAGATTCGTGCCCTTCCAGGCCTCGAGGCGGCGGGTGGGAATCCCTTGTTCCTTGAAGGCTGCGAAGGCTTCCGATCCGAGCACGTCCAGTCGCTCGGCGAGTCGCGGAGCCGGCAGATCATTCGTGCGGTCCGACGCGACGCGCTCGCGTAGCCGACAGAGCGATTCGAGCGCGGGGTTCACGAGGCCGCCCCCTGCCCCGCTGCCTCTTCGCCCTGCAGCTCGTCGACCCAACCGTAGCCTTTCGCTTCGAGTTCGAGTGCGAGGGACTTGTCGCCCGAGCGGACGATGCGGCCATTCGAAATGACATGGACGTGGTCGGGCACGATGTAGTCGAGCAAACGCTGATAGTGCGTGATGATGAGCATCGAGCGATCTGGCGAGCGCATCTGGTTCACCCCGCCCGCGATGACGCGCATCGCATCGATGTCGAGACCCGAGTCGGTCTCGTCGAGGATGCAGAAGCTGGGTTCGAGCAGCAGCATCTGGAGAATTTCGTTGCGCTTCTTCTCGCCGCCCGAAAAGCCCTCGTTGACCGAGCGGGACATCATGTCCTCGGGCATCTCGACGAGCTGCATCTTTTCATTCAGAAACGTGAGAAAGTCGATCGCATCGAGCTCGTCCAGGCCACGATGTTCCCGCACGGCGTTCACCGCAGTCCGCAGAAAATAGTTGTTCGCAACACCGGGGATCTCGACCGGGTATTGGAAAGCGAGAAATACTCCCTCACGCGCACGCGTCTCGGGGTTCATTTCGAGCAGATTCTCGCCGCGAAAGAGGATCTCGCCCTCGGTGACTTCGTAGCCGGGCTTGCCGACGAGCACGTTCGAGAGCGTGCTCTTTCCCGAACCGTTCGGACCCATGATGGCGTGGATCTCTCCGGCGCGGATTTCGAGATCGATGCCGCGGAGGATCGGTGTCTCGCCGGCGCTGGCGTGAAGATTTCGGATGCTGATGAGGGGTGCGTCGGACATCTATTCTTTCCTGTGACCCGCTGAGTTCGGCGAGTCGATCGTCTGGTTGCCGAGGAATCTCTCGGTCGTGTTCGTGATGGCAGTCAGGGGGGAAAGCAATCGCCTTTGTCTAGCCGACCGCGCCTTCGAGGCTGACCGCGAGCAGGGCCTGAGCTTCGACTGCGAACTCCATGGGCAGCTCGCGAAGCACATCCTTGCAAAATCCGTTCACGATCATCGAGATCGCGTCCTCTTCCGAGATTCCTCGCTGGCGGCAGAAAAAGAGCTGGTCGTCGCTGATCTTCGACGTGGTGGCTTCGTGTTCAACCGTTGCTGTCGGGTTGTGCACTTCGAGGTAGGGGAAGGTATGCGCACCGCACTGATCGCTCATCAAGAGCGAATCGCATTGGCTGTAGTTGCGCGCACCCTCGGCCTTCGGACCGATGCGCACGAGGCCGCGATAGCTCTGTTGACCGCGGCCGGCGCTGATGCCCTTCGAGATGATCGTGCTCTTCGTGTTCTTACCGATATGGATCATCTTCGTGCCGGTATCGGCCTGTTGCATGTTATTCGTCATCGCAACCGAGTAGAATGCGCCTACCGACTCGTCTCCGATCAGCAGACACGAAGGATATTTCCAGGTGATCGCCGAGCCGGTCTCGACCTGGGTCCAGGAGATCTTCGAGCGGAAGCCGCGGCAGGCACCACGCTTCGTCACGAAGTTGAAGATCCCGCCGACCCCGTCCGCGTTACCGGGATACCAGTTCTGGACGGTCGAATATTTGATCTCGGCGCGATCGAGGGCGATCAGCTCGACGACTGCGGCGTGGAGCTGGTTCTCGTCGCGCTGCGGCGCGGTGCAGCCTTCCAGATAACTGACATAGGAGCCCTCGTCGGCGATCAACAAAGTCCTTTCGAACTGGCCCGTGCCGGCAGCGTTGATGCGGAAGTAGGTCGAGAGCTCCATCGGGCATCGGACACCCTTCGGAATATACGCGAAGGAGCCGTCACTGAAGACCGCGGCGTTCAGGCATGCAAAGAAGTTGTCCGTGTAGGGGACGACGCTGCCCAGATATTTCTTCACGAGATCGGGATGGTTCTGGACGGCCTCCGAAAAGGATCCGAAAATGATGCCCTGTTTTTCGAGCTCGGCTTTATAGGTCGTGGCGACCGAGACGCTGTCGAAGACGGCGTCGACGGCGATGCCGTTCAGGCGTTTTTGTTCGAGCAGCGAGATTCCGAGCTTGTCGTAGGTCGCGAGCAGCTCCGGGTCGAGATCGTCGAGGCTGTCGAGGTTGATCTGCTGCTTCGGAGCGGAGTAGTAGACGATTTTGTCGTAGTCGATCTTCGGGTAGGAAACCTTGGCCCAGTCGGGCTCGGCGTGGCCTTCGTCGAGCATCTTCCGGAAGCGGTGGAAGGCCTTCAGGCGAGACTCGAGCAGCCATTCGGGCTCGTTCTTCTTGGACGAGATCAAGCGCACGACGTCTTCGGTCAGCCCGGGGTCGGCGCGATCTTCTTCGATCTCGGTCACGAAGCCGTACTTGTAGTCCTGCTTCGCGAGTCGCTCGAGGTCGGGGTTGGCTCCTGCCATTTTTGTTCTTCCTTGCTATCCCGTCTGAGGGGTCCGGGTTCGTTCGATCTGAAGAGTTGGGCTCGAGGTCTGTGTCGCTTCGCTGCGCCCCTGGACGAGATCCGCGAGGGTGACGTCCTCGAGCGCGCGCTCGATGACTCGGCTGATCCGCTGCCAGGGTTCGCGAACCGCACACATCTTTTCGTATTCGCACAGCAAGGGTCCGATCGCGCAGTCGGTGAGAGCGACTGGACCCTCGAGGACGCGGATCATCTCGGCGACGGGAAGATCTTCGGGGGCGCGGGCCAGGCTGTAGCCGCCCTTCGAGCCGCGTTGGGAGATGAGCAGGCCTTCCTTTGCGAGGGCCTTCAGGATCTTGCTGACCATCGGCCCCGGCAGCTCGGAGGATTCCGCAAGTTCACGGGCATTCTGGGGTGCGAGCGCCTTTGGCCACTTGCTGCCCGAGTCGCCGGAGCGGTCGGTCGGGTCGACGGGGCGGGCCTGATGGATGGCGCTCGCGTGGTTCGCGAGCTGGGCCATCAGGACGATGCCGTAATCCGTTGTTTTGCTGAGTCTGAACATCTGGCCTCCGGGGGTGAACCCCGTGCTGCAGGGCGCAAACTATATCGGACCGAATCGGTGCTGTAAATATCAGACAAATATAGTCCTATATCGTCGAAAGCTGCGCAGATCCGCAGAATCAAAGAGGGTTTTGATCCGCCGGCAGGGGACTGGATCTGCGTATTGCGGCTTTTGTCGGCGCTTGGTGCGCCGGGTCGACCGCGCAGCCGCGACGATTCGGAATCGGCCGGCTCGCGCTGGATGTCGAATCCCCTTGGGGAGATCGAGTACATCCGCCAGGAGACGCGCTCGCC
>SMVB01431264.1_pt1 | contig 46339 bp, 33 predicted proteins | sample 2456461 | NCBI WGS metagenome assembly SMVB01 (sample SAMN11095934, study PRJNA526329) | marine sediment metagenome | biome: Marine sediment; feature: Surficial sediment; material: Deep marine sediment; isolation source: Hadal surficial sediment | place: Pacific Ocean | collected 2014-05 | depth...
CGTTCCGGGCAGTGGCCACCGCAATCCGCCGCAGCCCTTCGCTCTTGGGCAGCGTCCAGTACAGGCCCTCGGCAAGCCCCGTGGCCGCCTGTCGCCGCCACCCTGCCGGGAACGCCACGGCGATCTGCTCGTTATATACGTGGAAGGGATACATGGCGTAGCCGCCGATCCAGACCATCAAGCCGACCATGCCGCTGACGGGACCGTTGCGCGTGATGATTCCCGTGAGCACGGTCGCCGAGTAGCAGACCGCGTAGACGAAGAGGATGATCAGGCCGGCGAGCAAGAAGCCCATGCTTCCGAGGCCGGTCTTGAGTCTCAGAACGGTCCAGCTACCAACGACCAGGTAGGCGACGCCGATGCTGATGACGGCCACCGAGCCGAGGGCGCGTCCGAGCAACAGCGTCGATCGCGAGACCGGTTGGGCGACGAGCAAGTCGACCCACCCCTCCCTGGCCATCGCCGGGATGTGGTTGCTGGTCAGAAAGAGAGCCAGCAAGACGCCGATGAAATACAGAATGCTGATGATGCCAACCTGGAAATAGCGCTCGACGTCGTCGACGGGGATCTCCAGGTCGCCGATTTGGAGATCCTGACCGAACAATCGCGCCGACGCCAGCGTTCCTTCGACGATGTCGAGATTCACCGCCGTCGACAGGAGCACGAGAAAGAAGGTGATGCCGACCAGATAGGTGATCAGGGTCCAACGGTGCAGGGACTCGCGCACCGTGTAACCGACGAGCGCTTGGAGTTGACGCGACACCAGTCGGGCTTGAGAAATGTCGTCGCCACCGTGTCCCAGCACGGCCGTTTGTGTCTCGCTCATGAGCCCTCGCCGGCGCTGGTGGTTTCAGGCTCGGCGATCGAATTCGCTGACTCTTGCGGAGCGTCGGGGCTCGCGTGATCGTCGATGGCCCGCAGAAAGACCTCCTCGAGGCTGCTCCGCACCGGCTCGATCGCGTCGACCAGGATGTTTTCCCGGCGCAGTCGATCGATCGCCGTGTTGAGCGCGTCCCGGTCGCGGACGGTCAGGTTCCAGGCCGCCAGGCCGGCGGCCGCCTTGACTTCTTCGATCTCCGAGATGACACCGTCGAGCACCGCCGGAACGCGCTCGAAATCCGACGCCACCGTCAGGCGATACTGGCGCTCGCGCGAGGTGAGCTCGGCGAGAACGCCGGACTCGACAACCTTGCCGTGGTGCAGGATGGCGACCTCGTCGCACACCATTTCGACCTCGGTCAAAAGATGGGAGTTCATGAACAGCGTCGTGCCGCGGTCGAGGGCGCGGCGCAGGATGTTTCGTACGACGACGCGGCCGAGCGGGTCGATGCCCTCGGCCGGCTCGTCGAGAAACAGCACCTCGGGATCGTTCAGCAGCGCCTGTGCCAAGGCGAGGCGCTGCTTCATGCCTTTCGAGAAAGTGCCGACCTTGTGCTCGGCCCACTTCCCGAGGTCGACGTCTGCGAGGCCGCGCCCAATGCGCTCCCGGCGCTCGGCGGCCGGGATTCCGTGAAGGCGGCCGAACAGGTCGAGACAACGGGAGGCGGTGAGGAACCGCGGGTAGTTGCGCAGTTCGGGCATGTAACCGATACGGCGCCTCGCCGCCGGCGTGCCGGCGTGGTCGCCCAGCAGCCGCGCTTCGCCGCCGGTCGGGTGCACGAGGCCCAGCAATACCTTGACCAGGGTTGTCTTGCCGGCCCCGTTCGGTCCGAGCAGGCCGAACGCCTGGCCTCGTTCCACCCGGATATCGACGCCCCGCAGCGCCTCGACCGGGGTTCCGAGGAAGCTCTTGTAGACCTTCCGGAGGCCATGAGTTTCGATGACTGCGGTGGTCATGGTCGAGCGTGCGTGGACAACGCGGGCCTGTTGATGGAGTACGCTCCGGAGGGCGCGAGAGTGTCGATATGGTACAGCCCGTTCATGGTGTCTCTCTACGGGGTCGCGCCGCTCTCGGTTTCGGGAGACCATTGCGGCGACATGACCGAGTACTCGGAGACATTCCTCGATCACTACAGGCGGCCGCGGAACAGCGGCGATCTCGAGGATCCCGACGCCGTCGCCATCGTCCACAACGATGTCTGCGGCGACGTTCTTCGCCTCGCGATCCGCGTCGAGCCGGCCGCCGAAACGGCGCACCGGCGGATCGTCGCCGTGCGCTTCAAGGCCTACGGCTGCGCCGCCACCATCGCCGTGGCGTCCGTGATCAGCGAGATGGTTGTCGGCAAGCGCGTCGGCGAGATCAAAGGGCTAGGCGCTGACGACGTCGTTGCCGCCCTTGACGGTCTACCACCGGGTCGTATCCACGCCGTTACGCTCGGGCGTGCAGCGTTGCGCGACGCGATCGCGCGCCTCTAGCCCGGACTCCTCAACGCCCTTCTCCGCGCCCGCAGCAGGAGGGCGTTGCTAGCAGGCCAAGACTACGAGGCGCTCCCGGATCACGGCCGCGGTCACGCCGATCATGCGGCAGATGTCTTCGAACCAGGTGCTGGCAAAGAACTCTTCCGGATCGCCGTCTTCCGTCAAGCCGCGCAGCTTCTTGCGCTCCGACGGGGTTAGCTCGTCTTGCTTCCGGATGCGGAGCAGAAACTCGTAGTCTTTGAGAGCGAGCTCGATCACCGACACGAAGAGCTCACGATACGCTTCGTCGTCGATCCATTCCTCGCCGGGCTTGGCGTCGAGCGCGAGCCCCGCAATCGGTATGCGCGGAGCTTCGACAACGGCAACTTGTACGGACATCTTCAGCCTCCCGAATGATCATGAGAGCAGCTGGGCCGCCCCTTGCCCCCCAGCCTCGTCACCCCTTTTACGTGCAATGCGCATGCCAACTCCGGCATCTACCCTCTTTTCGAGACCCCTGCTATCACAGGGTTTGCGAGGAATCGTTCGGACCCCCAACGAGGGGCCGGCGATCGAATGGACCATATGAGCCGGTGAAACCCCCCAACGAGCCCTTGGGTCGCTGAACACTCAGGCCCACACTAGGTTTGCGCGCTATGGATCATTTCATCCAATATGGATGAAATCAGCCAGTCAATTTCGGGTCCCCGGTGGCCGCCGTGGCCCTTGAGGCGGCGTCGAGACCGAACTTCCTGAGGCGATATCGCAGCGTCGCGCGTGACAGGCCCAGGAGGCGCGCCGCCTGGCTCTTGTTGTGGCGGCTGTGCACGAGGGCCTGTTGCAGCAGCGACCTCTCGACTTCCTCGAGCGACAAACCCTGGGGCGGCAGTGAGATGGCGACGTTGGCGAGCGAAGCGCGCTCTTGCTGCAGGCGAACCGGAAGGTGCTCGGGGCCGATCGACTTGTCTTGGGTCAAGATGAGGGCGCGCTCCAGGACGTTCTTCAGCTCGCGCACGTTCCCCGGCCAGACGTAGTTGACCAAGATGCGCCGGGCTTCCGTGCGGATGTCGGTAACCACCTTTCCGGTGCTCTCCATGAGCTCGAGCAAGAAGTGGCGGGCAAGGGGGAGGATGTCCTGGGTGCGCTCGCGCAATGGGGGGATGGTGATCGGGAAGACGTGGATCCGATAGTAAAGGTCGTCGCGGAACTGTCGTTTGGCGACGAGGTCGGCGAGGTCGCGGTTAGTGGCGGCGATCAACCGAACGTCGGCGCGCAGGGTCTCGGTGCCGCCGAGGCGCGAGAACTCACGGAGCTCGAGCACGCGCAGCACTTTCACCTGCACGGCCAAGGACATCTCGCCGATCTCGTCGAGAAACAGCGTGCCGCCCGCGGCGAGCTCGAAACGGCCCATCTTGCGTCTCTCCGCCCCCGTGAAGGCACCAGGCTCGTAGCCGAACAGCTCGCTCTCGAGGAGATTCTCCGGCAGGGTGGCGCAGTTGATGGCGACAAAGGGGTGGCCGAGGCGGCCGCTATTGTAGTGAATGGCCCGCGCCAGCAGCTCCTTGCCGGTGCCGCTTTCGCCGCTGATCAACACGGTCGCGCTGGTGATCGCGACGTCACCGGCCAAGCGCAGGACCTCGACCACCTGTGGCGACGTCCCGATGATCGCGGAGAAATCGTACTTTCGTTCCAGTTCCTCGCGGAGCACGCGGTTTTCGGCCACGAGGCGCGTCATCGCGAGGGCCTTCTGGACCGTGCGCCGCACGGCGTCCTGGTCGAACGGCTTCTCGATGAAGTCGAAGGCCCCGGCTTTCATGGCCTCGACCGCCGAGGCGACGGTTCCGTAGGCCGTTACCATGATGACCGGTAGCTGTTCGTCGATCTTCTGGATGCTCCGCAGCAAGGTGAGCCCATCCATGCCCTGGAGCTTGAGACCGGTGATGACGCCGTCGACTGCTTGCGTGGCCAGGATCTCGAGCGCTTCCTCGCCGCTGCTCACCAGGATGACTTCCGCGCCAAGACCCGCGACTTCGGCGCTGATCGCCTCGCGGGTCGATTCCTCATTGGTAACGAGCATCAGGCTCGGGGTCATCGGCGTCCTCCGGGGGTGTTCGGCTACATGCTGGCGCGCGTTCGGTCGGCCACGACCCGACCGGCTCAAATGGTCCATTCCATTATAGGGACCCGCGCCCCGACAGTCACCGGTAGACCCCGGTCAAACACCGGCCGGCGGGGAGGGCTGCGGCCGCCGGCGGCGCGCAGACAACATGACATTGTGTGTTCACGCGGTTACCATAGACGCGTCTGCGGCGTTGCCGCTCCTGGACGAGAGGACGAATGGGCACAGGCATCGGCGACGTCGCGCCGCCTTGCATCTGCCCCCACGGTGCCTGTAACGGCAACCGTGGGAGTTCTTTAAGCACCCTTTCTAGAGGAGGTTCCTCGGCGTGCCCCTTTCTTCCGACGAGATTCGCACCGCTCTTGCGAGCGTCAAGTTCCCGGGTCTTTCTCGCGACATTGTCTCGTTCGGTCTCGTCGAGCACGTCGAGGTCGAGGGGGGCCTGGTTCGCATTCGCCTGAGCGTACCGTCGGCCGATAACCGGGCGATCGAACAAATGGCCCACGACGCCCATGAGGCGGTTTCTCAACTCGAGGGGGTCGACGAGGTCCGGCTCGATATTTCGGCGCCGCGCAGCGCGGCGCCCGCAACGCCACGCGGCGCTGCGGCGCCACCCGGCGGCGGCATGAGCCTGCCCAGTGCGCCGCCGGCGAATGCCGGAACTCGCCCGGCGGGCGCCCCCGGCGGCGGCGGTGGTCGGCCCGAGCCACTGATCCAGCGCGACCCGATTCCAGGCGTGAAGCACGTGCTCGCGGTCGCCTCCGGAAAGGGCGGCGTCGGCAAGTCGACCGTGGCATCCAACCTCGCCGTGGCCCTGCACCTCCGTGGTCTATCCGTCGGGCTGATGGACGCGGATATCTACGGTCCCTCCGTTCCGACAATGTTTGGTATCAATGAGCAGCCCGAGATCATCGACATCGAGGGGCGTCGCATGATCCTCCCGCTGCAGCGACACGGGTTGAAGCTGATGTCGCTGGGTTTCCTGCAGCCGGAAGATGCCCCCGTCATCTGGCGCGGGCCGCTGGTGATGAAGGCGGTGCGCCAGTTCTTGCGCGATGTCGACTGGCGAGAGTGCGACATCCTCGTGATCGACTTGCCGCCCGGTACGGGCGACGCCCAGTTGACCCTGACTCAATCGGCGCCGCTCGACGGCGCCCTGATCGTTACCACGCCGCAGGACGTCTCGTTGATCGATGCCCGCAAGGGGTTACACATGTTTCGGGAGGTCGATGTCCCGGTGATCGGCATCGTCGAGAACATGTCGGTGTTTCACTGCCCGGAGTGCGGCCACAAGGAGCACATCTTCCGCGAAGGTGGCGGCCGTCGCACCGCCGAGGAGCTCGGCGTTCCATTGCTCGGGGACATCCCGATCGATCCCCGCATCGCCCAGGCGGGCGATGCCGGCACCCCCACCGTGCTGGCGGATCCGGACAGCGAAGCCGCCCGCGCCTTCGGCAAGATCGCGGGCATAGTGGCGGCGACACTGGAGGCTGCTGAGGTGAGCGTCTGACGCTCCGCGAGCCCGGATTTCTCAGCGGGTAGCTAATGTGTGAGCGCGAGGGCGTTGAGATATGCGGGCTAGAAGTACTGCGCCATCTCGCGGTCTTCGCCCGGCGCGCCGCTGATCTCGATCAACTCGATCAACTCGGCGATCGCCCGGCGGACGTCCGCGGTCCCCGGGCTCGTCGCTCCCAGCAAGCTGCGGGCAACGCCGAGCTCGGGCAACGCCAGCGTCGGGGCGCGGCGGTTGAGGGCCGCTGTCGCGGCGGCGAGGCGCTCGAGCACGGCTGTTTGGGCTGGGTGAACGAGCATCGTCACCGCATCGCGAATCGTCGTCATCTCGAGATCGACCAACGACAGCACCTCGATGGCATCGTAGCGGAAGCTGCCGCTGTCGCCGGTGTCGCCGCCGATCACGATCGTTGATGGCGGCCGGGCCGAGACGCCGGGAAGCGACATCACGGAATGCCCGTCGAGCCACACGCTGTGGGTGCCGAGTCGCGGATCGGCGATCACCGTCAGCGTGTGCCATTGGTACGGCGAGATGTCTCCACTAATCTGCCAGGTGCCGGCCGGGGTCGTGAGCGCGATGCCGGTTGTGGACAAACGCGCTTCGAAGAGCGCCTCCCCGTCGCTGGGTTCACCGCGGTCCCAGCCGCCGAACAGCCGCACCCGCTGGTTGCCCTCCTCGATCAGAAACGCGAGGCGCAGCGCGAACGCCGGGCTGTTGATCGGTAGGTCTTGGATGATTTGCAGCGGGTCTTGCGGCCGCGTTGCCAGGCGTACGGAGCGAATCCCCTCGAAGGCCGCGCCCTCGATGATGTCCGGGACCCTGTGGCCACGCGACGCCCAGCCGCCCCAGAACACGGGAAACGGCGATCCCGCCGGCCGGCTCAAGCTCACCACGCCGTTTTCGAAATCGCCGTCAACGACGCGGTTCAAACTGCGTTCCTGCGCCATGACGGATCGTGCCCCGAGGAGCACGAAGACGGCCGCCAGGATGCTGAGTTTCTTTCCAGGATTGCGCATTGGAACGGCTCGGGATTGAATCTAGGCTGCCACCGGCACGCTGTTACTATACCCAAGGGACTGCGGCAGCAAAGAGTTTTTTTTGTTATCGACAGCCTACGGGCAGCGGGGTCCCTCCGTGCCGCCTCAACAGCCCTGCAGCGCCAACAAGGAGCCGAGTCGTGGAAGCAGCCGGTAACGCATCAGGCCTCATTGAGTTCATTCCGGAGAACGTCGAGAAGGTCCCTGAAGACCCGGGCGTCTTCCAGATCATCGCCGCCAGCCAGAAGGTCTTGTACGTCGGAACGACGGCAGAGAAGGGTCTGCGCGAAAGCCTGTGGAACGTCCTCGAGGAGCAGCCTTTCGGGGCGACCGAGTATTTCAAGTACGTCGTTGAGTCCGACGCCGCCAAGGCCGCCGAGATCGCCACAGATCTGATCTTCGGGCTCAAGCCGGCCCACAATCTCGGCTACGGTCGCTTTCGCAACGAAGAGGTGACGCTTCCCAAGCAGGGTCATTCCATCCGCCACGCCGCGCCGAATCCGTAGAAGCCCCCGACCTGCGGGCATCCTTGAGAGGTGGCCGCTCGCGACGCTACCCGCGGTAGATGTGAATCAGGAAACGGCGAGTCCAGGCCGCCCCAGCAGCGTCATCGATGAACACCAGAGTGCTGCCGACCTCCCGGACGAGCGGCGGGACGAACACGGCGTCGAGTTCGGCGACAGTGAACAATTTGTTGCGGATGCCGGTGTTCGGATCCTCGACGATGCCTTGATCGCGCCACGGTGAGTCCTGCAGCCAGGGGCCATAGTAGCCGTCGTTGCGCGCGAAGGTGACGATCACGGCGACGCCGCCCGGTCGCAGAATGCGTCCGACCTCGCGCCCGTACCCGCGGCGCAACTCCGCGTCGACGAGGTTGTCGACCGCCGTGATGTCGAGCACGACGGCGGCGAAATCGTCGCCGATCGGTAGCGGCTCGTTGAGATCGTGCTGTTGCGTCGTCAACGCGCCGGCAAGCGTCTCGTCCCCGAGGCTCTCCTGGAGGCGATCCAGTGCCACCGCCGAGTGCTCGAGCCCGATGACCTCGTGCCCGGAACGCGCCAGCGGGATGGCGTTGCGTCCCATGCCGCAGCCGCAGTCGACGATCGGACCCCCGATCGTCTCGCCACGGGCCGCCAGGTAGGCGAGCAGAAAACGAACGCCGCGGTCGATGTCGCCGCGGTACGACGTCGTGTAGGCGCGGATCTCGCCGTACTCGCGGTCCCAGGCCAGGCCGCGATCGCTCAACACGCCTGACTCGAGTGATTCGTTCAGCTCCCCGGCTCCCAGCTCTCGCCCGCCTTCAGGCCGACCGATCCCGTTGGAGCCTCGCTGTCGGGATCGGCAGGACGGTACTGGAACTCGGCGCGCGCGGTGCCCTCGACCTCGTAGCGCCGGAAGCCGCGCACCCAGCAGGTGCTCGAGGCCTCGAGTCGTACACCGGTCGGCAAACGGTACAGAAACCCCACCGGCATCGGTTCGGCAGCGGGTCGCTGTTCATCCGCACCCGGAAGATCAACACGCACGGTGCGCCAGTCGACCTTGCGACGCTTGTCGGGCTGGCGCTCCGCGAACGTCCCGCCACGGCGGCGGTCCTTCGTCTTGCGTAAAAAGTCCTTGCGCTTCATTCCAGTGTCCCGAGCTCCTCGAAAAAGAATGCGGCGCTGGCGATGCCGGCGTAGAAATTGTGAAGGTCGAGGTTTTCGTTCGGCGCGTGGGCGTTTTCGTCGGGCAGGCCGATGCCCATCAGCACGGCGGGCGCTTCAAACAGCTCTTCAAGAAGCGACACCAGCGGGATCGATCCGCCTTCGCGTATGAACACGGGCTCGGCACCGAACCCGCGTTGCATGGCGCGGCCCGCCGCCTGCATGACCGGGTGGTCACGCGGCGTCAGCCACGGCTTGCCGCCCTGCATGCGGGTCACTTCGAGTCGCACGCCGGGAGGCGTGAGAGAGCACAAGTAGCTCTCGGCGGCATCCATGATCTTCTCGGGGTCCTGATTCGCTACCAGGCGCATGCTGATCTTGGCCATCGCCTTGGCCGGCAGCACCGTCTTGCTGCCCTCACCGGTGAAGCCCGAAAGGAAGCCGTTAACTTCGAATGTCGGCCGCGCCCAGGTGCGCTCGAGAACACCGTACCCGGCTTCCTCGAGTAAGGCGTCGACGCCGAGGTCGTCGCGGTACTGGGCCTCGTCGAACGGCAGGGAGGCCCACTGCTCGCGCTCGTCGTCGGTGAGCGCAACGACGTCGTCGTAGAACCCCGGAATGGTGACCTCGCCGGTATCGGGGTTGCGACAGGCGGCGAGCATGCGCGCCAGTGCCTCGGCTGGATTGACGACGGCGCCGCCGAACGATCCGGAGTGCAGGTCGCCGCGAGCGCCGGTGACGTCGAGTTGCATGTAGGCGAGGCCGCGCAGGCTGTAGGTGATCGACGGCAACCCGGCGGCGAACATGATCGTGTCGGAGATCATCACGGCGTCGCATTCGAGTCGGTCTCGATGTTCTAGCACCGCAGCTTCGATGTTCGGACTGCCGACTTCCTCCTCGCCTTCGATCAGGAAAACAACGTTCACCGGGCACGCGCCGGTGGTTTCCAGCCAAGCCTGCAGCGCCTTGACGTGGATGTAGAGCTGCCCCTTGTCGTCAACGGAGCCGCGTGCGAAGAGCTTGCCGTCGCGAACAGTGGGCTCGAAGGGCGGCGTGTCCCAGAGCTCGATGGGCTCCTCGGGCTGCACGTCGTAGTGGCCGTAGACGAGGAGGGTGGGTGCACCGGGCGCCTTGCGCCAGGCACCGTAGATGACCGGGTGCCCGGGCGTCGGCCATTTTTCAACCTCGTCGCAACCCGCCTCGCGGAGCTTATCAGCGAGCCACTCGGCGGCCGCATCAACCTGGTCAGCTCGGTCCGGATCGGTCGAAACACTCGGAATTCGCAGGAACTCGTTGACCTCCTCGAGCCACTGGTCGCGATGGGCGTCGACGAAGGCGTGAATCGAATCAGCGCTGTTCATGGGGTCTCCGCGGGGGTGAAGATCTATTGCTTTGAGGCGGGGGCCTTGTTAGGTTAGCGGCGCGGTTGACGCTGTCGTGCAGTCGCCCATCTCAAGTAGCCACCCTATCCGGTCGCGTGGGCGGTGCCAACACTGGGGAGGTGCCATTTTGTCGGAGCGTCGGGCGGTGCGCTTGTTTCTCGTGGTTGCGGCGGTCGTCCTCGTGCCGTTTGTCGGCCGCGTCGTCGCTATCGCGGACGACGGGCAGCGGGACGCGGAAGCCCTTCTCGGCCGCCTGCGCGACTTGCTCGCTGCGACCGAGACGAAGGTCGTCATCGTGCCCTTTCCCAACAGTCGCAGCCGCATTCTCAAGGCCGACGGAAATGCTGACTTCTTTCTCTACGTCGAGCGCGGCAACCTGCGCGGCACGGAACAGATGGACGCGTTCTACGCTGCCCTTGACGCCGGCGACACTGCGGGCGCCGACGATATTTTTACGCGCCATAGTCTGGTCTCGATGCGCGCTTCCGATTACGGCTGGAACGGTCTTGGCGTGCCGTTGGAGCGGCCCGACGGCAGTGGGCAGATTGAGGACCGTCTGTATAAGACCATGGGTGGTGTTTTCGGCAAGGCCGACATTACCCCCGAGGACTCGGAAACGTTTCTCGAGTACATCGAGACGATCTTGATCCCGGCGCTCGAGGGTGGTTTCTGAGCCCCGCGGACCTTATTCTGAGCCCCTTGGGTCCTTATCTGGCCCCTTAGGCCTTTTCCGAGGCGTTCGGCGCCAGATATAGTTGGTTTCGCCAACATCTTGACGGGCCGTGGAGACCCCGACCGGCGGGCCGTCTCAATGGGTGGCGCGGGTGTGGCCGCGCCGTTCGCTTGGTCCGGGAGGTCGCCATGCGTCGGATGATGCCAGCCGCTACCGCGGCCGTGGCGCTTTCTCTGTTGTTGGTTTCACCGCTCGTTGCCGCCGTGCCGCAGGGTCAACAGGACCAACAGCAGCAACAGCAGCAACAACCCCCCAAGCGCTACGAGGAAACCATCGTGGTGTCGGCGTCGCGCTTCGAGCAGCTCCTGTTCGACGTGCCGGTCTCGATCACGGTGCTCTCCGGCGTTCTCCTCGAGAACAGCCCGGCCGGAAACTATGCCGATCTCTTGCGCGTCGTTCCGGGGCTGAACGTGTCGCAGACGAGCGCCCGCGATATCAACATGACCTCGCGTTCGGCCACCAACACCCTGGCGACGACACAGCTTGTCCTCGTCGATGGCCGCACCGTCTATCAGGATTTCTTCGGCTTCGTGTTGTGGGACCTGCTGCCGGTCGCCTTCAACGAGATCGAGCAGATCGAAGTGCAGCGCGGCCCGAGCTCGGCCGTCTGGGGCGCCAACGCGATGAGCGGGGTCGTCAACGTGCGGACCAAGTCGCCGCGCTCGATGGGGAACTGGACGTCGATCCGTGGCGGCGGTGGTGAAGTCGGCACCGGCTTCTTCTCGGCGCTCCAATCGGGCGTCCGCGGCGACCTCGCCTACAAGGTGTCCGGCTCGTACTTCCAGCAGGATGCCTGGCCGCGGCCTGACAACCTGTCGGGCGTCGTGTTTCCGGACAGCGAGAACCGGGGCACGAAGCAGCCCAAGTTCGACGCCCGCGTCGACTACCAGATCGATCCACAGTCCGAGGTGTCCTTCTCCGGCGGCTACGCCGGCACCGGTGGCATCATCTTCACCGGGATCGGGCCGTTCGACATCAAGAACGGATCTTGGTTTTCCTACGTGCGCGCCGACTACAACCATAACGACGTCAACGTTCGCTTCTACGCCAACATCCTCGACGCCGAGTCGTTCAACTTGCTGAGCCCATTGGACTTCGACTTCGCTACCGGAACATACGATTGGTCGGCGCAGAACATCACGGTGGCGCAGGAAGGCAAGCATGTCTTCGTCTATGGCGGGAACTTCAGGTACCTCACCAACGACCTGTCGATCGCGCCGGCGGCTCCCACCCGCAAGGAGGGCGGCACCTTCATCCAGGATAGCTGGACGCCGCACGAGCAGTTCCTCGTCAGTGCCGGTGTTCGAGTCGACGGGTTCAGCAGTATCGACGGCGCCGTGTGGTCGCCACGGGTCGGCCTGCAGTTCCACCCGGTCGCCGACGCCGATCATGCCATCCGGGTATCGTGGGGCAGGGGAGTTCGGGCGCCGTCGGTGATCAATAACTTCCTCGATACGGTGATCTTCAACAGCATCGATCTGAGCCCGTTGGCGCCGCTCCTCGGATTCGATCCCGGGGTCTTCGGGTTTCCGATCACAGCGGTCGGCAACCCGGATCTCGTCGAGGAGACGCTCGATCAAATCGAAGTCGGTTACCGCGCCGTGATCAACAGCAACGTGTCGATCGACGTCGCGTACTACTTCTCGGAAACGCGGGACAATATCGACTTCTTTGCCGACCAGTTCTACGGCCCGCTCGACCCGCCGCCGGGGTGGCCGCTGCCGCCGTTCATTCTGGCGCTGTTCCCACAGCCGTTGCCGAAGAACTTCACCTACCGCAACATCGGTCTGATCAAGACTCAGGGGCTGGAGATCGGCATGCAGGCGCGCGTCCTTCCCGGCGCCGAGATCTTCGCCAACTACACCTGGCAGAAGAAGCCCGCGGTCGAAGGCATTGACCTCTCCGAGGTCAACATTCCATCCGAGAACCTGTTCAACATCGGCGTGGCGGGTACGCATCGCGGTCTCATGTACAGTGCGACGGTGTCGTATCAGGATGAGGCCTTCTGGGCCGACGTTCTCGACGCCCGGTTCCATGGCTTCACAGATGCGGTGACGACGCTGAACCTGACCTTCGGCTACGAGTTTCAGAACGTGAGCCTCTCGGTACGTGCGACCAATGTGACCGACGAGGCTTTCCAGCAGGCTTTCGTCGGCGACGTCATCGGGCGCCGGGTTGTCGCTGAAGCCGGCATCAACTTCGACTGGGACAACCGCTGACAGCGACTCCGCCGACGCGGGATGCGGTAACGGTCGGAGCGCCCGTTCCGGCCGGCGGCGCGGGGAAGAAAACCCGAGTCTTTTGGTCGGAGGATAATTCAGCAACGGCCGTTAGCCTTGTTACACTCCCGGTGTGAGTACCACTGTGAGTCTCGAGGGATTCGTCGCCGCTCTGCGCGCCATCCCGGAACAAGAATTTACCGACGGCAGAGTACTGGACACGGTCACCCGCAACCGCGTGGCGGCCGCCGAGCTTGACCCCTACATGGTCTGGAAGCCCGACCGTTACACGCGCAGCCTGATCTATCGTGACGACCTCTTCCAGGTGCTCATCCTGTGCTGGAACGTCGGCCAGGCGAGCCCGGTCCACGACCACGCCGGCCAGAAGTGCTGGATGTCCCTTCCGCAGGGTCGTCTCGAGATCGCCAACTACAGCTACAAGCACGGCCGCGAGATCGAGTTCATCGACGCGGAGGTCGTCGGCGAGCGCGGCAGCGACGTCCACGTCGATCAGTGCTGCAGCGTCCACCAGATCAGCAATCGTTGCGCCTGGTGCGAGCCGGCGGTCAGCTTGCACGTGTACTCACGCCCGTTCGATAGCTGCTACATCTACGATCTCGCCACCGGAAAGCGCGAGCTGAAGCCGATGTGCTGCGACATGTACGGCCCGCTCGCCGAGGCATTCGCCACCGCTGGAACCGCTGGCGGCGCCGCTAACTAGTGCTTCGTTGCAGAAATCCGCGTCGCGAGGCGCCGCTCCATCAGCCTTGGTATAGCCTCCGGTCACGTCGTGGGGTGCTCAGCCCCCGGCGGGCTCGTCCCGTGACGGCATCGTCGCCGCCGGTCCGCCGGCCGCCTCGCGCAACACTTCCAGGTAGTGGGACTCCCCGTCGCCGATGCGGTGTGAGCCCGTGGCCTCGAGTGCCTCCGCCAGTTCTGCGGATCGAGCCCGCGCCCGGCTGAAACGTTCGATCAGGTAGGCGCGCCGGTCTTCCGGATCGACCGCGACCAGCCCTTCGACCTCGATGATTCGGCGCAGCACGACGTGCAGCGCCAGGCGGCGGGACATCATTCGGGAGACCGAGGTATCGCCCCCGCAGGCGGCGCAATCGCAGGGCGGATGACGCACGGGTTCGCCGAGCCGCAGGCAGGCCTCGGCGGTGCGCACCGGGGCATGGATGAGGCCCTCGTGCAGGTAGTAGCTGTTCGCCGGCCGGCTGCCCATCATCTCGCGGAAAAAGCTCCGCGGGTGGGTTTCAAGCCCGTAGGTGCCGGCAGCGTACCCCGCAGCTCCCGCAGCGATCGCCAGCAGTCCGGTGCGACCGACGTGCGAGAGCACGAGCGGTACCCCGGTCGCCACCAGTGTGTCGACGAACGACATGACGGCGCCGGCGTCGCGCGGATCAGCGCGACGTTCGTCGTAGTTGACAATCGTCACCCAGAACAGCGCTGCCTCGATGCCGGCGTACACGGCTCCGATGCGGGCACGGTGATCGGGATCGAGGAGCGCGTCGATGTCGACGGTCACGGGGACTCCGACCGGCCGATCCGTTGCTGCCGCGATCGCCTCGGTGGCGCAGGCACGCGAGACCTCGAGCCAGGCGTGCTCCGAGTGCGGCACGTAGAAGTACGGTGCCAGCAGGATGTCGGCGCCGAGCTCTCGTTGCACCGTGAAAACGGAATCGATGAGCTCGCTGCGGGCCTCACCGCGGGCAAACCGCGCCGGCTCCCATAGCGTCCCGAGCGTGTGGTGACCGGGGCCGTACGGCAGGGCGCGGTAATCCGGCATGCTCATGTAGCCCTCGAACTGGAAAAAGGGTGTCTTGGGATCAACGAGCAGCGTGGTGGCTCGTTCCCGAGCGTTGCGGATGAGGCCACCGAGGCGGGGGTTGGCGCCGTAGACCGCGGAGATCATGAGCGCCGCCTGGGGCGGCATCTGTGCGAGAGCGGCCGCGTCGTTGGGCAATACGATGGGGATGTACACAGGTTGGTCCGGCGTCATCATGTCGTCCTCGATGGTGCCGCTATTTTTGCCCGTCCGGCGCCGTCGTGCTAGTTTTCGGCCCTGCCGTGAAGACACTCGCCGATCTCTTTTACAAACTCGAAGAGCGCGCTCGCCCTGATCTGCTGATGGCGCGGTCGGGGATCGACTTCGTGCCCATCAGCGCGACCCACTTCGCCGATCGTGTTCGACGCGGTGCCGCGGCTCTGCAACATCTCGGCATCGAACGCGGTGACCGCGTCGGCCTCATTTGCAGCAACCGCCCCGATTGGCACGTTATCGACTTCGCCTGTCATCTCCGCGGCGCGATCCTCGTCCCGTTGTTCAGCACCCTGACCGCGGTCCAAGTCCGGTACATCTTCGCCGACAGCGGCTGCAAAGTCGTCTTCACCGAGGGCGTCGACCATCTGGAGAAGGTCGCCTCGGTGCGCTCAGAGCTTCCCGCCCTCGAGACCTTGGTGCTGGTGCCGGCCGTCAATGGCGCCGGCGGATCGCCGCCGAACAAGGGGCAGGAGGAGGATGCGGGATCGCAGGCCGATCGGGGCCTCGAGGAGCTCCTCGCCACCGCAGAGCCGGACGCCGATGCCGCCGGCCCCGCGGGCGGCGATTCGGTCGCGACCATCATCTACACGTCGGGAACCACAGGCGAGCCCAAGGGGGTCATGCTGACCCACAGCAACTTGATCTCGAACGTCATCGGTGTTCAGGGTGTTCTCATCTGCCGCAGCACCGATGTGGCGCTCTCGGTTTTGCCGCTGTGCCACGTCTTCCAGCGCACGGTCGACTACACGTTCTTCCACGCCGGTGCCCAGATTGCCTATGGTGGCCCGGACCGTCTGGCAGAGGACTACCTTGCGGTACGCCCCACCGTGGTCGCCGGCGTGCCGCGCTTGTTCGAACGCTTCCGCGCCGCGGTGCTCGAAAAAGTCGACGCCGGCAGCAGCTTGCAGCAACGTATCTTTTATGGGGCCGAACGGGTTGGGCGCCGGCGCGCCGAACACGAGCTTCTCGGGGCGCCATTCGGGCTGCTCGACCGGCTTCGCTTCCTGGTTGCCGATCGCCTGGTGCTCCGCAAGGTGCGCGCCGGCACCGGTGGCCGCATCTTCCACTTCATCAGCGGCGGAGCGGCGCTGGATCCATCGCTCAACTGGTGGTTCGAGTCGATGGGCTTGCGCTTGCTCCAGGGCTACGGTCTGACCGAAACCTCGCCGGTGATCTCCGCCACGCCACACGACGACAACCGCATCGGCACCGTCGGTGTTCCGATCGCCGGTGTCGAAGTGAAGATCGCCGCCGACGGGGAGATTCTGACCCGCGGCCCGCACGTGATGAAGGGCTACTGGAACAAGCCCGAGGAGACCGCCGCGGTGCTCATCGACGGGTGGTTTCACACCGGCGACATCGGTACCTTCGAAGACGGAATTCTGAGCGTCACCGACCGCAAGAAGCACATCCTCGTGCTGTCGACCGGTAAGAACGTTGCGCCGCAGCCGCTCGAGAACGCCCTGGCGATGAGCCGCTACGTCGAACAAGTGGCGGTGGTCGGCGATGGGCGCCGCTTCGTCGCGGCGCTGGTCGTACCCGACTTCGTCGCGTTGCAACGCTGGGCAGCACAGAACGGGAAGCGCAAGAGTCCTGAGGAGCTGTGCGGCGACGCCGACGCGATCGCACTGATCCGTGCGGAGCTCGACGCCCTGCAAGGGGACTTCGCCACCTTCGAGCGGGCCCGGGATTTTCGCCTGTTGCCGGTGCCGTTCAGCATCGAAGACGGCACGTTGACGCCGACGTTCAAGGCGGTGCGCCGGGTCGTGGAGAGCAAGTACGCGGCGTTGATCGACGAGATCTACGCCGAAGGCGAGAGCTAGCGGGTGGACGGCGTCGTCATTACCCACGGGCTGCGGTCCGTGTACGCCAAGTTCGGCACCGCGTTGCGGGACGTTTCGGCGGTCGAGCTCGGCCGCCAGACGATCACCGAGCTCATCGAGCGCGCCGATCTCGATCCGGGGCGCGTCGACGAGGTCATCGTCGGTTGTGCCGGCAATCCCATCGACGCGGCCAATGTTGCCCGGGTCATCGCGCTGAGGGCCAACTTGCCGGCCTCCGTGCCGGCGGTCACCGTGCAGCGCAACTGCGGTTCCGGGCTGGAAGCGATCACCGTCGCCGTCGAGCGTATTCGCAGCGGCCGGGCCCGCGTTGTGGTCTCTGCCGGGGTTGAATCCATGAGCGGCTACCCGTTCTTTTTTTCGGCCGCGGCGCAACGCAAGTTCGAGGCCTTGGCGCGGGCGCGGACCAGCACCGCCCGCCTGGCGGCGTTGTCCCGATTCCGGCTGCGTGACATGTCTCCCGAGATCGGGCTCGAGGTCGGTCTCACCGATCCGGTGTGCGGGCTGAGCATGGGAGAGACCGCCGAGGTCCTCGCCCGCGAGTTCCAGATTGCTCGCGACACCCAGGACGAATTCGCCGTGCGCAGCCACATGCTCGCCACCGCGGCTGAGGCAGCCGGTCGCTTCGACGCCGAGCGCATGCCGATATTCCTGCCGCCGGCGTACGACGAGTTGATCGAGGAGGATGTCGGGCCGCGCCCCGGGCAGAGCATGGCAGCGTTGGCAAAGCTGAAGCCGGTGTTCGACCGCCGCCACGGCACGGTGACCGCCGGTAATTCCTGCATGATCTCGGATGGAGCTGCGGCGGTGCTGGTAATGGCGGAGTCGACCGCAGGGGGGCTCGGCTTCGAGCCCCTCGGGCGCGTTGCCGGGTACGCGTGGGCCGGCTGCGCGCCACGCCGCATGGGCCTCGGGCCCTGCTACGCGACCCCCCCGGCACTGGCCGAAGCCGGCCTGGAGCTCGCCGACCTGGATCTCATCGAGCTCAACGAGGCGTTCGCGGCGCAGGTCCTGGCGTGTGAGCTGTGCTTCCGGTCGTCGGCCTTCGCGCGCCAGGAAATCGGGCGCGGGCGCGCCGTCGGCGAGATCGACCGCGACCGGCTCAACGTCAACGGTGGCGCCATCGCGCTCGGACACCCGGTGGGATCGAGCGGCACACGGTTGGTGGTTACGGTTCTCCACGAGCTGGCACGGCGCTCGGCGCGGTGGGGCCTGGCGACGCTCTGCATCGGCGGCGGCCAAGGTGGCGCGATGGTTCTCGAACGGTGATCGATCGCCCCCTTGCAGGGTTGTCGCCACGCGCGCCTGCGTTGCGCTTGCTTCGGGTGCTCGACGTACTGAGCAGTACGTCTCCGCGCCCTCGCGCCGAAGGGCGCTGAGAGTTGCGGGCTTGGGAGCGCGCCGCCGCCGCCGCCGGCCTCAGCATCGAGGTCGACGACGACGGCATCGCGCTGGTCGAGTTCGATCAGCCCGGCGTGCGCCACAACCGGTTCACTCCGGAGCTGCTCGAACGGCTCGGCGCGGTGCTCGATGAGCTCGCGTCGCGTTGTGCCGAAGGCAGTCTTCGAGGCGCGGTGTTCGCGTCGGCGAAAGATGATTCGTTCATCGTCGGCGTCGATGTCGCGGCGCTCGGGTCGGTCACCGACGAAGCTGTCGCGATCGCCGCCACCCGGCGCGGACAAGAGATATTTCGGAAGATCGCTGCGCTGCCGGTCTCGACGGTCGCGGCGATCAACGGCATCTGTCTCGGCGGGGCTACCGAGATGGCGCTGGCCTGCACGTTCCGCGTTGTTGCCGACAGCTTCGCCGTCGAGATCGGGTTGCCCGAGGTGAGCTTGGGTATCTTCCCCGGCTTCGGCGGCAGCCAGCGGCTGCCGCGGATGATCTCCCTCGAACGGGCGCTGCCGATGATTCTTGCCGGTAAGGCCGTGAACGCCGCCCGCGCCGGCGAGATCGGCCTGGTCGACGCTGTCGTGCCGGCGCGGTTGTTGCTGGCCGAGGCGCGCCGGTTGGCGCTTTCTCCGGCGCGTCGGCGACGCCGCGCGGCGCCCGAAGATCGAGCCTGGGGGCGACGCCTGCGGCGCTGGTTGCTCGAGGGGCAGCCGCTCGGTCGCGCCATCGTGTTCCACCAGGCGCGAAAGAGTGTGCTGTCGGGCGGCCGGGCGCACTATCCTGCTCCGCTCGAGGCGCTCGATACGGTGCGGCGCGGCCTGAGGATGCCGCTCGCCAAGGGGCTCGAGCTCGAAGCCGAGCGGGTCGGCAGGCTCCTCGTCTCACCGGTGTCGCGCAACTTGGTGGCGATCTTCCTGTCGCGCCAGGCGGCGCGGCGCGCCGCGCGCGTCGCGGGCGAGACAGGCGCCGGCGCTGCCGCTCGCGAGGTCAGAAAGATCGGCGTCGTCGGTGCCGGCGTGATGGGCGGCGGCATCGCCCAGATCGCCGCCTATTACGAGATCCCGGTCCGCTTGAAGGATGTCACCGGTGACGCTCTGACCACCGGATATGCGGTCGCGTACCAGCGTTTCCGGCAGCGGCAGCGGGCCGGCAAGCTCAGTGGTCGCGACGTCTCCCGGCGCATGGCGCTGATCAGTCCGACGCTCGCCTACACTGGCTTCGGAACCGCCGACCTGGTGATCGAGGCCGTGGTCGAGGACCTCGACGTCAAACGGTCGGTGCTCGCCGAATTGGAGGATGTGGTCAAACACGACGCGGTAATCGCCACCAACACTTCATCGTTGACGCTGGCCGAGATGGCCACATCGATGCGGCGGCCTGGCCGGCTCGTGGGCTTGCATTTCTTCAACCCGGTGCATCGCATGCCGCTGGTCGAGGTCGTCCGCTCCGCCGCCTCCGACCCCGACGCGGTCTGTTGCGCGCTCGCCTTCGCGCACCGTCTCGGCAAGGTCCCGGTGGAGGTCGCCGACTCGCCAGGCTTCCTCGTCAACCGCGTCCTGACGCCGTACCTGAACGAGGCGCTCTTGTTGGTGGAAAGCGGTGTCGCCGTCGCCCGAATCGACGCCGCGCTCGAGCGCTTCGGGATGCCGATGGGGCCGCTTCGGCTGCTCGATGAGATCGGCCTCGACGTCACACATCACGTCGCCGGCCGGCTCGCGCCGGTGTTCGGCGATCGGCTACCGGCATCGGCAGCCAGCCGCCTCATGTGCGAAGCCGGACGGTTGGGCAGGAAGGCGGCGAGCGGTTTCTATCGATACGGTAACGGCAAGCCGCGACCTCAAGATCCCAGCGCGGTGCTGGGAGGTGTCGGGGCGGCCACCGTATCACCGAGCGATGAAGAGATCACCGATCGATGCGTGCTCCTGATGCTCAACGAAGCCTGCTATGCGCTGCAAGAAAACATCGTCGGGTCGGCCGCTTTCCTCGACCTGGCGATCGTGATGGGCACCGGGTTCGCCCCCTTCCGGGGCGGCATCCTGCGCTACGCTGACAGCGCCGGCGTAGCCGCTCTCCGGGACCGGTTGAAGGAGCTTGCGGACGGCCTCGGTGGCCGTTTTGAGCCCGCTCCGTTTCTCGAAGAGGCCGCTGACGCGGGTGGCTTCTACACGCCTTCGTCGGACATCGCCTCGTGAACGACTCCATCCGCGAACGCATGGTGACGAAGATTGATTCCGGCAGCGCGTCCGAGGTCCGCGACGTCTTGGCGGTGGAGGAGCCCTGCGAGATCCGCCTTGACGGGGAGGCGATTGCGGTCACCATGCGTACGCCGGGAAACGATCTCGAGCTCGCCGCCGGGTTCCTCTTCACCGAGGGCATCGTCGGCGCCTACGACGTCGCCACTATCAGCCATTGCGGCAACCCGGAGGCGGGCCGCGGCGACGAGCTTCATCCGGAGAACGTCGTTGAGGTGAGGTTGGCGCCGGGGCGCGAGGCGCGCCGCGACGTGCGCCGGAATTTCTTCGCCTCCTCGTCGTGCGGCATTTGCGGCAAGGCCAGTATCGAGGCCATCCACGTCGATACCGCCGCCGCAGCCGACGGGCCGTCGGTGACGGCTGCCGCGCTGAGCGCCATGATGGACCGGCTGTCACCGCAGCAGGAGTTGTTCGCCGCCACCGGTGGGCTGCATGCGGCCGCCATCTTTGACGCCGGCGGCGAGCTGTTGGTCGTACGCGAGGACGTCGGGCGGCACAACGCCGTCGACAAGGTGATCGGCTACGCGCTGCTCGAGGAGCGCTTACCGCTCGATACAACGGTGCTGATCGTTTCGGGCCGCACGTCGTTCGAGATCCTGCAGAAGGCACTCGTCGCCCGCATTCCGATCGTTGCAGGGGTCTCCGCGGCATCGAGCCTGGCAGCGGAGTTCGCTGCACAAAGCAACATGACCCTGGTAGGGTTCCTGCGTGCGTCGAAGATGAACGTGTACACGGGGGCGGAGAGGGTCATCGGCACGTAGCAGGGCGCTGCAGAGCTCCCGGGCGGGCGCGGGCGCGGGCCGTGGGGGCGGATGAGATGCGACGCAGGCGAAACTGATGGCTCACGAGCTCCAACCAGGTTTCTGGGAACGCCTGAAGAACCTGTCTCCGTTCGGGCTCGGCCGCATCAAGCCGAAACACTACCGCGACATGCTTGGTGTCCTGATGCGCAACCGCGACAACCTCGGTTACGCCTGGAAGGTGCTGTCGCGCGGCGCCTGCGATGGCTGTGCCCTGGGCACCGCAGGCCTGCACGACTGGACGCTCGACGGCACCCACCTGTGCATGGTTCGGCTCAACCTGCTGCGCCTGAACACCATGCCCGAGCTCGACCATCGGCTGTTGGCGGACGTTTCGCGCTTCCGGGACTTCCGCGACGCCGATCTTCGCGATCTCGGCAGGCTCGGCGTGCCGATGATTCGCGAGCGCGGCGAGCCGGGGTTCCGCCGCATCCGATGGGAGGAGGCCTACGAGCGCATCGTCGAGCGGATCAAGCGCAGCGACCCGGAGCGGCTAGCCTTCTACCTGACGTCGCGCGGGATGACCAACGAGGTCTACTACGTGGCGCAAAAGGTGGCGCGGTGGTTCGGGACCAACAACATCGACAACGCCGCTCGCATCTGCCATTCACCCTCGACGGCGGCGATGCAGCCGGCGCTGGGCGTCGCGGCCACGACCTGTAGTTACCGCGACTGGATCGGTTCGGACCTCGTCGTGTTCTTCGGGTCAAACCCGGCCAACGACCAGCCGGTGACGACCAAGTACCTGCAGGCGGCCAAGAAGCACGGTACCCGCGTGGTGCTGGTGAACCCTTACCGGGAACCGGGGATGGAGCGCTATTGGATCCCGTCGAAGTTGGGCTCTTCGATCTTCGGCACCCAGCTCGCCGACTACTGGTTCCCGGTCAACACGGGGGGCGACATTGCCTTCCTGTACGGCGTGCTGAAGATCATCTTCCGAAACCGTTGGCACGATGCCGACTTTGTCGACCGTCATACCGAGGGGTTCGACACCCTCCGCCGCGAGACCGAGCGCGTCGAGTGGGAGCAGCTCGAAGCGCAGTCGGGATTGTCGCGCGCCAGCATGGGGGAGTTCGCCGAGCTGATCCGCGGCGCCGACACCGCGGTTTTCGTCTGGAGCATGGGGATCACCCAACACGCTGCGGGCGCCGACGCCGTCCAGATGGTCATCAACCTGGGGCTGACGAAGGGCTACGTCGGGCGCGACAAGTGCGGCCTGATGCCGATTCGAGGCCATAGCGGCGTGCAAGGCGGCGCCGAGATGGGTGCCTACTCGACGACCTTTCCGGGCGGCCGGCCGGTATCGCCGGAGGGCGCCGCGGCGATGCGCGAGCTGTATGGTTTCGACGTGCCGGACCGGCCCGGGCTCACGACGACCGAGATGATCGACGCTGCCGCGGAGGGTCGCCTCGACGTGCTGTATTGCGCCGGCGGCAACTTCGTGCGGACGCTGCCGCAGCCCGACTACGTCGCCGATGCCATGAGCAAGGTGCCGTTGCGCGTCCACCAGGACATCTTTCTCACCAGCCAGCTATTCATCGAGCCGCGCTCCAACGACGGCGCCGTGATCTTGCTGCCGGCGCGCACCCGCTACGAGCAGGAGGGCGGCGGCACCCAAACGTCGACCGAGCGTCGCATCATATTCAGCCCCGAGATTCCCCGCCGCGTCGGCGAGGCGAGATCGGAGTGGCGCATTTTTCTGGAGCTCGCGCATGCCGCCGATCCCGATCGCGCCGCGCTGCTCGGCTGCGTCGACGGGCAGGCAATCCGCGAGGAGATCGCCCGGGTCGTGCCGGCGTACGACGGCATCCAGCACTTCCACGACACCGGCGACTCGATCCAGTACGGCGGCCCCCATCTGTGCGCCGACTGGAAGTTTCCGACCCCGGACGGCAAGGCGCACTTCGCCGCCGTTCCGCTGCCGCGCTTGGTGAAGCGCGAGGGTTGGTTCACGGTTTCGACGCGGCGCGGGCGCCAGTTCAACTCGCTGATTTACGGCGAGGTCGACCCGATCAACAACGCGGCGCGTGACTCCGTGCTGATGAACGCGGAAGATGCCGCGGATCTGCATCTCAGCCGCGGCGAGAAGGTCACGCTGACGAGCGATACGGGCGTGTTCGTGGGCCACGTCCTGTTCGCCCCGATTGCGCGCGGCAACCTGCAGGTTCATTTTCCCGAGGGCAACGTGCTGATACCGCGCGGCATCGTCGACGCCCGCGGCGGCGTCCCCGACTACAACACCGAGGTTCGGGTGGAGGCGGCGCGCCGGCGCCGCCGCGGGCGGTCAAGCGGCGCGTTGGCCGATCGCGGACCGCTGTAGAGCCGGCGGCGATAAGCGGCCCGCCCGCCCGCGTATCTCAACGCCCGTCGCCGTTCCCTCGCGACGAAGGGCGTTGCGATATGCGGGCGAGATCGTAGAAGACGTTGTCCTCGTCGGACTCTTCGATTCGCCGGAGAAAGTGCTCGACAATCGCGTCGCGTCGAGCCATCAGCGCGTTGATCTGGATGCTCTCCAGATACGGTCCGAGCAAGGTGGCGACGCGCTGCGCGGTGAGCTCCTGCAACGCCCTCCACAGGTCCCAGTCGATACGCGACAGATTTTCCGGGTCACGGATCGACGGATCGCTCTGGAACGCGCGGGTGTGATCGATCATCCACAGCTTCCATTCGATGTCGACGAGAACGTTCCCGGGGTTGCGGTCGTCGTTGAAGATGAGCGCGTCGAAGACGTTCATGGCCCATTCCTGCTCCAGCCACGCTTCGATGTCAGGCGGGAAATCGCGCGCCTGCGCGCGCTCACCGTTGGTTCGGATGCCTTCGTCTTCGAGCCATAGCTGCAGGCTCCCCTGCTCGTCGCCTATCGTTCGGCGAACGGTCGGTGGCACGTTGGTTAGCCCGAGCTCGCGGGCCATCCAGTAGGCGGCCACCTCCCCGCGCCAGCTATCGCGGAACACGGCGTGGAAGCGCTCCCCGATCTGCGCCCGCTCACGGGTGAGATCGACGACGTGGAAGATCGCGCCCGCCCGCTCGCCGTCCTTCTCGAGCGTGACTCGGCGCGCGCCGGCCGTGCCGGTGCCGATGTCCTCCATTGAAACCACGTCGGCGGTGCGCAGAAACTCGAGGATGTCGTCGTCGGTGGGTGGATAGAGCTGTCGACGCTCGCCGACGTAGACGGCTGTGAAGCGCCCGTCGTTGATCTCGAGGGCCGACGGTCGACCGTTGTACGTCTTGGTGAGCATGCCGGTGTCGGTGAGAAACACGGCCCCGTCGAAGCGCGTCTTGACGACGCCGTCGAGCTGCACGGTGTGCCCCACGACGATGTGGTCGATCTCCAGTAGGCCGAGAACCTCGCGCACATCGGCCTCGTGCTCGTCCTGGGGCCAGAGGGCCAGGCCACGGAACCAGAGCAGCCCCTCGCCGGCCAGCATCTCCCAGCTCTGGTACCCCAGGACCCAATCGAGGGTCGGAATCAGGGCGCGGTCGTCGGCGCTCGGCTGCTTGCCGGTTTCCTCGCGAATCGCTAACAACCAGCCGGCTTGTTCGTCGGCCGCCTGGATCATGCCGACCAGATCTGCGTGCTCGGTGATCAGGCCGGCGGCCACCATTTCCGCCTTGGCCTCGTCGAAGTGCCGCAGCTCGCTCGCCACGATCTCGTTCATCTCGTCGACGGACTTGCCGGCGTACACGGGGTTGAGACCGGCGTGCATGAAGAGAATGTCGTCGAGCTGGGCCATCGCCGGAAGCGAGCGCAGCCAGCGGCCGTAGCGGCCGTCGGGGCCGAAAGCCTCCATGCGCTCGACCGCGCCGAGCGGATGGGATTCCTCCCAGTCTCGCTTCATGTCGGCGTCGAATCGCGGCGGCGGCTGATCCAACGACTCGGCGCGCCGGCGTCGCATCCGGGTCCATTCTTCATATGCTTGGTCGCGACGATCCGCGGAATCACCGTCGGCGAAGCCCGCCGCGTCGTCGGGGCTGTTGTCGCGTAGGAAGCCGACCAGGTTCATCGCCTCGTGGTTGCCGAGCGTCACGATGACCTCGCCGCCGTGCTCAGGAGCCTCCTCCTGCAGCCGCATGAGCAGGTCCATGGAGGCGCGGACATCGGGCCCCCGGTCGGTGAAATCGCCGGTCTGCACGAGAATCGTGTCGCCGCCGCTCCAGCGCAGGTCGTCGTCGACCAGGCCGAGTTCCCGCAGGATCGAAGTGAAGGGTTCGAGGGCGCCGTGGATGTCGGCGATGGCGACGATCCGTCGGTCGTCGGGTGGATCGGAATCCTGCGGCGTCGCGGTGGGCGGCCAGGCGAGCGCGGCCAGCAACAACAGCGCCCACATGGTCGCGCGTCGCGGCCGCGGCGTCGTCATACTCGCGTTGTCGGTCATGGCAGCCCCCCTAGCAGGCCATGGTGAAAGCGTGACGGGCCAGCCTAGAGCCTCCTATAGCGAGGCTACCAGGCGAGGGGCGTCGGCACGCGGTCGGAGAGAAAATGCACCAAGGCGCGCACGATCCCGATGTTGTTGGACATGAGGTCGAAGAAATCGTCGGCGTTGATCGCCAGCGTGCGGGTGTCGGTTTCGGCGGTGGCACGCGCCGTTCGCAGACGGCCGCTGAGGATGTCGATCACGCCGAAGGCATCTCCCGGGCTCGCAGTCGCCTCGTCCCGGGCCGCATTCTCGAGACCCACGATGCCTTCGACGACGCAGTGGATCGTCTCGGCGGCGTCGTTCACCTCGTACACCGTTTCGCCCGCCGCGAAGCGCCTCTCGTTGGCGATCGCCGCGATGCGCAGGATCTCGGCGGCGGTGCAGTGAGAGAACAGCGCGACATCCTGCAAGAACAGAACGCGCTCGATTTGTACCAGGTCGTTCAATTCGTGCTCCCGCTTGGTAGCCACCTTAGCAGGCCGCAATGAAACTGCGACGGGTGCGGTTGTGGCGCGGCCTGCCGGCAGTCTGGGTAACTCTCAACCGAGGGCCAGGCCGAGCCGATTTCCGGCCCATATGGCGGTTTCTCTGGCCAGCGAGTCGTCGGGGCGACGGGAAGCTTCGAGAAGCTGCGGATAGAGCTCCTCGATCTCCAGCTCGCAAATGGTGTGCATCGCCGCCGAGCCGAGCCAGTGCGCCATCTCGTCGTCGGTCGCGGAGGCCAGAACCAGCCGCCGCAGCACGTTGTCGGCGGGTTGTACCGAGAGGTCGTATTCCGATTGCGCGTACGCGAGCTTATCGTCGAGAGCCAAGTCTCCGATGACCGCGAACACCTCGCTGCGAACCTCGCCTTGCAGGGCGTTGTCGAGATACTCCAGCGCGTGGCTGCGCAGCCGCGGGTCGTCGCTCATCAAGCTGAGCGCGGCGGCGCGGACGTCGGCGATCGGGTGCACCAGGCTCAGCAAGCCGAAGACGTTGTCGACGTTGGCGCTCATACGATCGGCGAACATTTTCTGGAGCAACAACGGCTTGCCGTTCGGCCAGCGAATCAGCGGCGCCTGGAATTCGAACGAATCGGCCGGCGCGGTGCTGACCAGGTCGGTGAGGCCGAGCAGGTAGAGTCGCGACTCGTGGCGAATTTCCTTGCCGATCACCACGGCGTCAAACTTGATTTCGGGCTCGTGGGTTCGGATCCACACCAGCGCCTCGATGACCTTGGCGCGCAGGAATTGGTCGTCGGCGCCGAGCTCGGCGAGTAGCGCGTCGGCTGCTTTTCGACCGCCGACCCGCGCCACCGTCTTGGGGATCGCGCGCCGCACCCATACCTGCTCCTGCGTGTCGTTCATGAAGTGCACCAGCGCCGGGATGACGGATTCGCCGTAGCTAACCAGCGCCTCGCGGGCCTCGTGCTTCAAGCGCCGGTCGCGCATCAAGGAGATCAGCGTTGGAACGAAGATCGGATTTGCGCCGCCGCGCTCGACGCGGGCGCGCACGGCGCGAATCGCGTCGTGTTGCACGCCGATCTCCGGGTCGTACAGTAGCTGCACGAGGTCTTCCTGGAACGCCGGTTCCCCAAGCTCACCTAACACGTCGGTGGCGGCGCAACGGTCCTTGATGTCGGCGGAGCCGACCAGGTTGCCGAGCGCGATGCGGGCGTCGGCGTGACCGGCGCCGTTGCCGCCCGTCAGGATGCTGGCGATCGCTGTGCCGCGAACGCCGCGGTCGGGATCGTCGAGCTCCTTCGCCATCTCGGCGGCCGCCGTATCACCGTGGAGAATCACCAGCGCCCGCATCGCCGCCGACCGCACCTCGGGGTTCTCGTCGCCGAGCACCTCTTCGATCAGCGGGATCGCGGCCGTGCGGTTCGTCGCGGCCAGCAGGTCCAGTGTCTTTCGGCGCACGGCGGCGCTTTCGTGGCGCACCAGCAGCGGCGTGACGAGGTTCCCCTTGTCGAAGTACTCGAGGAGCTCGAGGCTGTGCATGACCTGCCGCCGGTCGCCGCTGCCGAGGGCCTCGACCAGGACTTCGAGGCCGGTGACGTCGGTGAGGTCGACCGCAACCGCGGCATCGACGGCGCGACGCTGGAGCCCGTCGCGGAACGAGATCACGTACTGTCGTCGGAGCGCCACCGTGATGCCGAGCCAGATCACGATGAGTACGATCGACAGGAACCCCGCCTGCACGACGGTCATCAGCCCGAAGGTCACCGGCAGGAGCAGAATGCCGGCTCCGGCCTTGGCGGAACGCTGCACGAAAATGTCGATGTACGCCTTCGCCTTGAGCCTGACGCCCGTGGGCACCGGGAAAAACAGCAACTCGCGCGTGGCCTGGTCGAGCGAGTATCGCAGGCCGTTTTCGCCGATCTTCAGCAGGCGGCAGACGTTCAGCAGGATCCCCGGAAACACCGCCACCGCAAGGAAGATACCGGAGGTACCCAGTAGCATGGCGATCGGCAGCACGCGCATCGCGAAGCCGATGCCGAGGCGACGGTGGATGCGCGAGGTGAACAGCAACTGGAACACGAATGCGGAGCCGCTCATCAGCACGTAGAGGTTGCCAAAACCACCGGTGAGGGCGTCGAAGCGCTCCGCCTTGTCCATGTCGGGCGGCAAGGCTTCGACCATCGCCCAGCTGAACTGCAGGTCGATGATGTTGGCGACCACGACGGTGACGAACATGAGCGCCGCGATCAACGTGAGGTGGCGAGAGTTGAGGATCGCCTCGAGGCCGCCCTTGGCGGCTTCGAGCTTGTCGGTCTTGTCGGAGGCCAGGTGGTTCGGCTTGTCGTCGTCCCGCGGCACGACCCCGAGGTGCTGGACGACATAGACGACGGCGATGGTGAGCGCCAGGATCCCGGCCGACACCAACAACGTCATGCGCGAGCCGGCGATCCGGGTCACCAGGACGGCGATGTAGCCGCCCATCGCGCCGCCGGCGAGGCCGCCGGCGCCGATGAAGCCGAAAAGTCGCTTTCCCTGCCGCGGGTCGAGGATGAAGTTCGAATAGGCCCAGAACTGGCTGACGATCAGCACGTAGGCGATCGACACGAAGACGTAGAAGCTGATCGGCACCCACCAGGCGTCCGATTCGATGATGAAGGAAAACCCGACGATGATGACGGCGACGCCGGCGCAGGTGCCGGCGATGACGTTGTGGCGCTGAAAGCGGTCGACGGCCCGGTTGTAGAGCAGGATCACGGGGATCGCGCAGAACGCCAGGATCAGCCAGACGACGGGCAGCATCTCGGGACTGAGCGAGTCCACGAACTTCGACTGGCGCACCGCCTTGCTGACGTACTGGAAGGTGATCGCCATGAAGAAGAACAGGAAGAGCAGAACGGCGATCGCTCCCTCGCCCGCGCGCACATCGACGCCGAGCCGGCCCAGAGCTCTCCGCCAGCGTGATTCGTGGGAGCTTCCGCTGACGGTTACCGATGACTCGCTCATGTGGGACATCGTACTGTCTCCCGGCGCGGGCCACACGTCGCCGGCTTGCCGTGCCTTGGCTCCAAGACTCGCCCGCCGGATCCATCTGAATTTTCGCGGCGCGTCACGGGCTGCGGTAGCATCGACGCCTCATGAGCCGCGAAATACTCCGTCAATCGATCAGCCTCCCGGTGGCCGCCGCCGTGATCGCGCTGAGCGCTGGTTGTCAGGCGTTCGCGCCTGACTTCGCCGAGTTCGGCGGCGAGCGGATTCGCCATCTGCGCGACCGCGCGGCCCAGCAGGACACCATGTTGACGTTGCGCCTCGATACGGTGTTGCCGGAGCTGATGGAACGGGCCGGCGTCGATTGCTGGCTGACGCTCGCCGACGGCCCGGCGGGCGATGCGATCGTCTCGCTCATGACCGTCAGCGCCACCCGGCTGGAGGGCAAAGGCGTCCTGTTGTTGTGCAACCAAGACGCGGGACTGGTGCGCATCGCCGTCGGCAAGGGCTTCGCCGCCAACGCCGGGATCTACGAGGTCATCGAGACGTCCGGCGATTCATCCCTGGCAGCGGTGCTGAACGAGCGCCTACAGGCCCTCGCGCCGGAGCGCATCGCGATCAACGATTCCCCCGAGTTTCCGGCCGCCGACGGCCTCACCGCGTCGAACGCGCGCTGGCTGGGTGAGCACCTCGCCCCCGAATGGTCCAGCCGGTTGATGTCGTCACGTCCCCTCGTCGAGAACCTCCTTGCCGGGAACATCGAGGTCGAGGCGCCGTTGTTCGTGGAGTCGGCGCGCCTGACCGTCGCCATCCTCGATGAGGTGTTGAGCGATCAGGTGGTTTTTGCGGCGGGCACGTCGTTGCTGGACCTCGACTGGGCGGCGCGCGACCGTGCGGCGCAGCTCGACCTCGAGGTTGTCTATCCGCCGCGCACCGTGGTGTATCGGCCGAGCAGCGCGCTCGAAGCCGAGCGTCGGATGGGGCTCGACCTGAAGCTGCAGCCCGGCGATCTCGTGTTCCTTTCGTTCGGCGTTCGGTACCTGGGCTATGCCAACCGGGTTGGCCGCTGGGCGTACTTGCTGCCTACCGGGGAGAGGGCCGCCCCCGCCTGGGTCGACGACGCGCTCTCGAGCTTGGCCGACGCCGCCGAGCGCACGGCCGGGGCCATTACGGTGGGACAGGACGCCGCCGAAGTCCGCGGCGCGACGCGCTCCGCGATGGCCGGGCTCGCGGATGCGGTCGTCGCCGTCGACCGTGTCGGACGCCTGCAGGAAGGCGCCGTCGATCTCGGCGCGATTCCCGCGCCGATGGCTCTGTGGGACAGCGGCTACCGGATCGCGGCTGGTACCGGCTTGGCGCTCACGCTCTCGGTGACGGTGCAGCCTCCGGGACCGACCGCCCGGCCGATGCAACTCCTGCTGATCGGTACCGCCTGGGTAACCGCCGATGGCACGGGCTTCGTGGTTCCCCTGCAGCGCACAGCGCTGTTGATTGATTGACGGCGGACATCGCGCTCGCCGGGCCGGCTACGGAGCGCGCGCCTCGTGCACCTCGACGATCTCGAAGAAGACGCCCAGACCGCGGGTGTCTTCGCCGAGCCCCAGCGCCGCGCGGGAGACGCCGCCGCGTGCCACCACGTTGAAGTGGTAGAAATACTCGCCGTTCCAGCGCCTTCCAGGGCCTGGTGCCAGGCGCGCGAACGTCCGTTCGCCGGGCGCCAGTCGAATGCTCTGCCGGTCGCGCCCGATCTGCACCTCGGCCTGCATCGGTGCCAGCGTCGTGAGCTCCAGGACGATCGACTCGAGCGGGCGGCGGCTGGAAACCAGCATCTGTACGGTGTCGTGGCCGCCGGTCCACAGGCCGTCCGCGGTCGCCCAGGCCCTGGTCGGCGGGCTTTGCGGCTTCCAATAGCTGATCCGGCCGTACCTCCAGGGCTCGTGGAGGTCGGTGAGCGGAACCCAGGCGTGGTGGATGAGCATGAGGGCCGCCGCGAGGAGCACGAAGCAGGCCGCCGCTGCCAGTCCGGGCCGCTGGTCGGAGGGCGTGGCGTCCGGCGTCACGGAGGTGCCCGGCGCGACCACGAGGTCGTGTTTCTGCGCTGCCTCGCGCCCCCATCGCCACAGGTAGATCCCGAGCCCCGTCAGCGCCGCCATCCAAGCCAGCGATACCCCCCATTGCACGGCCTCGGGGCCGAGCCACAGGGGGGCGATGCTGGTTAGCGGCAGCCCCGGGGCACCATAGCGCAGTAGCAGTAGCGAAAAGCCGACATTGTAGTCGTGGTAGAGAAGATCGGCTTGCATCAACAACAGAACAGTGGCGCCGGCTCCGGCGGTCACGAGGATGGCCCGTAGCGCGCCGCGCGCGCGGCCATGCTTGCCGTCCCCGACCGGTAGCACCAGGGCGACGCCCATCGGCAACGCCAGCGCCCAGAGCACGCCGGTCAGCGGTCGCACCGGCGGCGCCCAGTGGCCGATTTCTTGCGACAAGGCGTAGGGTCCGATCAGCGCGGCGAACACCAGCACCAGCGCCAAGGCATCTTGACGCCGGCGTTTCAGCAGCCAGGCGAAACCGGCGATTGCCAGCACGTACTGGGGAGCGTAGAAGAACAGCCCTTCGCGCTGATCCATGAAATAGCCGATCGCCGTGGTCAGGGCGCCGACCGGGTCGGTGACGTAGGCCACCAGGTTGTCGCCCTCCGCCGTCGCTCGCAAGCTCGGGTCGGCGCCGACGTGGATCGCCAGCGGCGAGATGCGGCCGTAAAGGCGCCAGGTGAAGATCGCGTGCCCGAGTGTGGTCGCGACGAGAGGCGCCGCCAGCGCGGCGCAGGCGCGCCGACGTTCGGGGGTGGGGCGATGCTGCCATATCGACCACGTGCCGGTCGCTGCAACCGCTGCCATGAGGCCAAAGAACTTGAAGTGGAGCCAGGGCAAGCAGGAAAGAAGCAGTCCGGCCGCCAGGGCGCCCTGCCAACCCGGGCCACGCCGCACGATGGCGTAGGCGGCGCAGGACAAGGCAAACACTGGGACCGCAGGAAACAGATGCGGTCCGGCGAACAGCAACGGCAATGTGAATATCGCCAGCGCCGTGCCCCGTACCGCGGCGGTATCTGAAACGACGTCGCGCAGGAGAAAGAACAAGGCGGCGGCTGCGGCGGCGAGCCACATCGTCATCGCGGCCCGTATCAGGACGTTGAAACCGGCCTCGGTCAGGTTGCGGCCGGCGCCGTACCAGGGTGCGAGCCACACGCCGAGGCCGGACCCGTGGATCGAGTAGCGCGCCTCGGGGTCGGCTCCGGGCTTGGCGTGCGCCGCCAGCTCGCCCGGCCAGAACGGGGTCAGAAGGCCTTGATCGTATTCGTTGCGCACATCGACGTCGCCATCGACCCATAGGCTGCGGGCGATGACCAGGTAGTGGGGCTCGTCTCCGGAGAGGGGGTGGAACCACGGCGGGCCGGGGAGGACGAGAAAGGTCGGAACCAGCATTGCCAGGGCGACGAGAATCGGCAGAGCGCGCCAGGATCCGGGGCGGGCGCCGGCGGCGAGCTTGGTGCGCCGCGTCAGCGCCGCCAAGGTCCCGAGCCCGAGGCCCGCAACGGCGACGATCGGCCCGGTTCGATGGAAGAACCAGGGATCGAGCGCGACCGAGAGCAGGGGAGCAGCGGCGCCCCAGAGGACGGGCTCAACGGATTGCCAAGCGCCCGCGGCCCGGTGCGCCGCGGTGTGCCGACGCCTCCCTACCAGCGTCACCGGCAGCGCCAGCAACGCCACGGAGATCGCCGCCACGCGCCAGAACCATTCGCTGCCGAACACCAGCGTCATCAGGACCACGGGTTGGCCGGCGGCGAGTCCCGGGGGGAGCGCAGTCAGCGCCGCCAGCGCTCCCACGCCGGCGCCCGCCGCGATCACCGCGAGGACTGCGCGTGTCTTCAATAGCTCGACAGGATGACCCGCGACAGCTCGGCCACCCGCTGATCGATCTCCCACTGTTGCGACCGATGACCGTTGATCATCACGCAGAAGGCCACAACCCCCCCGGAGTCGGTGTGGGCGTAGCCGGACAGCGTGTTGACGCTGCGGATGTGTCCGGACTTCAGGCGCATCTCGCCCACCAGCGGCGGCTCTCGGAACGACGGCGGGTTGAAGCCGTCCATGCCGCTGATCTTCATCGAGGCGACGAGCTCGGGGCCGAGGTGGAAGTCGAAGTACGCGTACTGCAGGAGCTCGACGACCTGGCGCGGCGAAACCCGATTGAGGTTCGAGAGCCCCGAGCCGTCGGCTTGCACGTAATCGGTCAGCGATGTGCCGAGCGCGTCGTTGCGAAACCGGGCAACGACAGCGAGGCCCTTCGACGCCGTGCCGGGGGGATCGTACTCGGCGGCCCCGAGCGTCTTGAGGATCGTTTCCGCCATGACGTTGTTGCTGTATTTGTTGACGTCCAGGACCAGGCGGCCGAGAGGCTCGGAGTCGATCGTGTACAAAAGATGGAGCGGCTCCGGCAGCCCGAGGAGTGAGTTGCCGGGGTCGATGTCGTCGGCGAGCGGCAGGGCGGCAAGCTCGTCGGCTGTTGGCCGGCGCACGCCACCGGTGACCTCGACGCCGGCGAGGCCGAGCAGCTCGTGGAGGCGTCGACCGAAATACAGAGCCGGGTCCTCGACCGCGACCCATTCGTCGGCGTCGCGGTAGGCGGAGTAGTTGGCCATCAAGGCACCGATCGGGGCGTGGTATGCCTCCGCGACTTGCGCACCGCCGGGCCAGCCCTCGCCGAAGCGCCTGTCGTCGAAGTAGCGGTCATCGACCACGAGGTCACCATCGATCCGGGTGACGCCGCCGGCGTGGATGGCGCGGGCGGCGATCCATAGCTGTTCCTCGACGATGTCGGGGGCGCCGCGGCCGAGCGCCCACAAATCGCCGGCGATCGTCGCGCCGGCGACGCCGATCCGCTCGCCCGTGTACGCGAGGGGGGTTTGCCAGACGAAGGTGGGGCCGAGGCGCCAGAGGGCGGCAGCGACGGTGAATAGCTTGTTAACCGATGCCGGGGCGAGCAGCTCGTCGGCGGCGTAGTCGATCAGCACGTCGCCGCTGGCGAGATCGACCGCCAAGATGCCGATCGTCGCCCCGTCGAGTGTGGGGTGGGCGATGATGGTGGCGACTTCGGGCGCCAACCGGGGCGCCGGTGCCTTGGTCTGGCCCGCCGTCGCCCCGGGCATCGCCAGCGAGCACAGCAGCGCCGCCGGCGCGAACCAGCACACCATCCGCGGCAGGGTCAGCAAGCGCATCAGCGTCGGCAACGAGGCTCGCCGGTAAGCGCGCGGGAGGTTCACGGTCAATCGAGGTCGAAGATCCGGGGCGGTGGGGTATCGCTCTTGTCGGCCCGCTTGAGGGCCTCCTTGAACTTCTTTTCGAGGATCTCGTCGGCGCGGTGTTCGCGGTCCATGCCTGCATTGAACATTGCTTCGGCCGCCGCCCGCTTGGTCGCACCGGCGCTCAGCGCTTGGTCCCAGCTAACCCCGACCTTCTTGGGGCGTTCCTCGTGCAGGATGTCGCCGGTGACCCGATCGACGACCAGCTTCGTCGAGCAACATGGGCACTTCAGCTCCAGCGGATCGTGCGGGATCGATGTGTCGGACATAGCAGGCCGCGGTTTTTCCAATCTCGGTGACCAGGCTCAACGGTAGCTTCGCCGTTGAGCGCATACAAGCACCCGCCTGATATCCTCGCTGTCTATGCTCGGGCTCGCGTTTCGTATCGGCGCATTCGTTGTCGGCTCTGTGCTGATCGTGCTGGGAATCCTGGGGCTGTTTCTGCCCTTTCTGCAGGGGTTCTTGCTCATCGCCCTCGGACTGTCGGTGGTGTCGCTCGTTTCTCCGCGCGTCGCCGCTTGGGTCGAACGCCTCAAGGGACGCGTGCGGGACAAGTGGAAGCGCTACAAAGGTGGAGTTTCGTGATGGACCGAATCCTGAAAACGAACGGCGGCGGGCCCAGAATCGTGTCGTTGATCGCCTCGGGCACCGAGATGGTGTGCGCCCTGGGCTTGCAGGATCAGCTCGTCGGCAGGTCGCACGAGTGCGATTACCCACCCGCGGTGGGCTCGCTGCCGGTGTGCACCGAGCCCAAGTTCGCGGACGGTACCAGCTACCAGATCGACGAGCGCATCAAGGCGATCCTGCAGGAGGGGTTGTCGGTGTACCGGGTCGACGCCGCCGTGCTCGAACGGTTGGCGCCGCAGGTGATCGTCACCCAGACGCAGTGCGAGGTCTGCGCCGTCAGCCTCGCCGATGTCGAGGCCGCCGTGTGCGACATGATCGGGTCCCGCCCCAAGATCGTGGCGCTCGAGCCCAACGCTCTCGAAGATATCTTCATCGATCTCGAGCGGGTCGCCGATGCCCTCGGTGTTGCCGAGCGTGGCGCCGATCTCGCGGCCGCGCTGCGCCGCAGGATGACCGCTGTCGAACGGCGGGCGGCAACCGCCGCTGAGCGCCCGACGGTTGCGTGCATCGAATGGATCGAGCCGTTGATGGCGGCGGGTAACTGGATGCCCGAGCTCGTCGAGATGGCCGGCGGGGTCAGCGTCGTCGGGCGCGCCGGCGAACACGCTCCCTGGCTCGAGTGGGCTGAGCTCGTCGCCCTCGACCCCGACGTGATCATCGCCTTTCCGTGTGGCTTCGATATCCAGCGCACACGTCGTGAGATCGGCCCGTTGACGGCGAGGCCGGAATGGTCGAACCTCCAGGCAGTGGCTGCGGGGCGTGTGTACCTCGCCGACGGTAACCAGTTCTTCAATCGGCCGGGGCCACGGGTCGCCGAAGCGCTGGAGATCATGGCGGAGATGCTGCACCCTGGCGTCTTCGAGTTCGGCCACCGAGGGATCGGTTGGCAGCCGCTGTCCGAGGAGGAAGAGTGAGCATCCGTGAGATGACGCCCGTCGACGTCGCCGCCCGGCTCGATTCGGAGGACCGCGCCGTGTATCTGGACGTTCGCTCGGAACAAGAGTTCGAGAACGGTCATCCCGAGGGGGCGTTGAACGTCCCGATCTTCCACTTCGATCCGGTTACCGGGCAGCCGCAGCCCAACCATCAATTCCTCGCCGTGGTGCTCGGCACCATCGCGCAGGACGCGCCGGTCTACGTCGGCTGCGCCTCCGGGCAAAGGTCGTTTCAGGCCGCGACGCTCATGCAGTCGGCCGGTTACGAGATTGTCGTCAACGTCGACGGCGGTTTCTCGGGCAAGCACGATCCCGTCGGCACCGTCGTCCAGCAGGGCTGGGTCGAGTGCGGATTGCCGACTTCGAACGGCGACGGCGACGAGCGCTCCTACAGCGATCTTCTCGAGGTCGCTGCGGAGGCCCAGCAGGAAGAATAGCTCGCCGGGTCGTGGTTACCCGGCCCTCAGGCCGGCAAACACCACCCTGAACCCTCGCTCACGGGAGCCGACGCGAACAACCTGCGCGGCATACCGCTTAGCGGCGCGGGTACCAGTCGAGGATGCGCACTTCGACTTCCGGCGTGTCCTCGAGCTTCCAGGTGAAGACGTCCAGGTCGCTGTCGTTGAAGTGGTACGGGTACACCACCGTGGGCTTGAAGGCTTTGACGCACTCGGCGGCTTCGCTGGGCGACATGGTGTAACGGTTCATCGGGATGAACGCCATGGTGATGCCCTTGAGCGCCTTCATCTCGGGAATGCACTCGGTGTCGCCGGCGATGTAGATGCGTTCGAAGCCGAGGTTGACGATGTAGCCGTTGCCGCGACCCGGCGGATGGTACAGCTCGCCCGCGCGGGGGCCACGCTCGAGGTTGTACATGGGCACCGCCTCGATCGCGATGCCGGCGGCGTCGGCGAATTCGTCGTTCTCCAGCACCGTATCGATACCGCCCCATGCGTCGGCCACCGCCTCCGGTGCGATGACCTTGGTGCTGGTGCCCATCAACATCGCCACCGTCTCCATGTTCCAGTGGTCGGGGTGCACGTCGGTGATCAGGATCGCGCTGGGCTCGCTGAACCCTGTGTAGTCGGCACGGGCGACGGGGTCGACGATGATGGTCTGGTCGCCGAACTGGAGCACGAACGTGGCGTGGTACAGCGGCGTGATCTTCACCTCGAGCTCTTCTTGCGCCGCAACCGGAGCGGCAGGGAGAAGCGCGGCGATGGTGAGCAATGAGACGAGGGTGATGAACGAGCGTGCGGACATGGTTGCCTCTGGGCAGGTGGCTCGACGAGTGATCTTTGAGCGCAAGCGTATCACCAGACCTCGGCATCGAGACCCATGCCGACCCAGAGAATCTGGCGCTCCTTGACGGTCTGCCCTGAGATGGTCTCGAAGTACTCGGCGTAGGCGTCCACCTGGGCCCGATACTGCGTGCGACGAGCCTCGAGGTTGTCGGGATCGTCGACGACGTCGGTCTTGTAGTCGACGATTACCCAGCCATCGCTTTCGGCGAAGGCAAGATCGATGACCCCCTCGACGATCGTTGTGCGATCTCCCTCGCCGACCGCGAGGGCGAACGGCGCCTCGACGAGCACGGTCTCCGCCTCGCGGGCGCGCTGCCAGGTATCGCTGGCTAGTACCCGCCCGACCAGTAGCTCCAGATCGTCGAGATCGGCGGGCTTTTCGTCGTCGTCGCGCGGCAAGTCGTTGTCGAGCAGGGCGGTGCGACAGATCGCCCGGATGGCGTCGCCGCCAGCACCGCGGTTGGCTGCCTCGAGTGCCGCGTGTACGGCGTTCCCCCAGGCCCGGCCGCGGCCGCCCCCATCCACGGCGAAGATCGACGTGTCGTGTTTGACCATCTTGGTGACCGAGGTGATCTCGTAGCTCGGTTCAGCACGCCGCCGTCGATCTTCTTCCAGGTCGTCGATTTCGGCCTGGATCGCGCCGGCGGCGAGCTCCAACGGCTGCCGCACGGGCGGTTCTTCGGGTCGCACGTCCAATGGCTCGCACAACGAATCCCGGAACGCGTAGAACGGTTGCCACGGCGACGAGCTCTTGCTCTTTTCGCAATACGCGATCAATAGCTCCTGCCGCGCCCGCGTCGCCGCCACGTACAGGAGGCGATGTTCTTCGGCGTCTTCGAACGGCGCTTCGAGGGCGGCGAGCTCGTCCCAGTCGAGTGGCGCCGCGACGGTCGTGTAGCCGAACCGACCGACTCGGCGTTGGATGACGAAGGCGCCGCGCGGCCTGCTTCCTTCGACCCGCTGCACGACGGACTTGATCGCGAAGTCGGGTCGCCCGGCAGGGTGCGCCAGGATGACGACGTTGGCCTCGAGGCCCTTCGCCTTGTGGAGGTTCATGACCCGGACGACGTCGTCGCGTCCCGGTTGCAGGGGGGCCTCGACCTCATCGCCGCGCAGCGCCTCTTCGAGGGCGTCGAGCGCGGCGCCCAACGACGTGTCGCCGTTGACGCCTGCCCGCCGGACCGCGTTGATCACGTAGGCGAGGGCGCCGGCGTTGCTGCTCCCCGACTCGCCCGCTGCCAGGTAAGGGAACAATCCGGTGTCGTTGACGATCGCGCCGACGACGACGTCCGCCGGCAGTGCCCGCGTCATTTTCCACCAGCGGTACAGTTGTGAGAGGGCCCGCTCCACTGGTGTCGAAGAGTCCGAGGCGTCGCGGAACTCGGCGGCGGTGAAGTCGAACATCCGCCGCCCCAGCGTTTCGGCAAGATCGTGGTCGAGGCGATGGGCTGCGAGTTGCTCGTGGTCGATGCCGAAGAACAGCCCGATGAGCACGGCGACGGTGTTCACGACGTTGCCGGGGTCGTTGAGGGCGCGAACGACGGCGACCAGCTCCTGCAGCTCCTCGCTGATGTCGACGCCGGCGCCGCTGACCTGAAACGGAACGCCGCGCTTTTCGAGCTCGGCGCCGTAGTCGCTCAGCCACGTCTTGCGCCGCGTCAACACCAGGAAGTCACCCGGCAGGCGCTCGCCGGCGTCGATGCGGGCCTTGATCCAGCTCGCCACCTGCCGAGCATCTGCGGCGGCAACCGCCGGCGCGCCGCGGGAGCCGCAGGCCACCTCGTACGTGTAGACGCCGCGTGGCACCTGATCGTCGTTACAGACGTTGAGCGGGGCGAAGGCCGCCTGGTGCTCGGTGGCGTCGGCAGGGAAGAACCCTTCAAACACGCCGTTGACGAACTTCTCGATCGGCGGCTGCGAGCGGAAGTTCGTGGTTAGCGAGAGGACCTCGTCGCGCTGCTCGAAGCGCGCCTTGACCTGGTTGTAGGTGCCGATGTCGGCGCGGCGAAAGCGATAGATGCTCTGCTTGGGGTCGCCGACGACGAACAGCGCGCCGTCGCGCGGCACCGTCTTGCGCCAGTCGGTTTCTTCGGGGTCCGTAGCCGTCAGCAGGAAGACGATCTCGGCTTGGATCGGGTCGGTGTCCTGGAATTCGTCGACCAGCAACCGACGGTAGCGGCGGGCAAGATCGCGCCGTGCCGCGGGGCTCTCGGTGAGTAGCCGCACGGTGTCCATCAGTAGGTCGTTGAAGGTAACCAGGCCGAGGCGCCGGCGGTCGGCGGCATATGCGTTGGCGGCGCGTTGGATGAAATCGAGGACGATCTTGTAGCGGTGGGCACGCCAGCGCCGCAGAGAATCAGCGGCCGGGCCGTCCGCGTCCGCGAAGCGGGTCAGCGCTGCTTCCACTGGTCGAATGGCGTCGGAGTTGGCGCCCCAGCGCTTGTAGGTGGGCTTGAGGCTGGGGCCGACGATGTCGGCGAGGGCGTCGAAGAAGAACGGGTCGTCGTGCCACCGCTCGGTGCGCCGCGCCCGCTCGAGGCGCCGCACCTTCGTCTGCAGCGGGCCCCACTTCGGGTCCGGCTCGCGATCGGGCAGAAGCGTCACGGCCGCGGCGAGCAGCGCTTCGAGCTCGCCGCGCAAGGCGTCGACCTCGGGCACCTCTTGGGCGTCGGCCAGGAAGGCGACGTCAGGCTGCTCGACCACCGCTGCGTACGGGTCGTACAGGGACGACGGCTCGAGGTTGACGGCGCGCAGGGTGACGAGCGACTCGTCGCCGTCGGCAATCAGGTGTTCGAGGTGCCGGTCCCATGCCTGGCGCCGGAGCCGTTGTTCCTCGGGCCCAAAGATCTCTCGAAACGATGGGTCGAGGCGGGCTTCCAGGGGTCGCTCGCGTAGCAGGCGGGCGCAAAACGCGTGGATCGTGCCGATAAAGCCACGGTCGATGTCGCGCACCGCGGCCTCCAGTCGCTCGACCTCGTCCTGATCAGCGCCGGCGCTGCGAGCCTCCTCGATCGCCGCCTCTAACCGCGTCTGGAACCCCTCCCGCAGCTCGGCCGCCGCCTTGCGCGTGAAGGTGACCGCGGCGATGTGGCTGATTTCGGCCGTGCCGGTGCGAATCAACGCCACCAGCCGGCTCAGTAGCGACCAGGTCTTGCCCGAGCCGGCGCCGGCCTCGACCAGCAGGTTGGTATCGAGGTCGGTTTCGATGCGGTCGCGTTGCGCCTGGTCGACGATCGGTCGTTCGCTCATGCAGCCTCCCCGTCGTCATCGACGCTACGGATGCGTCGCAGCGGCTCGTACTCGGGCTTCGAGGCGTGGTGTTCCTGCGCCCAGACGACCGGCGGCGAAGTTTGTGTGCCGTAGCGGTCCGTGGTGACGCGGCACAACGAGGTGAAGTCGCAGATCCTGCAGGGCGGATCGTCGTCGAACGGCGGCAGGAAATGCCCCGCCGCGACCATGTCGAAGAGCTGCGTGAGAATTTCCGGCCAGCGGTCGAGCAGGGCGCGGTCGTACTTTGCCCGCCGTGGGTCGGCTCTCACGGTGGGGAACTGATATTCAGCCTGCGCCACGGGGCGTCCGAGGATCTGCTCGACGGCTTGGGCGTAGAGAGCGTGCTGCAGGCGCGTGCCGCCGTTGTAACTCCCGGTGTTGTCTCGAAACTTGAACGCCGAGCCCGTCTTGTAGTCAACAATACCGAGGGTCTTGCCGTCGAGCTCGTCGATGCGGTCGACGGCGCCGCGCAGGTAGACGGCATCGTCGCCGAGGCGGAGCTCGACCGCTGGCGATTCCGGGTCGCCGAAGCCGAATGTCCACTCGGTGGCGAGCCAACGGCCGGCGTCTTCGGCGAGCATGCCGAGGAAAACGTCGAGGTCGGCGCGCAGCTCGCGCTGCTCGCGTTCGAAAACCGTTTCGCTGGGCGCCGGCACCTTGAAGCGCGCCGCGCTGATCGCCCTCTCCAAGATGGCTTCGGCGAGCGCGATAAGCTCAGGATCGTCGGCATCGAGGCACTTTTTAAGCGCCGTGTCGACGATTTCTTCGTAGATGTCGTGCAGCATCGAGCCGCGCTGCAGCGCGTCGAGCCACTGGTCGGGCTCGAACTCGACGTCGCCGGGCTGCGCGAGGCCCAGGACGTAGCCGAAGAAGTAGCGCAGCGGGCACCCGGCGAGTGTCTCGAGCCGTGACGCCGACAGCAGCAGCTCGCGGCCGCGGCGGCGGGGATCGAAGCGGTCGGGGCGCGGGACGACGACGCCCTTGTGAGCGTTGAGGCCGCTATCGAGGCGCAACTCGCGGGCGCGAAGGCCGCTGTCGAGACCCGGGAACTCGGCTCGGACCGCGTCGAGGCCGGGGCGCAGCACGCCGTCATCGTCAAGCGCACCCAGCCAGACGTCGGCACTACCGATGCGGCCGCTCGATGACGGAACCGGGCCGCAGATCGGGCGCGTAGCGGCGTGCAGTTGCTCGTAACCGGCGTTCGGGTCCAGGGTTTTCAGCCGCAGCGCCTGCAGCAAGACGGGGGAGGGCGACAGGTTGCGTCCCTCGCTGGCGTCCCAGGCGCTGTAGCTTAGCGTTAGCCGCCCGCGAAGCCCGGCGAGCAACGCCGCGAAGGTGTAGCGTCGTTCGGCGAGCACATCGGCGGAGATCGGCAACTCGTCGGTGAGTCGCGCCCGGTCGATGTCGAGCAGCAGCGCGTCTTGGGTCCCGAGCCCGGGAAAGCGGCCGGCGTCCAGGCCCACCACGAACGTATACGGTCGGCCGCTGAGCCCACCGTGGTCGATATCGGCAAAGTGCAGATAGCCGCCCGCCGAGCTCCAGGGAGCTCGTCCGTGGGCTGACGGCGAGGGCACCGGGCGGTCGAGGAATCGTCGCAGGGTTGCGGCGGCGGCGTCGAAGGTGGTTTCGCGCGTCAACGTAGCGGCGATGCGCTGCAACACCGCGGCCAGATCGTGTTTGGCTCCGATATCGGGTTCCTCGGGCGTTGGCACGAAGTCCAGAAAGCGCAGTAGGCCCTTGGCGAGCGCCGCGGGCGACACGATGACGGCGTCGGCGTCGAGCCGGTCGGGGGTCGTCGGGGTGGCATCGAGAATCGGCTCGAGGAGGTCGCGAAAGGCCTCCAGATCGGCGCGGCGCCGGTTGCGAGAGCTTTCGATCTGCTCGGCGCTGCGGTTGGCGAGCTCGCGTTCGCCGGCAGGGCGGTCGAGGCTCTCGAGAGCCCAGTTCACCTGGCGGCGATAGCGATCGCGGCCCCAGCCGATCCGCAGTCCGCGGATGAGGCGGGCGGCGCGTCGCCCGGAAATCCCCTTCTCGCCGCTCTCGCCGCGCAGCAGGCCGCATTGGAACAACGAGCGCAGGACCGCCTCCGGAAACCCCTCGCCGATCCAGCGCAGGTATCCGCTCACGGCCCGTCCGACGCGGGTGCGCCCGATCGGCAGGCCGGCGGCGAAGGTCACGAGCGTGCCGCGGTCTCCGCCGGTGAGGAGTCCCGGCGCGATCGAATCGAGAGCGGTGCCGTAGACGATCTTGTCGGTGGCGACGATCTCGACCTCGTCCCACGGGATCCCGGCGGCCATCACGCGGCGCAGCACCTCGCGAATCTCGTCGACCGGGCCGGCGGCGGCGAAGATCTCGAGGCCGACGATTTCCTCGCCGTCCGGGACCAGGTCGGAGGCGAGAAAATCGTCGACGGCGTACAGAAACGACAAGGCGCCGCTCGGGGGCGTCGCGGCCGCCCCTTGCAGGAGCCCCGCGGGCGTATCGACACCGCCGACCGGATCGCCCGCCAACACCTCGGCGCCACGCTCCAGAAGGCGCTCGAGCAGAGCGCCGCGGAGGCCGTACAACGGCATTCCCGGGACCAGGTAGACGTGTCGGGCAGGGAGCTTGCCACCATCTTCGAGAATGTCGACGGCGCGGCGCACAACGTCGCCGAGGTCGACGAGAGACGCCGATCTCAGGTTGTTTTCGTAGTGCGCTTGGATAGCCGCCAGGGCAGCACCTTTGCGACTGTCTTCGAGACGCGCCTCCGCCACGGATTTGGCGTCGAGGCCGGAGAGCCGCAGCTCCCGTACCGACTTCACCAAGACGTTGCGGAAGCCGACCGCTTCGCGCAGGTCGGCGAGAACATCACCAACTTTGGCTGCCAACACCGCGTCGATCGCCTCGTCGAGCAACGCTCGCTCCTGGTAGCCGTCGATCGGTGCCAGCCCGTCGCGCGCCAGCGAGGGTGCGGCGAGCTCCTTGGCGAGGTCGCGGGGGGTCTGGATCCGGAAACCGAGCCAGCCAACGCCGCTCCGCACCAACGAATGCAACAGCTCCCGGCCGACGCCGCGAGGCTGGCACAGCAGCAGCTTGTCGTCGGTGGGGTGTTTCGCGGCGGCGCGCGCCAGGCTACAGAGCAGGGCAGAGTGCTGGTCGGCGTTCAACGCCGCGAGCCGGCCGGACCCATCACATATCCCGCGGGGTCGGCCCGCCGGCGTCGGGCGCTCCAGGACGAGCGCGTCCGCTGCCGTTCCCCCAGCTCAAACCGACTGCCTCGGCACAGAAAGCCAGGGCCCGATTCTCGGCCCAGTAGCGATCCGGCTCGCCGTCGAGCGTTGTCGTGCTGTAGAAGCCAACGTGGCCGCCCTGCGGCGGCGCCAGCAGGCGAACGAAGTCGTTGCCCTGTATCGCCGGTGTCTGGAACGACTCGAACGGGATGAACGGGTCGTCTTGGGCGTGCACCAGCAGCGTCGGCATCCGGATGTCGTCGAGGACCCGCGACGAGCTGCTGCGCGCGTAGTAGTCCTCGGCGTCAACAAAACCGCCCAGGGGGGCGACGACGGCGTTGTCCCAGTCGCGGATGCCGCGGATGCTGTCGACATCGATGGCGTGGAATAAATCCGGACGCCGCTGCCGGGCGTCGAGATAGCGGCGCGCCAGCCGTTTGAGGAAGTAGGTGCGATAGATCCAGTTCTCGCGGCGCTCATCGATCGCGGTGCAGGCGCGCTCCAGGTCGATCGGTACCGAGATCGTGGCCGCGGCGCGGAGATCCTCGGGAACGGCATCACCGTACTCGCCCGCCGCCTTCAGCGTGATGTTGCCGCCGAGCGAAAAGGCGACCACCGTTATCGGCGCCCCGGGCTCGCGTTGCTCGATGTGCCGTATCGTGGCCCGGAAGTCCTCGCTGCGCCCGGCATGGCCGACGCCGAGGCTGGGGGCGTCGTCGGCCTGGGTGTTGCGCAGATCGACCCGGACGATGTCGAACCCGAGGTCGTATCCCTTGGCCGCCGTCGCCAGGACGTTGTCGGCATCGGCGCAGCCGGTAAGCCCGTGCAGCACGATGAGCACCGGCGTTGTCTCGGCCGCCGCCGCGACGTCGAAGCCGTCGCGGTGCCCGCTGCCGCCGTTGGTTCCGCCGCTGCGGGCCCGACCGGCGCCGTTCGGGTCGTCGCGGTGCCGCGACCACCAGACGCGCAACGTGTCGCCGTCTTCGGACTCGATGATGGCGGATTCCGCCCAGCTCGCCAGCCGCGCGCCGGCAGGTTCGCGTTTGATACGATTCGGCCAGATCGTCTGGAAATGGCGGTTGCCCCGCCATCCGAGGGCGACGAACGGGGGCTCGGAGGTTGCGGGCTGCCCCCCGGGTTGTCCAAACTTGCTCATATCGGCAAGGATAGTCGTTCCGAACCCAACGCGGGCGGTGCCGTCGACGTGTCGCCCGAGGAGCCAGATCGCAATGTCTCAACGTCTTCGCCGTCTCGCAGCCGGCAGCACTCTTTTCGCCGCGGTAGCGGCTGTCGTCGCCATGGCGTTGTTCGCCGCTCCAGTGAGCTCGGTGCAGAGCGGCACGACGGCCGCCGCCAACGCTTTCCACGGTGAACGCGCCCTCAGGTTCACGGCCGCCGCGGTTGCCTTCGGCCCCCGTGTGTCCGGCAGCGACTCGATCGAGCAGACGCGCCGCTACATCGAGACGACGCTGCAAGGATTCGGCTACACCGTGAGGCGCGATGAATTCGCCGCCACGACGCCCGTGGGGTTGGTTCCCATGGCCAATTTGATCGCCGTCGTGGCGGCGGCCGACGGCGCCCCGGCCGGTCCCGCGATCGTGCTCGCCGGGCATTACGACACCAAGCTCTTCGAGCAGTTCGAGTTCGTCGGCGCCAACGACGCCGGATCGAGCACCGGAATCCTGCTCGAGCTCGGCCGGGTGCTCGCCGAAAACAAGCCGCCGTTGCCCGTCTGGTTGGTCTTTTTCGACGGCGAGGAGGCCTTCATCGAGTGGAACGACACCGACGGCCGCTACGGCAGCAAGCACATGGCCCAGCGCATGGAGGCGGCCGGTGAGCTCGACCAGATCGGCGCGATGATTCTCTTCGATATGGTCGGCGACGCCGATCTGTCGTTCCCCAAGGACGGCAATGGCGCCGGATGGCTCAACGACATCGTCTGGGAGACGGCCGCGAGCATCGGCCACGACGGCGTGTTCAACGACAACATCACGCAGTTCATGGAGGACGATCACCTGCCGTTTACCAAGCGCGGCGTGGCGGCGATCGACCTGATCGATTTCGACTACGGCCCGGGGCATCGCAACTGGCATGCGCCCTTCGACACCATGGACAAGCTAGGGTCTGACGGCTTCCAGGCGGTGGGGGAGACGATCCTGACGGCGCTGCCGGCGATCGCGGAGAGGATTTTGGGGCGGTAGCTTCGCCCAGCGACCGCCGGAACTCGGTGCCTCCTGTTTTTTCTTGATTCCCGCCACCCGCCCCCGGCCTCTCGGCGCCTGCGGCGCCTTCGCTGCCCGCTTGGCGCACAGGTTGGGGGGTGGGGGCTGTTCGGGACAGGCATCAGCGGAACCAATGGCGCCCGCTTGGAACGGCGCTTATCGGTGATAGGGGCGCCAGCCGGACCGCTGCTCAACCTGCACCTGCGCGAAAAGCGGGCCGGGAGCTGCCGCAGGCAGCGACAGGTCGGGGGC
>SMVB01112187.1_pt1 | contig 46326 bp, 39 predicted proteins | sample 2456461 | NCBI WGS metagenome assembly SMVB01 (sample SAMN11095934, study PRJNA526329) | marine sediment metagenome | biome: Marine sediment; feature: Surficial sediment; material: Deep marine sediment; isolation source: Hadal surficial sediment | place: Pacific Ocean | collected 2014-05 | depth...
GGCTTTAAGCCCGCGGCATACCGGCGGCGGTTGTACGATATCATCCTCGAGCAGCAGCCCGATCTGGTGGTGGCCAATGGCGACCACATTTACTGGGACTATCGATCCTGGTCGGACAATCCGAACGGCACCCTGGCGCGCTGGGCGATGGCCGCTGTGATTAACTCCTACGGTCAGTTCGATGAGCATCTGCCGGTGCTGGGTACCGATAACGAGCAAACCCTGATTACCATCGGTGATGATCAGATCGCGTCCAGCTATGGGGTGCGTTTTCGCTCCACGCCAGTATTGTTTGTCACCGATGATCACGACTATTTCGATAACGATGATGCTTCGCCCGAGCGTGTCACTTTTCCGCCCGACGCGTTTCACCAGGATTTGAGGAATACCCTGCAAAGGTTGTATTTTCCGGAATTTATTGCCGATGGATCGCTGCCCGCAGCCGTGCCCGGCCAAATGCAGGTCGATGGTGTCCAGTTGAGTACTCATTATGGCGCTGTGCGCTACGGTGATTTATTCGCCGGCCTGCTTTATGACTGTGGCGGCATGATGGATTTACACGGTGCCAGTGCCGGGTTGATCCCCCCTGCAGTCGAGCACTGGTTACTCACGCAGACCGCTGTGGAGGATAGCCGGCATCTTATTCATATGCCCTCTCATCCCATGGGCTGGACTGCCGGCAAGTGGCGCGAGTGGTATCCGGATCTGTTGGAGTCCACTGGTTCGCTGGTCGCCGGTATAGAGACGGACGCCAGCGGCGAAAAGTATCTATGGCAGAAGGGGTGGTGGCATCAGCACCAGCGGCTGTTACAGGGCATCTCGGCGCAGAAGCTGAGACGGCCGTTGATGGTCTCTGGTGATCTCCACCTGCTGGGTGCGGGCAGCATTACGCGCAGTGGCGATCTGGATCTAAGCGCCAATCCGGTATACACGGTTCTCAGCGGCCCTGGTGGCGTAGGGGATTTGGGGTGGTTGTCCAGTGCCCGGGGCTTGTCCGCCCGGGTGCCGGCGGAAATGACAGTAGAGCAATTGCTAACGCCGGTGGAACGCAACGGCTACACTCGCATTACATTGACTCAAGATAGTTGCAACATCGCGCTATACGCGGCCCAGAGCCCATCTCCGCAGGCGAGCTTATTAGAACTGGAAGTGGTGAAACAGTTTTCTATCTAACCGTGTCGCACAGTGGGGCAGTGACTAAATACCTGTGCGGCCTATTTATCCTATTGACGCTGTTTGGCTGCAGCAAGGTGGATGACCCCAGTTTGTATCCGCGCTATGACCCGGCCAAGGCTGCCGACCAGCCCCCGGTGCCGAAAATGTTGGCGACCTACAGCGCGACTCGCAATGTATTTTGGGGCGACTTGCATATCCACACGGGGCTTTCCTACGACGCCTATACCGCCGGGGTGCGGACCTTGCCCGATGACGCCTACCGATTTATGAAAGGCGGCACCATTGAACACGGTATGGGTTATCCGATTTGCATCTTGCGGCCACTGGATTTTGGCGCCGTGACCGATCACGCTGAATACCTGGGAGTGCCGCGCTATCTGGATCGGGACAGTGGCGCCGAAAACAAACTCCGCCGCATAATGGAAGGCGGCAGTCCTCTGCGCATTACCGCCAATTTTCTCTACACGATACTGACCACTATCGGTACGCTTGAAACGCGTGAAAAGAATTTTGGCATCGCCGGTATGGAGGATGTTTCCCGTCAGTCCTGGCGGCAGATTATCGCCGCAGCCCAGCGCCACAATGATCCCGGTCGGTTTACTACGTTTATTGGCTACGAATGGACTTCGATGCCCGAGGGCGACAACCTCCATCGCAATGTGATCTACAAAAACGCCAGGGTACCCGAATACCCCTTCAGTTCCAGAGACTCCGATAACCCGGAAAAGCTTTGGGCAGCGCTGCAGGAGCAGCGTGATGACGGAATGGATATGTTTGCCATTCCACACAACGGAAATTTGAGTAATGGTAAAATGTATCAGCGCACGGCCTTCGAGGGCGAGCCACTGACGGCGGCCTATGCCGAAACGCGCATGTTCAATGAGCCCATTAGCGAAATATTGCAGGTGAAGGGCGCTTCCGAGACACATCCCATATTGTCCAGCAATGATGAGTTTGCCGGCTTTGAAATTTATGATCAACGCCTCGCCACCGATGGCGGCTTGAGCGAGCCCAAGGGGAGTTATGTGCGCGATGCCCTGCGCACCGGCCTGGAGTTGTCGCACAACGAAGGCTTCAATCCCTATCGCTTTGGGGTCATTGGCAGTTCGGACAGTCACAATTCCAGTTCATCGGCAGAAGAAAACAACTATCACGGCAAGCTGCCCCTGATCGACGGTACCGCCGGCCTGCGCCAGGGCATCACCATGCTGCTGCCAAAAGAGCAAAACCGGGGAGGGCGCTGGAGTGCCATGGGGCTGGCAGGGGTGTGGGCCGAGGAGAATACCCGGGCCTCTTTGTACGATGCCATGCGGCGTCGAGAGACCTACTCGACATCGGGTCCCAGGATAACTGTGCGGTTTTTTGCCGGCTGGAATTATGCCGCAGATTTGCTCACGCAGCCGGAGCCCTTGGCGGCAGCCTATGAGGGCGGGGTGCCGATGGGGGGTCGACTAATAGCCAACGCCAATGTCAGCGCACCGGTGTTTGTCCTGTGGGCGGCCAGGGATCCCGCTGGCGCCAACCTGGACCGGCTGCAAATAATCAAGGGCTGGGTGGACACCGATGGACGAAGCCACGAAAAAGTCTTTACCATTCTCGCCTCGGGTGGATGGGCGCCCGAGGCGACAACGGGCCGGTATCCAGCCGTGGGTAATACGGTAGATATTGCCCAGGCGAGCTACACTAACACCATCGGCGAAGCGCAACTGGCGACGCTGTGGCGGGATCCGCAGTTCGATGCCGCTCAGGAGGCGTTCTATTATGCCCGTGTGATAGAAATCCCCACGCCTCGTTACTCCACTTTTGACGCCCTTGCCCTGGGTATTACCCCCAGCGAGCCCAGTTCGATACAGGAGCGGGCGATCACCTCGGCAATCTGGTACCAGCCCTGATAGTTTGCCACATACTTCGTCAATTATATTTTCTGTCTTTTCCTAGTGGGTTTCTATTTCAGCCGATTGCTCTTGCTGCCATTGTGGAAGTTCGTAAATGGGAAGGGGTCGCCAGAAACGACCAGGGAATCTGTTGAAAGCAAAAGCTCATAACAAATGCAGGCAGGCGGAATGCCAAAAGCCTGCGGCTTTCGTCGTTCGTTGTTGCGGGCGTTATACGGCCCTACGGGCGTGGTGACATAGCGTACGGTATAGCGTACGCCCTTGTTTTGGAGAACAATTATGTCAGCTGTCAATGCAACAGACGCGAGATCGAAGCTTTACGCCCTAATTGATGAAACGGCTAAAACCCACCGGCCCATTACTATTACCGGTAAGAGGGGGAACGCAGTGCTGCTCGCCGAGGAAGACTGGAACGCCATAAACGAAACTCTATATCTTGTATCTATTCCGGCTATGCGAGAATCTATCCGGGAGGGACTGGAGGCTGACCTCGACAAGTGCAGTGAAGATCTTGACTGGAATTGTGGAAGATCTACTACACCAAGCAAGCGCAGAAAGATGCCAGGAAGTTGGCCTCGTCCGGCCTTAAGAGCAAGGCCGAGGAGCTACTGAGAATCATCTCGGAAAACCCGTACCAAAATCCACCTCAATACGAAAAATTAGTGGGGGATTTATCGGGGGCTCTATCACGCCGTATCAACATCCAGCACCGACTGGTACACCAAGTCTGCGAACAAGAGAAGAGCGTAAAAGTACTCAGGCTCTGGCCGCACTATGAGTGAGCCGCATAACAAGTTATCAACTTCGAGCGTTCCGGCGCAAACCGCTAGCATCGTGGATATTCACTTAACGTACGAGACACCCCCCCTACCGCCTAGACTGTAGCGTGCTACCCCATAGCCAGTTTAGTAGCTGCCTTTTAGTCGCTGGTTGGTCCTACTGCTTCCCACCAGCGGGTCGAAACTATGGGTTCTCCCACCGTAACAAGCTCTCCAATTCGAGGGGTTAGCAAATCCACCCCCTGAGCCTTGGCGGCGATAGCGGTTCGTCTGATGGGTTCGTCCCAAGCATGAATACCCATATTGAATGTCCCCCAGTGAACTGGCAGCATTTGTTTGCCTTTGATCTCCAGATGTACCCTGACAGCATCCTCGGGAGACATATGGACATCCACCCATGATGCCCCAGGGCCATAGGCTCCTACCTTGATGATACTCAGGTCAAAAGGCCCCATCCGGCGGCCAATCTCCTTGAAAAGCTTTGAGTAGCCCGTGTCACCGCTTTAGAAAACCCTGTGCTGCGTGCCGATCAGCGACCAGGAGGACCACAGGGTTGCCTTGTAGTCCGTTAGTCCTCGGCCGGAATAGTGTCGATTGGGGGTCGAATTAATGGTTACCGCGCCCAGGGTAATCGCTTCCCACCAGTCCATTTCATTGATCTGGGCATCGGGAACACCCCAGGCCTCGAGATGAGCACCAACCCCCAGGGGAACAAAAAATTGAGTACCTTTGGTCGCCAGATGGCGGGTGGTTGCCATATCCAGGTGATCATAGTGATCATGAGAGATAATAACCCCATCAATATGGTCCAGATCGTCGAGGGCGATAGGGGGAGGATGGAAGCGCTTGGGGCCGGCGAATTGAACAGGGGAGGCGTATTCGGAGAACACCGGGTCGAACAGTAGCCTTTGGCCGTCAATCTCGACCATGGCACCGGCATGGCCGATCCAGATCACCCGCAGGCCGGGCGTAGGCGGTCGCGACAGATCGTCCGGGTTGTTGATGGGGACGACTGGGATCTCGGAAGGTGGAACGCGGACCTGGTCGCCGAAAAATTGCTCATAAAGGTAGTCCCAGGTGAGCTTTGTTGAAGCTTGTGGTTCGATGTTTACGAAGGCGCCATCGCGGTATTGACTGGAAGCCTCGAGTCGCTCCAGGCGCTGCCCTGAGATGTTGCCACCCAGGGCCGGGGAGTTGAGTGCCAATGCAGTAATCGTGCCCACTGACAAAGTCAGCAAACCGAAAAACCAAAGCCATTTTCTTTTCATTATTTTAAACCAGCTTCAGAGTTAACAGGTGGTAGGATCATCCAGTTTGTCAGTTTCGACATTCTGACATGAAATAGATAATGAGGCAGATATTATTCTTTTAGGGATGCTGGGGAATGTTTGCACTCACTAACGCTTTAGTCCCTTTTCTGAGAGCCCCTATGTGATGGAATTTATCGAACGAGTTGATATGGCTCGACAAGAATGACTCAGTGTCCGGCGTCGGCACCGAGCTGTATCCTGGGAACTGTGATAAATTATGCGCTGCAAGCACTGAGAGTAATGGTGGCATATTAATAAGTATGAGTAATGAGCAACCGAAAAATCCATTACATGGTGTTACGCTTGAGAAGGTTGTAACGCGGTTAATGGAACACTACGGATGGGATGGATTGTCTCAGAGAATTGATATCAATTGCTTTAAAAGTGATCCATCTATCAAGTCATCACTCGCGTTTTTACGTAAGACCCAGTGGGCCAGAAATAAAGTTGAGAGTTTATATATATCAACATTTGAAAAACAATCCCCCTGGGCTAGGTCTAAATAAGCTGCTTTGAGTTACTAATATGAAAATTGTAGAAACTAATACGGATCTTGCGCATAACAAGCGAAGGCTGACGGATGCTACGCACTGCAGCTTTGGGCGTTAAATGCCAAGAGCGTATAATGAGATTTGAGTGTACAACTTTAGTTCTAGATCTTGATGGAACCATCAGCGACCCAAGTCTCGGGATCACAAGATGTTTTAATCACGCATTGGAGCGCCATGGTTTTCCCGCAGTTCCGGACAGTACGATTGCAAAGGAAATTGGTCCTCCTCTTGACGAAACATTCATGAAGCTGGCTCCCGGCATTCGCTCTTCAAGTGTCGGAGAGCTCATATCCACTTATAGGGAACGTTATTCTGATATTGGTTATTCAGAAAATACCCTGTATGCGGATATACCCGTCGTGCTCAATCAATTACAGAACTCCAATATTACGCTTGGAGTGTGTACTTCTAAACGGAGGGATTTTGCAGAAAGAATTTTGTCGCTGTTTGGCTTACTGGAGTATTTTAGCTTTGTTGACGGTGGGGACATCGGCATTACCAAGGAATCGCAATTGGAGGGGCTATTGAATTCCAAAGCCATTGATAGTCGAGCTATTATGGTCGGTGACCGATCTATAGATATAAAATCTGCTCAAGGAAATAGTTTACGTTCAATTGGTGTTCTGTGGGGGTTTGGCGATTATGCAGAGCTGTCACAGGCTTCGCCCTCATACATTCTTGAAAAAGTAGCGGAACTTCCCGGCATTGTCATTTAACAAGCCGATGAAAAAGGGCTCTAGTTCGTTGCACTGCCAGCACCCGCAGAACGTGCTGGCTAGGAATCAAATGAGCTTGTTCAAGGTGGGGAGGGGGGGAAATTGATTTCATGTTCACTGCCTGGAGTTACCTCAACCACTTCCGTCGCCGGTGGCTCCGGATTGAATACTATTACATCTACCTGGGCCGGATCATCCGCTAACCCCTGGCAGGTGAAGGCAACGGTGTAAGTGCCCTCGGGCAGGAATGCCGCTCGATAGCTGTAATCGCCCTCTGCGTCCAAAGTGACCATCGCCGTTGTATAAGGATCGGTGTCAGCGCCGCTTATATCCACCGGTATAACATCACCGGAAAAGATGTAGACGCTGTTGCCCATGTCGAAATTATCGCCATTGCCACAACTTTCGTCGAAAATCAGCTCCTGATTCACAGTGCCAAAAATCGCCCCGCTGCGGGAATTTTCTATCAGTTTGAGCGAGGGCTTCAGTCGATAGTCATCAAAGCCCTGGGGGTTGTTCACGGATTTGCGCAGGTCGAAATCGATCACAAAATCGCTTCTCACACTCGCTCCGATGGTGAAAGCGGAGTTTAGCTTCAGGCCGGATTGGCTACCACTGGGAATATACAGGGAATGGGCTCCTCCATCGCTGGCCACAAAAATAGAATCCATCACCCCCCGCTCGGCGTTGACTGACAACCTGATTGCATTGTAATCGCCCGCTGGTACTGTCACGCCGTCGAGTATAAGCTCGCTGGCACCACCATTTAGGACCAATAGGTCTATGCAGCGTATTGTGGCTTCTGCCTCGGAAGTAGCCGGCCAATCGACACACCGCTGACTTTCACCGCTGAGGTTGTAGTACTGCCAGGGGCCATCCACCGGTTTCAATTCAACCCCGGTAAACTCCACCAATACATTCAGGGCTCCATCAACTGGCGCGTCTGTAATAGCAAGGCTCAGGCTGCCATCGCCGCCGGTATCGCGAGAGCTACCGCCGCCACCGCCACCACTGCAGGCAGAGAGGATCAGAGGAAGAGCAATCAGGCCTGCCTGTATAAATTTCATAGATTTACCCCTACGTGATGTGGGCAATTCAACCGTACAGCCACGCCCCCCACGTCTCTTCTTAGTTACGATCACGCTAGGCGTTGACTGCTCAAAAAACAAGCATTTTCAGCAAAAATAGTGAGGTAGTTGGCAATATTGAATATTTCTAGGATCGAAAATAGCCCGGTCACCCGGGCTATATCAGCCAGTAGGACTTTGTAAGCGAGCAGTGTGCTTAGGCGGCCTTAAGCCTCTCTCGACCATGGGGGGCGGAAAAATTATGCGCTGGCCCCAAGGGGACGATTCCGGTTGGATTGATCATCAGGTGGCTGGCGTAATAGTGCGTCTTAATATGCTCAAAACTGACGGTTTGCGCCACGCCGGGCACCTGGTATAGCTCGCGTACATAACCACTAATGGCAGGGTAATCGGCCAGTAACTGACGATTGGTTTTAAAATGGCCAAAGTACACCGCATCAAAGCGGATCAAGGTGGTAAACAAACGCCAGTCCGCTTCGGTTAACTCATCGCCCGCCAGATAGCGCTGCTGGGTTAACAAGCCCTCGGCCCAATCCAGCGAATCGAACAAGCTCTGAAATGCTTCTTCATAAGCTTGCTGTGTGGTCGCAAAACCAGCTCGGTAGACACCGTTGTTGATGGTGTCGTAAATGCGATCGTTCAAAGCATCGATCTTCTCGTGTAACGCTTCTGGATAGTAATCCGTAGTATTCCCCGTTAAAGAATTAAACGCCGTATTGAACATGCGGATAATCTCCGACGATTCATTGCTGACAATGGTCTGTGTTTGCGTATCCCACAATACCGGTACCGTGACTCGGCCCTCATAGTTGGCATCGGCTTTTAAATACAGCTGATAAAGAAAGTCCAGGCCGTACAGCGGATCGTTCATTTCCCAGCCGTTTTCCAGCATAATCGGCTCGACTACGGTGACGTCAATATAGTCTTGCAGCTGCTTCAGTTGGCGAAAGATCAATGTGCGGTGTGCCCAGGGGCAAGCCAGTGACACGTACAAATGATAGCGCCCTTGTTCTGCCTTGAAACCGGGTTCGCCGTTAGGGCCGGCTTCGCCATTCGGTATCAGCCAATTTCTAAAGCGACTGTCCTGGCGGCGAAATTCCCCACCGCTGCCGTCGGTGTCGTACCACTGGTCAACCCATTCACCCTTCTGTAATAATCCCATTACGCTACTCCTGAAATATCATTGGCAGAAAATTCCGACATCAAAACGTCAACCTGTTGCTTGCCCCGGGCAATCACTTGCTCAGGTGTGCCCTTCGAACCACTGGCATCAATATGAAATACCTCGGAAATACCTAAAAAGCGGCAGATATGCTCCAGATAACCACTGGCAAAATCCATCTCGCTGCCGACAGGTGTGCCGCCGGTGGCGGTGATAATAAAAGCCCGCTTTATCCCCAGTAAACCTACAGGGCCCTGCTCGGTATATTTAAAACTAACACCCGCGCGACAGATGGCATCGATCCATTGCTTTAATGACGCCGGAATTCCAAAGTTGTACATCGGCGCAGCCAGTATCAACGTTTCAGCACTTTTCAACTCATCAATCAACTGCGCTGACAGTGAGAGCTGTTCCTGCAAACTCGCTCGCTGGCTGTCGGATGAGCCGTGAACAGCGACCAGGTCTTGCGCACTAATCGGCGGCAGGGGTTGTTGTGCCAGGTCTCGGCCGATAACGGGCTCACCTAAGGTGTCAACCAGATACTGCCCAATGATGCGAGTATTTGAATGGCTCAGCTGTGCGCTACTATTGATATGTAATACGGTCATGCTCTTACTCCAATTTGGCTAATTAATACGGCTGGCGTTTACTTCGCCAGTTGGGTTTGCAGCCAACGATCCGCACTCAGGCTGCCGGCGCCTCTGAACACTAGGCCAACACTGATCGCCAGTAAGGCCAGACCAAATTCGTAACCGTTATTCGCCATAAAAAGGCCGTTTTGCAAGTGAACTGCCATGATCGCAACGACCACTAAGACTGCTAACACCGCCGCAGCCGGGCGCACCAGTAAGCCAATAATCAGCAGCAAGCCGCCGAAGAATTCCGCGCTACCGGCCATGGCGGCCATCAGCAGCCCAGGCTCAAGCCCGATCGAAGTCATCCAGCCTGCCGTACCTTCAAGGCCATAGCCGCCAAACCAGCCGAATAATTTTTGGGCGCCGTGTGCTGCGAAGATCACACCTGCGCCTACGCGAAGAGGCAATGTATCCAGGGCCGTGGTTGTAGTGGTTATCTTGTTGAATAGTGATTTCATTTTGTTGCTCCAAATCTGTATTGGTGGGTTCGTGTAAGTAATGGAGCCATTGTAATGATTACGACATTCGTAATAAGACCTGTTTTTAGTTTAGAATGATCTAAATATTAGAACTACTATGAGATACCAAAATGGGAAAGATTCCAATAACTATCGAGTTTCTTGAGACGCTAGATGCTATCGATCGGCGTGGAAGCTTCGCAAAAGCTGCGGAGGAGCTGAACAAAGCCACCTCGGCTGTTTCCTACGCCGTGCAAAAGTTGGAGGAACAGTTAGACATCGCTCTTTTTCAGCGCCAGGGGCGCCGCTCGGTATTGACCCCGGCGGGGCGGTTAATACTGGCGGAAGGTAGAGAAATTCTGCAAACTACGGCGCGACTGGCGAACAAGGCGAAGGAAGTTGCCACAGGCTGGGAGCCCCGACTCAGCATCGCTGTGGAGTCACTTCAATCCTACTCGACCTTTTTTGCTGTGCTACGCGAATTTCTCAAGGAACATTCCACCATTGAAATCGATGTTTGTGAATCGGTGCTTAATGGCGGATGGGATGCGCTTGAGCAAGGTCGTGTCGATTTGATCGTTGGCTCGCCCGGGCCAGTGCCGCTGCAAAAGGGCTATCGCGCTCTACCCTTGGCTCGCGTTGATCTGGTGCCGGTGATTGCCTCTAGTCATGAACTGGCTGACACAGCGACTAAGCCTGAGGCCTTCGAGGCGCTCCTTCCCAAAGTCCGGCGGGTCATTACCCACGATACGTCGATGATTGACGTCACCCGCAGCGCAGGCTTAAGCAGCGACGGGCAAATGTTCTACGTGCAAAATATCGATCAAAAAGTCGAGGCGATACTGGCGGGAATTGGCATAGGCCATCTGCCACGACAGCGTATTCAAAAGCAACTTAACAATGGGGAGCTGATATCGCTGGTTTTGGCTGAGGATTCCGCTCATGATAATTATCTTGCATGGAAAATCAGCAACAAAGGCAAGGGGCTGCAGGCGCTGACTCAACGGCTGTCTGCCGCCTTTGGGTAAAGATAAAACCCCTGCACTGATTTTTTCTTCGCGCTGGACATTGAGTGGGTCAATACGAAGCGTTCGCTGCCCGCCAAGCTGCCTTTGTGCATGATTAAACTCATTGATTTGGTGGTCCACCAGTGGGGGGAGCCGTCCGCGCGCACCACCACGGTAAACTCGTCCCCGGGGCTAATGGTTGCTGCCAGTGGTGCCACACTGATGATTGGGTATTCGCGACCATCGGAATCCTCAACGGAAAAACTGGTTGTCTCCAGGGCTATAGCCACTGAGTTGGCGGCATCGGCTGCGACACTGAAGCTGACATGGAAAACCATCTGCGTTTGTTTGCGCGAAGCTTTGTGCGATTCCGATTTTTTGGAACGATAGGTTTCGATAACCAAATCGGTAAGCACTACGGCGAGCGATTGCGCCTCGACAAAAACCTGATCCTCCAGTGCCCGTTTAGGGGCTGTTATCTCGCCAGTATAGCTCCAGCTACCGTCGTCTTTCAGACGCACCCGTTTGCCCTCAGCGGTAGTGGCAAAACGGTCGGAGGTCTTATAGTGCCAACTGCCATCGTCTTCGAGCTGTACTTCACGGCCATCGTCGCTGACGACACTTTCGGCACCGTACAGGGCTGGGCCGATGAAGAGGGAAAACATCAGGGGAACCGCGAGCAGCGCTTTCATGGCAACCTTCACTATGGCTGCTCTTGTTCTGCCCGCTCTTTCGCCACTTCGGCAATAGCGGCCTCCAGTGGCGCCAACATGGCGGCGGCCCGGGGGTAGCCAGCGTATTGGGCGATGAACAGCAGTAACTCTCTGGCTTCGTCGTCGTTCATCTCGCCGCGTTTGAGAGAGGCCTTTACTTGAATTTTAAAAGTCGCCGCCTCTCCTTGTTCGGCGATAATACCCAGTAGCAGGATGCGTTTATCTCGCATCGATAACGTATCGCGCGTCCATAATTCCGCGAACAGCTGTTTTAGCATGATGTCGGTGAAAGCGTGCCCCTCCGGCGGTGCGGTCACATCGCCGGCGTATACATCCTCTAGGGTTTTGGCGCCCAGCTCTCTGCGTTCCTGATCATTCATCGCGGTTGCCTTGGTATCTGTGGTGAGTCGTGGCCGTTAATCCAATGTGCCGAACAGTTTATCAAATAACAGGGTAATGCTGGCGTAATTGCCTTTGTGCATATTCAGGTGATGTACGTGGTGCTTCGCAGTGATCCAACTCAGGGTTTTAAAGGGCGGGTAGGGCAGATCCACGAAGGTATGATTAATGGTGTTGATCTGCACGTAAATGACGAAGGCTATCGTGATAGTGGCCACATGGAACGGTCCCAGCAATGCCGCCAATACTGCAATCGTGGTAATAAACATGGCGAGGCCGATGAAGGTTTCCAGAGGATGGACATAAAATGCGTCAACGAACGTTGGTGACCTCGCCTGGTGATGTACCGCGTGAATTTTACGCATCGCGCCATTGCCGTGAAACCACCAGCGGTGAACGACATAGTAGAAGAAATCATAAAACATCAAAATAATGAATACGTTCAGCAGAATCTGCCAGACAGGCATCGTCTGCTGGGTGATGCAAAAAGGCAGAACAAGAACAAAGAAGCCTATATTGCAGACGAGGCCGACTTTTTTACTGGCATTGACCATGGGGCGGTACTTATCCATCGCCAGTTTTTTCTTATCCTCCTCCCGGTTGAGTTGCTTCATGCGCGCGAGCGCTGGCACTTTAAATGCCAGGTACTTGCCCGCTTTGCTGATGATGATAATTCCCAGTAGTGCCAGCAGGGAAGACTGCCAGTCATAGTGTTCAAGTAGTGCTGAAAGCCAGCCGCTATCCATTGCTAAATCCTCTATTGCGCCCGGGGGCAAGTAGTCGCGCGGCGAGCGCCTCCGCGCCCCGCTGGCCCAATTGCTTGATCAACTGCTGCGACAAGGCGCCTATATCGACAGAGCTGTTGTCGCTCTCTGCGTCATTCTCCAACTGGAGCGCTTTATAGAGGGACTCAAAAGTGCGGCGCAGATGACGCAAGCTGTTGTGGCCCACGATAGCTTCGAATTCGGCTTCGATTTCATCGGTGCAGGCGACGGAGTCGGCAATCAACTCGCGCCCCCGATCAGTGAACTGCAGTACCACACGCTGAGCATTCCACTGGTCGGGCCTTCTGCTCACATAGCCGAGTCGTTCCAGGTCGGTGGCGATGGCACTGATGGCTTGTTTGCTAACGCCCTGACTGGCTGCCATATGTTGAATTCGGTCGCCCGAAGGGCCAATTCGCCGTAGCACCGTTGCATAAGACATTTTCAATCCGGGATGGCCTTTGCTGATTGTCAGCGCCATCTGGCGATTGTCTATATAGCTACTCAAGCGGGGTAATAAGCCGCCCAACTCGGCCCGGTGATTGTCGACCCCGCGATTGCCCGGCATCAATATAGACAGCGCTGAACTGAGCTTTCCCAGAGCCGCGATGGCGGTGGCCATGGCCTGCGCGCCCGACATTTGGGTGAGCTGCGTCTGGATGGCAGCGACAACCTTTATTCCGTCACTGCGTAATGTCTCGCCTCGTGCGGTTAGAGTGAGAAGTTTGGCACGTCCGTCACTGGGATCCGATATTCGCTGGATATAGCCTGCGTTTTCAATGGCGTTTGCCGACTGGTTGCAGGCTTGTTTGGAGACAGCCATCGCATTGGCGATGTCTGTTAAGCGAGTGCCGTTGGGGCCAATCAGGGCGATAAAGGCTTCAAAACTCAGGCGTAAGTCACTGTGATTACAGTTTTCGGCGAGGTTTTTCATGGCCTCAGTCTGCAGGTGCCGAGCAACGGCCTGAAGATGGCGGGGGAAGTTGCTCTGGTAACGACGCCAGACGGCGCGCTCGTCGAGTTTGGTCGTAATGGCTCTGCTCATGGCCAATATAGTAAGTCTTAGTTGACGAGCAGTCAAACAAGATTGACATAAAAACTGGCAGCACCTAGACTGCTTCTTTGGTGTTATGTCGACGCTTATGAGGCGGTATATGGATAACAGGGTGAACGTGGGCTATATCGGGTTGGGCAACATAGGAAAGCCCTCTGCCAGACACTTGATTGGTGAGCGCTACCTGGCCCATGTATACGATATCCATGAGCCAGCGGTTGCTGAGTTGGTCGCACTGGGCGCGCTTGCCAGTTCGATTGAGCACATAGCAAAATCGTGTAGCCATATCGGTATTTGTGTACGTGACGAGGAGCAAGTTGAGCGTGTGCTGTACGGCGATGCTGGCCTGCTCCGCCATGCGCGGGCCGACTCGATTATTGCCGTTCACAGCACGGTAGGCCATACGGCCTTGTTGAAATGGTCGGCCGACGCCCGGGCGCAGGGCGTTCATTTAATTGATGCGCCTATTACAGGTGGTGCCCAGGGTGCCGAAGACGGCTGCCTGTGCTACATGGTGGGGGGGTCGCCCGAGGTGATTGCCAGAGCCGAACCCGTTTTCAAAACATCCGCCAGCAAAGTGGTTCACGCGGGCGAATTGGGCACCGGCATCATTTTGAAACTGTGCAATAATCTCATTACCTATGCCGAGTTCATGGCGATGTCAGAGGCGATGCGGCTGGCGGAGGCGGGGGGGCTTTCCGCGGATATCTTGCGCGAGGTCGGTGAGTCAAACGGCGTGATCAATGAATCGATGCATCGCTTTATCAGCAATCGCAATGCCCTGGCGAAGACTTGCTCCGAACAGCAAATGGATGAGTTTTTTGGGGTATTTGGCCGCCTTGGGGAAAAGGATCTCGATTGCGCTCTGGCCAGTGCGGCGGACTTTGGCGTGCAGTTGCCCTTCACCGCCAGGCTGCGTGAATCTGTGCTGGACCTGTTCTTGAACAAGGCATGATGACTACCTGGGGGAGGGGAGTATGAATCCCGAGTCAAAGCTATTCATAAACGGTGAGTTAGTGACGGCCTTGTCCGGGCGCACCTATGCCAATATCAATCCGGCTACCGAAGAAGTTATCGGCGAGGTGGCCGATGCAGGGACGAAGGATATGGAACTCGCGATTGCGGCTGCCCGCGATGCTTTCGATAACAGCGACTGGTCCACCAATCACAGCTTGCGGCTGCGCTGCATTGAGCAGTTGAAGGCGGGGCTGGAGAGGGCACAAGAGGATATTCGGGCACAGATATCGGCGGAGACAGGGGCGCCAATGGGGATTTGCGGCATGATGGGGCCGCAGTGTGACCACCCCATCGCATTCATCGATTACACCCTGCAATCACTGCCCAAATTTGAGTGGAGCCGGGACATTGGCATTGCCGAACCGATGGGCCAGGCTAGTCTGCGCCTGGTGGAAAAGGAAGCGATCGGGGTGGTCGCCTGTATCACTCCGTGGAATGTTCCCTTGCAGATTAACCTGGCCAAATGCATACCGGCCCTGGCGGCGGGTTGTACCATCATCTTGAAAGCCGCCCCGGATACGCCGTGGTCCGCCACACTGCTGGGTCGAATCGTCAAGCAGGAGACCGATATCCCCGCGGGGGTCTTTAATGTGATTACCGCCAGTGACCCAAGGACGGTAGGTGATCAGGTGGTGGCGGATCCGCGCGTTGACATGATTTCCTTCACCGGCTCAACCGCGGTTGGCAAACATATTCTGGCGCGCGCCGCAGGTACGGTAAAAAAAGTGTTTTTGGAACTCGGTGGCAAGTCCGCCAATATCATTCTCGATGACGCCAACCTGGAACAAAGCCTGCTCAGTTGCCTGGCCGTTTGTTTTCACGCGGGCCAGGGTTGCGCCATTAACACCCGCTTGCTGATACCCCGGGCAAAGCAAGCCGAAGTAGAGGCCCTGCTGAAAACCTATTTTGGGTTTATCGCTTACGGCGATCCCTCCTCGGATAGCCAGATTATGGGGCCGTTAATCAATCGGGGTCAGCGCGATCGTGTGTTGTCTTATATCGAATGCGGCAAGGAGGAGGGCGCCAGGCTGTTGCTGGGCGGGGGCATACCTGCGCACCTGCCGACAGGGTATTATGTAGAACCCACCGTATTTGTCGATGTGAGTAATGATATGACGATTGCCCAGGAGGAGATTTTTGGCCCCGTGCTCGCGGTGATCGCCTACGATAACGAGGAGGACGCGATTCGACTTGCCAATGACTCGGTGTTCGGTTTGTCGGGCGGGGTGTGGTCTGCTTCGCAACAACGAGCTCTCGCCGTTGCACGCAAAATTCGAACCGGCACTATCACCGTAAACGGCGGCAATTTTTACGGGGCGGATGCCCCCTTCGGCGGTTACAAGCAAAGTGGTCTGGGCCGGGAAATGGGCCCTGAAGGTTTTGAGGAATATCTGGAAACCAAAACAATAGCGATAGCCGTATGAGTGCTGCACTGACAGGGCGCGTGTATCTTGTCACCGGGGGGTCGAAAGGCTTTGGCCTGGCGATTGCCCGCTCGCTGGTTTCTCAGGGCGCACGCGTGGGGCTGCTGGGCCGCAACGAGGACTCCCTGGCACAGGCTGTAGCGGAACTGGGTGATGAAAACGCAATTTCCGTGGCGGCTGATGTGGCGAAAAAAAGTCAGGTAAGCGCGGCATTTTACCACATCAAAAACCACTTTGGGCGCCTGGATGGACTTATTAACAATGCCGGCATGGCGCGCCCTTCTCCTGTGGAAAAACTGCTGGAGGACGAAGTTCTCATGCAGGTAAACACCAATTTCCTGGGTACGGTGTTTTGTTGTCAGGCCGTTATTCCACTGCTGCGCGGTGGCGAGAATCCTCGTATCGTCAATATTTCATCGGCCAGCGCTTGGCACTACGATGAGATGCATCACCTTTCAATTTACGCGGCGACCAAAGCGGCGGTTGAGCGTTTCACCCGCGACTTGCGCATGGAGCTGCGCGAAGAGGGTATCGGCGTGACCTGTATTCGCCCCGGCGGCGCCTGGACAAATTTTTCTGATGGCTGGAATGAAGAGGCATTAAAAGCGGGCATTAACGCCTGGCATAACAGCGGGCCCTTGATGGATACCGGCATGGAAGCGAAGCATGTCGCCGACGCGGTGGTCCACTCCCTGAGCTATCCGCCGGGCGTCGCTATCGACTTACTGGAAGTGCGACCCAATCAGGCCGTGGCCAAATTGAAGTTGTGAAGCGCTATTCAGCCATCCGGTTCATCAGGGCATCCATATCCCAATAGGCATTGAGTGAAATCAACAGACCTTCGTCATTGACCTCATACGTTACCACCATTTCAATATAGGTCTTCATACCGCCTATGTCGTTGGTGGCCGTCATGGCAACCGCGACGATATTATCGCCGCAGGGAAAGCGTTTGTGGGGCACGATAGTAAGGTTTCCCGGGCCGATCATCATATCCCAGAATTCAGAGATACGCTCCTTGCCGCGGAAGCCTTCTCCGCTGGGGTCGTGAGCAGAGATCCCCACCGGGTCGTGCACCACCGCATCATCGGCGAACATCGCCAGCCACCCCTCTTTATTACCCGCCATGGCGTTGGCAATGGAATGTTTGTGTGCAGCGATGGCTTTGGTATTTTTATCCACGGTAATTCCCATTATTCATATGTGCCAATCTGGTGATCAAGTTAAACCATAAATCCTTTGCTGTAAAATGGAATTGCGGTGTGAGGTCTGTGGTTGCACTTGGGCTGGCTCTGGGTCATATTGACGTGCTGCAAATGTAGCCAAGAATAACGATAAGGTGAAGTGAATGACCGATACTCGCGCTACGGCGCAAGCTGCCGAAGCGGTAGGGGACGCCGTCGGCAATCCCTACGCCACCAGGAAGTCCAGTTATTATGCACTGGGACTACTGACTGTGGTGTACAGCTTCAATTTTATCGACCGCCAATTGTTGGCGATTTTGCAGGAGTCGATCAAAGCTGATTTGAGTCTGTCGGACGGCCAATTGGGCCTGCTGACCGGTTTTGCCTTCGCCCTGTTCTATGTTATCGCCGGTATTCCGATCGCGCGCTGGGCCGATAGATCCAATCGGCGCAACATTGTTGCAATATCGCTGGTGCTGTGGAGCGGAATGACGGCGATCAGTGGTTTTGCGCAAAATTTTGTTCACTTATTATTGGCGCGAATTGGCGTCGGCGTGGGCGAAGCCGGCGGCAGCCCGCCATCACACTCCATCATATCCGATATATTTCCGCCCGGTTCGCGCGCCAGCGCACTGGGATTCTATTCCACGGGTGTGAGTATTGGCATCTTGTTCGGCTTCCTGCTGGGCGGTTGGCTGAACGAATATTTTGGTTGGCGTGTGGCTTTTATGGTGGTGGGAGGCCCGGGTATTTTACTGGCCATTGTGGTGCGTACGACGTTACGTGAACCCATTCGAGGGCTGGTCGAGAATAGGAAAGTCAGCGATCAGGCGATTCCCTTTAATCAGGTATTGGGCCTACTGTGGAGCCGCATGTCTTTTCGTCACCTGGCGTTTGCGGCGGGGCTCAATGCGTTCGCCAGCTACGCGATGGCCAACTGGGTCGCGTCATTTTTTATCCGCAGCCACGGCATGTCCACCGGTGAATTGGGCACCTGGTTAGCGCTTATTATGGGGCTGGGTGGGGCCGTGGGGGTATTTGGCGGCGGGCTGCTCGCCGATCGACTGGCCGTGAATGACAAGCGCTGGTATGCATGGTTGCCCGCAGTGACTGGCATCATCGCCGTGCCGTTTATAGCGTCGGTTTATTGGGTGGAGCAGCCCTCCACGGCACTGCTGTGTTTGGTGATCCCGGGGCTTTTATCCAATGTGTACCTGGGCAATTCAATTGCCACCATCCACGGCCTGGTGGGCCTGCGGATGCGCGCCATGTCCTCTGCCGTGTTCTTCTTTATTCTGAATATCATCGGACTGGGGCTCGGCCCCTGGTCCGTGGGCATGTTGAGTGATTTCCTGCAGCCCGACCACGGTGTGGAGTCATTGCGCTACGCCATGCTGTATATTCTTCCCGCGGTGAGTGTCTGGTCTGTTTGCCATTTCTATCTGGCATCGAGAACATTGCGCGAGGATCTGGATAACGCCCCCGAGTAATAAGGGGGCTGTACGATGTTTACTTTGAAAAACCTGGCTTATTCTCCGGAAATAGTTTATATCACCGGGGTTTTTGAGATACTGGGCGCTATGGGAATTTTAGCTCCCTGATTGAAGCTAAACTACTACGCAAACTGACCATTAACAGAGATCTGACTTATGACCTTGAATCGACGTGAGTTCACCGCAGCTTCCATTGCCGCTTTAGGTGCAATGGCACTAACCCCCACACTGGCAGCAGGATCCGATGTCAATCGACGAATCGTGCTCGCCTCGCGGCCCCAGGGCAAGCCGACATTGGAAAATTTTCGTCTGGAGCAGGAGGCGGTGCCGATCGCGGGTGAAGGGCAGGTCTTGCTCAAGACCCTGTATCTGTCCCTGGACCCCTATATGCGCGGGCGAATGAATGCGGGAAAGAGTTATGCAGCGGGGTTTGAGCTAGATGACGTGATGGGCGGCGGTACGGTGTGCCGTGTTGTCAGTTCGCGCAACCCTGCCTTCACTGAGGGCGACCTAGTTACCGCCTACACGGGCTGGCAGGACTATGGCCTGTCTGATGGCCGCGATCTGACGAAGCTTGACTCCCGTATTCCCCAGCCTTCCTACGCGCTGGGTGTACTGGGCATGCCTGGGCTCACCGCCTATGTGGGCTTATTGGATATCGGTCAGCCCAAAGCGGGCGATACGGTGGTGCTGGCGGCGTCAACCGGGGCCGTGGGTTCGGTGGTCGGCCAGATTGCCAAGTTGAAAGGTTGCCGGGTGGTGGGCATCGCGGGCGCGGCAAAGAAATGTAAGTACGCCGTGGAGGTGTTGGGATACGATGCCTGTGTCAGCCACTACGACGCAGACATGGCTCAACAATTGGCGGCGGCTTGTCCCGATGGCATCGATGTGTATTTTGAAAATGTCGGCGGCAGTTCCTGGGAAGCCGTCATGCCCCTTTTAAACAACCACGCCCGGGTGCCGGTGTGCGGTCTGATTGCCCACTATAACCAGACTGAATTGCCTCCCGGGCCGGATCGAATGAGCCTGCTGCAGGGACTTATATTGTCCAAAAGTGTGAAGATGCAAGGCTTTATTGTCAGTGATTACCAGGATCGTATTCCCGCGTTCATAGGCGATATGACGCAGTGGATGGCCCAGGGCCGGATCAAGTACAAAGAGCATATGGTAGAGGGGCTGGAGAACGCGCCGGAGGCCTTCCTCGGGCTCTTCTCCGGTGCTAACTTTGGCAAATTGGTCGTACATATTAGTTGAGAGTCAATCATGAGTGCAAAAGACGTCGCCGCAACGCTGGCACAGTTGCCGGTGGTAGCCAAACTCACCAGAGCTATAAGGCCCCGCCCCAACCATACCACTGACTGTTTCGCGGCGAGGGTGGAAAATAACGCAGTCAAGTTCGCCGATAACACTGCGGTGGTGTTCGAAGGTGAGACCCGGACGTGGCGGGAGTTAAACGCACATGCCAATCGCTATGCCGCAGTTTTTAAGGCGAAGGGCTTGGTGCGCGGTGATGCCGTCAGCGTCATGATGGAGAATCGCATCGAATTTCTCGCCACGATCATTGCGCTCAATAAACTTGGGGTCACTGGCTCCCTGATCAATACCAACCTGACCGGCCAGCCGCTGACTCACTGCATCGGTATCACCGATTCCAGGATGTGTGTGTTCGGGGAAGAGCGCTTGGGTGCCATCGATGGCGTGCGTTCGGAATTGGCGCTTGCCCCGGGCAAAGATTACCTGTTCGTGCGCGACGCCGGCCAGCTCGAGTGCCCGGCCTGGGCCGTCGATCTGGGGCACGAGGCCGACGCGGCTAATAGTGACAATCCTCCGGAAACCGTTGAGACAACCCTGGGCGAAACGGCATTGTATGTGTTTACCTCGGGCACCACGGGCTTACCCAAAGCCGCGGTGCTTTCCAATAAGCGATTTTTGACCTCCGCCACTCTTGGCCACATGGGTGGTCTGTGCTGTGATGAAAACGACTGTATATACATATGTCTGCCGTTGTACCACGGCACAGGTGTATTCCTGGGCGCGGGGTCCGCTTTCTGCAGCGGCGCCAGTATCTACCTTCGCCGTAAATTTTCCGCCAGCAACTTTCTCAGTGAAATCCGCCAATCCGGCTCCACCTGTTTTATTTACATTGGAGAGCTTTGCCGGTACTTGCTTCACACGCCAGAGCAAGATGACGATTACAACAGCCCGCTAACTAACATAATGGGCAATGGTTTGCGCCCGGATGTCTGGCGTGAATTCAAACAGCGATTTGGCATTAGCCGCATTGCCGAATTCTACGGTTCCAGCGAGGGTAATGTGGCATTCGCCAATTTGTTGAATAAGGACTGCACCGTCGGTATGACAGCCATGCCGGTGGCATTGGTAAAATACGACGTGGATGCCGATGAAATAGTGCGCGACGCCAAGGGCTTTTGCATAAAAGTAGAGCGGGGCGAACCCGGTTTGTTGTTGGGAAAAATAACGGAAAAAACCGTATTTGAAGGCTACACCAACAAAGAGGCCACGGAGAGCAAAATCCTGCGCAATGGCTTGAAGCAGGGTGATGCCTGGTTCAATACCGGGGATCTGATGAAGACCGTCGACGTGGGTTTTACCATGGGTATTCCTCACTACCAATTTGTGGACAGAGTGGGTGACACCTTTCGTTGGAAGTCAGAAAACGTCTCTACTAATGAGGTGGGAGAGATAATCAACAGCCATCCCCAAATAGCTATCTGCAATGTCTACGGCGTCGAAGTGCCCAAGACCGACGGTCGCGCCGGTATGGCGGCGATAGTATTAAGTGAGGGCGTGAAAGAACTGGATCTGGAGGATTTTTCCGCCTATATCAGCCGCGAGTTGCCCAGTTACGCGCGCCCGGTTTTCTTGCGCATCCAACGGGATCTGGATACCACCGGCACCTTTAAAATGGTTAAAGGCGATCTGCGAAAGCAGGGCTACGACCTGGCCCAGGTGGACGATCCCCTGTGTGTGATGAAACCGGGCGATACCACCTATGTTTTGTTGGATACGGATTTCGCGGGTCAAATTTCGGTGGGAGAGGCCGGTTTTTAGGCCGGCCAATGGCTCAAATAACCAGGAGAAGCTTCAGCTGGCGTCAGCTATATCCAGCGCTGCCTGTACCTCGCGCTTAACAAATTTTCCGTTGGCATTGCGTGGCAGGGGCTGGGGCACAAACCAGATATAGCGCGGTACTTTATACACTGACAGTAGCTCCTTGCAGTGTTCCCTGAGCGCAGCCGCATCCACACTGGCGCCTTCCTTGAGATAAATGGCGGCGCCTACCTCTTCGCCCAAGCGCTCATCCGGTACGGCGATCACCACGCACTCGGCTACCGCGTCGTGCGAGAAAATTACGTTCTCCACCTCGGCGCAATACACGTTCTCACCGCCGCGCAACACCATATCCTTGAGCCGGTCGACCAGAAAAATAAAGCCGTCCTCGTCGATGTAAGCGATGTCGCCGGTTTCCAGCCAGCCATCGACAATGGCATCGGGGCGATTCAAATAGCCTTTAATCACCGGTGCACCGCGTACCCACAGCTCGCCTCGCTCACCCATTGGCAGCGTATTGCCATCGCTGTCCACGCATTTTACTTCAAAGGTGGGCATGGCTCTGCCCACACTGGCGGGCCGATCGACAAAAAAGTCGGCGGAGACGGCGGCGATAATGCCGCAGGTTTCTGTCATGCCATAGCCGGTGCCCGCGCGCGCATTGGCCGTGCCTTCCTCCAGCTTTTTTACCAGATCGGGCTGCAATGCGGCGCCACCACCCCCAATACTTTGTAGGCTGGTGGTATCGCGGGTGGCAAAATCGGGATGCAGCAACATTTCCCGGGACATCATGGGTACGGCGCTAAAGATCGTTACCCGCTCCTGTTCGATAATGCGCAATGCATCGGCGGCATCCCACTTGTACATGTGCACTAACTTGCCACCGGCCATGGTGATGAGATGGGCGACACAATTATTCGCGGTCACGTGAAACAAGGGGGTGGCGACCAGTGCGCACAACTGCTTGTCCGGGTCGGGGGCCGGTGGTTCCGCGCCCTTGCTCCTAGCCACCGCGGCCGGTTGGACCGCGTTGATGAAGGCCAGATTCATGATGTTGGCAACGCAGCCGCGATGCGTGAGCTGAGCGCCTTTGGGTTTTCCGGTGGTGCCGGATGTGTAGAAAATGCAGGCGTCGCTGTCGGCATCTATTGCAACTTCCGGCAGAGTAGGCTCGGTATCGATTAACTCCTGCCAATCTGTGGCCGCGATGCTCGTGTCTTGATCCGGGCGTACGGCGACTACCTTCAACTCGGGAAAATCCGCGCGAATCTCCTCAAAGCGCTGCAGGCGCTCACGATCACCAATTAATATTTTTGGCTCGGAGTCGGTAAGGGCATAGTGCATTTCCTGCGGCACCCACCAGGCGTTCATGCCCACTACCACGGCGCCCATAGAGGTAATGGCCCAGTATGCCAACATCCACTCGGGATAGTTGCGCATCGCGATGGCCACCCGATCACCGGGCTCCACACCCTGTTGCTGTAACCAATTGGCGATCGCGGCGGTGTATTTATGGGCCTGGGCATAACTGATGCGATCGTCCTGGTAGATCAAATACTCTCGTTCGCCGAATTGCGCCGCTCCTAGCCAGACCTCACGCAGAGAAGGGGGAGCCAGAGCAAAGTTGAGCGTGGGGACACCCCTCACATCTACGGTATTGATCTCGAACATTTGTCCCGGCGCGGTATATTCGTTCCAGACAGCCTTGAGTGCCTCGTACACAGTTTCACCTCGAATTGATTATAAGCGCAAAGAATCCAGCTTAATCGCAGCTCGGCTCAATCTCAAACAATTGGCCGCGATAGAACCAAATAATTTCATGCAAACGGACTGGCCAGCCGTATTGCAGCACCGGCCCGTGAGCCCGATAGCAAACCGGAGCTGACCGCCAGGATTTCCGGTATACTGGCCCACCTGTATTAAATCATTGTCGAGTGCGTAGTACATGCCGGGTAACAAGCTCATTCCTACCGTGCAGATCCCAAGCGGAGAAAAATTCGTCACAGACCGGGGCATCCGGGCGATAAAAGACGGCATCAAGGCGAGCCCGTCGAACGCCGCACGGCTGCCAAAGCCGCCATGGCTGCGCGTAAAAATTCAGGGTGGCCCGGCCTACGAGAAAACCAAGTCCATCGTCAAGAAATACGGCCTCGCCACCGTCTGCGAGGAAGCGAAATGTCCCAATCTAAGTGAATGCTGGACCGCGGGTACCGCTACCATTATGTTAATGGGCGACGTCTGTACCCGAGCCTGCCGATTCTGCGCGGTTAACACCGGCAATCCCAGGGGCTGGCTCGATCCCGAAGAGCCGGATAACACCGCCAGATCGGTTCAGTTAATGGGCCTGAAATACCTGGTGCTGACGTCGGTCAATCGAGATGATCTCGACGATGGCGGCGCCGGCCACTATGCCGCGTGTGTCAAGCGGGTGAAGCAACTCAACCCAGATTGCGCCGTAGAGGCCTTAACCCCGGACTTCGAGGGGGTGTTAGCCGATGTGGAGGCGGTAGTAGATTCGGGCGTGGAAGTGTTCGCCCAGAATATTGAAACGGTGCGGCGCCTGACTCACCCGGTTAGAGACCCCCGGGCAAGTTATCAGCAAACCCTCGATGTATTGGCGCACGCGAAAGCCTACAAACCCGAAGTGTTGACCAAGACCAGTTTGATGCTGGGTTTGGGCGAGAGCGATGAGGAAATTCTGGCGTGCATGGATGACCTGCGCGCGGCCAATGTCGATATATTAACCTTGGGGCAATATCTCCAACCCACCCTCAACCACCTGCCCATCGAGCGCTATGTCAGCCCGCAGGAATTTGAGAACTTGCGTACTCTGGGATTGCAGAAGGGTTTTCTGGAAGTGGTTTCCGGCGTTCTGGTGCGCTCCAGTTACCGTGCCGAACAGGTCCTGGAAAAAAATAATGTGGGGCTATCCGGTATTTGACGCTCGGATTTGCCCCACGCAGTGTTGCGGCAGATCCTACTTTCCGTGAACCTCATCGAGGCGCTTGCGGATCTGGATCGCCCAACTGCTGAACATATTGCGCACATCAGACATATTGGTCACGCTGTTATTGGCGCCCCAGAAGGAGGTGCTGGAGCGGCTGTCTTTCATCAGGGCGAGCACATCGCCGGTTTCGGAATCGCCAAAGGCAACCATTACCGCCAGGCTCCCGGCTCCCTCTGTGTAGACTCTTGATCGACCGGCGCCACGGGACATACCATCATCCTTGGGCGCGCTGGGCGCAATGGCAATCAGGCTGGCCTGAATTTGCAACACATCGTCACCGGGTTCTGTGACAATCGAATAGCCGCCTTTAGTATCCAGCTGCTTGACCATCGCCTCGCGATAGACTTGCTGCAGCTTATCCTTGTCGCTATCTGTCAGCTCCCAGTTTTTGTTTCTATTGCGGTACATGGATCCGGAGGTGTCGGGTTGGATGATCTCGACATTATCCACCCCCAGCGGCATCAATAGGATTTTGTCATACTTGCTGAAGTCGGCGGAGGGGTCGACATAGGCCATATCGGTGCGCGCATTATCCACTTTGTGCAGACCGCCGAGAATGACTTCGGCATCATCGCCGGTTTGAATCTCCGGAGTGGCGGTGCAGGCGGCCAATAGGGTAACAGTGCCCACCGCGGTTAGAAAATGTTTAAACATGTCTATCTCCTTTTTTTTGGATTAGTCTTACTTAAAATGATGCCAAAATCCAGTTTATTGTACCCGCTTGGCGAGTCACCGGTGCTGGGCGTATCGTTCGCCAATGTCCGGGTGTTACGCCTCGACTTGCTCGGTGGCAATGCCCCCGGTAATAAATGGTTCAAGTTACAAGGGAGTATAGCTGAAGCGGGGAGACTGGGGTTGACCACACTGGTGTCCTTTGGTGGCGCCTGGTCCAATCATTTACACGCTCTGGCTGCAACCGGCCGGGAGCTCGGACTGCGAACCGTGGGAATAGTTCGGGGGGAAGAGCCGGCTAATCCCTCGGCCATGTTGCGCGATGCCAGACGCTGGGGCATGGAGCTGGTGTATGTTTCCAGGAGCGAGTACAGGCAGCGCGATCAGCCGGGATACATTGAGGAAGTTCTCACCCGTTTCGGACCCTGTCTGCTTATTCCGGAAGGCGGCGCCAACCGGGCCGGGGTAGAGGGCTGTGGTGGTATCGCCGATCTTCTGCGCAGGGCCGGTGTGTCAGAGGGTCGGGTAGTGCTGGCCGTCGGTACCGGTACAACATTGGCGGGTGTGGCCAATGGCCTGGGTCGTACCCCCGGGAAAAATCCGGGTCCAGCAGTAGTGGGAATCTCCGTGCTAAAAGGCGCGGCGGATATCGAGCCGCGCATCGCCACGTTCACCAATAATAATGCTGCCCCCTGGCAGGTGTTGCACGACCATCACTGCGGGGGTTATGCCCGGGTCAGTGCGGGCATGCGGGAGTTCATTGTAGCGTTTCAACAAATACACGGTATCCCGCTGGATCCGGTTTACACCGGCAAGGCACTGTATGGCGTGCATCAGTTGATAGCGTCCGGGGCGTGGGGGGAGGGTGAACCCGTTGTGGTGATTCACACCGGCGGATTGCAGGGTCGCCGTGGGTTTTCCTGGCTGCGCTAAAACTCGCGGCAGGTGTCAGGCGGAGGTGGTGGGCCAGGATTGGCCGGTGACGAAGAAGCGTTGTTCCTCGTCGCCCGCTGCATTGAAGGCCGCCACCAGCCGGGGTCTGCTGTCCCGATTGAAATGTTCTGCCAGGTGCTGGATCAGTGCCTCGCCTGGCAACAGCGGTTTCGCTTGAGCGCTCGCGCTGGCCAGTGACAGCCAGTGCGATTTGGCTAGTACACAATATTGGCTGTCTTGCTGTCGGTTGACAAAATCGCCAAGCGTGTTGATCGTCAGCCACAACGCCAGGCGGTGTTTGGGGTTGAATCCACGGGGCGCCGGCAGCGGGTCGGCCAGGGATTGAAACAAATAGCCCTTGATCTCAACCTCCTTGATCAGAGAATCAATGCCAAGTTCGTCAAGCTGCTGCCGGGCCGCGGGGTGGTCACCCAACAGAATTTGATGTTGGGTCAGGTGTTTGATCTTCCGATCGAGATGATCACGGTTGCCTGGTCCCAACCATTCGTGCCAATGGCTTCGGGGCTGGTTTGTGGTGCTTTGACGATGACTGAGAAAGTACTTCACGGCCAGTTCAAGATGAAAGTGGCGATTGCGTTCCCGGCAGAAATAGAGGCAGTCGAATTCGCCCACCGTGTGACCACGGGGCCGCCCCTGATCTTGGATCGGGAGATTGTGGGCGATCAGGTCGACCTGCCTATCCTGCCCGAGGAAAAAATGCCACAGGGTTTCAAAGTACAAACCCAAACGGCTGTTGTGCAGCTTGTTCAGGTGATCGTGTAGTGCACGGGGTTTGCTGTCGACCTGCCGTAGCCAGGCCTGGCGCTGGGGTGTGAACGACAGGCCGCAGTTAGCCAGCGCTTGCCCCGGCTCGGACAGTTCCTCACTCAGCAGTAGCGGGGGCGAGAAACAGGCCCAGGCGAGATCGCGTACTTCTCGGTTTTTGTAGGAATAATTAAAGATAAGTCCCCGTTGATTTATGCCTTTAACAGCGTTTTCGTGGTTATAATACCAGTCCTTTACCCTTGGGGCGCGAGCTACATGCATGCATCCTTCAGTACCATTGGCCTGGTGGGCCGCAGTCAACAGCCCGGATTGGGAGCGATATTACAGGAATTGGGCGATCTGCTGGTAGGTCGCGGCCTTAACGTGATGTTGGAGGACCGGCTGGAAGAGCTTTTACCGGGACACAACTATCGCGGCGCAAACCGCGACGAAATTGGCCAGGAGTCTGACCTGGTGATTGTCGTGGGTGGCGATGGCAGCCTGCTCAGCGCCGCCCGCACCCTGGCAAAATATGATACGCCGGTGGTGGGTGTTAACCGGGGGCGCCTGGGTTTTCTCGCCGATATCAATCCTGAAGATATATCAAAACATGTCAACGCTATACTCGATGGCGACTATGAGCGCGATAGCCGGTTTCTGCTCGATGTTCAGGTCTGTCGCGATGGCCATACGGTGGGACGGGCGGATGCTCTGAACGACGTGGTGGTCAACTCGGGCACCTCTGCCCAGATGATTGAATTTGAGCTGTATATCAACGAGGTATTTGTCTACCGGCAGCGCGCCGATGGCCTGATCGTGTCCACTCCCACCGGTTCAACGGCGTATTCTCTGTCCGGAGGCGGCCCGATTATGCATCCGACCCTGGACGCCGTGGTATTGGTGCCCATGTTTCCCCACGCCCTCAGCAGCAGGCCAATCGTGGTTGATGGCAGCAGCGAAATTCGTATCGATATCCTGGAACGCAATCGGATTCACCCCCCGGTGACCTGCGATGGCCAGGTGAATATGACCGCGCGCCCGGGCGATTCAGTCCGTGTATCCAAGAAGCCCCACCGACTGACCTTGTTGCACCCGGTGGGGCACAGTTTTTACGCCAGCTGCCGGGACAAGCTGAGATGGAGTCATGCCCTTGTGGGTTGAGGGCTGGAAAGCAAGCTAATGACCTTTAAAATTACTGCCCTCAGCGTTGACCTCGCCGAGGACATCCTCCCGCTCAGCGCCGTATTGCATCAGCGCGGCATTGCTCACCGCATATTTGAAGAGGGTGGTCGCCAGGTGCTCAAAGTGAATGATGAGGGTCTGGTTGCCGAGGTGTCCTCGCTCTACAATTCATGGCGATCCGGGCAAATCCAGATCGAACTGGCCGCGCGAAAAACACCACGCGCGGTAACCGGGGCAGCCCACTGGCGCGAAGCGCCGGTTACCCTGGGCCTCATTTTATTGAGCGTATGTGGCTTCGGCCTTATCTATCTGCACGCGCCCATGTCCTGGGTGGCGCAACTGACCTTTACCCCATTCTCGGTAACTGCGGGGCAGATTGAATTTCATGCTGAAACGGGTGAGTACTGGCGGTTGATTACACCCGTATTCCTACACTTTGGCTGGCTGCACATCGTGTTTAATAGCCTGTGGCTTTGGGACTTTGGTGCGCGGGTAGAGCGGGTGATGGGCGGCCTGAATATGTTGCTGCTGTTTCTGGTGATCGCCCTGGTGTCCAATGTGGCGCAATATGTATTTGGTGGCCCCGGGCTGTTTGGCGGGATGTCCGGGGTGGTCTACGGCCTGCTCGGCTTTAGTTGGGTAGGTTCGCTGTTGCAGCCCCGCTGGAATATTCAACCGGCCCGCTCAATCATGGTGTTTATGGTGGGGTGGCTGGTGGTTTGTATTTTTGGCGTGGTCGAGGTGCTGGGTTTTGGTGCGATAGCCAATGCCGCTCATGTGGCCGGTCTGGTTGGCGGTGCTGTACTGGGCGCGGCCTTCGGTGCGCTGTCACGGCTATCGGGCGATGGAGACTGAACGATGGCGTATCAACGGTTAATAGAAACCATGACGCTGGAAACCTATACCAGCCTCAAGCGATCGGTCGAGATGGGTAAATGGCCCGATGGTAAAATTCTGACGCGTGAACAACGCGAGAATGCCATGCAGGCCATCATTGCCTGGGGCCGGCTGCATTTACCGGAGAAAGATCGCGTGGGCTATATCGACCGGGGCCACAAGGCGGGCGAGGTTTGCGATGAACCCGAGCAAACCCCGCTAACGTGGAAAGAATGAACAGCAGGAGAGTCGCGTGAATGAGTTATTGGCATCGGGAGCGGTGCGCAAAATGAAAGCCAGCCTGGCCGACCCCGTGGAATACAAAATGATCCTCGGTGATAGTGAGGTGCCCATCAATAGCTATATTGGCAAGCACTTACAGCTGGATTACCTGGGCGCTATTCATTGTGTTCACTGCAATCGAAAAACGAGTAAGAGCTTTAACCAGGGTTATTGCTACCCCTGTTTTAAGCGCCTGGCACAGTGTGACCTGTGTATCGTCAATCCCGAGCGGTGTCATTACGATGCGGGCACCTGCCGCGAACCGGCATGGGGTGAACAGAATTGTATGATCGACCACATCGTTTACCTGGCCAATACATCCGGTCTGAAAGTGGGTATCACCCGGGATCTGCCGACGCGCTGGATGGATCAGGGCGCCAGCCAGGCGCAGCCCATTTTCAGGGTGAGCAGTCGGCTGCGCTCGGGGCTTGTGGAGGTTGTGTTCAAAAAGCATATTGCCGATAAAACGAATTGGCAGGCTATGTTGAAAGGCCCGGCCGAGCCGCGCGACCTGGAGGCCGCCAGGGCGCAATTGATGGCTCAGTGCGGCGCGGAGATTGAAACGCTTCAGCGCCAGCATGGTCTACAATCCATCGTAGTGCTGGAGGGCGAGAGTGTAATCGCCATCAATTACCCGGTGCTGGAGTACCCTGTGAAAGTGAAATCGATGAACCTGGATAAGACACCATCGGTCGGCGGAACCCTGATGGGAATAAAGGGCCAGTATCTTATCTTCGATACCGGTGTCATCAATATGCGTAAATACGGCGGTTATTCGCTGTCCCTGTCACTAATAAACTAAGCCGCGGAAGCCATTTAGAGAGAACAACAGATTATGCGCGACGCCAAACCCGGAACCATTTACCTCAAAGACTACCAGCCCCCGCTCTACTGGATTGATGAAACTGAACTCGATTTTGAGTTGTATGAAGATCACGCATTGGTTACTTCAAGGTTGCACCTGCATCGCAATGAGGAGCTCGACGCCCAGGAGGCGTTAACCCTTCACGGGCAGGGCTTGGAACTCGTTGAACTGGCAATCGATGGCCGCACCTTGGCTATGGAGGAATACAGTGTCTCGCCAGAATCCCTGACGATACATGAGCCGCCTGAAAAATTTATCCTGCAGTGCAAAACGAAAATTGAGCCCCAGGAAAATACGTCGCTGGAGGGCTTGTATAAATCTCGCACAATGTTTTGCACCCAGTGCGAGGCGGAGGGCTTTCGCAAGATTACCTACTATCTGGATAGACCGGATGTGATGTCGGTCTTTACCGTTCGCATCGAGGCCGATAGTGAGCGCTACCCCGTACTGTTGAGCAACGGCAATAATATCGATTCGACCATCAGTGGCGGAGGAAGGCACAGCGTCACCTGGCACGACCCGTATCCCAAACCCGCCTATTTGTTCGCTCTGGTGGCGGGCGAGTTGGCCCATATTGAAGATCAATTCCACACCTGTGGCGGCCGCGATGTCAGTTTGCGTATCTATGTCGAACAAAAGGATATCGATAAATGCGACCACGCGATGGCGTCACTGAAACGATCCATGCGCTGGGACGAACAGGTGTTTGGTCGCGAGTACGACCTGGATATCTTCAACATCGTTGCGGTAGATGACTTCAATATGGGGGCAATGGAGAATAAAAGCCTCAATATATTTAATACCTCCTGCGTATTGGCAAGCCCGGAAACCACCACCGATGCAGGGTTTCAGCGCATAGAGGCGATTGTTGCCCACGAGTATTTTCACAACTGGTCTGGCAACAGGGTTACCTGCCGCGATTGGTTTCAATTGAGCCTGAAGGAGGGCTTTACCGTTTTTCGCGATGCCGAGTTTTCCTCGGACATGGGTTCGCGCACGGTCAAGCGGGTTGAAGATGTCAGCTTTCTGAGAACCGCCCAGTTTGCCGAGGACGGTGGTCCGATGGCGCATCCGATACGGCCGGACTCGTTTATTGAAATATCCAATTTTTATACGGTTACCGTGTACGAGAAAGGTGCGGAAGTAGTGCGCATGATTCATACCTTGTTGGGCGCGGAGAGTTTTCGGCGGGGTTCGGATCTGTACTTTGATCGACACGATGGCCAGGCGGTTACCTGCGAAGATTTTGTCAAAGCGATGGAGGATGCCAGTGGTGTGGATCTGGGCCAGTTTCGCCGCTGGTACTCTCAGGCGGGCACGCCCCTGCTGAGTGTGCGCGATGATTACGACGAGGCCAGCAAGACTTATACTTTAACGGTAGAGCAGACTTGCCCGGCCACGCCGGGTCAGGCCGAGAAAGATCCCTTTGTGATCCCGCTCGCCATGGGCTTGTTGGGCGATGCGGGAAATCTGCCGCTGAAGTTGCAAGACACGACGGCGGATTTCGAAACTGCGGACAATACGCACTGTGTCCTCATTGTTGATAAGCCCAGCCAAAGTTTTGTGTTTGAGGGGGTAGGGGAGCGTCCCGTGCCCTCTCTGCTCAGGGGTTTTTCTGCGCCGGTGCGGCTTGATTATAATTTTACCGCAGATGATTTGTACGCCCTGATCAGTCGCGACGGTGATGGTTTTGTGCGCTGGGACTCGATGCAGCAACTGGCTGTGCGCGCAATTCATCAAGTGGAGCGACAATTATGTGATGGCGGGAAGGTAGAGGTTGAAGCCCTGTTGCCCCAGGCCTGTGGCAATTTGCTGGGGGACGAATCCCTGGATGGGGCCATGGTGGCGGATATGTTGGCCATGCCCAGTGAGAATTATCTGGCGGAGCTGGCCAGTCAAGCCGGCGGGGCGGACGTGGCGCGCATCCACGGGGCTCGCAATGCCGTTCGCAGCGCTATCGCTACCGCCCAAAGTGCGCTGTTTGACGCCACCTATCGGCGGCTGGAGAGCACCGGCGAGTTTGGTGTAGACGCGGGGCAAATTGCCGCCCGCAGCCTGCGCAATACCTGCCTGGACTACCTGTGTTGTGCCGGTGCTGCACACTTGCAACTGGCGCAGAGTCAATTTGAGGCGGCCAGCAATATGACAGACCGCATGTCTGCCCTGCGTGCGCTTGCCTTTTATGGCAGTGAAGATGAGCGCACTGTGGCGCTGGCTGAGTTCTATGCCATGTTCCGCCACGAGTCACTGGTAGTGAATCAATGGTTTCAGTTACAGGCCAGCATTCCGAGCGGGGATGGCCTTGCGCGCGTGCAGGCACTGATGTCGCACCCGGATTTTGATATGCGCAACCCCAATAAGGTTCGCTCCGTGGTGGGTGTTTTCGCCAACAATAATCCGGTTAATTTTCACCGCGCGGACGGCGAGGGCTATCGTTTTCTCGCCGATGTAGTGGCGGAGCTGAATGCCACCAATCCGCAGATAGCAGCGCGACTGCTGGCACCGTTAACCAAGTGGCGTAACTATGTGGGTGGGTCCGAGCTAATGCGCGGGCAATTGGAGCGTCTGGCGGCCATGACTTTGTCCACCGATGTGTTTGAGGTGGTGTCAAAATCCCTCGAATAGAGGTCTGGGCAAAACCGGGCTAGAAAAGATTGGGATAATCCCGCCAATAATATTGCAGTGCGCTGTTCTGCCAGTTTTGGTAGATCCTATCCCAGTCCAGGCCGTCAATTCGCCAGCCGTGGTGGGGCTCCAAGTTCGTTGAAAATACCGGTGCTCCGTAATCACAGAAGCGGGTATCGACACTAATTCTTGCCAGCTTGTCACCGGTATTGGGCTCCGCTTTATGGATGGTGCCAGAGTGAAAAATTAGCACATCGCCGCGCTTAAAGTCAGACACATGCCAGGTGGTTTCATGGGGGAAAATTTCGCACTGTACGCCCCCCACACCCTCGGCTGAAAAAACCCGCCGGACACCCTGCTTGTGAGAGCGCGGTAGCACCTTGACCCGTCCCATGGGCTGCGAGATATCGTGTAGCGCCACCCAGATGCCCGCCATGGTGGGGCCGGCGTGGTGGGAGTGGGCATCCTGGTGAGGCGGCGTTTCAAAGCCCACTTTGCCCGGCGTTGATATACGCGCCATTTTCATCGGGTAGACGAATACATCGGTGCCGGTGACCGTACTCATCAGGTCGAGAATATGGGGTTGGTGGAAAAAGCTGTGAAACGCCTCCAGGGACTGTATTTTTGGATAGACCTCATCCCATACCGGATCGGTCTCGGAAAAGGGGGTGCCGTTGGACACCGGAGCGTCCGCAGTGCTATCTAGCGTTATGTAGGGGTCCAGTTCCTGCACCAGATGATTCAGCAGCGTCCGACACTCCTGTTCTCGCACATACTCTCTTATGAGCAGATAACCCAACTCCTGCAAGCGGGCGCGCAAAACAGCTGGCTCTTCCTCAATACTCGAAACCACAAACTCTTCAGTGTCGGACATGGAGACCTCAGTGCTGCCGCAGCTTTAATAAATCGCCAAGCGCGCTGAACAGACAGTGCGTCATGCGCTGACTGACGGCGGCCTCGGGAGCCAACATTTCCGCGCTATGGAAAACGCCCGGAAAAACCGCCAACTGAGTTGGTACACGGGCGGCCATGAGACGTTGCGCGTAATCAATACACTCATCGCGAAATAAATCCTCGGTGCCCACGGTGAGATAGGTCGGTGGCAGCCTGCTTAAATCTTCGGCTCTGCCGGCGGCGGCGTAGGGAGAGGCCTGCAGGCCAGGGGTGCCGTCCAAATACATCTCCCAGGCGTTGAGTGAGGTCTGGCGATTCCAGACGGCGTGATTGTCGAGCGCTCCTGAGGCCGTATTGTGCAGGTTATCCAGCATGGGGTAGAGCAAAAACTGAAAGCTGAGTGCGGGGCCCTGGCGGTCGCGGCTCATCAATGCGACTCCGGCAGACATCCCGGCCCCTGCACTGGCGCCCCCTATGCCGATGCGGGACGGATCAATGCCGAGACTTTCAGCATGTTGGTGTACCCACAGCAGGGCATCATAGCAGTCATCCGGACCTGCCGGGAACGGATGCTCTGGGGCCAGCCGGTAATCGACCGAGACCACGGTACAGCCCAGCTGACCGGCAAATACGGGGCCGACGGGCTCGTCGCCATCGCCCAGTAGATATCCGCCGCCGTGCAGCCAAAGCAGGCAGGGTTGTTTTTCGCTTGCCCCTTGGGCCTGTGAGATGTACAGGCGAATGTCGCCCCCCTTGCCGGGAATGGTTCGCTCTGTGGTGTCTACGCCTTCCGTGTCGGCGGTAAAACGCTCGCCCATTTGCGCGACCATGGCGCGCACTTCGGCGAGGTTGTCCCGGGTAATTTCCCCCAACTGTTCCGGCATAAGCTCGGCGGCAGCCGCCAATTCAGGGTCGATCAGTGTTTGTGCATCCATCTGCTATTCTCTTAATCAGTCAGAAAAAACTCAGAGATAATACTATCGTGGGCGTTTGACGCAATGAAATTTTTGCCAGTCCGGCGCCTTCATTTCCTGCACGAAACGCGAGTAATTCCAGGGCCAACTGGCGGGAATACCGTCCTTGCCCAGATACCAGCTGTCACAGCCCCCCCGGTACCACACGGTTTGTTTCGCCGCGGCTATCCGCTCCTCTTCATAGTGCGTGAGCGCATCATGACTGGGGGAAACTTCATCGCAGTCATCACCGTCTATTTTTTCTAGCAGCTGTGAAATGTAGTGCCATTGATGCTCGGCAATATCGATCAGGGAAAAGTTGCCCACCGGACCATTGGGGCCGTTGAGCATGAAAAAGTTGGGAAAGTCCGGCAGAGTGATGGCCAGGTAGGCCTTGGGGTGATCCGACCACAGGCTCTCCAGGGTTACGCCATCGCGTCCGGTAAAGGCCATCGGGCGCATGAAGGTGTCCGGGTGAAACCCCGTGGCAAGTACAATGATGTCCAACTCGTGCAGCGCGCCGTCGCGGGTTCTGATCCCGCGCTCTTCGATGTGCTCGATGTGCTCTGTAACCAGCGCCGCGCCGGGCTGCTGGATGGCTTGATAATAGTCGGGGGAGAATACCAGGCGCTTGCACATGGGTGCGTGATTCGGGCGCAACCTCTCGCGCAACACGGGATCGCTAACGCTGTTCTCGAGGTTGGCCAGACAGGCCCCGGCGATCTCTTTTGCACCCTCTGAATTCATGTCGATAATTGCCTGGGTATAGCTTTCAACGGCGGCGGCATATTCCTCAAAACCCATAGCGGCATTGAGCACCTCGGGGTCGCGAAATGCCTCCCGCTCCTGCTTTGAAAAAGAACCGTTTTCCACCGGCATTATCCATTGCGGGGTGCGCACATAGTGCTCAACTTTCTCGGCCCGATGGGCCAGTGCTGAAATAATTTGGACGCCAGTGGAGCCATTGCCGATCACCGCAATGCGTTTTCCATCCAGGGGGATAGTGTGATCCCAGCGGGCACTGTGAAACAACGCGCCCTTAAATGTGTCCAGGCCCGCCAGGGCAGGGCTGCTGGGCCGGTGTAATACCCCGGTGGCGGCGATGAGAATATCGGCGGAATCACGGGTCCCGCTCTTCATGAGCAGTTCCCAGCGCCCGTTGACAAAGTTTGCGCTGGCCGCTTCTTCGTTGAATCGGATTAAACGGTCGATACCGTACTTGAGGGTGGTGCGCTCAAAGTATTGTTGAATCTCGCCCCCGGGAGACATGTGTCGAGTCCAATTCGGATTGCGCTCAAAAGTATAGGTGTAATGGTGGGAGGGGACATCGCAGGTTAGCCCCGGGTAGGTATTTTCTCGCCATGTACCGCCTATTCGGTCGGCTTTCTCATAGATAGTGATATCGGAATAACCGGCCTCCTTGAGCTTGATACCTGCCAGTATGCCGGCCATCCCCGCGCCGATTACCACCACTCGTAAGTCTTTTCGTGCCATTATTTTCCTCTTTGGGCTGGGACAGCGGCCTGTCTAACTGGATCGGGCCGTTACTTGGCTGCGAGAATACTGCCGTTGGCTGGCCAATTTGTCAAAAACCTGACTGATCGGTTACGAGGGATACAGTGCCAGACTTTCATCCTCATGCTCGCCCCGATCCGAATTGTGTTTCTTGCGCAGTCGCCGGATCGTCTGGCTCAACTCGTCACCGCTCCAGCGCTCGACAGCTGCGCCGTATAACTGCGCGTCGAGCGTGTCGAGGGTTGTGTCGAGTTGAGGGTCATTGAAATACCGGACGACCTCATCGAGGGAATGTACGGCGCCTTGCATCTGGAGACTATCCGTCCAGGTGATGACTGCCCTGCGTGCAACCGCGGGATTGTCTGTGGTGCAAGCGGCGATTAACTGCTTGAAAGCCTGTGTTTCCGATGTTTGTGCCGCCTGCGATGGGGCCTGGGTAGCTGGCTTTCTGCGCGAAACCCATAGATACGCAAGCGTGGCCAGCCAGCCCAGCGCGCTGATCAGTGCAGCGGCTTTCCAGACGGTGGTCGTCGTTGCATCGACCGTTACCGACGGCGCAGTTAATTCGGAGCCGTCCAGTTGGCGCACGATGGTGATAGGGGTTGAATCCAGTTGTACGCTGGAGCCGGCGGCTACGGTGATCTGACGCTCTGGCAGGATGGCATAGCGCACTTGCTCTGATTCGGTATCCCACCAGGGTATGCGAATCTCAGACATCGTCCAGCTGCCGGTGCGAGTGGGTATTAATGCAGCGCTATCCACCCTCGAACCCAACAGGCCCGAGGTTACCTCGGTTTCGTTGATCGCGGCCTGGTCGGGGTAGTATTTTAAGCCCTCGGTAGCGGGAAACAGGGTGGGGGGGAGTTGTGCGCCCTGTAAGCCCTCTCCGATAATTGTAACGGTTCGGGTCGCCGACTCACCGGTGCGCAATTGTTCGGGCGGCGTGGACCAGGTCTCGCGTATTTCCAGTTTTCGCGCCGGCAACCAGGTTGTGCTGGGAAAGTTATCCGGCCGTGGCAGAACCCTAATTGACAGAGCCTCGGTTGTCCGTTTCATCTGCCGCCCGCTACCGCCAAAATCCAGCATGCTTCGCCTGGGGGTACTCTCGCGCGCGGAAAATGTCTGGGCGGGGATTTCGAGCAAACCACTTTCCTCGGGGAACACGGCATAACGGATTTCATGCACGATCCAGGGCCGGCCGTCGATCGTGCGCTGAAATGACTTCTGTTCAAGTTCCTTGACAAAGGCATGGTCCAACTGCAGCTCTGTTACGCTGCGCGATTCCAGGTTTATCGACTGCAGTATTCGCAGAGTAAGAATCACCTGGCCCTGTACATAGACGCTATCGCGGTCTAACTCCGCTGTGAAACTGACACGCTGACCCGCCGCAATGGAGTTGGGGGCGGGGTTTACCGCCACGAACAGGTAATTGGTTTTATAGGGGCCCGCTCGCAGGGAGGGGATTTTCAGCGTTCCCTCCTTTTTGGGCATGATGTCCAGAATGACTTGTCGAGTACTAGTTAGCCTGCCATTGATGATGTTGGAGGTACTGGAGCTGGTGCGGCGCAGCACTTCGAACTCGGCCAGCAGTGGTCGCAAGTTGATATTGTTAATGGGTTCATTGCCGGTAGCTGTAATCGTCAGGCGCAGGGTGTCTCCCATGGAGACCTGATCGCGATCTACACTGGCTATGAGATCCGCTTGCACTGCGCTACTGGCCGATAGCAGCATCGAAAGATATAGTGCCGATAGAAGTCGCGAGCCCAGGGCCCTACCAGAGTTTTTCATTTTCTCTCCTGTTGCCCTGTTGCTCGCGTTGGCGGCTTTCGTAGCGAAATTTTTCCCGCAGCAATCCCGATGGGTCATCCGGGATGCGACGCAACCATTGTTCCATGGCCTGTTCTCGCTCCCGATCTTCCGCGGAGGGTTCTGCCGGCTTGTCGGGTATTGGATTCTGGGTTGTTTCATCTTCCCCTGCCGCCTGCTCCTGCTCTTGCTCATTTTCTGATGATTTCGGTTCTTCCTCGGGCTGCTGCTCTTGCTGCTCCTCAGTCTCGCCGTCCCTATCCGGGTTATTCGCCTGCTGCGATTCATCGGATGGCTGTGGTTGGCCGTTCTGATCTTGCTTCTGATCCCCGTCCTGGTCCTGGTCTTGATCCTGTTCCTGTTCCTGTTCCTGTTCTTGCTGGTCTTTCATTTGCTGCAAAAGGTCAATATTTTCTTGTGCGTCACTGCTTTCAGGGCGCAGTTCCAACGACTGCTGGTAGGCCTCGATGGCGTCATCCAACTGACCAGCCCTGGCCAGCGCATTGCCCCGGTTATACAAGCTATCCGCGGTCTCCGATTCGGAAAAAAGCTCTTCCGCCCGCTCAAAATTTTCACTGCGGTAGGCAGCGGTTCCCGCCCAATTCGGATTTTCAAACAAGGTCGCAGCGGCGTCATTATCTTTGATCTCCAGCGCTTTCTGGCCCTGCTGGTCGCGGGTGAGCCAGAGGTCATCCCAAGCCCCCGCCGTCGCCGGTGGCGCAGTGCCAAGAACAAAGGCCAGCGGCAGCGTGCAGATCACCCAACCGCGTCGAAACAGGGACAATGCGACGGGCAGCAAGAGAAGAACAAGCAGGTAACCCTGATCCTCCCAGGCGTCGGCAGTTCGCTCTAAAGCCAGGGTCTGACCCGCCTTTAGCACAGGCTCCTCCCGCATCAGGTGTTCCAGGTCGGTATCGTCAAGCGAAATACCAACATAGCTGCCGCCGCTCTCGGCGGCCAGGGAGCGCAATGATGATTCATTCAGTCCCGGCACAACAATGTTGCCCTTGCCATCTTTGATAAAACCACCCTGGGGCAGGGGAATGGGTGCGCCGGTGGCGGTACCAATACCCAGCACCGCCAATGTGATGTTCGACCCCTTTAACTGTTGTGCTATCAGCTTGCGCGATTGCGGGTCGACCTCATCGGTGACCAGCAAAATTTTCCCCGCGCTTATTCCGGCAGACCGCAGAAGGCCTATCGCCTGCTCTATTGCAGAGGCGGGATCGCTGCCCGGCACCGGCATCATATCCGGGCTGAGGGCGGGAATCAGGTTGGCAATCGTGGCGTTGTCGTCGGTCAACGGTGTCACGATATGGGCGTCACCGGCATAGGCAATTAAGCCGGTCTGGCCCTCACCGCGTTGTTCCAGTAAATCCAGTAGCTTTTGTCGCGCCCGAACCATCCGCGACGGCGACAAATCCTGCGCTTTCATCGAGTAGCTCAGATCCAGGACTAACACCAGCGCATCCTGCTTCTGATGTATGGGCTGGGGCAGCTTTTTCCAGGCCGGTCCGGCGGCGGCCACTGCGGCTATTATCCAGGCCAGGAATAAGATGGGCAGCAGGTTCGGGCCCTTGGATAGCTGTTGTTTTCCCACCAGGTACGGCAGCAGTTGCGGGCTGATAATATCGCTCCAGCCGCCGCTCCTACCGCGATAAAACGTCAAAAAAAGCGCTAGCAATGCGGCCGGAAGGAGGCACCAAAGCCATTCGGGGCGCATCAGGTGAAGATTGGCAATCTGCTCCATCATCGGCTTATCCAGCACTGCCGCGCAGCGATCAGGAAACTCAATAGCAGGGCCGCCAGCAACGGCCAGTAAGTGAGGGAGGCGCGGGGTCGATACATCTGAGTGTCTTGTTCGACAGGCTCCAGGGTGTCAAGCAAACCATAGATGTCGGCAAGTTCCTGGGGATTGCGTGCGCGGAAATAATGCCCGCCAGTGAGCTTTGCAATTTCCTGCAGACTCTCTTCATCGAGCTCGGCAGAGGGATTAACCTGGCGACTGCCAAAACTACTGCCAAACAGACCGGGCAGCGTCATTTCATCCGCACCTATGCCTATCGTGTAAATTTTGATCTTGAGTTGCGCGGCCAGGCGGGCTGCGTCAAGCGGGCTCACCGAGCTTGCGGTGTCGCGGCCGTCAGTCAATAGAATGAGTACGCGGCTGTCGGCGGGACGCTCCTTCAGACGCTTCACCGCCAGGCCAATAGCATCCCCTATCGAGGTTTCCTGCCCGGCAAATCCGATTTGGGACTCCAGCAGAAATCGCTTCACGGTGGCGGTATCAAAACTTAAGGGCGATTGTACGTAGGCATTAGTGCCGAACAAGATCAAACCCAGACGGTCACCCAGCCGCCGCTGAATGAAATTTGAGCCCAACTGTTTTACCGCTTCGATGCGCGGAATAATATGCTGGCCAACCTGCATGTCTTCAATGCGCATGCTGCCGGAAATATCGACCGCCAACATCAGGTCTCTGCCGTTATTGGGTAGTTCAATCGCTTCACCAATCCATATCGGCCTGGCCGCTGCGCTCAGTAATAGAATCCAGAGCAGCCACAGCGCCAGCTGGGGGAGCACCCCCTGGCGCAAGCTTCTGCCACTGTGTGCTTCACTTAACTGGCGCCACTGATCATAAAAAGGGGCGCGCAGGGCCGGCTCGCTGCTGGTCACCCTCGATGACAAGCGACGTACCAGCCAGGGCAAGGGCAGTAACACGGCTATCGCGGGCCATATCCACTCGATCATGAGGGCGCCCTGTGTTTTGTTATCCAGCGCTTCGCGGCCTGAAATAATTGTTCGTGATCGAGATCTGGCAGGTCGCGTTGATAGGCCGCGCTGGCAAAGGCCGGGGAAAATTCCGTGGTGGTGTTCGTGTCCCGTCGACTAGTGTTTAGAAAGTCCAACCAGGCCTGGCCCGATAACGCAGCGATGTCATGGCGGGGGAATGCGCGCAGGGCTACCGACTTTAACAGGGCATTGATTGCGGTGATACAGTCTCGATTTGCGTCTTCGCCCTCTGCAGGGTGTTTGAGATCATGGTAGAGCGTGAGCAGTTGCGCCAGGGCCAGGCGGCGATAGCGGTTGACTCGACGACGGTTGATCAGGAAATAGGCCAGCAGGCTAATTGCCATGATGACCAGGGCGAGTACCGCCCACCAACCCGGTGCCGGCGGCCACCAGCCAATCAGTGCGGGCTCGCGCAGTGGATGCAGGGCGGCGAGAGGGTCTTGCGGATTCACTTTCTTGAGTTGCCGTAATATTGTTGCAACAGTCCAAAGGGCGCTTCCCGGGTCGATGCCTGTAGCAGGGGGATACCAAGCCGTTGCAGGTCGGCACACAGGGCCTCGCGACGCTGCGTAAACTGGCGGTTGTAGTCCGCCCGGAGGGCTCTGTTGGCAGTTTGCAATTCGCTGCGCTGCTCGCCATTGGTGACCGCGTAGTGCCCCGATCGCGGCAATTCCTGTTCCAACGGGTCACTGCAGGCCAGCGCGGTAATTTCTGTGTGCTGGGCCAATTGGAACAAGTGTTCCTGGGCGTGCTCACCCTGGGCACCGTGAAAATCACTGATCAGAAAGATGGCGCTGCCCGGTTTGGCGATGCGGCGCAAGTTGTGCAGCATGCTTGCAAAGCTGTTGCTATGCTCGGCCTGCGGCAACGGCAGCGCATGATTGTAGGTATCCAGATGGGACAACAGGGCGAGCGCGGTTTTGCGGCTTCTCCTGGGCCGTATTTCGCGGTGTTCCAGGCCGTTGAAAACCAAACCGCCTATACGATCGCCATTGTCCAGGGCACTCCACGCCAGCAAACTGGCCAGATGGGCCGCCAGCACCGATTTAAAACAGTGGCTGGAACCGAAGAACATACTGTGGCGCTGGTCGATTACCAACAACACTGGCCGCTCTCGCTCCTCCTGAAAGAGCTTGGTGTGCGCATTGCCGCTCCTGGCGGTCACCCGCCAGTCGATGGTGCGTATGTCATCCCCCGGCTGATAGCGGCGCACTTCTTCGAAGTCTATTCCCCGGCCGCGAAAATTTGACTTGTTAGGGCCAGCCAACATGCTCAGGGCACGTTTCTTTCCGGCCAGGCATAATTGCCTGGCGGGAAAGCGCAGGGCAATTAAATCGGCCATGTCCGTATAGGCGCCCTGTGCAGGGGAGGAAAAAGACACGGCAATTAGCCTACTGGCACCAGGGCCAGTAACTCCTCGATGACCTGATCGGGGGTGACGCCATTGGCCTCCGCTTCGAAACTGAGAATTAAGCGGTGACGCAACACATCGGCGGCCACAGCCTGCACATCATCGGGGCTGACAAAATCCTGACCCCGCAACCAGGCCAAGGCCCTTGAACAGCGATCCAGGGCAATGGTGGCCCTGGGGCTGCCGCCGTATTCTATCCAATGGGCGAGTTGTTCGGAGTAGGGCGCCGGAGCGCGGCTGGCGATAACCAGTTGCACGATGTACTGTTCCACTGCATCGGACATATGCAGTGCCAGTACTTCTTTGCGCGCGGCAAACAGGGTATCCTGGGACAGCGGAGTGGGATGTGGAACACTTTGCTGGCTCGCCTCGGCTCGGGTCAACTGAAGAATCTCCAGTTCCGCCGCAGCATCCGGATAGCCCACCGAGACATGCATCAAAAAGCGATCGAGCTGCGCCTCGGGTAGTGGATAGGTGCCCTCCTGCTCAATGGGATTCTGGGTGGCCATGACCAGAAACAGTTCCGGTAACTTATAGGTCTCGCTGCCCACACTCACCTGGCGTTCCCCCATTGCTTCCAGCAGGGCGGACTGAACCTTGGCCGGCGCGCGGTTTATTTCATCGGCCAGCACCAAATTGTGAAATATCGGCCCCTTCTGAAAGTGAAATGAGGCCTCCTGGGGACGGTATATTTCGGTGCCGGTGACATCGCCGGGGAGTAGGTCTGGGGTAAATTGCACACGGTGAAAACTGCCCTCTATGCCGTCGGCGAGCGACTTGATCGCCCGGGTCTTGGCCAGGCCAGGGGCCCCCTCTACCAATAGGTGACCGTCTGCCAGCAGGGCGATAATCAATCGCTGGACTAAGTGTCCCTGGCCGATAATTTGCTGGCTCAGCCAGTCCTGTAGAGCTCTTACTTCTGTGCGTACCACACTTACTCCTAATGATAGATTGTCGCCCACGTATGCCGAGCGGATTCAGCGCGCATTCTAGCCCATACCATGGGTCTGTCCAATGCGCTTTTGTGACTTTTCACAGACTGATAAGTTCCTCAGCTATAGAAGATTGGTCTAGACTAACACCAGAAGAAGAGGTCTCAGATAGAGTATGGTGTGGGATAAATCAAAAGAGAACTTGCTGAGGGGGCTGGGGGAACGCATTGAAGCGCGCGGCGACGTAAACCACCGCGAGGCGCTGCACAACCTCGCCCAGGCATTTTACGGGCGCTTTCCGGCGGAAGATTTGCGTGGGCGGTCCGTCGAAAATGTTTATGGTCTGCTGTACGGCCTGCTGCGCTTCATGAACAATTGGCCCGAGCGCACTCCCAAAGTCCGGATTTTCAATCCCGAGATTCAGTCACACGGTTGGGAGAGCAAGTACACAATTTTGGCGGTACTGTGCCGGGACATGCCTTTTTGTACCGCCTCCGTACGAGGCGAACTCAATCGTCGCAATATAAGAGTACACACCATAGCCAGTTGCAACCTGGTCTGCGATAGAGATGGGGAGGGTGAACTTAATACCGTGGTCGCGGCCGCCGTCGATGAAGCCCGGGGAAATTCGAAAGAGAGTCTGCTGTTTTTCGAAGTAGGTCGTCATTCACGGCCGGAGGAATTGGGCGAACTACGCGATACGGTCACTGATATTCTCAATGAGGTTGTGCTGGTCGTTGACGATTTTAGCGAGATGCTGGCGCGGGTTGGCGACTCGATCGACGCAGTAAAAAGCAGTGAATGCATAGAGCCCGAACTGCAAAAAGAGGCGGTGGAGTTTTTGCACTGGCAGGAACACAATCACTTTGCCTTTCTAGGCTATGAATATTTAAAAGTTGAACGCTATGGCAGTGATTGTACGGCGAGCGTTGATAAGAGCCTCAGTTTGGGTTTATTGCGCCAGCGCGATTCCAGTGGTGTAAACGACCTGCTGGCAGATTTGAATAATCGTTCTCCGGAAGAGCTGCGTCAGAAACAGCTGAGTTTTTCCAAATCCCGTATTCGTTCACGCGTGCATAGATTGGCCTATCCCGATTTCATTGAAGTAAAGGTCTACGATTCAACTGGCGCGGTCGTTGGCCAACACCGATTCCTGGGTCTGTATACCTCTAATGTTTACACCGTGAGCCCCAAACTTATTCCTATCGTACGGCGCAAGATTGCGAAAGTAATTGCCATGTCTCAGTTGGAAGACACCGAACATGAAGGGCGCGAACTGGTTCGCGTACTGGAGTTGTTTCCCCGGGGGGAGTTGTTTCAGTCCAGTGTGCAGGAGCTGTTTGACACGGTTATTGCAGTGAACCAGATTCAGGAACGCAGACAGACGCGTTTGTTTATTCGCAGGGATGTACACGGTAAGTTTTTTAATTGCCTCGTCTATATTCCACGCGACGCCTATACCACTGAGCTGCGAATAAAGATACAGAATATTCTCTCCACCGCGCTGGGCGCCGAGGAATCTGAATTTACCACGCACTTCAGTGAATCGATATTGGTGCGTTGCCATTTCGTATTGAGAGTAAATCCCACTATTGAGGTGGACTATGAGCTTAAAGAAATTGAGGAGCAGATAGTGCAGGCGACACTTTCCTGGGAAGACCGTTTACGACTCCGGCTGATCGAGGAGTTTGGCGAGGAAAAAGGTGAGTACTACACCACCAATATCGGCGGGGGATTTCCGCCGGGTTACCGGGATGATTTTGATCCGCGCATTGCCGTCATGGATATAAAGAATATGCAGCGGTTGGCCGACGGCGAAGAATTAGTCATGAGCCTGTATCGAATGCTGGAAGAGGGCGACAGCATGTTGCGCCTGCGTCTCTACCATAAAAATGACTCACTGCCGCTTTCCGATGTGCTGCCAATATTAGAGAATCTCGGGCTTCGCGTGGTTGCCGAACGCCCCTATGACATGCGCACCACGGATGGGCAGCGCTACTGGATACAGGAATTTAGCCTTATTTATAGCTTGTCCCACGACATTGATCTCGAGCAAGTGAGGGATGAATTTTCCGACGCCTTTTCGCGCATCTGGTTTGGCGAGGCCGAGAGTGATTCTTTTAACCGCCTGCTCATTGGTACCCGATTGAGTTGGCGCGAAATTGCGCTGTTGCGCGCCTACTCAAAATATCTGCGGCAAGTTCAGTTTCCCTACAGTATTGAGTATATCGCCGAGACAATGGCCAACCATCTGCATATTACAGCGGGTATCGTGGAGTTGTTCCTGACCCGGTTTTCCCCTGTATTCGATGGCGACGACGAGTGGCGCGGCCAGCGAGAGGCGGCAGTTGAGCAGCGCATTCTGGAATCCCTGGACACTGTCCAGAACCTGGGTGAAGATCGCATCATTCGCCAGTTTGTGCGGGTGATCAAGGCAACCCTGCGCACCAATTTCTTCCAGGAGGGCAGCCGCGGCGAATTGAAGCCCTATTTCTCGTTCAAGTTGTGTCCCGCTGAAATACCGGATATTCCCAGGCCGGTGCCCATGTTTGAAATATTTGTCTATTCGCCCAGGGTTGAGGGCGTGCATCTGCGCGGCGGCAAGGTGGCGCGGGGAGGCTTGCGCTGGTCGGATCGAATGGAGGATTTCCGCACCGAGGTGTTGGGGTTGGTAAAGGCGCAGCAGGTTAAAAATGCGGTCATCGTGCCGGTGGGGGCCAAGGGTGGGTTTGTGCCCAAGAAATTGACCGCGGATATGTCGCGCGATGAAATCCAGCAGGAGGGCATTGCCTGTTACAAAATATTCATTCGCGGCCTGCTGGATCTTACCGATAACCGGACCGACCGTGGCGTCGTCCACCCTCCCCAGGTTGTGGTCAAGGATGGGGAAGACCCCTATCTGGTGGTGGCGGCGGACA
>SMVB01013580.1_pt1 | contig 46212 bp, 44 predicted proteins | sample 2456461 | NCBI WGS metagenome assembly SMVB01 (sample SAMN11095934, study PRJNA526329) | marine sediment metagenome | biome: Marine sediment; feature: Surficial sediment; material: Deep marine sediment; isolation source: Hadal surficial sediment | place: Pacific Ocean | collected 2014-05 | depth...
AAGAGCGCCTACTGTTGGTGCAGCTTTTGTTAAGGACTAAGGCCATTAACGGCAAACTGCGCCTTGCATCTGCACGCTTCAGGCCACGCAGAGATGCCATAGACTTGTTCAGAGGCTCCCTGGGGGGAATTGTGTAGTAAGAGATCAATGGGGCCAGCCGAAGATTCCGGCCAACCCCATCGATCGGAGATTCGCCCCCTACAGGGGGAAAAGGGGGCGAGATGAACTAGTTGCTCAGTGACGCTACCTGGCCGCGTGCGGTCTGGCTCAGCGCCTGCTCCATGGCATTGTTGTAGCAATTTTTGTTCTCTGCCGCCTGTCTCACCGATCCGGTGCGCCGATAATCGGTGGAGCCGCACACTTTGTGCGCTGCGCTACTGAGTCGGTAGTACAGGGTTTCCTGCGCCTTGGCCGTATTCAAATCAAGATCCGCGAAAGAGACGGTAGCGGTTTGTAAACCCTGGGCAGAGGTGGTCACCACTGTCTCGCTATAACTGTCGGCGGCGGCCATGGTCACGGTAGCCCCGACGGTCAGTGCGATGACGGATAACGCTTTAATCACTGTTGATGTATTCATAATAGTTCCCTACGAAGTAAGCCAAGGCACCATTGCCTGGGGCGTTTAATGTGAGTTCAGATTAGGCGAAAACTTCCCGTTAAAAAAGCCTGTTTCGATGAACTGACGACGTCTGCCGGTGAACGGGTACAAAACAGCGATGAACTGAACTTGGCATTCGAACAGCACCTACGTATATTGGCCGCACCATGAAATACATTGGCAGCGACAACAGGCAAGCAGCACCACGCGTCGGCGTGTTGATTGCCAATCTTGGGACACCCGATGCACCCGAGCCCGGGCCGTTGCGTCGATATCTGAAGCAATTTCTCTCGGATCCGCGAATCGTGGAACTGCCCCGCCTGCTGTGGTGGCTCACCCTGCACGGGGTAATCCTGAATATTCGCCCCCGGCGCTCGGCGGCCTCCTATCGCAAGGTCTGGGGCGAGGATGGCTCGCCGCTGCTGGTACATACGCAGGATCTGGCCACGGGATTGCGCGCGGCACTGAAGAAGCGTTACGGCGAAAATGTACTGGTGGACTTCGCCATGCGCTATGGCTCACCCTCCATAGAGAGCGTGCTGCACAGTCAACTGGAACAGGGCGTAAACCGGCTGTTAGTCCTGCCGCTGTACCCGCAATACAGCGGCACAACCACGGGGTCGACCTTTGATGCGATAGCGGCAGATTTTACCCGGCGCCGGGTCCTGCCCGAACTTCGCTTCCTGGGCAGTTATTATCGCCACCCCTCCTTCATTCTCGCCCAGGCCAATAAAATCCGCCAACACTGGGCACAATTCGGTAGAGCCGACAAACTCATTTTCTCCTATCACGGTGAGCCAAAACGCTACGTCGATCAGGGCGATCCCTACCAAACCGAGTGCGAGGAAACTACCCGCCTGATCGCCCGGGCGCTGGAGCTGGAACAACCCCAATATATGACGGCCTATCAGTCCCGGTTCGGGCGAGAGGAGTGGCTGCGGCCCTACCTGGATGAAACGCTGACGGCATTCCCCGGCGAGGGCATCGTATCGGTGCAGATTGTCTGCCCGGGTTTCGCGGTGGATTGCCTGGAGACACTGGACGAAATCGCGCTGGACAACCGCGACTACTTCCTCCGTGCGGGGGGTGAACGCTACGAGTATATTCCCTGCCTCAACAGCGATGATGAACACATAGAAGCACTTGCCACCGTGATTTCGGACCAATTACCCGGCTGGTTGCCAGAGGCCTGAAAAATCTACAGCCAGCGCCGTACCCGGGCGCAATAGACTGGAAATTCCTCGGGGAAAATTCCCCGCAGCATGTCCTCTTCAGGAAGAATAAAGCGCCGTTGAATAATCACTCCGAACAGGGGTGGAATTAGCAGCGCCGATACGGCGCCGACGGTGATGGCGCACCCCAACAATATTGCCCCCATGCCGAGATACATGGGATTGCGGGTGAGGCGATAAATACCGGTGGTCACCAGGGCACTCACCTCGGTAAAGGGCACCAGATTAGTACCGGCACGCTTGAACAACCCACCTGCGAGTAACAACAACACCAGACCCGCAAGAATTATCACACTGCCCACAACCTGAGCGCCCGTGCTGGTATAGCGACTACCCGGCAGCAGTTCATTCAGGCCAAAAATGGCGATAAGTCCAAACACCAGCCATATTGGGGGGTAAATTACCCGTTTGACCATGATGTAATCTCCGGTGCAAATCCTGTAGATAAATGTGCATCTTCCGGCTCAATGCTGCCAATGCCATAGGCCAGACAAATGCCGAGTAAAAATGTCACGGTCAGCTTAGCCCGGTCGTGACTGTGAAACTGCACTTCCGGCAGCAAATCGCTCAGTGCGATACAGATAAAGGCGCCGGCGGAAAACGCCAGGGCGGCGCCGATAAAATAGTGGCGCGTCTCATCGAGAAAATCTACCCCGAAATAAAACAGCAGAGCACCCAAAGGACACATGAGTGCAAATAGAATATTGGTAAGCGCACGGGCTGAGGAGTTCCACCCCCCCGCGTTCATCACCGTGGTGATCGACATGGCATCCAGCGGCTTGTGTAGCAATATGGCCAGGAAAACCCCCACGCCCAGCAGGCCGCTTGCCTCCAGCTCAAACGCCTCTCCCTGAATAATCGCGCCCAGCGCCACACCATCGATAATGGTATGCAAGCCCAACCCTAACGCTATCCCGACCCAACTCAGGCGGTGGCTGGAGGGTTCGTCGTGATGATGGTGATCGTGCTCACACTCGTGGGGATCTGCGTGCTCATGTTCATCACCGCTGAAGTCGTGTTGATGAAAGTGAAACATACGCAGCAGCAGCAACATCACGATGAGGCCAATCATCAGCCACCAGACAGACGCATCCGCCGCCGCCGGGCCTCCCACCCAGGCAATACTGTGGGGCAGTAGATGGTAGAACGCCACACCCAGCATCAAGCCGGAGACGAAACTCATCACCAATTGAGTTCGCGTATGCGTCATTCGCACCCAATTGGGCAGCAAGCCGCCCATCAGGGAAAAAAGGGCGATTGCAGCGCAGTAGGCAACCAGTAGTACCGCGGGTGAAACTGTCATTAATCCTGCCTGTTAGCCTGATCGATCAATAAGAAAGGCGCGATTATTTCACACACGGGCGGCGTTGTAATTCTTTCGGGTAAAACCCCTCCCCCCAACTATGATTGTCACAGTCAATTCCGGCGGCCTCAGGCGTCATTGACAATAAAACTAATGGCCCTTAGTTTATCGTGCAAGAACATTCGCCACAGGAAAACACCCATGTCCATCTACGAACCCATCTCATCGGACGATTCGCGTCGCCACCTACAGTTACGTAGCCCTGTCACCCTGGAAGTGACCGGGGAACTTGTTTGCGCCAGTGCGGAGGATGTCGCCCAGGCGATCGCTAAAGCCAGGGCCGCCCAGGTTTCATGGGGCGCAACAAGCATGTCATATAGAGCGGGCATAGTAAAAAAAGCGCTGCTACTGGTGCTGGAAAAACAGGATGAAATCATCGATACAGTGGTCGCGGAAACCGGCAAGGCCAGAACCGATGCCATGAGCATGGAGATTTTCTCGGTCGCCGACTCTTTATGTTATTACGCGAAGAACGCTGAGAAGTTTTTGAAACCGCGCAAGCGCTCGGTGCACGGTATTCTCGGATTGATGAAACAATTGCGCATTATTTACAAGCCGCTGGGCGTTGTGGGCCTGATCACACCCTGGAACGGCCCCTTCGTGCTGGTGATGAATCAGGCCGTGCAAGCAATCCTGGCGGGTAACACGGTGGTCGCTAAGGGTTCGGAAGTCACACCCTTCTCCGCCAAGCTGGCAGAGACAATACTCAATGAGGCCGGCTTACCCGAGGGGGTGTTACAGGTGTTGCTCGGTGATGGCGAGACCGGGGCGGCCATTGTTAGTGGCGGTGTCGATAAAGTTTCCTTCACCGGTAGTGTTGCCACCGGCCGCATAGTGGCCCAGGCCTGCGCCAGTCAACTGATTCCCTGCACCATGGAATTGGGCGGCAACGACGCCATGATTGTGTGTGCAGATGCAGATCTGGATCGCGCCGCCGACGGCGCCTGGTTGGGCTCCTGCATGAATACCGGCCACTACTGCTGTGGCACCGAGCGTATCTACGTGGTTGCCGAGGTCTACGATGAATTTGTGCGCTTGATTATGGAAAAAGGCAAGGGTTTGCGCCAGGGCAGCGCATACGGCTGGGACGAGGACATAGGCGCCGTATTCTGGGACCGCCAAATGGCCATCATTGAAGCCCACGTGGAAGATGCCAGGGCCAAGGGGGCCACCATACTGATGGGGGGACGTCGCAATCCAGACCTGCCCGGCCTTTACTATGAGCCCACTGTCATCACCGATGTCAACAACGACATGGACATCATGGTACTGGAAACGTTTGGCCCGGTGCTGTGTATCGCGCGAGTGGAAACTGAGGATGAGGCCATCGCCCTGGCCAACGACTCCGAGTTTGGCCTGAATGGTAATGTCTGGACCCGGGACAAAAACAAGGGCTACCGGCTGGCTGCTGCCATCGACACCGGATCATGTAGCGTCAATGATATGGCCATTAGCTACGGGATTCCCGCGGCTCCCTTCGGCGGCAAGAAAAACTCGGGGGTGGGTCAGGTAAATGGCAAGAAGGGGCTGCGCGGCTATTGCCACGAAATGCCGATTGTTATCGACCGCTTCGGTGGCAAGATGCAAAACGCATACCCCTACAGTGCGAAAAGTGCCGAGGGCATGAGGAAGTTGATGGACTTCCTCTGGGTCAAAACACCTCTGGGCCGCTGGCTTAGCTAGCCAGCAGCTGCTCTTCTCCCGCCTCTTCCTCCAGCTTCTTGTGGAACTCGGCCAGCATATTCTGCTCGTAGGCCTGCGCTTCGGTGGTATCCAGCGGACGCTCCAGCGCACTCCAGTCGATATCGCCGTCGGTGGCGAGATTCTCATATTCCAAAATGCCCAGTTCCTCAAATTTGGGGCGAATATTGTCCGTCAGCAGGCCGATTCTGGCCAGGTTGGGGATCACGCGCTGGAATAACAGATTGCGGAAATGGGCCATTACAAAGCCATCCAGCACCTGCTTGCGCGCTTCCTCTACGTCCCAGCCAAAATGACGGAACACGTCTGTTGCCACCAGGCGCTCGCGGGCGACCACGCAGGCTTCATAGGCAAACAGGGCACGGGCGTCACGTTCCTCTTCGGTCAGCGTCTTGACGAACTCTTCCAGATAATTGACGCCGAAGGTCACATGGCGCGCTTCATCGCGAATAACGAGGTAGACAATATCTTTGAGCACTGGATCCGGTGTGGTTTCGCGGGTCGTATTGAACGCCGACAGCGCCAGACCCTCAATCACGATCTGCATACCGATAAACTTCATATCCCAGCGCTCATCGGTGAGTATCTTGTCCAGCAGACTCTTCAAGGCGGTATTGATGGGATACATCATGCCGATGCGTTGCTGCAGGTATTTATTGAACACCTCTACATGGCGCGCCTCGTCAAAAGTCTGGGAAGCGGCGTAGAGCTTGGCATTGTAGGTGGGGGCACAGGACACCAGTTGCGAGGCAACCAGTAATGCGCCCTGCTCGCCGTGCAAGAACTGCGACAGACTCCAGGCATTCATGTGCAGCCAGAACTCATCCTTGGTTTTTTCATCCATCGCCAGATAGGGGGGGTACTCGTGCAGGTTCATCAACTCCGGCGCGCGCTCTTCGGTGGGCCAGGGGCGATCCCAATCGATATCCATCTCCGGGTCCCAATTCAGTTGTTTGCCCAGTTCGTACAGTTTCTTGATCCGATCGTCCTGTATGGTGTAATCCCAGTTGTAGGCGCCGGTCAGTGGCGTCTGAAAAATCTCTGCAACATGGTCCACTTGTTCACTGGTCAGCACATCTTCAAGATCCGGATTTTCCTTGGGGAAATCTGCCCCGGGAAAAACCTGAATCTTACGTGGCGTCTCTTTGGTCCACTCAATTTGCATCTGCAATACTCCATAGATTTGTCCGAGTGGCCACTATGGGTGATAGTTTCAAGGCCAACAAGGTAAAGTCTTGTCAAAATGGGGTCATTTGTGGCCAAATAGGCCAATGCCACTTAACACCAGCACACCCGCGCAATACGTCCTCATTCTGATCGATCTGGTGGAGGGCCAGGGACATGACAGAGCGGAGCTGCTGGCGGGTACCAGCCTGGCGGAAAGAGGCATTTCCGGCATCGGTGCCAGGGTAAACGACAGCGATTTTTCCCGACTGGTTAAAAACGCCTTTGCGTTAACCCGGGATCCCGCCCTGGGCCTAAAACTCGGCTTGCGACTCAACCTCGGCGCCCACGCGGTGCTGGGCCAGGCATTCATGACCTGCAAGAACCTCGCCGAGGTGATGGACGTTTTTCTCGCCTATTACCACCTGCTGTCGCCCGCTCTGCAGATCGAATTTGAGACGCGCGACAATCGCTGTTTTCTGACGACTTTAAGCACCCCCGAGGAGACCCCGCTGGAGTTTGGCTGCGAGCTGATGTACGCCGGCATCCTCAATACCATACAGGGCCTGCTCAACCGGACTGACCTGAAGATGCGGGTAGAACTACCCTACCCAAAACCGCCGCACGCCGACTTGTATTACGAGGTATTTGGCGACGATGTACATTTCGATTGCCTGCATCGGCGCATTTCCTACGACGCATCCCTGATGGCGACCCCACTGCCCTCCTCCAACCCGGCCCTGCGGGCTCTCTATGAGGAAGAATGCGCGCGACTGTTGGCTGACCTGGAGCAAAATTCGGTGGCGGAACAAACCTTGCAGTTACTGCGCAAACTGGAGGGTCAATACCCGCAGATGCCGCAGTTGGCGAAGATGCTGAATTTTAGCGCCAGAACGTATCGACGGCGATTGGAGCGGGAACAGCAGTCCTATCAAACACTCCTGGACCAGGTTCGCGCCGAGCACGCGACACGCTACCTGAAAAACACCCGCCTGCCGCTGTCAACCATTGCCTATATCGTGGGCTTTAACGACGCCTCAAACTTTCGCCGCGCCTACACCCACTGGACCGGCAACTCGCCAAAGGATGTGCGAGATGAGGGCGTTTCAGCTTAGGCCTGCTCAGGAAATATGCTCGTCCAGATAACGCTGAACTTTGGCCTTGAGTACATTCTGAAAAGCGGACGCCAGAAACCCCATTTTCACCGAAACATCAATCATCCCGTCGTGAAATGACAATTTGCCATCGACGCCCATACCCGTGATTTTTACCGTATCGCCCTCCCAGTGCGAGCGCACACCGTGCTCGCGCCCCAGGCTATCAGCCAGGCCCTGAGCGGCCTCGCGAATCTCCTCTTTTGACATGGTGTATGGTTTTGTCAGTCTGAACTGGGCCAATGGCATTCACCCCCTATGTGGATCAATCCAGTCTACCCGCTAGTGTGGCGCATGACGAGCCCATTTCCCGACATGGGCGGGCGCCTCCCGCCGAACGCACACAGTACAAATTTGTTCACGCCCTAGCGGGAAAACTGCCCCGCGCAAAGGGCAAAGGACCTGCCGCAATGTTCCTCTGCCATCATTTCGCCGATTAGCCCCGCATCCTCGGTATAGGCCACCGTGCGCTTATCATCGGGCAGGTCAAATACCGCCACACCACGCCAGGGCTCTATCCCCTGAAACAGCACCGTGTAGCCAGCCACCGTTCCCCGGCCTTGGTACTCGCCCACCAGCTCACACAGTGCGCTCGCCTGGCGAACCTGCTCGGTAACGTCGGCAAAAGCCCAGCCCTCAGGGTTGGGCATCGCCGACCACAGGGCGCAGCCCTGTTTGGTCAACATACCACTAACGCTGGTTACCAAACCCACCTCGGTTGGCTTGGCGCGCAGCAGCTGTGCCATTTTTACCGTCGCTTGAAAGACAAAATTATTGAGCGGCCCGCCGCCAAAAGTCATCCCCCCGGTGACCGTGAGATCGCCCTCAGCCGCCATGCCAAACTCATTCAACTGGACCCGCACCGCGGCGGGAAAGCAGGAGTACAGCTCTCGCAGGGTCAACTCCTGGAAATTAACACCCGCCATGGCCGAGACAAGCTGGCCGGCAACCCTGAACCCCGCGCTGCCCCCCAGGTCCTTTCTGGCACAAACCACCGACATAAAGTTTGCCTCGGTGGAGGCGCGCGGGAATATCCACTTGCTGCGCTCAATGCCGAGCTCAGCGGCGATTTTTGCCGAGCAAAAAATAAGCCCCGCTCCCTGATCGACATTCCACTGACTGTTGTGCAACTTGGTGTAGGGAAAAGCCAACATGCGATTTGCCGGGGATTGCTCCCGGATAAACTCGGCGGTGACCGCTTCTTCCGACCAGGCATCGGGGTTATCGGCGGCTATCTCGCTAAACCGAGCATACATTCGGGCCATCTCATCGCGATGTTGATCGACACTCAGGCCCTGCTTGTAGCGCAGCGCACTGTCTATGATGGCGTAATAGCCCACCGGCATTCCCAAGCCTGCGGCCGATTCAACCTCGGACCACAATTCCGAGTCCGGCTCCAGTTTTAGATCCGGTTGGACGCTATCTTGCACCGTTTCCGGGGCGGTACTGCCGGCAATTTTTGCGCGCAGGAACCGATGTTTGGTCTCCGCCCCGGCCACCAGTACAACACTGGCCTCCCCGGCACTGATACGCTGACACGCCCGGGTTATGAGGGTTTGTTGCAACACTCCTATTTCCGCCAGCACGGTGGTCGGGGGGCCGCCGCCGACGGCGCGTGAACCCAAGGCGTCGGCCAACAGACGACCGGGATCACTGTAATTCCAGATGCCCTTGGGCACCATTATTTCATCAGCAACAGCCAGCAATTCAACCGCACCGGCATCCTCGGCGGCTTCGCGCAGAGCCTGTTCCATCAAGGCGACGGCTTCGCGCCCCTTATTGTGGTCATCCAACTTCTGCTGTACTGCGGCCACGCCCACCAGTACCGGCGTGTTGGGGTCAATGTTCGCCCCCGCGGTATCAGGCATCGATAAATTCCCCTGCATACCAGTTCAACATCGCAATCTTCTCCACCAGAGGTTTGTCGGGCTCCATTTCATAGACGTTGCGAAAACCGATGACCACGTCGCTAACCCCGATATCCTCCAACTGTTCTATGCCCTCCGCGGTAAAGGCATTGGCCCCAGTGGTAAAGATTTTGAAGGGGCGATCGGCGGTGCCGTATTCCTCTCGCAATTCACCGATGCGTGAAATGTGGCCTGCCAGCTGCGTCATATCTGCACCGGCACACATCCAGCCATCCGCTCGCGCCGCCCGCCGCAGGGCGATGTCGGTATGCCCGCCGATCAAAATGGGTGTAGCTGCAGTGGGCGTCGGGCACATTTTGTTCTCGGGCATTTGATGTATCTCTCCGTCATAGCCGAAGAACTCCCCGGTCTCCAAACCGCGCAGAATATCAATTTGCTCGTCCAGGCGTTTGCCGCGCTTTTCCCAGGGCACCTGGCAAACGGCAAAATCTTCCTCCCACGGGCTGATGCCCACGCCAAAATCAAAGCGGTTACCCGACAGCAGCGCAATACTTTGAACCTGCTTGGCGACGATAGCCGCCTGCCGCACGGCCAGCTTGTAGACAAACGTCGCGAAGCGGATCTTCTGCGTCACCGCTGCCATGGCGGAAACCGCGATCAAGCTCTCCAAAAAGGGGACACTTTCGAGAAACTCCCTGCTGCCGTCCTTGTTATAGGGGTATTTCGAACTCGCTTCCCGGGGGTAGCAAATACTGTCGGGGATAGTAATCCCATGGTAGCCGGCATCTTCCGCGGCCTTGACCAGGGGCAAATAATGGTCGGCGTCGCACATCCCAATTTGATAACTGAATCGCACCGTAACTCTCCTTTTTAACTCGATTTGCCAACCACTGTAGCGGTTATTGACAGGTAGGGCATAGCGAGCTTGAAAATTCTTCTGTCTGGCCTCAAATACTGAACCCCACATTGACGTACAATACGAATCTATGAGCGCCCCCCCAGACCAAAACTCTCCAGTAGTCGGCGACCAGGCCCAACGATTCCTGTTTGACAACGCAGATATCCGCGGCGAAACCATCTGCCTGGATGCCATCTTGGGAGAAATACTCGCCATTCACCACCACGCGCCTTCGGTTAATCAGTTAGTCGGCGAATTTTTAGCCGCTGCGGTACTGCTCAGTACGACCCTGAAATTCGAAGGTAAACTGGTTTTGCAGGCCCGCAGCGAAGGCCAAATCCCGCTGCTAATGGTGGAGTGCACCAATGAATTACACGTGCGCGCCATTGTCCGGGGGGCAGAACAGGCCACCAGCAGCAGTTTTGCCCAATTACTGACCAACGGCCAATTGGCCATCACCGTAGACCCCACCAAGGGTCAGCGCTACCAGAGTATTGTGCCCCTGGTGGCAGATTCCCTGGCCCATTCCCTGGATGCCTATTTTGAGCAGTCGGAGCAGTTGCCAACGCGCTTCTGGCTGGCCGCCGACCAGCAGCGGGCGGGCGGTTTGTTATTACAACAATTGCCTACCCACACCAACCGTGACGGCTCGCAGCGCGCCCAGCAGTGGGAGCATGCATGCTCTTTGGCGAGCACGATTACGGAAGGGGAACTCCTGGGCCTGAGTGCGGAAGAATTGTTACATCGCCTGTACCACGAAGACCCGGTGCGAGTGTTCGAGCCGGCCGCCGTGAAGTTCCAGTGCAGTTGCTCCCGCGAGCGCACGCTGGCCGCGCTGTCAACGCTACAGAGCAGCGAACTCGAAGATATCCTCGCCGATCAGGGCAGCATCACCATGGACTGCGAGTTTTGTAACCAGCAATACCGCTATGGGGCGGAGGACCTGACAGGGTTATTGGCAACGGCTAAAACCGAAGATCAGTCCAAAACGGTGCATTAGCGCGCAAGTCGCCCCAAAGCCGCCCCCTGATCGGCTTTTTTTCGCGTTTTGGTTCGCAAATTTGCCTTCATCTGACATAATAACGCCCCTTTGCAGCCCCCTAAATGCGACCACTAACAGGACATACAATGAGCGCTGACCTTCAAGTTCCTCAGGAATTCACCAACCTTGGCACCTCCCACCTCATAGAAGAATCCCTCAAGCGCGGCGAGAGCATCCTGGCGGATAGCGGCGCCCTGCTGGTCACCACCGGCAAGCGTACCGGCCGCTCTCCCGCCGACCGCTTTATCGTGCGGGAACCGGGCACCGAAGACAGCATCGATTGGGGCGGCGTCAACCGGCCTTTTGATAGCGATAAATTTGATGCTCTGTGGGATCGGGTTGCGTCCTATATCGCCCAGCGTGACCGCTTCGTCGCTCACCTGCACGTGGGCGAGCACAGCGATCATTATTTGCCTGTTAATGTCACCACGGAAACAGCCTGGCAGGGTCTATTCGGCCACAATATGTTTATCCGCCCCGCCCAGTACAACCTCGGCCACAAGCCCGAGTGGCAAATACTGAACGCGGTGGGTTTTGTCTGTGAACCCGCCCGCGACGGCACCAACTCCGATGGTGTTGTGCTGATTAATTTCGCCCAACGTAAAATACTGCTGGCGGGTATGGGCTATGCCGGCGAGATGAAGAAAGCCATGTTTTCCGTGCAAAACTTCCTACTACCGGAAAAAGACGTCATGTCCATGCACTGCTCCGCCAACGTGGGGGAGGCCGGCGACACCACCTTGTTTTTCGGTCTGTCGGGCACCGGCAAAACCACCTTATCTGCGGATCCGGATCGTTACCTGATTGGCGATGACGAGCACGGCTGGGCCAAGGGGTCGGTATTTAATATCGAGGGTGGCTGCTACGCCAAAACCATCGATCTCAGCCAAAAGAATGAGCCTGTGATCTGGGACGCGATTCGTTTCGGCGCCATTATCGAAAATGTGGTGGTCGATGAAAATCGCCAGGCGGACTACTCCGATACCAGCCTCACCGAAAATGGCCGCTGTTGCTACCCACTGGAACATGTGGATAAACGCACCGAAACCAACTCCGGCGGTGAGCCAAAATGCGTCATCTTTCTCACCTGCGACGTATCAGGCGTGCTGCCGCCCGTGTCAATTTTGTCCAAAGAAGCGGCAGCCTTCCACTTTCTCAGTGGTTATACGGCGAGAGTTGGCTCCACTGAGCTGGGGGCAGAGGCAGGCATTCACCCCACCTTTTCCGCCTGTTTTGGCGCCCCGTTCATGCCCAGGCCCGCCAGCGATTACGCCGAGCTATTAATGAAACGCATCGAAGATTTCGACAGTCAGGTCTATCTGATCAATACCGGCTGGACGGGGGGTTCCGGGTCACCCGGAGGCAGCGGGTCCCGCTTTCCGATTCCGGTGACACGCGCAGTGGTGGCGGCAGCCCAGAGCGGCGCCCTGCTCAGCGGAGAGAAAGAACACCTGGATATTCTGAATCTCGATATCCCCACGGTGATTCCCGGTGTCGATGCCAAGTACGTCAATCCGCGCGCGAGCTGGGGCGATACCGCGGCCTACGACGAGCAGGCGGCTAAACTGGCGACATTGTTCACCGAAAATATCGGCAACTTCGAGCTCTCCGATGCTATTTTGGCAGCGGGTCCGAAAGGCACTTAGGAGCACTCACCCCATACCCGCACTGAATTTCGAATTATGACGGACCTCAACGGAAAAACGGCGCTGGTGACCGGCGCCACCAGCGGCATCGGCAAGGTGTCAGCCGCAGCCCTGGCGACGATGGGGGCCTCGGTCTATCTTCTGTGTCGCAATCCCGACAAGGGCCAGGAGGTGCTGCGGAGTATAAAGGAGGAAGCAGGCCATGAGCGCGTGTACCTCATCATTGCCGACCTGGCGGAGCAGGCGCAGGTGCGCAGGGCGGCGCAGGAGTTCCTGGCAACCGGCGAACCGTTGCATATACTGCTCAACAATGCCGGCATAACCAACGCCTCCTGGCGGGAGACGGTTGATGGCATAGAAGAGACCTTTGCGGTCAACCACTTGGGCTACTTCCTGCTGACCCAACTATTATTGGATCGACTCAAGCAAAGCGCACCGGCCCGCATTGTCAACGTGGCGTCGGACGCACATCACTTCGTGAAAGGCATGCGGTTCGACGACCTGGAATTCAGGCACAAGTACAAAACCTTTCAGGTCTATGGCCAGTCTAAATTGGCCAATCTCCTGTATGCCCTGGAGCTAGCCGAACGCCTGGAAGGTTCCGGTGTCACCGTGAACTCCGTGCACCCCGGCGCCGTCGCTACAGGCCTGGGTACCCAGAATGGGCTGCTGGGCAAAATCCTCCCCCTGATTACCGGGGTATTTTTCCGCAGCCCGGAGAAAGGCGCAGAATCATCGATCTTCGCCTGCACATCGGCGCAACTGGAGGGTGTCTCCGGTAAATATTTTTACAATTGCAAAGAAATTAAGCCCAAGCCCTGGGCGCGCGACAGGGAGGCCGCCCAAAAGCTCTGGCAAATCAGTGAAGAAATGATCAAGACAGAGGGCTAGACGCCCTACCCCCGGCTAAATAAAGACGCGCACCCCTGAACCCGAATCACAGCGGGTCAAATAGCACGGCTACCGCTAATTCAAAATAAATCCCCTTTTTAGTATGTTTATTCTAATTTTTCTCCGTATCTTGCACTCAAACCAAGTGAGGAGACTCACCCCCTGTGAAACAGATGGAGTTAAACATGGCTACTGAAACAAATACTGAAGTGAAGAAAACCGCCCCTAAGGCGAAAGCTGCACCCCAAAAGGCTGCCGCCAAGCGCAAGCCCGTTGCCCGCAAAGTTGCTGCCAAGAAAGTTGCACCCAAGAAAGCTGCACCCAAAAAGGCCACCAAGAAGGCCACCAAGAAGTCTGACACCGATTTCGCTGCGCGCGCACAGGAAACTGGCCGCAAGGCATTCCTGGCCAGCCTGGGCTTCTACGGCAAGGCTTTCGACCAGGTTCAAGAGCAATTTAGCGACCTGCAAAAGCAGTTGGAAGACCGTCGCAGCGAGGCTGACGACGCGTACGCTGATCTTGTCAAGCGTGGCGAGAAAGTGCAGAAAGCTGCACAGAGCCGCATTGACGATATCGAATTGCCTGAATTCAAGCTCGAGAGCTTGACTGATCGCGTCAAGCTGGAAGCCCAGCTAGACAAGGCCAAGGCGCGTTTCGACGAGCTGATGGAGTCCGTCGGCTTCAAAACCGCTGCCTAGGCGGAATCCCATCCAGGATCACTTATCCTCGCCTGTCGAGGTATTTTCGGGGGCCACCATGTGGCCCCTTTTTTTTGTCCGTCAATCTGTTTTAATGGTCTGCCCGAATCAGGGGATTCCAATGGGTATTAAGAGGATGGAGGGTAGGCCAGATGAGCGACAAAAAAAGTAATGTGAGCGATAAAGCGAGCGAAATTGCCAAGAATATTTGGTTGGCAGGGGTTGGCGCCTACGGTAAAGCGGCCGATGAAGCCCAGGAGCGGCTGGAAAAAGCCGGAGTGGAGACCCCCAAACTGTTTCGCGACCTGGTCAAGGCGGGCGCTGCGCTGGAGGAAAGCGCACGCGCACACCTAAAACCCTCCAAAAGTTCTGTGGAAGAGCGCATCAACAAAGTGCGCGAGAACTTCAATCTGCAACGCTTCGGGCGCAGCGACGAGTTGGCGGCCCTGCAGGCAAAAGTAGACCTGATTTCAAAAAAACTGGACCTGCTAACAACCGCTCTCACTGACTCGGGGGCGATCACCGTGCCCAAAAAAGCCAAAAAGGCCGCGACCAGGAAACCGACAGCGAAAAAACCCGCCCGGCGCAAGTCCGCTGCCCGTAAAAGCAAGGCGTAACATCCCAGCTCGATGAAAACGAAGGATCGTATTCTGGTAACCAGTCTCGCGCTGTTCAATGAGGAGGGCGAAGCCAATACCACCACCATCGATATCGCCAATGAAATGGATATCAGTCCCGGCAATCTCTACTACCATTTCAAGGGCAAAGACGAAATTATTGGCGAACTATTCCAGCAATATGAAGTAGCGCTGGGCGGGACGCTGACCGCCCCCATTGAACAGCCGCTGGGTACACAAGACAGCAATGTGGAGGATAATTGGTATTTTCTCTACGTGGTCATGGAAGAAATGTACCAATATCGTTTTCTCTACCATAATCTCGAAGATATTCTGCATCGTTACCCCAGTATTCGAAAGCGCTTCCGGCGCGTCACCCAGTTAAAGCGGGCGGCGCTGTACGCCATTTGCCAAACACTGTTGAAGCAGGCCGTCATCGACACCCAGGGTCAGCAATTGCTCGGACTGGTCGACAATATGACGCTATCTCTAACTTTCTGGTTCAGTTTCGACCGCCTGCTCTATGATAGTCGACCGCCCCAGGTGACCATTCACCAGGGAGTGCTTCAGTTACTGACAATGGTGGCGCCCTATCTGGGGGATGATCAGCTCAGTTTCTACCGCGACTGCGAGACCATCTATGCCAGCATGCTTGATCAGGACGAGTAATTACCGTCACGGCACAGACTCGCTGGCATCGTCCAGCTATAATCGTATATGCTTGCGCGCGGTAGCGCAGTCCGATATCCAGTATTCAAAAGGAGAGTGACATGACAATTCAAGTTGGTGACAACATTCCCGCCTGTACCTTAAAAACCATGGGCGACAAGGGGCCGACCGATATCGACACGGCAGAAATATTCGCCGGCAAAAAAGTCGTGCTGTTTGCCGTGCCCGGCGCATTCACCCCCGGATGCTCGATCACCCACCTGCCCGGTTACGTGGTCAACGCCGACAAGATCAAGGCGATGGGGGTAGATACAATCGTGTGTATGGCGGTCAATGACGCGTTTGTGATGGGCGCCTGGGGCGAAGCTCAAAATGCCGAGGAACTGCTCATGTTAGCCGACGGTAACGGCGAATTTACCGCCGCCCTGGGTCTGGAGCTCGATGGCAGCGGCTTTGGCATGGGCACTCGCAGCCAACGCTTTGCCATGATTGTCGATGACGGCGTGATCAGCCATCTGAACGTTGAAACCGGCCCCGGTGTGGAAGCGAGCGCTGCCGAAACCATCATGGCATTGCTTTAGTTTTCAACGACCTGCACGGTCCCCGCCAACCGCTCCCGATCGCTATCGGTGGCGGGCGTACCGGTCTCGTAATAATGTTTCATCCCTGCCGCCACCTGGGTCAGGCTATCTTCGACAACCGGGTCGATAAACCAGCCGCCCAATGCGTCGCCTAACGACCCCATAGGCAACTGGTAAAGCATGGTCAAGGCGATGGTGGTTTTGCCCGGTGAATGCGTCTGTAACGCATAGTGAAACTCCGCCCGGGTGAACGGTGCCATGGGCTCGTCGCCCTTGTGCAGTTTGATTACAAAACCCTCTCCCTCCCGCCAGTCAATCACGGTTTCTTCGAGAAAGTCACCGTCCGCCTCATACACTTTGCGATGCGCGCCAAGGCCGGCGCGCTTACTGGAGACAATCTCGGTTCTCGTTATATTTGGCACATAGTTATGCGACACGGAAAAGTCCCGCAAGATAGTCCAGGCTTCGCTGTGCGGGATATCCACGACTACGGAAACCTGCACACTGCGCGCATCCGCCAACACCTGTGATGACACCAGCGATAGCCAGGCGAGCGTCGCCAGGTAAAACGGCCATTTTCTAATCATTCACATTCACCCCTGCTCAGTGCGCAACATACCCGATGCCGCGATGGAAAATAGACAATAGGCCAGAAAGTAGTAAAAACCAGATTCCAGTGTGGCACTCATGGTGAGCAGTTCGCCGGCCTGCTCGGAGGCCCGGCCGGCCATAAAGGCCACCAACAAGCCCATTACAAATACATCTGACATTGACCACTTGCTCAATACCGCGTTCAGCCACAGCAAATGCCGGAGCGAATCCACCCGGGAAACAAACAGGCTCATACCCTGCAATAAAAGTTTGACGACGGGGATGACCAGGCTGAAAAAAACAATGAGGAAAGCCACCGCGAGGTTGCCTGTTCGGGCCAGTTCCTCAACGGTTCCCCACATGGAACGGGTATTGCGGTAGGCCTCAAGTTGCCCTTTGATTTGATCAAAACCGAGAAAGCTGGAGATGGCGCTTAACATCTGGCGGGTCTGGGCGTCGGCATCCTCCCCCGCCATCAGCTCGATGCCCAGTTCCGCCAGTTGCGACTTCTCAATGGTACCGCTCAGGGTCAACACCGGTTGGGTCACCCCGGGGTACAGCAGGCCCAGGGCGATGGTGATAAAGAGCAGTGTGAGTAATTTTCGGGTGACGTTCATGAAATACCTATTGAAAGAAAAAATAACAAACTGAAGTAATAACCACCACACCGACCAGGTTGAGCAGCACGCCTTCCCGGGCCATACGGCTGGTAGTAATCATACCCGTGCCAAATACCACCGAATTGGGCGCGGTCGCCACCGGCAGCATGAAGGCACAACTCGCGCTCATCGCGGCGGGCACCATCATAAGCTCCGGCGCAATGCCCGAAGCAAGGGCGGCTGCGGCAAGCACCGGCATCAATAGCGTTGTGCTCGCGGTGTTGGAGGTCGTTTCGGTCATAAAGGTGACCACCAGGCAGATCACCGCAATAAGCGCCAGCGTATGCATCTGGGTCATGGAGGCCAACCACTGCCCCATCAGGTCACTGAGCCCTGAATTGACGAAGCCCTTGGCCAGGCAGATGCCCCCGGAAAACAGCAGCAGAACCCCCCAGGGGATAGTGCTGGCAGTCTTCCAGTCCAGCAGCCTCCCGCCCTTGCCGTCTGGTGTAAGGAATATCACCACCACCGCCAGCAGGGCGACCGATGCATCATTGGCCATTGGCAAATCCAACCAGGCTTTCCATCCTCCAAAGGGTTCCCCACGGGTAATCCACGCCAGTGCGGTTAAGCCGAACACGATCATGACGCGCTTTTCCTGGGTCCGCCAGCTACCGATAACCGGGAGTTGGACCGACAATGCGCCACCCAGGTTTCGGGTCAACATAAAGGCCATGGCCGGCACCAACAGTACCACCACGGGAATTCCCCAAGTCATCCACTGGGTAAAACTGATGGTGCTGCCGGTGGTCTCTTCGTAGATCTGCATAAAAATCAGGTTGGGCGGTGTGCCTATGGGGGTGCCGATGCCCCCCACACTCGCCGCGTAGGCGATTCCCAGCAGCAGGGGTACCGCCAGACTTTCTTTTTGATCTGTCGCATCCAGTACCGCCAGGGCAACCGGCAGCAACATCAGGGTAGTTGCCGTGTTGGAAATCCACATACTCAGGACCGCCGATGCCGCCATAAAACCCATCACCAGGCGACGCCCGCTGCTGGCACCAAACAGGTTCACCATGCCGATGGCAATGCGGCGATGGGCACCGGAATGCTCCATCGCCTTGGACAGTAAAAACCCGCCCAACAACAGCAGGATCAGCGGGGAACCATAGGCCTGGCCCACTTCCGCCGGGGTCAGCACTCCCAGCAGCGGCAATATCGCCAGTGGCAGCAGGGAGGTAACGGGAATGGGAATGGGTTCAAATACCCACCAAACAACACACAAAAGGGCTACAAAAGCGACCACCGACATATCCCAGCCATACCCTGCCGCGCCCAACAACCCCGCCACCAGAGCGGCGGCTACAGGCCCCAACCACCGCGCCCACGAACGCACATCCCGCACAGTTAATCGCCCGCCGGCAGGGCAATCTTGATCATTCTATCCCCGATGTACGAACCGATATAAAGAGACCCATCGAGTTCCACCGCGACGGTTCCGGCGCCCATGGGCCCGCCATCTCTAGCCAGCACAAACCGTTTTTCGAGGGTGACAGGGTCGATCTCGAAAATTGAGAAGGGCAACAAACTCGGGCCCGGATCGTTCTGATCAAGACTCTGCAGCAACGCCAAAAGCGAGGACTGTTGTGAGGCGACCAACAATTTTCCACGGGGATTCCAGCTCAGGTTATCCGGTTGTTCTACCGAAACCTGTCCCAACAAGGCACCGGAGGCCAGATCAAATTTACGAATCTCGTCGCCAAAATACATATTGACGAAAAAGCTCTTTTTATCCTGATCGAGAATAATGCCATTTGGCATCTTCCCCTGTGTGCCGGGAACCGGGGCATATCCCGTGTCTTTGTCCCAGCGGTAAACAAAACCGCTGTCGATACCCAACTGAATCAAAAATAACGCCCACGTTTGGCTGTCGATGTCGGCCATATGGGTGACCAGAAAACCGCCATCCGGCAGCGCCGCCACGTCATTAAAATTGCCCTGCTCCGGCGCTACGGCGCAGCCCCGCCAGATTGCCCGCGCCCTGCCCTGGTCACCAAACACCAGTTCAAAGAATTCCACCGACTCCCTGCCGCTGTGATTTACCACCAGTAGTTGCCAGCGCCCATCTCCGCGCTGGCTAAGATCAATACCGTGCGGCTTGAGGAACTCGCTGGGTGTCTGGCATGAGCTCTCCCCCCACAATTCATCGCTGGCAACGCTCGAATCCGAGCCTGGAAATAGCGTATGAACACTGTGATTGTGGGTATCCAACAGGGCGAGGGTGCCCCCATCCTCCATTTGACTGAAGATGAGATCACGGCCATTGGGCGCGACCACTATATCCTCCGGTCTCCTCAAACCGCATATCGACTCGATATCATCAACGATCTGGCAATTTTCACTGTAGACCTCGTCCGCTGCCGCTATATGCACAAGGCTGAATAGCACAGCGAGAGTGCCGGCTACCTTATAGGCTGGCAAGAGCCTTATCCTTTTTGCTGCATTCATCTATGTTTGTTGCACCCCGTGTTGCACTGGTTTTTTCTGCCCACATCCTGTAACACCGCGCCCCCAGTGTAAAGCCCGAAAGCCCGAGCGGGGATAGTGTATTAGGCGGAGAAGGATTACACTGCGTAGCCTTATGAATAATCTCCCTCCCACTCTCATAGATCGGTTTCAGCGCCGCGTAAGCTATGTCCGGCTCTCGGTCACAGACCGCTGCGATTTTCGCTGTGTGTACTGCATGGCCGAGGACATGACTTTTGTACCCAAGCCGGAAGTACTCACCCTGGAAGAGCTGTTTCAGGTAGCCAGGGCATTCACTGAACTGGGCGTGAGTAAGATTCGCCTGACCGGCGGGGAACCGCTGATTCGCAACAATGTCATTTCCCTGGTAGAGCGGCTGGGCCAGCTGAACGGACTGGATGAACTGGTAATTACCACCAACGGTTCGCAACTGCAGCGCCTGGCCCCGCGTCTGCGCAAGGCCGGGGTTAAACGCCTGAATATAAGCCTGGACACCCTACAGCCACGGAAATTTAGAAGCCTCACCCGGCATGGTAACCTGGAGCAGGTGATCGCCGGCATCGACGCCGCCATTGCACAGGGTTTTTCGGGCATTAAGATCAATGCGGTGATGCTAAAGGGTAGAAACCAGGATGAGGCACTGGCGCTGGTCGAATTCGCCAGGGAACGCCAGATTGATTTGTCCTTCATCGAAGAGATGCCGCTGGGGCTAATCGACGAACACGACCGAGCATTAAGCTTTTGCAGTAGCGACGAATTACACGGGGAAATTGCGCGTAAATACCCCCTGACATCGCTGGGCGATCCCTCGGGAAATGCCGGCCCCGCACGCTATTTCAGCATGGCCGATAGCACGTCAAAAATCGGGTTTATTTCCCCCCACAGCAACAACTTCTGCCACCTGTGCAATCGGGTGAGGGTAACGGTTGAGGGCCGCCTGCTGCTGTGCCTGGGCAATGAGCATTCAGTGGATTTGCGCGCCGTCTTGCGAAGCGAAAATTACAGCCTGGATATCCTCAAGCTGGCAATTGTGAAGGCCATGGAAATTAAACCGGAAAAGCATCATTTTAACCACACAGAAGAACCAGAGATACTACGGTTTATGAATATGACCGGCGGCTAATCAAGCCCCCGCACCAGGAGCAGGCATCAGTTGAACACACTGGATTTTCCCCAGCTGGCTTCCATAGAGAAGATTGAGCAGGGCTTCGAGTCTTTTGGCTATATCTGCAGTACCGAGATTGCCACGGCGGTTTTTCTCGCCTTCCAGTTGCGCAAGCCCATACTGGTTGAAGGCCCCCCGGGGGTGGGAAAAACCGAGTTGGCGAAAACGACCGCTCAGCTGCTAGACGTACCGTTAATTCGCCTGCAGTGCTACGAGGGGCTGGACGAGGCCAAGGCCCTGTACGAGTGGAAGTACGGCAAACAATTGCTGTATACGCAGGTGCTCAAAGAAAAACTGGGCGATTTGTTGCAAGGCGCCCAGGGTCTGGCCGAATCCGTGGAGCGGCTGCACCAGTTTGGCGACATATTTTATTCGCCGGAATTTCTCGAACCCCGCCCTCTGCTAAAAGCCATGCAACAGGACAAAGGTGCAGTTTTATTGATCGACGAGGTCGACAAATCTGATTTCGAATTTGAGTCACTATTGCTGGAACTGTTGTCAGACTACCAAATATCCATTCCCGAAATCGGCACGGTCATAGCCAAGACCGCACCCATGGTCTTTCTCACCAGCAACAATACCCGGGATCTGAGTGACGCCCTGAAACGGCGCTGCCTGCATCTGTATATCCCCTTCCCCACGGTGGATTTGGAAGAGAGAATTGTGCTCAGCCGGGTGCCGGATATCGATGAGGTCTTGCGCCGACAATTGGTTCAATTTGTCCACTCGCTGCGCGATCTGGATTTGAAGAAAAATCCGGCAGTGTCAGAGACCATCGACTGGGCCAGGAGCCTGCTATTACTCCATGCAGACAAGCTCGATGAGAACCTTATCCGCACAACTTTGAATGTACTGCTAAAGTTTGAGGAGGATATAGAGGCTGCGCGGCAAGAATTACACAGCCTGATAAGCACCAGTAACAGCGTTTGAGCGGCAGCTGATTAACCATGCAATCAAAACTCGTCAGCTTTATCCAGGTACTGCGCAGTCACGACGTAAGAATTTCTCCGGCTGAAACGTTGGATGCCATGGCCATCGCCAGTGTGCTGGGATTTTCCAACCGGGGCCATCTGCGCGACGGCCTGGCGATGGCACTGGCAAAAACCCCGGAGGAAAAGACCACCTTTAGTGAGTGCTTCGACCGTTTCTTCACGCAGAGCCTGCTGGATTTTTCCGGCGATGATGAGTCCCCCACTGCCGATATCCCGGACACCGGCGACTCACCCCCTGCACCAGAACTCGATAGCGAATCTGCTACCTCTGGGCCCAGCGGGCCAGACGCGACATTACAGGGCGCTGCCGAACAGGACCCGCAGTTACAAGCCCTTCTGGACAGCGCTTTAATGCAGAATCTGCTCAACAACAATCGCAATGAACTCAGCCTGGCCCTGAACCGGGCGGGGCAACAGGTGGGCCTCGCCCAGATTCAAATGTTTACCCAGCGGGGCCAGTACACCCGCAAAATTCTCGACGAACTGGGAGAGGAGCACATCCGCCAGGCTGTGATTGAGCTGGAGAAAGTACAGAGCCCGGCGCTACCCCGGCTACAGCGCTACCGGGATATCTTGCGCGAGCAGGTACGGGATCATGTAGAACGCGAATATTTGCTACATGCCGAGGGCAAAAACAAGCAGTTTATGGACGAAATTCTGAGCAAAACTCGACTGAACAACCTGGAACATCACTATCTCCACAAGGTTCAGGAACTCGTTCGCAAGATGGCCAAAAAACTGGCCGCACGCCACTCTCGCAAGCGGAAAGTGAGCAAGCGCGGGCGACTCGATATGTCGAAAACCATTCGCGCTGGAATAGCCAACGACGGAGTCATGTTTAAAACCTATTGGAAAAAGGTGCGCAAGGGGAAGCCACAGATCTTGGCAATTTGCGATGTCAGCGGCTCTGTGGCCGCCTATGCGAAATTTTTGTTACTATTTCTCTACAGCCTGCAAGACGTTCTACCCAAAGTCAGAAGTTTTGCTTTTTCTAGTCATTTAGGCGAAGTGAGCGCCTATTTTGATGATTATCCAGTAGAAAAAGCAATCGAACTTATTAACTGGAAATACGGTGGCGCCACCGATTATGGCAACAGCCTCGCCGATTTCGCCAAATTGGCACTAGATGATATTAATAGCAGTACAACGGTAATAATATTTGGGGATGCAAGAAACAACTACGGCGACCCCAAGTTGGAAATAATGCAAAGCATCTACCAGCGCGCCAGGCAAGTCATCTGGCTCAACCCCGAGTCCCGCAGGGCCTGGGGTACCGGCGATTCCGATATGCTGCGCTATCAAAGTGCCTGTCATTTTACCGCCGAATGCAATAATCTTAAGCAGCTGGAACGCATCGTCGACCAGCTTCTGAAAAGCACCGGAGTGGCATAAGCCCCCCTATGGCCTATTACTGCAACGATTGTAGCTACCGCGGCACCACTTGTGGTCAGGCGGGAGAATGCCCGGCATGTGGTTCCCATGACCTTACCAAAACCGAGGTGGTCATAGAGCAAGAGGCGCCCAGCCAGATTCGCCTGATTATCCTGGCGGTGGTCTGGACCATTTTGATTGCGCTGATTATGCGGAAGTTAACCTCCTGAAATTTACTGCTGAACAATTTCCCTTCCCCTGCTCACTGCATAGCCAGATATTGGATCTGTACGCCGTCACGCCGAGTGCCGAACAGACCATGGAGCTGGATGACCTGTTGCTGTATCTCAAGAACATTGATAGCTATGAATTGGGGCCTCTGGAAGCCATCCTCGCCCAAACCGAAGCAATCGGTGACCCGGCGCTACCTTCGAGCGAGCAATCAGCCATTTTGACATGGATCAATGTGGCCTACACCCATTGGGAGGAACAATTCCCCATCGAAGAACCCCTGGCATCTGAACTGCGAAAGCTGCTACCCCTGGCGGCGGCCCTGGCCATCACCGATCCGAACTTTTTGACCCCTGGCGCCCACAGCCTGCACCTATTACTGGATACCGTACAGACGAGCATGGTTGGCTGGCAGTCCAGTCTGGGCCGTGCAGGACAGGGCCTGGAGCAGCTGCTCGGCACTTCCGTGAGCAGTGCCCGGGCGTGGTTTAGCGAAGATGGCGTCGACCTCACCGCCATTTACGCGGAACTGACCACCGCGACAAAAAAAGACAGAGGCCGGGCACAGCGCATGGCGCAACGGGTGGCCGAAGCCGAGCGTGGCCGCCTGAAAACGGCACACTCCAAACGCCTCGCTGCACAAATGATTAACGAGGCCCTGGCGAGCTACCCCGCCCCTGTCACCATTGGCGAGTTTCTAAAAGGGCCCTGGTATGAAAGCGCGCAACTGGTAATTCTGAAGTTTGGAGCCGAATCGGAGCAGTGGACAAAAATGTCCGCTACCACCGAAGCCCTGCTTGACTCCCTACAAACCGAGCCTCCGCCGCCGGAGAATAGCACGCCCCGGGGCAACAGCCCGGCGCAAGCAAGAACTGAGATCGATTCTTCCAAACAACACAGCGGATCTCGCCGGCAACACGTGTTTGAAGCCATCACCCGCCTGCCACGCGAAATCAAGCGCTGGCTGCTCAGCCTGCAACACGACAGCAATGGGGTGAGCGAAGCAATCGGCGCGGTCGAAATTGCCCACATGTGCGTGCTGCGCCAGCAAGATTTAGGGCTGACTGAGATCGAGCCTATCGAGGTAACAAATGGTGCGGACCAGGGCGAAAATCCTCAGGTAGCGCAGCGCATCGACCAGATGGATATCGGCCAGTGGTTCTTGGTTACCGACGGAGAGAATGAGCCCATTCGGGTGCAACTGGCACTGAAAATGGCGCCCGAGCAGCAATTACTCTTCACCAATCATGCGGGCATCAAGGCGATGCAGAAAAATTACGTAGATTTTGTCGCGCTACTCGAAAAGGGACAGGCTACTGTGCTGCACAGCGGCCCCAGCTTTAGTGGTTCTCTAGCCTACGCGGCAAAAATCCGTGACCAAAGCGATATGGAATCTCTCAACGAAGCGGCAGCGCAGCATATCAAAGAGAGCCGGGAGGAAGCGGTTCGCATTCGAGTCGAGCAGGAGGAAGCCGAGCTCCAACTCGAAGTGGAGCGACTGCGGCGAGAAGAGCAGGAGGCAGAGTTACTCCAAAAAGAATACAAGGAAGCCACACGGGCCAAGCAAGCGCGTGAAGAGGAACAGGCAGTGCAGGACGAACAGGACGAAGCGGCCAGGACACTGCTGGAGAGGGAACAGGCGGAGCGAATGCGCGGCGAGCGGGAGCAGGTACAGCTCGAAAAGGAAGCACAGGATAAAGTGGAGAAGAACAGGTATATTCAGCCGGCGAAGGAGGAGCACAGCACCCCGATGGTGGTGCTCCCCACAACGATTAGCGAAGAGCTCAGTACCAGTTCACGCCAGGTAGTGGACGTCGTCGAACTGAACCTGACCATGGGTGCCTGGCTGGGCTTCCACGATGGCGATACACCTTTGATGGCCAAGCTCGCCGTGCACGATCGCGAGAAGGACAACTATATTTTTGTCAATCGTGATGGGATAAAAATGCGCGATCTGACCACGCAGGAGCTAGTTGCCCTCATCGACAAAGGCATGGTGGACATTTTGGAAACACGCTCGAACTTCAAGGATGAAATCACCCGCGTACGAAACAAACAGAAGCAATAACCCGGAAATTCGTCAATGCGAGAAGAGAAACGAAAACACCAGCGGCTGTCTTTTGAGGGCACAATATTTCTTGAGCTGGTAGCCCCTGGAATGACAGAAGACCATTCGGGTGAGGTAGTTCTTTGCAAGACGATCGACATTTCCCGCAGCGGGGTGCGGGTGGGCGTGGATCGGGAATTGACCGTTGGCGCCATATTGCAGATAGGCGTTGAGCTGTCACAGGAAGAAAATACGCTCTACCTTGCCGGTGAGGTTAAATGGTGCCGGCAGAGCGGTGACGAGGCAACCGTATGGCTGGTGGGATTTGAACTGCTAAACGCCAGCAATTCCGACATCGAGACATGGCGTGCGCTGCTCACCGAAATGGACAGCGCTGACTCAAGTTCTATGTGAGCCGTTCACGCTAAAAGTAGCTATTCTCATTCTCGTCCTGTTTCACCGTTTCCAGACTAAGCCCCGCGGGACCGCCACCTGCCGCCTCACCGTCGTCCACGGCAAACTTAATCTTGAGGCGAACATTGTTGGGGGAATCGGCATTCTTCAGCGCTTCCTCTTCGCTGATCAATCCCTCCTGGTAGAGCTCGAATAGCGAATTATCGAAGGTTTTCATGCCGATGTCCTGGGACTTCTCCATAATCTCCTTGAGGCCCTCAAATTCACCTCTGAGAATCAACTCGGCGATCATGGGGGTACCTAGCATGATTTCAATGGCAGCGCAGCGCTTGCCATCGACGGTGGGAATCAGTCGCTGGGAGACAAATGCCTGTATGTTGGTCGACAAATCCATCAATAGTTGAGCCCGGCGGTCATCGGGGAAGAAGTTGATGATGCGATCCAGCGCCTGGTTCGCATTATTGGCATGCAGTGTCGATATACACAGGTGCCCGGTTTCGGCAAACGCCAGGGTATGCTCCATGGTTTCCCTATCGCGAATCTCACCGACCAGAATCACGTCGGGCGCCTGCCGCAGGGCATTTTTCAAGGCGTTGTGCCAACTGCGGGTGTCCACGCCCACCTCACGCTGATTCACCAGACTCTTTTTGTGGCTGTGGACAAACTCCACCGGATCCTCGATTGTTATGATGTGACCGCTGCTATTGGTGTTCCTGTAGTCAATCAGGGCTGCCAGGGATGTCGATTTTCCCGAGCCGGTAGCGCCCACAAACAACATCAAGCCCCGTTTCTTCATCACCACCTCGGTAAGAATCGGGGGCAGACGCAAGTCCTCCCAATGGGGAATGTCAGCAACAATATTTCGAGCAACCAGGCTCACTTCGTTGCGCTGACGAAAAATATTGATTCTGAAGCGGCCATAACCGGAGATAGAGGTGGCCAGGTTCATTTCCAACTCTTCTTCAAATTCCGCCTGCTGGATTGGATCCATGACCTCATAGGCAATGTCTTTAACCTCGCCAGGCTTTAAAATGTCGCTGCCAATGGGTTTGAGTTGACCTTCAAATTTTGCACAGGGCGGCGCACCTGTCGTCAAATACAAATCGGAACCGTTCTGGGTCGAAAGCGTCTTAAGCCACTCGGTAATACGCACTACTGTCACCCCTTACTATTGAATTTGCGTTCTGTTTCCCTGCGCAGGGAGTATTATAGTACGGAATTTTAAGCGGTGGCGAACCGCAGGAAATTACGCTATGCTATACGATTGTATAGTCAAATTAGGAGCATAGCCCCGTGGAAACTGAGCGCCCCACTCCCCTACTTGAAGACAGCGAAGCCACCCGCGCCAAGCTGGAGGCATGGTTTTCCGCCCGCAAGGGTCGCGCAATTAGCATTCCGGAACTGAAGATACCGGAGGCATCGGGCATGTCCAACGTCACGCTGTTATTTGACATAGAGTGGCAGGAAGACGGCACTGTGCACCGCGAGCCCTGTGTGGGTCGGTTGCAGCCCGAGATTGCGCGCCCGGTATTTCCGACCTACGATCTCACCTTACAATACGAGGTCATGGACAGTATCGGTCGCCACAGTGACATTCCCGTTCCCGAGCTACATGGACTTGAGACCGACACATCGTTGCTGGGCGTCCAGTTCTACATCATGAAACGAACCGATGGCCGTATTCCAACTGACATGCCCCCCTACAATATGGACGGCTGGATGATGCACGAGACCACGGAGGCGGAGCAGGCGTCGCTGTGGAAGTGTGCCGTCGATACCTTGGGCCAATTCCACCGCCTGGACTATAAAACGCTGGGGTTCGCCCACCTGGCGGAGGCCGGAAAGACGCCGCTGCAACAACAGCTCGATTACTGGCAGGGCTATCTGGATTGGGCGATGGAGGGCAAAGGGCATGGTATTTGCCAACGCGCCCTGGGCTGGCTACAGGCAAATCAGCCGCAGGATGAGCCAACAGTGCTGTGCTGGGGTGATTCTCGCCTGGGCAACATTATATTCCACCCCTCTCACAGCAGTGTTGCTGCGTTGCTGGATTGGGAAATGGCTGTTTTGGGTAACCCCGTGCAGGATATTGCCTGGTTCAACTACCTGGATTCAACCTTTGCCGAAGGCCTGGGCATGCCCCGTCTGCCTGGCTTGCCCAGCTATCCCGATACGGTGAAGCACTGGCAGGGCGTGTCGGGTTATTCTGCTCGAGACTACGATTACTACCTGATATTTGCGGGCATGCGCTACGGTCTTGTCCTGTCGCGCATAATGCTGGCGACAGACCAGGATAATGAAATACAGGAAAATTTCGCCTGCCAGTTACTGAACACACATTTGGGCCGGCTGGCGACCTAAACCACTTTGTTCAATAAAATCGCGCCTCGCCCTGGGGGCGCGTTTTAAACAATTTCATCATCCAGAAATACTGGGTGGGGCATAAGTTGATTATTTCCTCCAGGGCTTGATTCATCGCCACCGTGTCGCGGTAATCATCACCACTGGGGAAATCTTTCAGCGGGGGCAGTATATGAACGATATAGCGGCGTTCAATGTCATCGTACTGGGTCATACAGGGCAGGACATCGGCATTACATAGTTTTGCCAGTTTACCCAACACGGGAACCGTCGCCTTTTGTGTGCCGAAAAACGGTGCAAATATCGATCGGGCCATGCCCAGGTCTTCATCGGGCAAATAAAACAACAGGTTCCCCGCCCGCACATCCTTGACGATAGGCCGCAGGCCTGCCTTGCGGGTATACAAACATCCGCCATGCCGGCAGCGCCCGCGGGCAACCAACCAATCCACTAACTTATTCTTCATAGGCTTAAACGGTCCGGAGCCGGAATATCGCATTGCCATGGCGGATATCGCGGCCTCCAGGCCCAAGCTGTGGGCGGCCAGGAAGATAACCGAACGGTTGCGGCCCAGGGCGGCCTCTATGTTCTCCTGTCCCCTGATGACGATACGCCTGTTCAACTTGGCTTTCGAACCCCACCAAATCAGTCCAAACGCGAGCAGGCTGCGCACGTGATGACGGTAGTACTCCACCAGGAAATCGTCCGTCTCCTGTTCCGACAGAGCGGGAAAGCACAGGCTGATATTTTTCCGCGCAATGCCACGTCGCTTGGCATTTACCTGACGGAAGAAATCGCCCAACAGTATTGCCAGGCCATCCTGCAGCACTCTGGGCAGAAGCGATATGACAAAAAGCAGCAAAACCGCCAGCCACACACCCCAATACCTGGGCAGTAAATAGCGATAGCTAAAGCGGGTGTCGTAAATCAGGGGACTCTGTCCCGCGGTAGATTCAGTCATGTTCTCGCCAGCAGCCTTTGCCGCTTCAAAGTGGGTGGGCAGGGATTAATAATGTCGGGCTATTTCGGCTACGATAATAACCCTTCAGCCGGGAAAATAGTTAAAATCCCTGTGTAATTTACTGGTTGTATTGGGTGGCTTGTGGAATATACACTTGGCCCCCAGTTAATAGAGGTACCGCACTTTGTCTGCCAAATTACGTGAGCAATTACAATTTCTGGACAACCCTGAAGGACTGGCGATTCTCACCGGCATCGGCCGTGGCATTGAGAAAGAGAGTCTGCGTATCACCACCGATGGCAAACTGGCACAGTCTCCCCACCCCCAGGGGCTGGGCTCTGCACTGACCCACGATTCCATTACCACCGATTACTCCGAAGCGTTGATGGAATTTATCACCCCGGTGAGCCAGAGTATCGAGAACAGCCTGACCACCCTCGAAGAAATACACACCTACGTCCATCAAAATCTGGGCGATGAAATTCTCTGGTCCGCCAGCATGCCCTGCATCATGACAGGGGACGAGAATATCCCGGTCGCACAATATGGCAGTGCCAACGTGGCGCGCATGAAAACCGTCTATCGCTACGGGCTCGGTCATCGCTACGGCCGTCTCATGCAGACCATCGCCGGCATCCACTATAACTTCTCCATGCCGCAATCATTTTGGCAGCGAGCCTGGGAGTCCGACGGCAGCCCGGGCAGTATCACCGATTATATTAGCGATCGCTATTTGGGGTTAATCCGTAACTTCCAGCGCTACTCCTGGTTGCTGGTGTATCTCTACGGCGCATCGCCCGTCGTTTGCGCCAGTTTTCTTCGCGGCAATGATAATCACGAGTTGACCCCCTTCGATGAACAGGCCCGCAGCCTGCACATGCCCTACGGCACCGCGCTGAGAATGGGGGATCTGGGTTATAACAGTGAGGCGCAAAAAGACCTGAACATTTGCTACAACTCGTTGGATGACTATGTAGACACCTTACGCCGGGCAATTCAACAACCGCACCCGGAATACGCCGCCATACCCAGCGGCCAAGGTGGCAATTACCAACAACTGAACGACAGCCTGTTACAGATTGAAAACGAATTCTACAGCCCCATACGGCCAAAACGGGTGGCTTATTCCGGCGAGACACCCCTGGGAGCACTGCGCCGCGGAGGCATTGAGTATATCGAGGTCCGTTGCATCGATGTCAGCCCGTTCACTCCCGTCGGGCTGGATGCGCCGCAAATCCGCTTTATGGACACATTTTTATTATTCTGCCTGCTGGAGGAAAGCCCGGCCTGTACCGACCACGAACAGACCGTCATGGACCACAACCTCGAGACCATCGTCAATCGGGGCAGAGAGCCCGGTCTCATGCTAAAAAATTGCGCGGATGAACAGCCTTTTTCCGAAATAGCCAACACCTTGCTGCAATCCATGGAGGGCATTGCAGGCCTGCTCGACAGCGCATTTGACAGCTCCGACTACAGCGCTACGCTAGGCGATCAAAAGGCTAAAGTTGCCGACCCGGAATTGACCCCCTCCGCCCGGGTACTGCGGGAAATGCGCGAGACCAAGCTGCCCTTCTTCCGCCTGGAGATGGAGTACAGCAAGCGCTGGGCGGAGCATTTTCGCTCGACCCCACTGGCTCCCGACACCGCCAGGAAGCTGGAGGAAGAGGCCCGCCGGTCACTGCAGGCCCAGTCGGATATTGAGCAATCTGACGCCATCGATTTTGGCCAGTATCTCAAGGATTTTTTTGCGCAATACGATTCGCTCTAATCGCTGCCGATGAATTTCCTGGCCCACTTCCATCTCGCCTGGCCCGACGGCGGATTGATCGCAGGGGGCCTGGAGGGAGATTTTTATCGAGGCCCGATTGGCGAGGACCTGGATCCCGCGTTGGCACGGGGCATAAAACTGCATCGCGCCATTGACGCCTATACTGATTCTCACCCTGTTATCGTGGAGCTACGGCGACAATTCCCGCCCAGCATTCGGCGCTACGCCGGAATATTGATCGACCTGTCATTCGACCATTACCTCACCGTGAACTGGTCGCGCTACGGTACCCTGGCCCTGCGTGACTTCAATCAATCGGTCTACCAGACCCTGGCCGAACACGAGACGCAGCTCAGCCCAGGCGCGCGGCGCATGATGAAACGCCTGGTGGAGTACGATATCCTCAATTGCTATCACGACTGGAACGCGGTGACGGCGACCGCTACCCGGGTGGGGGAGCGCTTCCGGCGTGGCAACCCGCTGTTAAACGTACACGTTCAACTGGAGCCGGTGCGGGACAAGCTGGAGCCGGCGTTTCTGGATTTCTACCCACAGCTGCGGACCTTTAGTGCCGCGGGCATTGCACTACCGCGCAAAACACCCTAAGTTACCCCGCTTGAAACTTCCGATAGCCTACTCGACAGGACAAACCACCAATGTTGCAGTTACTCTCTCCACGGCTGGTATTTTTTGGTCTCACTGCCATCGCCATCGCCTCCATCGCCGTTGCCATGTTGTTCATGGAGGGCCATCTGGGCCTGGCCCCTTGCCCTTTGTGCATGACCCAGCGCGCTTTCATTGTACTGGTGGGTATTGTTGGTCTCATCGCGGGCCTGCATAACCCTTTGGCCTGGGGCAGGAGAGTATATGGTGTACTGTGCGCCCTCGCCGCCATCGCAGGGGGGGCGGTGGCTGCACGCCATGTTTGGCTACAGTACCTACCCGCGGATCAGGTTCCCGCCTGCGGACCCAGCCTTGAATACATGCTGGAAACCTTGCCCTTCTCGGAAACCTTCAGTATCGTTTTGATGGGTGATGGCAATTGTGCGGATACCATGTGGACTTTTTTCGGTTTCAGCATTCCCGAACAAACCCTTGCCCTGTTCGCTGTAATCACTATCATTAGCCTTTGGCAAACCCTTCGGAGTCACTAAATGCCACGCAGCACCATTGATGCAGAACAGCAGTTTGTAGCGGTAGATGAGCTATTGGGTCGATGGTTACAGGGCCGTAACACCCTGCTCAGCCAGTACACGCAAATAGTCGGCGCCACCGAAACCAGTTTGGACGGTGTGGAGCTGGAGCGCGACCAGAAGGCGCTGGGCGGGCTCATAGTGGACTATGTGTCTGCCGGCCACTTCGAGGTATTTCACGAACTCATAAATGAAGCGGAGTTGTTCGCCGACGGCGGCCGAAAGATAGCGGCCAGAGTCATTCCGCAGATCAGCGACACCACGGAAGTTATCCTGGCCTACGAAGAAAAATATGGGCAGGGGCAAAGCTATCCGGACACGCTGGTGCGCGACCTGTCCGCCCTGGGGGAAGTGTTGGAGTCCCGATTCGTATTGGAAGACCAGCTGATTGCCGGTCTTCACAATAGACATCGCTCAAAGCTCGGTGATTCCAGGTCGCTGCCGGCATAGCACCGCAGAGACCGCAAAAGAGGGCTTAGCCTTCCGCTGACGCTTCAGATTCCTCTGCAGCTTCCCGCTCGGCGATGGAGATCAGTTCCACTTCAAACACCAAGGTGGAATTGGGGCCTATGGTCGCACCCGCGCCGCCGGCACCGTAAGCCAGATCGGCAGGGATAACCAACTTCCATTTGGAGCCAACTGGCATCATCTGTAACGCTTCAACCCAACCCGGGATAACCTGGGTCACACCAAAAGACGCGCTCTGGCCACGGGCATAGGACGAATCAAACTCCGTGCCATCGATCAAGCTGCCGCGGTAGTGAACTTCAACTGTATCTTCCGCAGTTGGCAACGCGCCGTCGCCCGCTTCCAGTATTTCATACTGGAGACCGGACTCGGTAACTACCACGCCTTCTTTGGTAGCATTTTCTGCCAAAAAGACTGCCGCAGCCTCGATATTCACTTCGCCGGCTGCAGCCTGGACTGCCTGTTGCTCAGCCACTGCTTTCTCCTGATAGGCCTGCATCTCCGTGGAGATCTCCTCCTGGGTCAGGCGCACCTCCTTGCCGTCTAAGGCGTCCTTCATACCCGCGGTAAATGCATTCATATCCATGGGCACAGAGTCCAGTAACATACGAGAACCCAAACCATAGGCGATGCCATAGCTCAAACGCTGTGAGCTTGTTTCCAGAACCACAGTGTCCGAGTCAACCGCCTCGGAAGTGGTGCTCTGTTCATTACAGGCTTGTAGGGCAACCATGCTGAGCAGGGCAACCGGTAGTAAATACTTCTTCATATAATCAATCCATATTAAGGTAAAGAGAAACGACAGTGGAGCTTCGCAACGGATGCGAATAATACTACTGCCGGCCCCACTTGCGCCAGCCCAAAATCAGGACAAATCCCACTGGTTACGGGCCTGTGCAGCAGGTAGAATTGCCCACCTGATGATCATACTGAAAGATATAAGCCTGCACCGCGGTAGCAAGGTCTTGCTACAGGGGGCCAACGTCACCATCCAGCCCGGACAACGCATCGCCCTCATCGGCGCCAATGGCTGTGGCAAATCAAGCCTTTTCTCCCTGTTGATGGGCGAACTGGGTGCGGACCGGGGCGAAATTCTAGGCATGAACAATCTGCGCTTGTCCCACATGGCCCAGGAGGTGATGGCCATCGGCATTCCCGCCGCCGAATATGTACTGCGCGGTGACGTACATTTGGCAAAGCTGCGCGACGAATTACAGCAACTGGAGTCCACAGGCGACTTCAGCGGTGCGGCCAGAGTTCACACCGCGCTTGAAAATATTGACGGGTACAGCGCTGAGCGCCGGGTCGAGCGCCTGCTACAGGGTCTGGGCTTCGCCGCCAATGCCAGCGAAGCATCGGTCAACGATTTTTCCGGCGGTTGGAGAATCCGCCTAAACCTGGCCCGGGCGTTGATGGCGCCCTCCGACGTACTGTTGCTGGATGAGCCCACCAACCACCTGGACCTGGACGCCACCCTCTGGCTGCAACAATGGTTACAACAATACCCCGGCACCCTGGTGATGGTGTCCCACGACAGGGATTTCATCGATGCCACCTGCCAGCGGATACTACACATTGAGCAGCGACAACTGAACGCCTACGCCGGCAATTACAGCAGCTATGAACTGCAACGGGCGGAGCGCCTTGCCAATCAACAAGCTACTTATGAAAAGCAGCAACGTCGGGTGGGGGAAATTAACGACTTCGTGCGCCGCTTTCGCTACAAGGCGACCAAAGCGAAACAGGCCCAGAGCCGACTCAAGGAATTGGAGCGCATGGAACAGGTCGCTCCCGCCCACATCGATTCACCCTTTGACTTCAGCTTTCCCCCGCCCCTAAAAAGCTCCGACCCCCTGCTGAGATTAGATGAAGCAAGCATGGGCTATGGGGGCAACGCCATTTTGTCAAAAGTGAATCTACAGCTACGCCCCGGTAGTCGCTGCGGCCTGCTGGGGAAGAATGGCGCCGGTAAGTCGACCCTGTTGAAAAGCCTGGTGGGGGAATTGCCCTTGCTAGCGGGGGAGCGCATCACCGGCGAACACTGCAGCATTGGTTATTTCGACCAGCAACAGTTGGAAGCCCTGGACCTGCAAGCGAGCCCGGCGCTACACCTACAGCGCTTGAATCCCGATGCCAGGGAGCAGGACATTCTCAATTTTCTGGGCGGCTTTAATTTTCGCGGCGATGCCGCCACCTCCGAGATAGCCCCTTTCTCCGGCGGCGAAAAAGCCCGTCTCGCGCTGGCCATGGTGGTGTGGCAGCGCCCCAATCTACTGGTATTGGATGAGCCGACCAATCACCTTGATCTCGACATGCGCCACGCCATGGAAATCGCCCTGCAGGCGTATGAGGGCGCGGTGATTCTGGTTAGTCACGATCGCCACATGTTGCGCAACACGGTGGATGAGCTGCTGCTGGTGCACGATGGAGTGGTGGAAGAGTACCGCGACGATCTCGAGGGTTACGAGAAATGGATTATCAGCAGCTACAAATCGCCCGACAGGCAATCTGACGCCACCCCGGACAATTCACGCAAGGAAAAGCGCCAGCAAGCCGCCGATTACCGCGAGAAGGTGCGCCCCCTGCAGCGCCAGATCGCGAAAACGGAAAAGCAGATATCCGCGGCCGAGCTCGAGCTGAGCGAGATGCAGCTATTGCTGGGCGATAGCGACCTGTATAGCGAGCAACGCAAGGATGAACTCGCGGAGTTGTTGAAGCAGGAGGGCAAACTTAAAGCCCATTCAGATCAGCTGGAAGACATGTGGTTTCAGCAGCAGCACGAACTGGAAGTCATTACGGATGGCCCCTAGCGGCATGGTGAAAACGGGGGCGCTACGCTAGGCTGCTTGTATTCTTTTCCCCAGACAGTGAGCTGCCATGTCCTTCATCACCGTAGAAAAGCCCCGACCCCACGTCACCCAGATCACCCTCAATCGCCCCCAGCGCATGAACGCAATGTCGTTCGATGTGATGGTGCCCTTTAAGGAAGCACTGGAAGCGGTCAGTTACGACAACGATACCCGGGTGGTGATAATTACCGGCGCCGGCGAGGGGTTCTGCTCCGGCGCCGATCTGGAGGACTCTGGCTGGCTCGATATTTTCGATGGCCTCACCGTCCCCGGTATCGCCCGCCGGGCCATGAAGGTGCTGGAAGACGTGATGAAGGCGATCCATGAAATGCACCAGCCGGTGATCGGTGCAATCAACGGGGCCGCCATCGGCGGTGGCTTTTGTCTGGCCATGGCCACGGATATTCGTATTGCCTCTACAGCGGCTTATTTTCGCCCGGCCGGCATTAACAATGGCCTGACCTCGGCGGAACTGGGTCTGAGCTATTTACTGCCCCGGGCAATCGGCAGCAGTCGCGCCTTCGACATTATGCTGACCGGGCGCGACGTGAACGCCGAAGAGGCCCAGCGTATTGGCCTGGTCTCCAGTGCTGTCCCGGCCGAAGACCTGTTGCAGGCATGTTATACCGTGGCCGAACGCATCATCGGCTTTAGCCAACTGGGCGTCGAACTCAGTAAACAGATGCTGTGGGCGAGCCTGGATGCGGGCAGCCTGCACGCCCATATGAATCACGAGAGTCACGCCCAGTTGTTTGTGCGCATGACCACCAAAAATTTCGAAGAGGCGATCAAAGCCCGCCGCGAGGGTCGCGCACCGGAGTTTAAGGATTAAAACGGCAGCGAGAAGAATGAGGCGGCTAGCTGGAGATGCAGGTAAGACATTTCCAGCTGCACTGCCCCATCAATCACTGTTACTTACTAATGATGGCCGGTTTGGAAGTGGTGGCAGGCAAAGTATGGGTCACCCGCGTCACTCCACGTATCAAGATTATCTTGTGGGCACGGCTGCCCTTTGTTGCCATTGCTTAACAGCAACTCCGTGCCCAAAAAATGATCCCCGTTCGCCTCCCCATCTTCACCCCCTGAGAACACCATCACTGGAACGGCATGCCCTCTTCCGAGGAGGTCCACCTTCATGCAAATGGGTCCAAAGACTGGGCCCCAGGTTAAAACACTCATATCCCCTATTCTCCAGCTTCGAGGCCGACGTGACAGCAACTGCATTTTGGGCAACCAACAGGCATACCGCACTCGACATTCAGATAGTGGTCACTTTGCTGATGATATTCATCTATTATCTCCTGGTGAGTTTCCGGCCTCGCCTCACTGGGCGGTAGTCGGGTCAATCATTGATTTGATTTCAGAAATCGAGTTGGCGGGAAATCCGCCCTGCTCCGCATGCTTCCGGATCAGGTCCTCATTGCTTGCCTCGTAGATACAATAGATCTTGTCATCGGTTACGTAGCTGTGTAGCCAGGCAATGTCAGAACCCAAATCCTGTAACACCGAACATGATTTTTGGGATATTCCCTTCAGGTCTTCGCCGGTAAACTGGCCAGCGCCGGGGATTTCTCTTTCAATTACATACTTGGGCATATTTTTTTCCTCCTGATAAGCTGTTGAGTCCGAGGGAAAGGTACTCTGCTTGCGCCGCGTCCACTCACTGATTGTCCTAGTATTTTTCTCATATTTTTCTCATAATGGGTCGTTATTAGTGTCTCCTTGGTTTATTGAGTGCTGGCGAACACGCTGGCAAGGTATGGTCAGGCGGCGTGCAAAAAAATAAAAATACTTCTTTCGCCGTAGACGATTGGCTGGTTGAGCCCGAGATCGACCAAATCAGCACGACCACACAGAGTCTGTACCTGCGGCCGCAGCTCATGGACGTACTGGTCTATCTGGCCGACCTGGATGGCCGGGTCGCGACCCTTGAATCGATACACGACGATCTTTGGCCTGGCAAGGTCGTCTCCAGCGGCACTATCTACAACTGCATTGCCGAATTGCGCCAGGCGCTGGCGAAGGACGCAAAAGATCTAAACTACATCGAAACGATTCCCAAAAAAGGCTATCGACTGGCGGCACCTGTTGTGGCCATGCCAGCTGCGGCGGTTGCCACTCGCAGTGAGGCTTCCATGGCCGTGCTGCCGCTGGTTAACCGCAGTGATGATGCGGCCATCGACTATTTGTGTGAGGGCCTGGCGGCCGAGATTCTTCATCGCCTGTCCAAGGTGAGTGGCCTGAGGGTGTTCTCCGCATTTAGCTTAAAGGACGAAGGGCTGGATTCCCGGGTAATAGGGCTGCGGTTTGGCGCCAAGACGGTTTTGACAGGCAGCTTACAGTCCTCCGGTGATAAACTGCGACTCACGTTCAGGTTGGATCAGGTCGAGAACGGGGAAACCATGTGGTCGGAAAGATTCGATCGCGAGATGGCCGGGGTTTTCGATCTGCAGGACAGCGTGGCGAGACAGCTGGTGAGCGCGCTGTTACCGGCGCTTGATATTGGCGAGCCCGACCAGGCGGTGCTTGAAGATTCCGGCACCCGCTCCCTGGAGGCCTTCAACGCATTCCTGCTAGGTAATTATGCGTTATCAAAGACAACGGATCAAAGCTACGACGATGCCATTCACTACTTCGAACAGGCGGTCGCCATCGACCCCGAGTTCGCACGGGCGCACTATAGGCTCTATTTGAGCAACTACATGAAGCGCAGGGAATTCGGTGCCGATGAGAGTTTTCTCGATAGGGCCAGAATCGCCGCCGAAAACGCAAGAATTCACGGCTATCAACCGGCAGTGCCCTGGATTCATATACAGCGCAGACTGTATCGGCACAAGCAACCTCGGGCGAAGGATCTGGCCCTGGAGGCCCTGGATAAAATTCGCCATCCCGACCCCCAGTGGGGGAGCTTTCCCTACGAACAATTATCCTGGGTGTTACCCGCCGCGGGATTCTTCAAGGCAACGCTCGATTTCGCCCAACACATGCTGGATTCGCCACTGCATAATTTCCAGGACTCTGATGCCGAAGAAGAGATCCCGGGATACTACGCCGCCGCTGGCCAAATCGACGGTGCCATTCGCCTGCTGTCCAGCGAGATTCAAAAAGATCCTGCCCGCCCGTTTTTTCGCATGGATCGTTCACTGTATTACTCACGATTGGGCCAGTTTGAGCACGCTCAAGGTGACATCGATAAACTGGGTGATAGTCGCTACGCCTTACAAGCCCAGATCTTTTTTCACTTCTGGCAAGAGCAGCCAGAGCGTGTATTGGAGTTCCACGATCGCCTGCGGGCAATCGCGCATATTCACCCCAGTAACTTGCTGTATTCCTATAGCTTGGTAGGCGATTTTGACGCGGCCATCGAGCAGTATGGCGAGGCGGTAAATTCGCTGTCCCGTGCCTTTATCGATTTTGGCCCCCTGCGCGCAACGTGTCGGGCGAAACTTCCCCAAACTGTTGTGCAACAACTGGAGCAGCATCCGGGGTTTCAAAAAATGCTGGGAAATGAGGGGGTAGACGAGGCCTGGCGCATCGAATTAATGGAGCGGGTAAACGAGCTAACCGATATCACCGGCATCCATATCAATCTGGATGACGATTCAAGGCCGGTGTCCCACGATTAATTCCAACTTCTCGTCTCTGGTCATTTTCTTGATAGCCGCCTCCCGCTGCGAAGCGGCGCTGCGATCCTGCGCCGCTGATGACCACAGCAACTTCACCGGCCGGCGGCCTCGGGTATATTTGGGTCCTCCTGGCTTTTCACCATTATGCTGCTGGATGCGCCGCGATACATCGGTGGCTATCCCGGTGTACAAGGTGCCGTCCGCGCATTCGAGTATATAAACCCCCCAACAACTGCCGCTCATTGCTTATCACCCACCATTAGAGCCACTAGCGCCGCGACCAACGATGGTAACGCTCAACCCATTGCAATAGTTTTTCCGGTTTGCGCGCCTTGCGCCACTCCCCGGCCAGAAATTTGTTACTTTCGCTGAGCGTGGGGTAAATATGAATCGTCGCCAAAATCTTCTTCAGACCGATGCCATGTTTCATGGCCATAACATACTCGGTGATGAGTTCGGCGGCATGGTAGGCGACGATGGTCGCGCCCAATATACGATCACTGCCAGACGCGGTAATCACCTTGATAAAACCATGGGCTTCCCCATCGGCAATAGCCCTGTCCAAATCACTGATATCAAACCGCGTCACCTCATAGGAGATGCCCCTGGCCAGGGCTTCGCTTTCATTGAGACCCACCCTGGCAACTTCGGGGTCGGTGAAAGTCGCCCAGGGAACGATGGAATAGTCCACCGCGAATTTTCTAAAGCGGCCAAAGAGAGCATTTACTGCAGCATACCAGGCCTGATGGCTCGCCATGTGGGTAAACATGTAGGGGCCGACAATATCACCGCAGGCAAATATGGAGGGCACACTGGTTCGCAAATACTTGTCGACTTCAATGGTGCCAGCGGCATTAACAGAAATCCCCAGCGCATCGAGCCCCAGCCCCTGCGTATTCGTAGTGCGGCCCACCGATAGCAAAACTCGATCAAATTCAATTTCCTGTTCTCCATCGGGCATATCGCCCAAACAGGTGTGTGCCCCCGCACTGGTTTGGAAACGCTTTGGCTCAAAGCGGTGGTGTATGGTTATGCCCTCTCGCTCGAAGGCCCCCAATACGCAGGCCGATACTTCCTCGTCCTCCCGGGGTAGGATACGATCGGCATGGGTCACCAGTGTCACCGCAGTCCCCAATCGCGCAAAAGCCTGGGCCAATTCACAACCGATGGGTCCCGCGCCAATAATCAGCAGCCGCGCCGGCGCTTCTTCAATGTCCCATAAATTGTCCGAAGTTAAATAGTCCAACTCTTCCAGGCCGGGGATATCAGGCACGCGAGCCCTGGCGCCACTGGCGATCACTATATTTGGCGCGGTGATCCGCTCCCCGTTAACCTCCACCTCCCAGGGGGACACAATGGATGCGTCGCCTTGAACGCAATCCACACCCAGTTCAGTGAACCGCTCGATGGAGTCGTGCGGTTCAATGGCCTGGATAACGGATTTCACGCGCTGCATAACCTTGGGGAAATTTACCTTCAGAGCAACATCTTCCAGGCCGAATTCCTCCGCGCGACGCAAGTACTGCGCTATACGCCCCGATCGAATGAGTGCCTTGCTGGGCACACATCCCGTGTTCAGGCAATCTCCGCCCATCTTATGCCGTTCAATCAGCGTCACTTTCGCATTGACGGTGGCCGCAATTAAAGCAGTGACCAGGCCCGCGGAACCGGCACCAATGACAATGATGTTGGTATCGAATGAGCGCGGCCTCCCGCGCCCGGAACTGAGGCGGCCCAATAACCATCTTGCCAAAAAAGGAAATATCGCAAGCAACAAAAAAGACAGCCACAGTGCAGGCGATAGAATGTCACTCAGGCCTTCCAGTTGGCCCAACTGGGTACCGGCATTTACGAATACTGCAGTAGCCGGCAACATGCCCACCTGGGATACCCAGTAATAGCGACGGGCCGGAATCGGAAGCAGCCCCATCAACAGGTTGACTACAAAAAACGGCACAATGGGTACCAGCCGCAATGAGAAGAGGTAGAACGCCCCATCCCGCTCAAAGCCAATGTTGAATGCCTCCAACTGGCTGGCAAACCTGGTTTTCGCCCAGGCTTGCATCCAGTCTCGCAGCAATGTCCGCGAAACCAGAAAAGCCAGGGTAGCGCCAATGCTGCTGGCGAAGGATACCAGCACCAAGCCGTACCAGAAGCCAAACAGCGCACCGCCGGCCAGCGTCATAATCAGCGCCCCCGGTACCGACAGCGCAGTCACGCCAATATATACGGTGAAGTAGATGAACCCGGCCAATACCGAGTTATCAGCATACCAACGGCGCAAACTCGCCATACGCTGCTGCACATACTCCAGTTGCAGATAGGCACCCAGGTCAAAGTAAAACCAGGCGAAGATCGCCAGGGCAATAATAGTAACAATGGCAATCCGCTTCTTACCCATTGGTCGATCTCCCGATGCTGTCCGCGCGCTAAAGAGACCACGGACTCTTGTGGAGGTTCAGTAGGCTATAGCGATTGGACATAAATCTATGACAAAAAACTCTAGCCGGCGGCTTGTACGCCTGTGCTCGAATGGTATTATTGGCAATGTCTGGTCGTTTTAACAGCCCCCGCAATAAATCCTGTAGTTTTTTTGGAGAATACAATGAGCGAACAAATCGTACACGTCAGCGATGCCACCTTCGACGAGGAGGTACTTAAATCTACTATTCCTGTGCTGGTCGATTTTTGGGCCGAATGGTGTGGTCCCTGCAAGATGATTGCGCCGATTTTAAGCGAAATAGCCGCCGAATATGACGGCAAGCTAAAAGTGTGCAAGGTCGATGTGGATGCCAACACTGAAATTCCGCCCAAATTCGGCATTCGCGGCATCCCCACGCTGATCGTGTTCAAAGACGGTAACGTGGAGGCGACCAAGGTGGGCGCATTGTCTAAATCACAGCTGACGGAATTCGTTCAGGAAATCGTCTGATCCAATATGCGTCCGGCCTGAAACCGGACGCAACTCTTTCCAAGCCTAGCTATTTTTGCCAAGAAAGCTATAGACGGCACTGTCTCGCCGTGCTACATTTCGATCACTTGCACATTCTGTGCCGCCAAAATAAGCCCAAGATTCAAAAATAAAGCCACCCAATTTTTATTGGTACATAAAGTTAACTAGCAAAACTATGCATTCTGGCGAACTTCGGTTTCACCTAAATTTAATTCACCTGTGCACGACCTCCCAATCCTACATCCCAGAATCCTATATGAATCTAACTGATCTCAAGACCAAAACCACCCAGCAACTCATCGATGTCGCCAAGGAAGTTAACTTGGACAACATCGGGCGCTCCCGCAAGCAAGATATTATCTTTGCGATACTAAAGCGCCACGCCAAGAGCGGCGAAGACATTTACGGCGACGGGGTGTTGGAAATATTGCAAGACGGCTTTGGCTTTTTGCGCTCCGCCGACAGTTCCTATTTAGCCGGCCCCGATGATATCTATGTTTCTCCCAGCCAGATCAGACGGTTCAACCTGCGCACCGGCGATAGTATTTCAGGAAAGATTCGACCACCCAAAGACAGCGAGCGCTACTTCGCCCTGCTAAAAGTCGGCGAAGTTAACTTTAATAAGCCGGAAAACGCCAAGCATAAAATCCTGTTCGAAAATCTGACGCCCCTGTTCCCCGATCAGCGTCTCACTCTGGAAGTGGGTAATGGCACCACTGAGGATTTAACCGGCCGGGTTATCGATCTGATCTCTCCCATCGGCAAGGGCCAACGCGGCCTGTTGGTCGCACCTCCCAAGGCGGGAAAGACCATCATGATGCAAAGCATTGCCCAGGCGGTCATCACCAATAACCCCGAGTGTGACATCATCGTCCTATTGATCGATGAGCGCCCGGAAGAAGTGACGGAAATGCGGCGCTCGGTAGGCGCCCAGGGTGCCGAGGTTGTCGCCTCGACCTTTGACGAGCCCCCATCACGCCACGTACAAGTAGCAGAGATGGTCATCGAGAAAGCCAAGCGGTTGGTGGAGCACAAGCGCGACGTTATTATTTTGCTCGACTCGATAACCCGTTTGGCCAGAGCGTATAACACGGTCATCCCCAGTTCGGGCAAAGTGCTGACTGGTGGTATCGACGCCCACGCGCTGGAGCGTCCCAAGCGATTTTTCGGTGCTGCACGTAACATTGAGGAGGGCGGTAGCCTCTCCATTATCGCCACCGCTATAGTTGATACCGGTTCCAAAATGGACGAAGTCATCTATGAAGAGTTCAAAGGCACCGGTAATATGGAGCTACACCTGGATCGCAAGATCGCGGAGAAGCGCGTCTATCCCGCCATCAATATTCGCCGCTCCGGTACTCGTCGAGAAGATCTACTCACGGAAGAAGAGGAATTGCAACGCATGTGGATTCTCAGAAAACTGTTGCACGGCATGGAAGATGGCGCCGCAATCGAATTCCTGCTGGGCAGGCTCAAGGACTCCAAGACAAACGAAGAGTTCTTCATGTCAATGAAGCGTAAATAGCGAAGTTCGCTTTCCCGGCGTGAAATATACTGACCTTCGAGATTTTATCGCAGCCCTGGAAGAGCGCGGTGAACTCGTTCGTATCAAGGCCGAAGTCGACCCCAATCTCGAAATGACAGAAATCGCCGACCGCACCCTGCGCGCCGGCGGCCCCGCCCTATTGTTCGAAAACCCCAAGGGCTACGACACACCAGTGCTGGCTAACCTTTTTGGCACGGAACACCGCGTGGCGCTGGGCATGGGAGCGGATGATGTTTCCGCCCTGCGTGACATCGGTGAGACCCTGGCCTATCTGCGCCAACCGGACCCACCCAAGGGTCTAAAAGACGCCTGGGACAAAGCACCCATTCTCAAACAAGTGCTCAATATGGGTTCCAAGCTGATAAAGAACCCTGCCTGCCAGTATCACGTGAAGGAGGGCGAGGACGTCGACCTGTATCAGTTGCCCATCCAGACCTGCTGGCCGGAGGATGCCGCGCCGCTGATCACCTGGCCGCTGGTGATTACCCGGGGGCCGAATAAAGAGCGCCAGAACCTGGGTATCTACCGCCTGCAGCTAATTGGCCGCAATAAGCTGATTATGCGCTGGCTTTCCCATCGCGGTGGCGCGCTGGACTTTCGCGACTGGCAAATTAGCAATCCCGGCAAACGCTACCCCGTTGCCGTCGCGTTGGGAGCCGACCCGGCCACCACCTTGGCTGCGGTCACCCCGATACCCGACTCTATCTCCGAATACGCCTTTGCCGGATTACTCCGGGGCAGCAAAACTGAAGTCGCCGAGTGCTACACCGCCACCTGCCGCGACCATGGACTGCAGGTGCCCGCCTCCTCCGAATACATACTGGAAGGCTATTTGGAACCTGGAGAGATGGCGGATGAGGGCCCCTTCGGCGATCACACGGGATATTACAATGAAGTTGAGCGTTTCCCAGTGTTTACCATAGAGGCGATTACCCACCGTGAATCACCCATTTACCATAGCACCTACACCGGCCGCCCCCCGGACGAGCCCGCCATATTGGGCATGGCACTCAACGAAGTTTTTATCCCCATATTGCAAAAGCAGTTCCCGGAAATTGTCGATTTTTACTTGCCGCCGGAGGGCTGTTCTTATCGACTTGCCGTCATCACCATGCGCAAGGAGTATCCTGGGCACGCCAAACAGGTAATGTTGGGAGCCTGGTCGTTTCTGCGTCAGTTTATGTACACCAAATTTCTCATTGTCACCGACGAGGATATCAACGCCAGAGACTGGAAGGATGTGATCTGGGCGATGACAACCCGCATGGATCCGCAACGGGACTCAGTTTTCATCGAAAACACGCCTATCGACTACCTGGATTTTGCCTCTCCGGTGGCGGGCCTGGGCTCCAAGGTGGGCTTTGACGCCACCAGCAAGTGGCCTGGGGAGACCCAGCGGGAGTGGGGCCGACCCATAGCAATGACCGAGTCAGTCAAACGACGTATCGACGAGCTCTGGGATGAACTGGGCATAGAGCCCAGGGACCAAGGTCAAGACTGATTACCCGCCCAATACGCTAACGGCTCATTCTGCGCGAACGAGAGACAGCTTTATCCGGCATCGGCAAGGACGGCAGCGCCTGTTCGCGCATTAACAAGCCCTCGCGAAAATAGGCCGCGCCTACCTTCTCCTCACCCAAACCGTACAGCAGACGCCCAAGTTCCGCGCAGATTTCCGCACTGCGCTCAAGGCGGTAACTCGTCTCGAAATAATCCCGGGCTTTACCCCACAAACTATCCCGGGCGGCTAAACGACCGAGACACAAAAACAGTTGCGCATCCCTGTCGTTAGTCGACAGCCAACTCTCTGCCTGGGAGTGTTGGCCAGCGGAATTAGCGCTCTCAAGCAGCCCGTACAGCCGCACAAGCCCGGAATCCCAATCCTTCTTGAGGAACCGTAATATCACTTTCTCTGCGGCCGCAAAGGCGCCTTGCTCAACGAGCAATTTCACATAGGAATGCCCCATGCGGGTGTCTTTGCGAAGAGCGGCGGGCAGTTTCTGCCATTGAGTATGCAAACTGGCAACGCTGGACTCCTCCCCGTCGGCAACACTGGTTTCCAGCAACTGAAAATACACCGTATTTTCCAACTCCTGTAATTCATTGTCGGGGAGAATTTTATATTTCCGCATCTCGGGCAGTAAATCGGCAAGGTTCTGCCAGTCTTTCAAACCCAGATATGCCTGGCGCATTAAATTCAACACATGGGGATGCTTGCCCGCATTGGCGCGGGCCCGCACCAGAGTGGCCAGCGCCTGTTCGTACTGCTTGGCGTGTAATTTCATTTCCGCCTGGGTGAGCTCGACGGCAATTCCGGCCTGCGCCTCGGAGGCCTCAGCCGCACCGAGGTATTCACGCATTTTATCCAGGTCGTTCAGTTGATAGCTGGCCCGGGCCGCTGTGAGGTAATTCAACAAAGGCCCGTC
>SMVB01135311.1_pt1 | contig 46190 bp, 40 predicted proteins | sample 2456461 | NCBI WGS metagenome assembly SMVB01 (sample SAMN11095934, study PRJNA526329) | marine sediment metagenome | biome: Marine sediment; feature: Surficial sediment; material: Deep marine sediment; isolation source: Hadal surficial sediment | place: Pacific Ocean | collected 2014-05 | depth...
AACATGATTGTGGTCGACGTGGAGACCGGTTCGGTATTCAGAGCCGGGACCCCGCGGGTGTTGTTCGAAGGACGATATCGAGTCGCGGCCGGTGGGCTCAATCAAAACTACGACGTTGCACCCGACGGGCAGCGCTTCGTGATGGTCAGGGCGGCCGGGGAATCGGGGCCGCCGCAAATCCGTCTGGTGCTCAACTGGTTCGAGGAGTTGAAGGCGAAGCTGGAAAACTAGCCGCGACTGTGATGAGATTGTGATGGGAACAAACGACACTAATGGAACTGTCATGACGCGATTACGCGGAAAGCTGGCCGTCGTTCTTTTCAGCAGCGTACTTGCGTGCCGCCCGGGAGAACCGGCTGCCGTTGATGAAGCACTCATCACGTTCGACAAGTACCACACCGTCGAAGAGTTTCAGGATTATCTCGAGGCGATAGTCGACCGTCACTCTGACATCGCCGAGTTGACTGTGATCGGGTTGAGCCGCGGCCGTCGGCCCATTCTCGCGGTCGAGATCAACAATCCCGAAACGGGTCCGGCCGATGAGAAGTCCGCGTTCTATCTCGACGGCAATATCCACGGGGGAGAGGTCCTCGGCGGTGAAGCGGCTCTCTATTTCATCAACCATCTGTTGACACAGTACGGCGCGGACGACGAGGTCACACGGCTCATCGACACGCGTGCGTTCTACGTGGTGCCCCTCGTCAATCCCGACGGTCGTGCCATATCGGTGGACTCGCCGGAAAACCACCGCTGGAATATCCGTCCGGTCGACGAGGATGGGGACGGAGCGGTCGACGAGGATCCGCCTGAAGATCTCGATCTGGATGGCCGCATTCTGCGGATGCGCGTAATCGACCCGGATGGAGCATGGCAGATTTCGGAGGGCGACCCACGCCGGATGGTCCGCAGGCCGCCCGGGGAGTCGGATGGAACGTACTACCAAGTCTATACGGAGGGCATCGACAACGATGAAGACGGGCGCTTCAACGAAGACCCCGTCGGAGGCGTCGATCTCAACCGCAACTTTCCCTCTAACTGGAGTGCCGCGCAATTCGCGTCGGGTCCGTATCCGCTATCAGAGCCCGAGACGCATGCGTTGGTAGAGTACATCACGTCGCGACCCAATATCGCCGCGATTCACACGTATCATACGAGCGGCGGCCTGCTGCTGCGCTTCCCGACGCTCGCCGATCAGAACTGGGAGTTTCCGCGTGCCGATCTCGAGGATTATCGCGCGATCGCCGAGGAGGGCATCGAGTACACAGGCTACGCCAATTACGCTTACGAAAAACAAGTGATCGTAGACCTGATGAGTCCGGGGCACGGCGTGTTCAACGATTGGGGATCTAACGTGTTCGGCGCCTTGGCCATGACGACGGAAATGTGGAGTCATGCGATAGGACAGGGGCAGGAGGCGTTGTTCCGATGGAACGACGAGGTGCTGGGTGGAAGCGGATTCATCGACTGGTATGATTACGACCATCCGCAACTCGGCCTCGTGCAACTGGGGGGTTGGGACCGCTGGTCGACGGCCAGCCCACCGGATTCGATGATCGCCGACGAGTTGGAGCGGAACAACCGGTGGGTGCTGAGTTTCGCGGAGAAGCTGCCGCGGGTGGTCGTGCTCAACGCCTCGGCACGCCACCGGGCGGGGGCGGAAGACGGGAGTCATTTTGACGTGCGAGCCACGGTCGGTAATGTGGGGTGGATGGCAACCGCTACCGTTCACGCCAACGACGTGTTGCGGATCGCCAAGCCGGTAACGGTTCGTCTCGAACTGTCGAATGCCGAGCTGGTCGACGACCGCGCCGACCGCTCGCTTGCAGTGCTACCGGGCTTCCGTGGGGAAGATCCGGTGCATCGAGAGCTCGAGTGGCACGTGGGAGTGGTTGATCTCTCACGGCCCGCGAGCGTTGAGATTGTCCTGTGGTCGGAGAAAGCCGGTGTCGCGAGGCATGTGGTGGTGCTGGATCGCGATGCGGGGTCGTAGCAGATCCTTAGATTGGCAGTCCTCGAGTAGACACACCGCACACTTGAAATCCGGAGGAGTGCTCCCATGGAACGTAGGTCTTGCATTACACTCGCCGTTGCCGCAGCGGCGATCGCCACGCTGCAACCACTCCACGCGACAGCCCAATCCGCTGCCCAAACGACAGCGATAGCGGAACTCGCCGAGCACGCGGCCGTGCAACGGGCGTTTCGTGCGATCGACGAATTAGAGGCCACCACGATGGCCAACCACGTGATGCTGACCGAGATCGCCGCTCCCCCGTTCATGGAAGAACGGCGCGCGGCGAAGTTCGCCGAGTTGCTGCGAGAAGCCGGGGCGGATTCGGTATGGATCGATGCGGAGGGAAACGTCATCGCGTTGCGCCGCGGTCGGCTGGGTGGACGAACGGTGGCGGTCGATGCTCACCTCGACACGGTGTTTCCCGAGGGGACCGACGTCAGTGTTCGCACGAGTGGCGACACGCTGTTTGCGCCGGGCATTGGCGATGACACGAGAGGACTCTCCGTCGTCATTACGATGCTTCGTGCACTCAACACCGCGGAGGTCGGCACCCGAGACGACATCTTGTTTATCGGTACCGTCGGCGAAGAAGGGCTCGGCGATCTACGTGGCATGAAACATCTGTTCCGCGACGGCGGACCGCGGATCGATACGTGGATCAGCATCGACGGCGTCAACCCGAGTCGCGTGGTGCATCGCGGGTTGGGCAGCCACCGCTATCGCGTGACCGTGAAAGGACCCGGCGGCCACTCGTGGGGCGCGTTCGGACTCGGCAACCCCCACCACGCGCTCGGCCAAGCAATCCAGAAGTTCGTCGAAGCGGCAGATCCCTACACATCCGAAGGTCCGCGCACGTCCTACAACGTTGGACGAATCGGCGGTGGGACGTCGGTGAACTCGATTCCCTTTGAGTCGTGGATGGAAGTGGACATGCGGTCCGAGAGCCCCGAGCGGCTCAACGGCATCGACGCGCTCTTCCAACGCGCGATGGCCGCCATTACCTACTTCGGCCGCGAGCCCGACCCAACCATTTCCTCCACAAACTCGAACATTCCGATCTCACTCGGCGTCCCGGCGATTACGATCGGCTCGGGCGGCGCGGGAAGCGGCGCGCACTCGCTCACTGAATGGTGGGTAAACGACAATGGCGCGTCGGGGATTAAACAAGCCTTGCTGATTTTGGCTGCCGAGGCCGGCATCTCTGAGCTGGTTAATTAGACCAATACTCAATACTCAATATCCAATATCCAATATTGAAGATTCAATAGTCGACATGCTACGGGCCATCGGCATTTGGTGCCAAAAACCGACCGTAACTTGCCCTGCGCGTCCCCGAGGCATCCCAACCAGTGGACTCGTGATGTGACGACCTCAGGCCCCCTCCACGGACGCATCGCATCCTTCCTCGCTTTCATCTTTTTCTTTTCTGGCTTTGCCAGCTTGATGTATCAGATAGCCTGGCAACGGCTTCTGACGCTGTATTACGGCGTTGGGACGATCTCGATTACACTCATCGTGAGCGTATACATGTTCGGGCTCGGCGTGGGTGCCCTCATCGGAGGCACCCTGGCCGAGCGAATACACGACAAGCTGAGGCTGTACTTTCTCGTTCAACTACTGCTCGCCGTCTTCGGGTTCGTGAGCCTTCCGTTTCTCGACTTTCTCGGTAGGCTCACGGCCGGAAGCAATTACGTCATATCCCTGTGGTACATGGGGTCATTCCTGATCTTGCCGACCACCCTTATGGGTATGACGCTGCCGCTAGTTACCAAGATCTTCATGCGTTTCGCAAAGGATCTCCTGTCAACCGTCAGCTATTTGTACTTTCTCAATTCGATCGGTGCAGCCTGCGGCGCTTTGTTTGCAAGTTACGTGTTCATCTCATTCTTCGGGCTCCACGCAGCCGTTTACTGTGCGGCGGCGATAGACATTGTCCTGGCAGTCCTCATCTTGCGCGTTCGCTTTCTTCCCATGCCCGAGGCACGCTACCAATACGCGCTTCATCTCGTGTACCCCCACGCAGATCACGACACGGTGCTTGGTAGGTTGGCATACCCGGTTGTACTTATCACAGGTTTCTTGGCGATCGGATACGAAATCGTTTGGCTGCGCGTGGTTGGGGTTCTGGTCAAGGCGTCACCCTATGCTTTTTCGACGGTGTTGGCGGTTTACCTCGTTGGGATCGGCGTTGGCAGCTTCGGCGTTGCACGGCTGTGGCCGCGGCAGACCGTCGTGGGAAAGCGAAATCTCTTCTTCCTCTTGCAGTTTCTCATCGGTCTCTACGTGGCGACGACGTTCATAGGCTACTACTACCTGACGACATTCACCCCGCTCGGTGGTATCACGCGCGCCTCATTTTCGACCCTGTTGCATCCACCCTTCATCGTTCCATCGATCGTCTCCTTGGGACAGTTTCTCAGCGACACCTTCGTCATCATTGACGTCTTCTTCTGGCCGTTCGTATTCGCGTTCGTCCCGACAGTTCTCATGGGGGCGAGCTTTCCACTCATTGCGCACTTGTCCCAGGTAGAGACCCACGAGGAAGGCAAGACGGTCGGGAGGGTGTACTTCTTCAATATCGTTGGCAACGTGCTTGGCGGTATTCTCACAGGATTCATTCTCCTGCCAATCATGGGAACGGCACCGACACTGCTCGTGTTTTCCGCGGTTGGTGTGCTGTTCGGGTTATTCGTGACGCGGATGGCGGGCAGGCCACTAAAGATCAGATGGCGGGTTGGCGCCGCGGTCACATTGCTGGTCCTCATTGTGGCGCTTTTTCCCAAGGGAGATCGCCTTTATGAAACGATGCATGATTCCCCCGGAGAGGGGTTCGTCACGTTCATAGAGGAAGGCAGAGACGGAGTAGTTGTCACACAGCAAAAGCAGGACACGATATACAACTACATCAACGGCCTGGGCCACGGGGGGCGGCCGGGGTACGGATTTTACTACGAAGCCATTGAGGGACTGAGTTTTGCGCGACAAGTAGAGAACGTGCTGATCATCGGCTTTGGCACCGGATCGATCACCGAGATGATGCTCAAGATGAATGGCGTGAGGAAGGTAACCATCGTCGAACTGAATGCGGCGCTTCTCAGAAACTTGGAAAAGATGCCGTTGTTTAGGGAGCTACTCCACGACGACAGAGTTGAGGTGATCATCGACGATGGGAGGCGGTGGTTGTTGAGGACGGACGAGAGGTTCGACCTCATCCAAATTGACGCGCTACGAGCCACCACGGCGTACAGCAACAATCTATATTCGCGTCAGTTCTTCCAGCTCGCGGGTCGGCACTTGAACGAGGGGGGAGTGTTCATGGTATGGATGGACGAGTTCAGGGTCATACCAAAGACGATTCTCACCGCGTTTGACCACGTACGCGTCTATGATTTCTTCTGCTTGGCGTCGAATGTAGCGTTTGTGAGAAATGACGAAGTCCAACGGGAATTGCTGGCAAATTTCTCGCCCGAAGAGCGCCAAACGATTGCAACCCAGGGGAGGTATGTAGGAGACGAACGCTTTATCGAGGAGATAACGGTGGGCTACGATGTCAACGAGGATTGGAAACCGGTGACGGAGTATTACCTCGGCCTGCGAATGGAGAACAGCTTCCGCCGGCGTTAACCCCTGTTGTCAGACGCATAGTTTTCCTAGGGAACCATCCCCATGCCCATCCCACCTCCACCCCCGTCACACTCTATCAAGCCTTCGGCGGCTGCGGGCGCGTAAATGGTGGCTGGTGAGCCCAGGAATAGCGCACAGCGGTCGGGGATACTCATGTGCGTGGTACGGCCACTGAAGCCTGTCCCATCGCCGAAGAGTTGGAGTACCACACCGGGGCTGGTGTCAAAATCCAACCCAGCCATCCCCATGCCCATCCCCATCCCCATCCCCATCCCTCCATTGATCGTACCGGTATAGGTGAAGTTGTCGCCATGAAAGGCCTCTTCCGCGGAGGCCAGATTACGCAAGTCGGATTTCATCTCGGCGAGATACGCGTGCTTCTTAGCGCCGACCAGTTTGACCGTTATCGATACCAAGATACCAACGATCAAAGTCACCACGAGCAATTCAATGAGCGTAAAACCGCGGCGACCCACGTGGTATCTCGACCTCTCTCGATAAAATAGCGTCATATGACTCCAGCGCCTCAGGTGGCACTCACGGTTGTTGGCGTGCCCGATGAAGGCGCCGGAACGCCGGCGAGTGGCAAAATACGCTACAATTGGGACCGCAAGCCATGTGCCAGACGCCGGGGAGTCGCGTAAGTCAGTATGAATACACAATATACGCTCGCACCCGCGGCGTTCAGTGTGTCTCGGCGCCGCCCAACCTGCAAATCTTCTTGACAATACGCAACGGTCGACTGGGTGGCTCCTGCCCGGTTTGCGAGCCGTTCCCGTGCCATTGTTGGGTTAACGACAACCAAGCGCTGGGCATCAAACGGGCACTGCCGATCGTGATGGCGGAGGCCGGGTTGGGTCGATGATCGCCTTCGTGACCCGGAGCGCCGCCACGTCCTCCAGCGCCCTGCCGGCCTGCTCCAAGCCGTAACGCCCTCCGATCAACCGGGCAAAGGGGAGCCGATCGCGGTACTTCGCCAGGAGCCCCAACGCCCGCACCAGATGGCGGAACTCGGTGCCCCATTGGCCGCGAACATCTGCGTGTTTGCGATTCACGTCGATATGGGGGTTGAAGGCAGTGGGGCCGGCATCGGTATAGTGGCCGGCGATTACGTACGTGCCGCCATCTCTGAGGAGAGAGAACCCTTCTCCGATGGCGTCGGGGTTGCCGCTGGCCTCGATGATCACGTCCGCGCCGCGGCCGTGGGTGGCCTCCGCGATCACGTCAGCCCGGTCGGCCAGGGGCCGGTCTTCCAGTGACAGCACCACGTCGGCACCGAGTTGCCGTGCCAGCTCGAGGCGCGCCTTGGGGGCTCCGATGGTGATCACCAGTCCCGCCCCCCGGAGCGCGGCGAAAGCGGCGGCCGCCAATCCCACCGGGCCCGATCCCTGCACCACCACGGTGTCGCCCATGGCGAGGTCGCTGCGCTCGACCGCCGCAAACCCCGTGAACAATCCGCAGCCACCCCCAATGACATCGTCGGCATCGAGCCCGTCGGGAAGTTTGACGATGCGCACGCCGGGCTTGAGGTAGATCTGCTCCGCCCAGCCGCCTAGGGGGCCGTCGTGGGCGGAATACGTGATCCCGTACACCCGGCGGCTGGGACAGCGATTCGGTTGCCGCGCCACCGTGCAGAAATAGCAGCTGTTACAGACCTCGTGGACATCATAGAACGTCACGACATCTCCGGGACGGAGCTTGGCACCGAAGGCGTCGCGATCGGTACCTCTCGCTTCGAGCACCCGGCCCACGCTCACATGACCGGGGATGATGGGATACGGGACGCCGGCCAGCCGTCCGTGGTGGAGGTGCACGTCGGTGCCGCACACCTCGCTGGCGATGGTTTCCAACAGCACCCCTCCATCCTCGAGAACCGGCTCATCGATGTCCCAGACTTCCAACGGGGCGTCGGGTTGCGTCATCACTGCGGCCCGGATGGTCATTGTATCAACAGCTCCAGTCTCGAGGGGCGCCCGCAAACTACCAATCGGCGGGGCTGACGGGGAGCGGGCCAGGAGACGGAAGGAGAGAGCACCCCATCGCCAGGTCGGGGCGGCGGGCGAGAGGAGGGCTACCGCCTGGAGCGGTAGCGAGGAAATGGTGGAAGTGTGCTAGATTACCTGGCTGCCAGATAACGCCAGAGCAACGGACATGTCCACCGAGATACAGATTACCCGAACCAAGGACGAGCCAGGCGAGACCACGCTGAGGGTGGAGGCTCCCGTGGAGCGAGTGCAGGCAGCCGAGAGGAAGGCGGCTTCGCGGTACGCGAAGCGCGTCAGGCTGCCCGGATTTCGCAAGGGGAAGGTTCCCCTCAACGTCATCCGCCGTCGGTTTGGCGACGCTATCAAGGAGGCTGTGGTCCAGGAGCTATTGCAGGAGAGCTGGAAGCTGGCACTGGAGAAGGAGAATCTGGAGCCCATCGGGGAGCCGCGGATTCGCGGTCTGAAGATCGAGGAGAATTCCCCGGTAACCTTTGAGATTTTGGTCGAGGTCAAGCCCGAAATCAAAGTGGATAGGTTGAGGGGCTTTTCCCTGCAACGCAAAGTTGCCCCGGTCTCGGACGAAATGGTCGGGAAGCAACTCGATGAGTTACGGCGTCAGAAGGCCCGCTGGGTTCCCGTGGAGGGTGAGAAACCCCAACCCGGCCAGATGGTTCGTATCACCATCGACACCGAGAAAGACGGTAAGGAGAAGGAGGGTCGTCCCTATGAGCTGGTGATCGGTCAAGACCAAGCACTTCCCGAGGTCGAGGACAAGATCATGCAACTCACTCCCGGGGAGAGGACGGATACGACGATCACGTTCCCGAGCGACAGCGCGGACCAGTCAAAACGGGAACACACGATCTCTGCTCGCATTACGTTGCACGAAGTGAAGCAGCAGCAGCTTCCCGAACTCGACGGCGCTTTCGCTTCCGAGATAGGGGACTTCGATTCTGTGGATGAGCTGCGGGAGGCGGTGCGCAAGGACCTGGAAGAGAACGCGAAACGGGAAGCGGACGGAGACGTTCGGCGGCAGCTGGTGGAGCAGATTGCCGCAGCCAACGACATTCCGGCCCCTAAGGCACTGGTGAACCGGTTACTCGCGGCATATCGGGAAGCGTATCGAGTTCCGGACGACCAGGCTGACAAGTTCGCCGCCGAGTTCGTTTCCATGGCGGAAACACAGGTTAAGCGCGATCTATTGTTGGAGCACATCGCGGAGCGCCACGACCTGAAGGCCACAGAGGAAGATATTGACAAGCGGGTGGAGAAGATTGCCAAGGCCCGCGACACGGAACCCGGGAAGGTTTTCGCGAGTCTTCAGAGAGAGAATCGCATCAAGGAACTCGAGCGAAGCATCACTGAGGAGAAAGTATTTGCGTACCTTCTCGAGCAATCACCCATTATTGAGAGTTGACAGACACCATGACAATGTACAAGCCCGGTTCGGCCACCATATATCCGCCGTACGTCATCGAGCGGTCGAGCCGGGGTGAAAAGAGCTACGACGTCTTTTCCCGTCTTCTCATGGACCGCATCGTGTTTCTCGGTGCGCCCATCAACGATGATGTAGCCAACATCGTGATCGCGCAGTTACTGTTTCTCGATGCAGACAATCCGGACCGCGACATCTTCCTTTACATCAATTCGCCTGGAGGCGTCATCTCTAGCGGGATGGCCATCTACGACACGATGCAGTTCCTGCGGGCGCCGGTGAATACCATCTGCATGGGGATGGCGGCGTCGATGGGCTCTTTTCTCCTATCGGCGGGTTCTAGAGGCAAGCGTCGGGCGTTGCCTCATGCACGGATAATGCTTCACCAACCGTCGGCAGGATACCAGGGCACGGCGGCGGATATTGAGATTCAGGCGAAGGAGGTCCTCTACCTCCGCGACCAGCTCAACCGCTTGTTCGCTGAACACACCGGCAGGTCGGTAGAGCAGATTGAGAAGGACATCGATCGTGACAGGTTCATGTCTGCCACTGAGGCCAAGGAATACGGCCTGATCGACGATGTCATAGTCAAAATGCCCAAGAATGGCTCCGCCAAGTCGGGTTGACGGTCGGCCTGGTGAGAGGCATACTAGACGAGTCGAACCACTGGTGTTAACGCATGGCTAATGACAAGCACCTACGCTGTTCCTTCTGCGGCAAGTCGAAGGATGCCGTCCGGAAGTTCATCTCCGGACCGTCGGTGTATATCTGCAACGAGTGCATCGCACTGTGCAACGAAATCCTGGCCGAGGACGAGGAGCGGGAGGTTGCCGAGGCGGTAACGCACGTTCCGACGCCTGCGGAGATCAAGGAGGTCCTGGACCAGTATGTCATCGGCCAGGAGCTGGCGAAGCGGACACTAGCGGTAGCCGTGTACAGCCACTACAAGCGCATCAATTCCCAATCGAACCGTGAAGACGATGTCGAGTTGGAAAAGTCCAACATCCTCCTCATGGGTCCAACCGGAGTCGGGAAGACGCTACTCGCGCAGACGCTTGCGCGAATCCTTGATGTTCCTTTCACGATTGCCGATGCGACGACGCTCACCGAGGCAGGATACGTGGGCGAAGACGTGGAGAACATTTTGGTCCGGTTGTTGCAGGCCGGTGACTTCAACGTCAGCGACTGCGAACACGGGATCATCTACATAGACGAGATCGACAAGATCGCACGGAAGAGCGAAAATCCGAGCATCACGCGCGATGTATCGGGCGAAGGCGTGCAGCAGGCCCTGCTGAAGATCTTGGAAGGAACTATTGCGTCGGTCCCCCCTCAGGGCGGGCGCAAGCACCCGCAGCAGGAGTATATCCAAATCGACACGAAGAACATCTTGTTCGTCTGCGGCGGGGCGTTCGACGGTCTGGAGAAAATCATCGAGGCGCGTACGGGCCGGCGACAAATCGGCTTCGGCAAAGAGGACATCGACAACGACAAGGTCGAGAAAATGAAGGCCAACCCATACGAAGAGGTGGAGCCTGACGACTTGCTGCGTTACGGGCTCATTCCGGAGCTGGTAGGACGTCTCCCAGTCACCGTTCCGCTCGAGCAACTCGACGAGTCATCCCTCATCAAGATCCTGCTGGAACCAAAGAACGCTTTGACGAAGCAGTACAAGAAACTGTTCAATCTGGAGGGGGTCGGCCTCACGTTCGACCCAGAGGCGTTGCGCGCCGTCGCCGAGCGGGCCGTGAAGCGCGGTACCGGCGCGCGCGGACTCCGTGCCATCCTCGAGAAAACGATGACCAACATCATGTTCGACCTCCCGAATCGGGATGATGTTCGGGAAGTCGTGATTACGAAAGAATGCATTACCGAGGAGCGGCCACCGTTGGTCGTGACAGAACGGCCGACCAGGAAGGAAGCCTGAACCCGGTCGCCTTTATCGGCAGTTTTCCAACAGCCGATTTTCAAGTCGAGCCATCCCTCCCGGAAGTTGCGTTTCTGGGCCGATCGAACGTCGGCAAGTCCTCGCTGATAAACGCCGTCGTAGGACGAAAGGCCATCGCTCGAATCAGTAAGAGTCCCGGCAAGACACGGGAATGCAATGTTTACCGAATCGGCGAGCGGCTATACTTGGTGGACCTTCCGGGATATGGGTACGCTCGGGTTTCGAAGTCGGAGCGAAGCCGATTGGCCAAGCTGATAGAGACGTACTTGCGAACCCGAGAATCGCTTGCCGGACTGGTGTGGCTGCTCGACGTCAGACGTAACCCATCTGCCGCGGATCTCGCATTGGGCGACCAGCTGGCCGGGTGGGAAATTCCGGTGCTGGTGGCAATCACCAAGGGCGACAAGCTCACTCGTGGCAAGCGCTCGGAACGGATGCGCAGCATCCTCGGGGAGATCGGACTTCCAGAAGACCAAGCCGTGATGACCAGCGCCGTAACCAAGGAGGGCATCGACGACCTGCAGAAAGCGATACTGGCCCTCGCCACCGAGGTGCGGAATTGATGGTGAGGCCTCTGAAGTGGGCGTGCCTGATCGCATTCGCCGCCGGTACGCTGCCCTTTGCAGCCCAACACGCAGGCGCTCAGGATACCACATCGCAGGACGAAGGTTTGCCGCCGGCCGGCTTGGGCTCACTGCGTCAGGCAGACATTGCGGTACGCATGGACTTGGGGAACGTGCAGTTCCGCATCATGCCCCTAGACGAACTGATTCTCCGCTTGCTCGCACCGGACTCATACAGCGCCCTGCGCTCGCTGCGGGAAGCCAGCGACGACGAAATACGACAGTCCGTCGAGCGTTTCGGTGTGACCGAGCCTGTAGCGTTCCTCGTCACCGTCTTCGGAATGCAGGACCAAGCCGTGTTCGATCCCGAGCGGTTGGTTATCATCAGCCGCAACCGGCTCTTCCGGCCGATCGCCATCCTCCCCATCACCCCCCTGTGGAATCAACACAGGGTATCCCAACGGGAGACAGCAGCGGCCATTTACCTGTTCGAAAACGGCATCGCGATGTTGGAACCGTTCACGGTGGAGTCCGACGGCGTGCGGTCAGACCAATGGGAACGGTCGCTGCGGCGGATCGAAAGAGAACGCGCAAAAATCGCCAACCGGCAACGCGAGCCGTGACAGCAGCAGCGCAGCAAGTGCGACTTGCACGTTCTCCCGCGGCGGCTATCGTCGAATTCTGACACCGCCAAGAATTGTCCGCGGCAGTCCGGGCCTGGCGCCCGCAGGCCGCCTAGCCACGACATATGACTCGCCGGTGAGGTTCTGCACCGTCAGGTACAGGGAACTCCACGGGCGAAGCCGGTATTCCGCCGACACATTCAACACGGCAAACGCATCCGTGCTCTGGTCTTCCCGCACCGCCCCCTGACCGGCAACGGTACGCATCGCCGCCGAATAGTTCGCACCTGCCGTGACCGACCAGCGCCTATGTTCAACTCCGATCCAAGCGCTGAGTTGCGTGGTGGGTATGTATGGCACGCGGTCACCCTTCTCGACCGATCCCCACGACTCAAAATCGCTGTCGAACGAGGCCTGGAACTCCGCTTTCGTGTAAGTGAACGTCAGACCCCACGGTACGGTAAAATTCGCTCCCCTCAAGGCGAGCGGGACATATTGCAACGATGCTTCTATGCCGGAGGCGTCCACTGCCCCACCATTGAACTGGTTCCCTACACCGCTCCCGCCCGTGGCCAGTGTGGCGGCCCCGAGGATGTTGCTATAGTTGTTGAAGAAACCGACGATTTGGGCATTCATCTCACCGTTATGGTACCGTGCGCCGAGTTCGTAGTTTACGCTCAACTCGACATCGGTTTCTTGATCCGCGCCGGGACCTGGCGGACTGAACCCACGGTGGACACCGCCGAAGAGTCGCAGATCGTCGCGCAGCTCGTAGCTCACACCGATTCCCGGTATCAACACCTTCACGTTCATCTCACGCACACGATCGCTAGCGGTGCGATCGGGATCGTCGGTCCGATAATCGGTGCGCGTAAAATTGATCGTCTCGAACCGAACGCCCGGAGTGACTTTCCACAACCCGAAGCTGATCTGGTCCTGGACAAAGAGAGCTAGAGCCCTAGCATCACTGACGCGATTGGACTGGCTTCCTGGTGCGCCCGTCGTCGTAAGCTGCATCTGGTTCGCCACAAACCGAAAAGCGTCCTCATGCTGGAACCGGTCTTCCTGGTCCTCGTGGTACCGAGCACCGATCTCGATCTCGTGGCCAACCGACGTTCCGGCAAACTGAACACCGACGACCGATTGAATGCCGTGGGCGAAATAGGCGCGATTGTTGGCGCGCACTCTGAGGTCGCCAAGGCCGGAATCGCCACCGCGGAGCACCGCCATCTCCACAGGGAAATCGCCGGGCCGCTCCAGTATACGGCTGATGTCGGTTCCCCCAACGCTTTGGAGCTTGTACCAGTTTCTTTCCGTCTCGTTGCGATACAGGGTAGTCGTGAGGTCGAAATGTCCACCCGGGCGAACGAAATAGCGGACGTGAAGCTGCCTATGTTTGACGTTCATGACGTCCTGTCGGGAAGCCGGGTACCGCAGATTGGGGCTCACGGCGAAGTCGGCTTCGGTCAACCCCAGGTATGTCTCATCTGAGCGCTGTGCGTTGTAGCCGAGCTTCACCTCGAGTTCCTGATAGCTCGACTTGCGAGGGTCCGTACTAACCCGAAACTTGGCGTTGTAGTCTCCGATGTCGAAGCCCGTTCCCCCTTCCAAGAGCTTCTTGAACCCGTCCGTCACCATCCGATACCCTTGAACCATCCAACCGAATTTGGACTGAGAGCCTCCCACCATGGCGTTGAGACGCCTGGTGGCGTAGGCGCCCCCCGCCAGCTCCGCACGGGCCTGGAACTCCTCGGGAATAGGTGTGGAGACCAAGTTGATCGCTCCGCCAACTGTACGGGGCCCGTACTTGATCTGACTCGACCCCTTGCGCACCTCTATGCCGTGCATCCGACCGATGACGGGGAAGTAATAGGCCGATGGCGCGGCATAGGGAGCAGGCGCGATGAGGATTCCATCCTCCATGAGGGTGATCTTGGAGGAGCGTTGCGATCCGGACCCCCGCAGGCCGATGTTGGGTCGTAGGCCAAAGCCTTCTTCCTCTTGGATGTTGACACCGGGAACGCGACGCAGGGTTTGGTGCACATCGTGGAAGGGGTTCCGTCGCGTGATCTCCTCGGCGACAATGACGTGAACCGAGCCGGGAATGTCGTCGAGGTTGCGGCCCAGCTCCGTCCGGCTGCGCAGCACCTCGATCGCCGGCAGGCGAACGACCTCAGCCTCCAGAGCGACGTCCACAACCGTTTGTGCCCCGGCACGCAGTTCGATCGATTCCCGCCTGACGACGCGTCCGATCATCCGAACGACGACGGTGTACCTGCCAGCCGGCAGCCCGCTGAACTCGTAGCGGCCCTGCCGGTCGGTGCGAGCCCGAACATCGAGTGGCACAACCTCGATGAAGGCGCCCGGCAGCGGCTGCCGCGAATCGGCTTCCAGGACGACCCCGACCAACCTGGCCGTGGCGGGAGGTGCTTGACCCAATGCCGCGGGTACGAAACCGGTTGAGAGGAAGGGAAGGGCGAAGAGAAGCGTAGCACAGTGGCGAGTACATCGGCTATTGGTTGTCTTGAACATGCAGTCCAGCGACTTTCCGTTAGGCTAATTGTGGAACTAGTTGCAAATGAGAATCATTTTCAATCTTATCACGCTGTAAAGCTAACAACACGGCATCCCGCCAGTCAATCCATATTTTTTTGACCTACCGTGGGGGTAAATCATGGTGCTGCGTCCGCTGCGGTCCCTCGCCCATCTCGAGCCCTTCGCTGGGATCATTGATCGATGGTTGGGGGACATCGAGGAGCAGTTGCAGGACCCCGGCTGTGATCGTTACGAGCTTTGCCGGCGTACTCTCCTCGACATCTACTATCCCGATCTGGGGAATTACGACGACTTGGTGGCAGACCCGGCCACCTCACACGCAACTCGCGCCGCGCTACTGGGCCTCGATCCCCACAACGTCACCCTGGAGCCCGAGTACTACCAGGAGATCGACACCGAGCGATACGCCCGCGTCAAACCGCTCCTGTGGCTGTGGCAAAGCTTCGACCGCTCGCTGCTCGGCGGAGGAAACGTTGCCGTCGGTGTCCGGCTCCGCCGTATCTTGGCATCGCACATCTTCAAACACTGTGGCAAGAACTTCAAATGCTTCCAGTACGTAGAGTTCTCGTTCGGTTATCAGATGGAGGTCGGCGACGACGTCGCCGTACACCGACATGTTCTGCTCGACGACCGGGGGGGCATCGTGCTGGGCAATCGGGTATCGATCGCCGATTACGCGAACATCTACAGCCATACCCACAGCATCACCGATCAGCAAGACGTTACAAACGCGACGACCATTCTCGAAGACGGCGTGCGAATCACCTATCACGCCACCGTCCTAGCAGGCGTGAAGGTCGGGGAGGAATCGATGCTGGGTGCGGTAGCGCTCGCCACACGAGACGTGCGGCCCTATCACGTCAACTTGGGGATTCCCGCCAAGTCCGTACGGGTGAAGCCGAATGCGCCCACGGAAGATCACGTGACGCTGGACAGCGCCCGCAGGAGGGAGGTGAAAGACTCGTGAGAGCGTTAGCGGCGGGTTCGCGCCAAGACGGCCTGAATCCGGGCTGAAAGGGCCCGGGCCCGGAACGGCTTGCTCAAAAAATCATCGGCACCAAGCTCGAAAACCCTCACCTCGTTGTCTTCGTCGCCCTTGGCCGTCAGCACGATGATGGGAAGGTCCTCGGTGGCCTGGCGCGACCGTAGTTGTGTAATCACCCCATAACCGTCCAACCCTGGCAGATTGAGATCGAGAACCAGAATGTCGGGGGCATGCGTGTCCACCTGCTCCAGGGCCTGCGCACCGTCTTTAGCTTCGAACACCGTGTAGCCGTCCCGCTCCAGCAAATCTCGCATCACCCGGCGCAGTTGGTTTTCGTCGTCGACGAGGAGCACTCGAATGCCGGCGGAGCCGTCGCCCGTCTCTTCGACGGTTGAGACTCCGTCGACCAATTCGAACCGGTCGGTCACCTGATCCGGAAGAGTCGGCACCGCTGACGACACGACGCCTACCGACGCACCCTTCTGGTCGGATGACTCTGTCACCGGCCCGGCTCCGGCAGACGGCCGAGCCAGAACCTCGTCTCTCGCTTCATCGTCCTGCGGCATGTCGACTACCCGGAGCAGCTCTTCGATGGTGGATTCGCCATCAATCACATGTGCCAGGCCACTATGCCACATCGACCGCATGCCTTCCGCCGAGGCCGCATCCGCAATCTTGTCGGCGGTCGCACCACTGGTAATCAGGCGCTCGATTCGGGGTGTTACCTTCAGGACCTCAACGATGGAAAAGCGGCCCCGGTATCCGGTCATGGCACACTCAGGGCACCCCACCGCTCTCCGGAGACTGGAGCCATCGGGAATCCATTCCTGGAGTTTCCGCGCAGGAGCTTCGGACCGTTCCTCTCGACACGCCGTGCATAGGGTGCGCATTAGCCGCTGCGCCACCACGCCACGAAGCGAGGTGCCGATCTTGAACCCCTGCACCCCGATGTCGGCCAATCGGGTGACTGCGTTTGCGGCGTCGTTGGTGTGAAGCGTCGACAACACGAGGTGACCGGTCAGGGAGGCCTGGACGGCGATTTCCGCGGTTTCCAGGTCGCGAATCTCACCCACCAACACCACATCGGGGTCCTGTCTGAGGATCGATCGCAGCGCGGCTGCGAAGGTGAGACCGGCCTTTTCGTGCACCTGGACCTGGACGATGCCCGGCAGCCGGTACTCGACAGGATCCTCCACCGTGACGATGTTGACACCCTCGGACTGAATGTGCCTGATGGCCGAATACAGGGTGGTAGTCTTTCCAGACCCCGTCGGCCCGGTTACTAGGATGATGCCGTCCCGGAATTCCAGCAGTTCTTCAATGGACGCCGCCTCGTCTTCGCTGAACCCGAGGGCGTCCAGGCTGAGAACCGTCCGACTCGAATCGAGGATTCGAATGACGACTTTCTCCCCTTGGGAAACCGGCAGCGTCGACACCCGAAGATCGATGGCGACGGAGTTCACGACCACGCGGGCACGCCCGTCCTGGGGCCGGAGCCGGTCGGCGATGTCCAGCGAGGCTATGATCTTCAGACGGGAAATCAATGGGAGCCCAGCCGCTCTCGGGATCTTCATGATCTGCCGCAACACGCCGTCGATGCGGTAGCGGACGGCAACACCACCCTCCTCCGGCTCGATGTGTATGTCGCTGGCCCGCGACAGGATTCCCTCGGACAGGATGAGATCCACCATCCGCACGACCGGCCGCTGCGACGCCTCCGCCTCCGAAATGACCAGCTCTTCCTTTTCTTCCTTCTCGTCGAGCATGGTGATCTGGGCGTTGGAATCGCCCATGCCCTCGAGGATCCTCTCCATCACGTTCTCTGGGCGGTACAACTCGTCGATACGCTCTGCGATCACCGCCGGGCTGGCGAGGAGGAGGCGCACCTCCCGCCCCGTAGCGAAAGCGAGGGTCTTTTCACAGTCGAGGTCGAAGGGGTTCGCCGTAGCGATCTCCAAATAGGAGTCCGTGCCCCGGACGGGAAGGATGTGATACTTGCGGGCCTGTGCTTCCGTGACCAGGGCCTTGGCTTTACGCTCCATCTGCGACAAATCCGCGATTTTTACTCGAAACCGCGTGGCGAGGGCGCTCAGGATCTCGGAGTCCGTGGCCATGTCACACAACACGGCCGTCTCCCACAGAGACGAAGCGGCCTGCTTGCTCGTCCGGAGCTCCTCCAGCTTATCTTCGCCGAGGAGTTGCCTCATGGTGCCGGCAAGCCATTCATCCCGGAACTTGGCCACTCGCTAACTTTCTCCACATGCGCGGCGGGATAGCCCCTCGCACATTCAAGGTAAATCAGCCGGAAAACCCGACCGCCACGCCGTCCCCTCCCCTCCCAGACCAGGGGACACATAGCCCGGAGTCGCCAAGCCCGCCCTGGGAACCAAGACCTGCAGGTCAGGGGTACCACTCTCTGCCGGTGACGCGCCGAACGCGAGGGGACGCCCCGCGTCCCGTGCACGGTTGCCGACGACCCTGAGAAGGGAGGATTTCCACCAAGCCCATGATACAGGCGTCCCAGTTGCACCAAACCGAATGCCCACGGGGCACGCGCGGTTCTCCAACCCTACGAATATTGCGGCGGCAGGCCCTGGCGGCAACCATTGCCTCCGCCCTAACGGCTGGATGCGGTGACGTCCTGAACCCCGAGGCTCAGGTTCTGGCTGTCTCCGAACTCCTGATTCTGGCCCAGCAGCCCGCCGCTCCGTCTCCGTCAACGGCCACGTTCCACGTGTTCAACTCCAAGATCACGGCCCGCTCGATTGTTCATGGCGATGAGTTCAACACACCATTTCTCACCATCAAGTTTCCGACCTTGTGCCTAGCATCGGTCGACGGTCAGACGCTGGGGCCGGGAGATTCCGTATTGGTCACCCTCCGCCCAGCGGCAGGGCAGTACGGGTTCACGTTGTCGCCCCTCGGCCTGACCCTCACGAACGGCTGCGGCGCCACGGCGAAGCTGTCCTTCGGCCGCTACGGGGACCTGAGCGTCGCCGACGGGTCCTCAACATACCTGGACCGCGCGGCCTATGCTGCCGCCCTGGACCTGTGGCGGGAGACGGGCCCCGACAGGTGGGAGGTCGTTCCGGGATCGGGGCCTTCGGGGAATGATTCCGTTGAGGGCACCGTGGCGGGGAACGGCTCGTATCTGCTGGCAGCCCCAAGGTAGTCGGCCGGCATCCCACGACACTCCCCTTTCCCTTCCTGCCACTCCCCAACCATATTGTCCGCCTCAGGAGCAGATCTGTTGGGAACCTTCAATCTCCTAAGCACCAACGGGGAACACTCGGTCGACATCACGACCGGCCAGACAATTGTCGTGGGCCGGGCGGTCACGACGGATTTGCCTGTGTACGATCCCACCGTGTCGCGGCGTCATGCCGAGCTAGTCTATACGGCCCAGGGGTTGACCGTACGCGACCTCGGCTCGAGCAACGGAACGTTCGTGAACGGGATCCGGGTCTCCGAGACACCTCTCAAAGACGGTGACAAGCTGACCTTCGGCAAGGTCGCATTCAAACTCATAGAGATCCTCGCCGATGCTCCGCCCAATTCGGAGCCGTTCGCTTCCAACCAGAGTGCTCCGGAAGCGACGATCGTACGGCAGGTTCCGGTGCCGGAAGTGGACAGCCTGGAGCAGCAGGTCGCGAGACTGAGCGGGGAGACAGATCAGGCCTCCTCGGAGATCAAGGAGGTGACCAAGCTGAGCCTCCTGCTCGACATTTCGAAGGAGCTGGCGAAGCAACAGGATGTCGACAGGCTGCTCGAGAAAATCGTCGACATCACCTTTCAGGTGATGGACGTAGACCGGGTATCAATCCTCATGGTCGAGTCGGGTTCTGGAAAGCTGATTCCGAGAACTTCGCGCAGCCGTCTGGGTGACGAATCCAGTGGCCGACACGTTCCGCGGTCGATTGCGCAGCGCTGCGTTGACGAACGGCTGGCGATCCTCACGGACAACGCTGCGACAGACGAGCGTTTCACGGGTCAGTCGATATTGATGCAGAGCGTGAGGAGCGCGATGTCGGCACCACTCATGGCAAGCGAGGGGAGCGTACTCGGGCTCATCTACGTGGACAACATGACCGCGACGAACTCGTTCGGAGATGAGGACCTGGAGTTCCTCATGGCGTTTTCCGGCATTGCCGCAGTGGCCGTCGAGAACAGTCAGCTTTCCGACCAATTGGCCAGGGAGGCGGTCGTCTTGGCCAACTTCCAGCGCTATTTCGCTCCCAACCTCGTCGAGCAGATCGCGAACCAGGAGGGAACGGTTCAGCTCGGCGGCACCAAGCTACCGGTGGTGGTGTTCTTTTCGGACATCCGCGGATTCACGCCGATGTCAGAGAAAATGAGCCCGGACGACATCGCATCGCTGCTTACCGAGTACTTCACCGAAATGGTGGGGATCGTATTCGAGCACGGTGGAACGCTCGACAAGTTCATGGGTGATGCACTCATGGCTCTGTGGGGAGCACCGGTGGCGAGCGACGACGCCGCCGACCAGGCCATGCAGGCGGCGATCGAAATGATGGCCGTTTTGTGTGAACTGAACGAGAAGTGGAGTTCCGAGGGTAAGCCGCACGTCGAGATCGGAATCGGGATCAACTTCGGCGAGGTGTTCGCAGGCAATATCGGCAGCGAACAACGGATGGAGTACACCGTGATTGGCGACCCCGTAAACATCGCTTCACGGTTGTGCTCGAAGGCCGACGGCGGGCAGGTTATCATCTCCGAACCTTTCTACAACTCTCTCAAGGCACCGCCCGAAGTCGAGGCGTTGGAGCCTCTGGAGTTGAAAGGCAAGTCCGAGACTGTTCCGGTGTATCAGGTGAAGTTGTAGGGAATCCCGGCGTCGCTCATCAAATCCACTACCAGTCGCAGCGGCAAACCCATCACGGAGAAGTAATCTCCCTCTATGCGATCCACCAATACGGCGCCCAGTCCTTGGATGCCGTACGAGCCCGCCTTGTCCAACGGCTCGCCCGTTCGGACGTAAGCTCGCGCCCTTTCGCGAGTCATCTGTCGGATCCAAACCGAGGTGACGTCGCATGCGCCATGCATGTCGTCTCCGCGAGCCAATGCGACGGCGCTGACTACGCGATGGCGATTGCCAGCCAGCTCCAGCAGCATATCCTCCGCTGCGGTGGGCGATTTCGGCTTCCCCAGAATCCTTCCGTCGAGAACCACCACCGTATCGGCCCCGAGCACCCATATGTCAGGGTGTTTCTTGCTGCCGGCAAGTGCCTTCTCCCGAGCCAGCCGTATGGCATAGCTCTCCGGGTCTTCGCCGGGCTGAGGCAGTTCGTCGACTTCTACGGGATCGACCACATGCGAGATGCGCAGCATCTCCAGCAGCTGACGCCTGCGGGGAGAGCGCGACGCCAACACCAAGGTGGCGGCATTCAACGCTCGATCACCAACGTCACCGGTCCGTCGTTTAGCAGTTCTACGCCCATCATGGCACCGAATTCGCCGGTTTCCACGGGCACGTTCTGACTCCGCAGCGCCCTCACAAACGCTTCGTACAACGGCATCGCTTCGTCCGGTCCTGCGGCGCGTACAAACGACGGCCGGCGCCCCCGGGAGACGTCCCCGTACAGAGTGAACTGCGAGACGACCAACACCCCGCCGCCCACGTCGACCACCGATCTATTCATCTTGCCTTCGTCATCTTCAAAAACGCGGAGTCCAACGAGTTTTTTGGCCATCCAATCGATGCTTCCCTGACCGTCACCCGGCGCAAAACCCACCAAGGCGAGAAGACCCCGGCCGATGGAGCCGACAACCTTGCCGTCGATCGTGACGGAAGCGCGAGCGACCCTCTGGACCACTACCCTCACGGAAGGACGGAATCCCACACCGCTCCCGTCCCTCCGACGGAACGACGGAAAGCTCTTTCCGTCATTCCGTGTTACTCGACCGTTACAGACTTGGCGAGATTGCGGGGCTGGTCGACATCGCATCCGCGCCGCACCGCGACGTGATAGGCCAGCAGCTGAAGCGGTATCACGCTCAGGACCGGCGTGAGGCAGTCGATGGTTCTTGGTATGGTGACCGTTTGATCGGCGAGGCTGGTGATCTCCTCTTCCCCCTCGGTAACAACGGCAAAGATGCGGGCACGACGCGCCTTAACCTCTTGTACGTTCGACACGATCTTCTGATACACCGCGTCACTTGGCGCGACACAGATCACCGGCATCATTTCATCGATGAGTGCGATGGGCCCATGCTTCATCTCGGCAGCGGGATAACCCTCCGCATGAATGTAGGAAATCTCCTTGAGCTTCAACGCCCCTTCCAGCGCAACAGGAAAGTTGTACCCACGCCCGAGGAACAAAGCGTTTTGCGCCAGCGCGTATGTGTCCGCGAGCTTTTCAATTTCTTTGGTGTGGCCCAACACTTTCCGAACTTGCTCCGGCAAGCGACGCAGCGCCTTGACCATCTTGCGACCCTCCAACACCGACATCGCGCGTAGCCTGCCGAGCCGGAGCGTAAGCAGTGCTAGTGCGACGACCTGGCAGGTGAACGCCTTCGTGCTCGCCACGCCGATCTCGGGACCCGCATGGATGTAGGTTCCCCCGTCCACCTCACGAGCTATTGTACTGCCCACCGAGTTCACGATTCCGAGCGTTCTGGCTCCGCGCTTTTTGGCCTCCCGCAGTGCGGCCAGCGTATCCGCCGTCTCACCACTCTGGGAGATGCCTATCACCAACGTGCGGCTGTCTACCAGCGGTGCCCTGTAGCGGAATTCGGAGGCGTATTCGACCTCCGTCTGGATTCGAGCAAGCTCCTCGAGCATGTACTCACCGATCAGCGCGGCATGCCACGAGGTACCACACGCAGTGATCACCACACGGTCGATCTCGAGAAGCTGTTCGTCAGTCATGTCGATGCCGCCGAGCCTGGCAGACCCCTCCTCCTCGAGGAGCCTACCACGCATCGTGTTCGTAATAGCTTCCGGCTGCTCGAAGATTTCTTTGATCATGAAGTGGGCATAGCCGCCACGTTCGATCGTCGCGACGTCCCAGTCCACTACTGACACGGTTTTCTCCACCCGCGTCTTATCGAGGTCGACAATGTGGTAGTTGTCCGGCGTGAGAACTGCCACTTCCCCATCGTCCAAATAAACGACAGACCGCGTGTGCTGCACTACGGCAGCGGCATCGGACGCTATGAAGTTTTCACCGTGGCCCAAACCCAACAACAACGGAGAACCCAACCTCGCCGCGACAAGGGTGTTTGGCTCGTGCGTGGAAATCACCCCCAAACCGTAGGTGCCTTCCACCCTTCGCAGAGCCTCGGCGACCGCCGCCTCGAGCGAGTCGGTATACAGCTCGCTAATGAGATGCGCCAACACCTCGGTATCGGTTTCGGACCGAAACCGACAACCCCGCTCCAAGAGCCAAGCCCGCAGCGCAGCAGCATTCTCGATAATGCCGTTGTGAACAACCGCGATCGTCCCATCGGTATCTGTGTGCGGATGCGCGTTCACATTGTTGGGCGCGCCGTGCGTAGCCCAGCGGGTGTGCCCCAGCGCTAACCTGCCGGTGTGGCCGTCGTGGGGCAGCTGGCTCGCCAGCACCGCCAGCTTGCCCGCCGCCTTGTCGATCTCGAGCCGGCCGTCTACGACGACGGCTAACCCTGCCGAGTCATACCCGCGGTATTCGAGCCTCTTGAGCCCCTCCATGATGAGCGGTGCCCCTGCTCGATGACCGGTGTACCCAACGATTCCACACATAGGTTTCTCGAATCCGATTGCATCACAAGCAAAAGGTCAACGAAGGCCAGCGGTTACAAAGCCCTCACGACCTCCCGAAAATGTCCCGGGCCTCGGCTACCAACTCCTCAGCACGCCCGGGGGATGGCGCCTCCCCGATCAGCCGAACAATCGGTTCGGTGCCCGAAGGCCGAACGTGGAGCCAGCTGTCGCCCCACGCGAGTCTGATACCATCCGTCCGGTCCACCGACGCATCCCCGAACCTGTCTTCTAGCGCCGTGTACGTCGCCTGCAAGTCCCCGCCACGAGGGGCCTTGGCCTTCACGATCGTATAACGCGGCGCCGCGTCCACCACTTGCGACACTGTACGCCCCGTCGCCGCCAGCAGCTGTAGCGTAAGCGCCGCAGCCACCGGGGCGTCTCGGCCAAAGTGAAGCTCGGGCAAGATGACGCCCCCGTTGCCTTCCCCACCCACTATCGCTCCCTGGTCGAGCATCTCCCGGGCCACATGCGCCTCCCCAACAGGCGCCCGGATAACGTCGCTGCCAAATTCCCGGGCTGCGTCGTCTACAATAAGCGATGTCGACAGGTTCACAACCACGGGCCCCGGCGCCTGCGCCAGCACCGCCCGCACCCCTAACGCCAAGGTGTAGTCCTCACCGATCGGACGACCATTCTCGTCCGTGAGGGCCATCCGGTCACCATCGGGGTCGATCGCCATACCCAGATCGGCCCCGCTGTCCCGCACCAATGCGCCCAGACCACTCAGATTCTCTGGCACCGGCTCGGGCGGACGAGTGAAGCAACCGTCGGTCTCCAGCTCCATTCCAACGACCCGGCAACCCAGGGTTTCCAGCAAACCCGGCATAATAGTTCCGCCGACTCCCCTGACGCAATCGAGCGCCACAACGAATCGCCGCCTACGGATGCGCTCCAAATCGAGTGCCGAGAGCCCGAGCACGCCGTCCAAATGCCGCGCAATGGCCTCCCCATCCGTCTCTCTCTCTGCCCCTGCGCCACGGTCTACACGCTCCGGCAAGGCACCTTCCGCCAGCAAGCGCAGTTTTCCGCCCGTCTCGCCGTTCAGAAAAATGCCGTCGGCGCCCACGAACTTCAGCGCGTTCCATTCGATCGGATTGTGGCTTGCGGTTACTACGATCCCCCCCCCGGCCCCATGGTGCTCTACGGCTAACTGGGCGGTGGGCGTGGGAATCATGCCGCAATCTATGACCGCACACCCCACCGACTCCAAGCCCTCCGCCACCGCCGCCACGAACATCGGCCCCGACGTTCGCGAGTCCCGGGCGAGCACGACGTTCCTCCCCCCTGACTGCAACACCAAGATTCCCATTGCCGATGCAAAGCGACTCACGAGTTCGGGCGTGAGATCCTTGCCAACGATGCCTCGGACTCCGGAAACACTTACGATGAGAGTGTCGGTCATGCGGCGTAAGGTAAGGGGAGGAGGGGAGGAGGGGAGGAGGGGGGAGGTGGAGAGGTGGCGGGGTAGTTAGTTTGAGTTGAGCCTTCACACGACAGCCATGACCCACATTTCCGGCGACGATCTCCGATTCGACATTGCGACGCGCGCCGTCCACGCGGGCCAGGAGCCCGATCCCACCACTGGCGCCATCATGACGCCGATCTTCCAGACCTCGACCTACGTCCAACAGAAGCTCGGTGAGCACAAGGGTTTCGAATACGCCCGTACCCGCAATCCCACCCGTGACGCACTGGAGAGAAACTTGGCTTCCCTCGAGGGGGCACAGCACGGGTTTGCGTTTTCGTCGGGAATGGCGGCGACCGAGGCGGTCCTGAAGTTGTTGTCCTCGGGAGATCACGTCGTCTCGGGCGAGAACCTCTATGGCGGATCGCACCGCCTCATGGTTCAGGTACTCGAGCGCTTTGGTATGAGTTTTACGTTCGTCGACGAGCGCGACCCCAAGAATTTCGAGCGCGCAATCACGTCGGCCACCAAAATGATCTACGTCGAGACCCCCACGAACCCCATGATGCGACTGGTAGATCTCAGGGCCGTAGTGGAACTCGCCGCCGCCCGGGATCTGCTCGTCGTCGTCGACAACACGTTCGCAACACCGATCTTTCAGCGTCCTCTGGAGCACGGCGCCGACATCGTCGTTCACTCCACGACCAAGTTTCTCAACGGTCACAGCGACATGGTCGGTGGCGCTGTGCTCACATCGCTCGATGACATAGCCGAACGGCTGGCGTTCCTACAGAACGCGGCTGGCGCCGTCCCCGGACCGTTCGACTGCTGGCTCACCCTGCGCGGCACCAAGACGCTGGCGCTTCGCATGAAGAGGCACGACGAAAGCGGGCGGCGCATAGCGCAGTGGCTCGTGGAAAATCCTCGAGTGACGCGCGTGTATTACCCCGGCCTGCCCGATCACCCTCAACACGAGTTGGCCCGCAATCAGATGCAGGGGTTCGGCGGGATGATATCCTTCGACATGGGATCTTTCGATGCGGCCCGAGCCGTGGCTGAGGGCACCAGGCTGTTCGCCTTGGCGGAGTCGCTGGGAGGAGTCGAGAGCCTAATAGGGCATCCCGCGACCATGACCCACGCGTCGGTGCCAGCCAGCTTGCGCGAGTACATGGGATTGAGCCTAGGCTTAGTGCGGATCTCGGTGGGCATCGAGAACGCGGACGACCTGCTGGCTGATCTGGAACAGGCCATGGAGAATGTAGGGTAGAAGGACGTCACAATCTGAAACCGCGACGTAGACAGCGCGTACGATGAAGCACGGCAGTATTTTCAGTTATCGTCGCGCACTCTCGACTTGGAGGCACACACATGACCGGCGTTCCGACCGACCGACCACGCAAGATCTTGACAGGCATCGCCCCCGTGAGCTGGGAGCACCCGGCGGACCGAGCGGCACTTCAGGGCCTCCGGGCCGTGCCCGGGTTCGACACGGCGGTCAAGAAGATTCTCGCTTTCATCGGTGGCGAACAGGGAGTCCGCTTGATCTTCCAGGCAAACGCCGTGAGGGTGGGCCCCAAGCAGTTCCCCAAGCTTCACAGCATGCTGACCGAGGTGAAAACCACGCTCGATTGGGAGAAAGACGTGGAGCTTTACGTTTCCCAGACACCCGTCGCGAACGCGATGGCGGTGGGCTTCGACGAGCCCTTCATCGTCATCCATTCGGGCACCATGAGCCTACTCAACGACGATGAACAGCGTGTCGTTCTCGGACATGAGCTCGGGCATGTGATGAGCGGCCACGCTCTCTACCACACGATCCTATACCTCATTGTGCTGTTCGGTTTCGCCAACCTGCCATTCCTGGCGGGGCTCGCACTGCTTCCGATCCGCCTCGCTCTCATGGAGTGGTACCGCAAGAGTGAGCTGTCTTCGGATCGCGCCGGTTTGCTGGCGTGTCAGAGTCGCGAAGACTCTCTCCGCCTCAACATGAAGTTCGCGGGTGGCGGAGACACGAGTGCGATGGATCTGGATGTCTACATGGAGCAGGCCAAGGAGTACGCCGAGGGTGGCGGCCCCTTGGATACGATCTACAAGATATTGAACACTCTCGACCTCGATCACCCCTTCAGCTCGATGAGGGCCGCCGAGCTACAGAAGTGGATCGACGAAGGAGAATACGACAAGATCGTCGTGGATGGCCAGTACACTCACCGGGGCACCGAGGCAGAGGATCGTCCCTTGACCGGGGACATCAGCGAGGCGGCGGAGTATTATGGACGTGAGGCCAAGGAAACGGTGGGGCAGGTGTTAGAAGCTGCTAAGAAGGCCGGACAGGCGTTCACCCAGGCGTTCAAAGACGCAACGAACAAGTGAGAATACTTGTCGTCGGCGGTGGCGGCCGGGAGCATGCCCTCTGTTGGGCCCTCTTCCCGACCGCCACCGTTTTTTGTGCCCCGGGGAACCCCGGTACGCGTAATTGTGCCACCAACCTCTCGGTCAAACCGAGCGATCACTCCGGAATCCTGGAGGCGGTCCGGCGGGAGAATATCGATTTTACGGTGATCGGCCCGGAGGCTCCGTTGGCCGCCGGCCTGGTCGACGACCTCAACACCGCTGGACACCACGCCTTTGGCCCCACCCAAGCCGCAGCACAGATCGAAGCATCAAAGGCCTTTGCCAAGGACGTCATGGCCAAAGCCGGCGTACCCACCGCCACCACACGGATCTTCACGGACGAGCAAGAGGCCCTCGACTACGTTGCCACGCACGACGAACCGCTGGTAGTGAAGGCGTCTGGATTGGCCGCCGGCAAGGGAGCGGTCGTGTGCTCGTCCCGTGAAGAGGCGGGCATGGCGCTATCTGCGATATTCGCCGGGCGTTTTGGGGATGCGGGTAAGGAAGTGCTGGTGGAGCAGTTCCTGGAGGGCGAAGAGCTCTCCGTCTTCGCGCTGACCGACGGTGAGAACACCTTCACCCTTCCGGCTTCACAGGATCATAAACGACTGAAGGAAAACGATTTAGGCCCTAACACCGGCGGCATGGGAGCTTATGCGCCTGTGAGCATCGCCACCGAGATCCTGCTCGAGCGGATCGACAGGGAGGTCATCAAACCCACCCTGCGAGAACTCGCGGATAGGGGAACGCCTTATCGCGGAGTGCTCTACGCCGGTCTCATGGTATCGAAAGAAGGAGACCCGTCGGTCGTGGAATTCAATTGCCGGTTCGGGGATCCGGAGGCTCAGGTGGTGCTTCCTATCGCGGGTCAGGGGTTGGCCGACCAGCTCTGGAGCATAGCTTCCGGTGAGCGCTGGGCACCCCCACGTCCAATTGCGGCACAACCGCGCCGGGTGGCCGTTACGACGGTCATGGCTGCCTCCGGCTATCCCGAAGCGCCCCAGAAGGGAGCCCCAATCACTCTCCCATCAGAGTTACCATCGGACACCGTGCTCTTCCAAGCGGGGACCGATGACGCGGACGGTACGCTGCGTGTCTCTGGAGGGCGCGTATTGTGTGCAACGGGAATTGGCCCCGACGTCCCCACCGCCCTAGAGGCGAGCCACCGGCTCGTGGACGCGGTCGAGTTCGAGGGAAAGGTGTTCCGGCGGGATATCGGATGGCGGGAGATAGCTCGTGCCGGAGCTTCCTGAGGTCGAGACCATCGTCAGGGATCTCGCCCCGCTGCTACGCGGGCGGCCTATCAGAAACCCTCAGCTGTTCAAGAACGACGTGCTCCGCGGCGTGTCTGCGCGGAAGCTCCTACGGATTCTTCGCAACAACCGCATAGCCGATGTGACCCGGCGGGCCAAGCATGTGGTGATCCTCCTCGCCAGTGGCGAGCGCATGGTCATCCAACCGCGCATGACCGGATCGTTGATCGTTTACGACCGTCGCTTGCGCGCTGATGAACAGCGCTACGTGGTGCTGCGGGCCGGCCTCGGGAACGGACAGGTGTTGGTATATAGCGACGTGCGTCGGCTGGGCACGATCTCGCTATTGGACGAAACAGCCTGGCAGACCTATACTGCCGGTATCGGTCCCGAACCCCTAGCCGACGAATTCGAAAGCCGTCATTTCATCCAGCGGCTGTCGGGCACCAGGCAGGCGATCAAGAAGGCTCTCATGGATCAGCGCCGACTTGCCGGCGTCGGGAATATCTATGCCAATGAAGCGCTGTTCCGCGCCGGGATCGACCCCTCCCGACGGGCCGACCGTCTCTCTAGTGATGATTTCCACAGGCTATACCGAACAGTTAGACATGTGCTGCGCCAGGCAGTTCGCGCCGGCGGCACGACGATCCGCGACTACCGCAACGGCAAGGGCGGCAGCGGATCGTACCAGCACGCCCTTCTCGTGTACGGGCGCGGCGGCAAGCCCTGCCCTCGGTGCCGCACCACACTGGCAACCACGCACGCTATTGACGGGCGCGCCACCACCTTTTGCTGGCGCTGCCAGGCCATGACCCGGTAAGGTGAATGCGCGTTAATCTATCGAGTCGTCGATTCCTACCTCAATGACTGCGCTAGCGCTTCCCAACGCCGATCTCGACTGGTTGCGGCGGCGCGTGCACAACTTCACCGAGGATCGACCGGGCGTTTATCGCATGTTGAGCCCTGGTGGACAGGTGATTTATGTGGGGAAGGCCAAGGCGGTGCGGACGCGCCTCCTCTCGTATTTTGGCGCCCGGTACCCCGAGGACAAAGCCGCCAGAATCTTGCATGCGGCAGCGGATATTCAGTGGAGGTATGTGTCGTCCGAATTCGGAGCGTACCTCGCTGAGTTGCGGGACATCAAGCGGTACCGACCGGTTTTCAACCTGCGCATGAACCGCACACGTCGGGCCGTATTGATCAAAGTGAGTGGCGGGCCGGCGCCCAAACTGCTCGTGGGGTCCCGGCCGGGCGTGGGAGACGTTCGTCATTACGGCCCCTTCACCAGCACCGAGCGAGTGCGCGCCGGCGTCAAGGTCCTCAACGATCTCCTCGGTTTGCGCGACTGCGCTCTCTCGATGCCGGTCAAATTCGCCGAGCAGGGGGATTCGTTTCAGCCGCAACAGCGTGCGGCGTGCATGCGATTCGATTTCGGAACCTGCAGCGGACCGTGTGCCGGGCTGGTCAGCGAGAGCGAGTACCGCACGCGGATGGCCACCGCGATCGACTTTCTCGAGGGCCGCCGTCTCACTCCCTTGGACCATGTGGTCGCAGAGATGCAGGCGGCCAGCGAAGCACGGCAGTTCGAACGCGCTGCGTGGTGGCGAGACCGCTTCGACGACCTCGAGTGGCTGCTACGAGCGTCCACGCAGGCACGCAACGCCATTGAATCGCTGAGCTTCGTGTACCACGACCCGGGGTCGCATGGCGACGACCGCGTTTACCTTATTCGACGTGCGACGGTGCGAGCGGTGGCTCCCGCCCCCACCACACCGATCGAGCGTGAGGCGTTCCGCGCAGTGGTCGCGGAACATCAGATCCGGGAACCCAGCGATGTTCCCTTGCCCGTGTCGGACATGGACGAGATGCTCCTGCTGTTGCGGTGGTTCAAGACTCACCCGAGCGCGATGCGCCGGACCGTACCTCTTTCCGAATGGTCAGCCAAGTGACCACAGCAGCCTGAACAGATGACGCAGAACTCCAAAGTGTTGCCGCACCTAAAAGCACGATGCTGACCGCGTTCGTCCAACTCGGTGCCGGTTTCGTCCTCCTGGCAATCGGCGGGCATTACATCGTGCGCGGCGCTGTGTCTATCGCCTTTTTGGCCAAGATCTCCACGGCAGTCGTGGGCCTTACCGTAGTCGCCTTCGGCACGAGCCTTCCGGAGCTTGCCGTGAGCGTCAAGGCCGCGGCGGCAGGATCGACTGCCATAGCATACGCCAATGTCGTGGGTTCCAACATCTTCAACATCGCCGTCATTCTCGCGGGGACCGCCCTGGTGAGGCCTATCCTTATCCCCCGCAATGCGCGGCTGCTGGAGCATCCCGGCATGTTCGCGGTATTGGTGCTGTTCCTGTTCATGGCCCAGGACGGATTGATGAGCCGGATAGACGGAGCAATGCTCCTCTTCGGGCTCGTACTGTTCATCGTGATAACCGTCCTGCACACACGGGCAGCAGGGCCGGCGGACCACTCCTCCCACAAGGCAGAGAGTAAGAGCCTGCATCCCGACGGCGGCAACCGCGTTCGCGCTTGGGGTCGCGGCATCGCATACGTGGTCGCCGGGGTCGTCGGGTTGTGGATCGGTGCTGAATTCCTGATAGCCGGTGCGGTGACCATAGCGAAATCGATGGGAATCTCCGAACGCGTCATCGGTCTCACGATCGTCGCCATGGGAACGAGCTTGCCGGAGCTGGTCACTTCTGTCGTAGCCGCCCGGCGCGGTGAGCATGAAATCGCCCTGAGCAACTTGATTGGTTCCAACCTCTTCAACGTTCTAGCAGTGCTCGGCCTCACCAGCTTCGTGTTCGCAGTTCCGGTGGATCCCCGGGCCATCAGCCTCGACAACTGGGTCATGCTGGGATTCAGCGCCGCGCTCTTCCCGATCCTGTGGCTGAGCAAGCATGTTACGAGGGTGCATGGCGCATTACTGCTGGCGGCGTTCGGGGTGTATTTCGTCGTTGTGTTGGTGGGTGGAGGGTGAGAGCAGGGAGAACGAGAGGGGAGAGGGGAGAGGGGAGAGGGCCCCGCCCAACCACCTCAAGACAGGAGTGGGGCTGGGTGGCCCTCTCCCCTCTCCCCTCTCCCCTCTCCCCTCTCCCCTCTCACCCCAACGGCACCAACCTCGCCCTCGGAGGTATTCCCGGCTCCAGCTCCATGATACCGACGGAGGCTGGGATTCCCTTCCTCGGTGCACCTGCGGAACCCGGGTTCATCACCGTCACTGTCATGTCCACCAGCTCCAACAGCGGTTGGTGCGTGTGCCCGAACACTATTATCTCGGCTTCCAGAAACGACTTGTGTAGCGATTGTGGGTTCGGCGTGCCGAACTGATGGCCGTGCGTCACGGTAACGTAGAACCCGTCCAACTCTAGCTTCGCCACTTGCGGGCAGCAGTCCCGAATCTCGAATCCGTCAACGTTTCCGTACACGGCCGTGACCGGCGCCAACGTTTCCAGTTCCGTCAAGACGTCGGCCTTCCCTACATCGCCCCCGTGAAGGATGTGGTCTACCTCGCTGAAGATCTCGAACACCGCGTTGGGAAGCCTGCCGTGCGTGTCGGAGATGATGCCGAGGCGCATCTATTCACCGCTTTGCCAGCGGGTCACGAACGTCAAGTCGAGCTTCATGTGGTCAACGACACGCTGAACGATGAAATCCACGAGCTGGCCCACTTCAGTCGGCCGGTGATAAAAGCCAGGGGCAGCAGGGAGCACGGTAGCGCCGGCTTCGGCGACGGTCGTGAGGTTGCGGAGGTGTATCAGGGAAAGGGGAGTCTCGCGGGGCACGAGAATCAGCGGCCGGCGTTCCTTGAGGGCTACGTCAGCCGCACGTTCGACAAGCGAACGGCTGGTGCCACCGGCGATTGCTGCCACAGTCCCCATCGAGCAGGGGCAAATGACCATGCCCGCACTCTCTGCCGAACCAGAGGCTGGAGTCGCGCCGCGCTCATCGTCTGCGAAGAGGACGACGTTGGGCCACTTCCCTCCTGTGGCGGCTTGGAGTTCCGCTTCTGAGCCGATGCCTGCCTCGACATCGAGCAGCCGCCACCCGTATTGCGACACGATGAGTTGAATCGGAATTTGATGAGCGACGAGAACGTCAAGTAAACGAACCGCATATGGCGCACCAGACGCACCGGTAATGGCCAGAACCCAAGGTCGTGTCAACGACCTCTCCGATTCTGGGTCGGTGACTTCATGGGGTGATGCACCGGCCTCTCCGGGGCAGGCTTGCCCGGTATGCCACCGCTCGGAAAACAGCCCCCTTCCGACTTCGGCTTACGAACCGGCCATGGGATATGGGAGGGAGGCTTCGGCAACCCCTTGTCCACCTTCTTTCGCGGAAACGGGCTCTTCCCGCCTGGAACCAAGAACGCGCTCATAACAGTCTATCTCCTAGAGCTCCAAGAAAAACGATAATGCTCATGACGCCGTTCATCGTAAAGAAGGCCGCATCGAGCCTGCTCAGATCGTTCGGCCGGACGAGTTGGTGTTCCCAGACCAGAACGGCAGCCGCGATTCCCACACCAACAAGATACACAGGGCCAAAACCCGTCCACAGACCAAACGCCACGAGTGCCACAATGGTGACCCCGTGGAGCGCTTTCGCCAGCATGATGCTGCGGGCCTTGCCCAGCAGGACCACCGCGCTCTTGAGGCCCTGCTCGCGGTCAAAGCGCTCGTCTTGGAGCGCGTAGAACATGTCAAAGCCGCCCACCCATGTGATCACCGCGATCGCCATGACTGGAAGCGTCCACCACGGCTCGCTCCAGGCACCGGTGACAGCTATGTAGCCGCCCGCCGGTGCGATGGCGAGTGAGGCGCCAAGCCAAAGATGTGACCAACTCGTGAAACGCTTGGTGTAGCTATAGGTCAGAATCCACACCAGGGCCAAGGGAGCCAACCGGAAACAGAGCGGGTTCAGCAAGGCTGCCGCTCCGATAAACACGGCGCCGGCGGCTATCACTGAAACCACTACTTGCACGACTGTCAGACTGCTGTCGGGAAGTTCGCGGCGTTTGGTTCGCGGGTTGAGTGAATCCATCTTCCGGTCCACGACGCGATTGAATGCCATGGCAGCAAACCGCGCAGCAGTGAACGCTACGATCACCAGCAACACTCGGCCCCATGTCACAGATGCGTGCCACGACCCGTACACCACACCCAGCAAGGCGAATGGTAGGGCAAACACAGTGTGCGGGAGCTTTACGAGATTGGCGTAACGCAGGAGCAGCCGAGCCCTTTGCTGATTACTCACGACGAGACGTCAAAGAGATTCCCAGATCAGACCAGACGGCGTCCACCTGGGCTTTGGTTTCATCATCCATGACTATTTTCGTCGGCCACTCGCGATCAAAGCCCTCTTCTTTCCACTTGGCGGTCGCGTCTATCCCCATCTTCGATCCATAGGTAAATGCCCGCGACGAGTGATCCAGCACGTCGATCGGGCCCATGGTGAACCGGGTGTCTCGTTCGGGATCGATGTTGTTCAACGCCACCCACCACGCCTCATCCGGATCGCGAACGTTGACGTCCTTGTCCACTATGACTATCACCTTCGCCAGCGACATGAGCCCCATTCCCCACAGCGCGTTCATCACCTTCCACGCTTGGCCTGGATACTGCTTGTCGATACTTACAAAAACGAGGTTGTGAAAGATTCCCGGAGCCGGCATGTGGTAATCAACGATTTCCGGCACGGTGAGCTGTAGCAACGGGAGAAAGATGCGTTCAGTGGCGTGCCCGAGGTAGAAATCCTCCATGGGCGGACGGCCCACGATGGTGGACGGATACAGCGGGCGTTCTCGCATTGTGATCGCCGTGACATGCACGGCGGGATAGCGGTCGGCCAACGAGTAGAATCCGGTGTGATCCCCAAACGGTCCCTCCATAACCAATGGCTCAGCGGGGTCGATGTACCCCTCGATGACCAATTCCGCCTCGGCCGGCACCACGAGATCACTGGTCACCGCCTTGGCGAGCAGTACCGGCTTGCGACGCAGGAAACCGGCGAAGATGTATTCGTCTATGTTCGGCGGAAGCGGCGCTGACGCCGAGTAGATGGATGCCGGGTCCCCTCCCAGCGCGATAACCACGGGCATCCGATCTCCCCGGTTCGCCATCTCCCGCCAATGGGCTGCGCCAACTTTGTGGCGCTGCCAATGCATGGCCAAGAGCGCCCTTTCCAACACCTGCACGCGGTACATACCCACGTTGCGAACGCCGGTCTTCGGATCATTGGTGATCACCTGCGGCAGAGTGATGTACGGTCCACCGTCGCCTGGCCAGCTCGTCATGATCGGCAGCCGGGTGACATCGACGTCGGAGCCCTGCACCACCACTTCTTGGCAAGCGGGGGTCCCCCGCACCATCCGGGGCGGAAACTTCGCCACCTCCGCTATCGTCGGGAACATGGCGATCTTCTCACGCCACCCTTCCGGCACCTTCATTTTCAACAGTTCGGAAATGCGCGCTCCAATAGAATCGAGATCGTCCACACCAAGCGCGATACTCATTCGCCGCATCGATCCGAACAGGTTGATCCCAACCGGCATGGCACACGGCGATCCGTCGTGCAAGACTGGTTGCTCGAATAGCAAGGCGGGTCCGCCACCCGGGCTCTTCATGCAACGATCGGCGACTTCCGACATCACCCGGTCGACGGATATGTGATGCCGGACTCGGGTCAACTCGCCAGCGGCCTCGAGCTGTGTTACGAATTCACGAAGATTTTCCGCAATCACCTGCGCACACCCCAATGGATCGTGGCAATCCCAAAGCTCACCGTTTCGTAACCGACATCGCGGAATCCCGCCTTGCGGAACACCGTGGCCAGCTGGTCGGGATCGGGAAAATTGAGCACCGAGCTTGGTAGGTAGCTATAGGCCGTCGTATGTTTGGACACCATCCGCCCGATACGCGGGAGAAGGTGCTGAAAATAGAACAAGTACAGCGGCCTGACGGGCCAACGTCGTGGCGTTGAGAACTCGAGCACTACCAACCTCGAGCCTGGCTTGAGCACCCTAGCCATTTCCTTCAAGCCGCTGTCGAGACTCGTCAGGTTTCGAACACCGAAACCGACCGTGCACCCGTCGAATTGGGCGTCTGCAAATGGCAATTCTAGAGCGTCTGCCCCCACAGGCATCACGGCGGCGGCCTTATCACGTCCAAGCTTCAACATGGGGACAACAAAATCGGCTCCTACCACCCGGCCCCGGAATTTCGACCGGCGAACGAGGTCGGCGGCAAGGTCGAGGGTGCCAGCGCAAAGATCCAAAAATGTGCCATCCGGGGTGCGTTCCCAGCCAAGTCGGGACACGGCACGGCGCCTCCACCTCCGATCAACGCTCAGGCTGAGAACTCGGTTGAGGAGATCGTAGCGAGGGGCGATGGCTGTAAACATCTCCCTCACGTACGATCGTTTTTCGCTGCCGGTAGGAGCGCTATACCGGATTTGCGCCGGCGCCATAGGCGCGAAAGATACTGATGCGTTTAAACTCACAACAGGGTGCAAACTGAAACACCCCGGAGAGGGCGGGGGTAAACACAAGACCTGACCGATGCGACTTCCCGACGAGATCTCGACGGCCACCGACCAGGAGGTGGTGGAGTGGGCACGCCAAGGACACGAGCGCGCCTACCGAGAGCTCGTGCGTCGCTACCAGCGACCCGTCTTCTCGCTGATCTATCGAATGGTGCACGACCGGGAGCGGGCCGAAGATCTGGCGCAGGAGACGTTCGTCAAGGTCCTGAACGCCCTCGACAGTTACCGACCCCAATACAAGTTCTCATCTTGGATATTCAAGATCGCCAACAACGCCGCCATCGATCGGCTGCGCCGCAGGGAACTGGACACGCTCTCATTGGACGGCGCGCCGGATGCCGTTACAGCCGAGCGCCAGGAGGGCACCTCGCTCCAGATCGCACACAGTGGGGAGAGCCCGTTGCAGGAACTCGAAGCGCGCGAGCTGGGGAGCCAGATCGAAAGAGCGATCTCACAACTGCGACCCGAATACCGTTCGTGCATCATGCTCCGCCACGTGGAAGGGTGCGCGTACGAAGAGATCGCGGAGATACTCGACCTGCCACTCGGCACTGTGAAGACATACATTCACCGCGCGCGTTCCGAGTTGCGTGACCTGCTCGAACAAGTACGTGAATGAAACTCTCGGTGAGAAATTGCGTATGGGACAGTGAGGAAATTGAGATGACTGACAACAACGTGACCCAGCTCACTCCCGCGGAGGAGGACCCGATCGTCGATCGGTGGCTCAACTCGCTTCCGGAGCTGTCGCCGGGCCACGGTTTCGAAGATGCGGTGATGGCTCGGGTGTGGGTGCCCGTTCCCCACTGGGTTCGGTCAGTTCAGAGCACGACCCGGGCGTTACTCGATCGGAAACGCGTGTGGATGTGGGCCGGAGGCTTGGCCGCTTCGTCCGCGGCGTCAATAGCTGTCATCGTTGCGCTCATGGTATCCCACTGGGTTCAGGTTGAAACGGCTTGGTCACTGCTTTCCGGCAGCTTCCTGCTGGAAGCGTGGCGGCTAGGCGTTGCGCTGATCGGCCAGACTCTCGCGACTGCCATCGCGCTAAGAGATGTGTGGGGTTTGACCGGCACAATGACATTATTCGCGGGCCTCGCGAGTGCGGTGGTGAGCGGATCCAGTGCGTGGGGACTATACAGAATACTGATGGGCTTTAATGCTGAGAGGATTTCGTTCCATGCGAGTCGCTAGATGGACCCCCGTGCTGGCTCTTGCCGGCACCGGACTGGGCACGGCGCCGGTTGTCGTGGCGCAACAGGAGGCCGTCGTCGCCCATTCCGTATCCGTTTCTCAGGATGGCTCGTCGCTGGAGTTGGAGCTGACGGACGGGCGACGGATCACCATAGAGTGGGCCGGCGGCAAGGTGCAGATCAATGGTGAGACCGCAGGATCATATGCGCCTGGGAGCGGACTCGAATCATCCTGGAGAAATCTCCTCTCTCATGGCAGCTCGTTGAGTTCCGCCGAGCTACTCGAAGCTCTCGCAGGATGGCGGGTCGAGGGACTTGAGGAAGGGAAGCAAGAGATACGTACGGCGCTGGAGGCGGCCCTCAGCAACCTGGACGTAGTGATCGCGAGTGCCATAGGAACCGCCCAGGCCGCTACGGTAGCCCAAGCTAGAGGGGCCGTTCAACAGGCTCGAGGCAGACCCCAGGGGCTCGTGATCGATCTCAATCGCCTCACCGGCGACCGGAGCGTTCTAGAGCGTGTCGATGAACTGCGTGAGAGCTACGGCGACGATCTTAGCAACATCGGAATGCGCGTCGAGAACGGCCAAGTGCACATTGGCGACCTCACCATTCGTCGAGGGCAAGTCTTCAACGGAAATCTCGCGGTGCTTTCGGGAGACGTTTCGGTATACGGAACGGTGAAGGGAAACCTTGCGGCCCTGAACGGAGATGTCATCCTCCACTCCGGCGGTCGGGTGGAGGGAGATGTCATCTCGCTGAACGGCACAGTGACTCGGGCGGGGGGACATGTAGGCGGTAAAGTCCGTTCCGTCAGCAGCCTCGGCCTAACACCAACTCGCCCCAGTGCGGCGCCCCGTGCGCCAGGCAGGCCAATCCGGACCGGCCTGCGCCAGGCCTCAGGCTTCGAGGCAATCGGGCAGAACATCGCCACACTTGTCGGCTTCTTCGTTGCACTGGCCTGCATCGGCTTCGGCCTGAACTTCTTCATGCCGCAGCAACTCGAGGTCGTGTCGGAGACAGTGTCGGATTCATTTGGCAAGTCATTCCTGGCAGGCTTGTTTGCCCAGCCCCTGCTGCCTCCGCTGAGCGCCATGCTGGTCGCCGGTCTGGCTATTACGGTGATTGGAATTCCGGTGGCCGTCATCGTTGCCCTCGCGCTCCTGCTGGCAGTCCCCGGGGCGGCCGTCCTGGGTTACCTCGCGGCGGCAAAGTCTGTCGGCAGCTCATATTTGACAAGGAGAATGGCCGAGGGGCACGCGGTAGTCGTGACGCCATACCGCTCCACTGCCTACGGCTTGGTCGGCTTGCTCGCCGTGTGGATTCCTGCGGTAGCCCTGACCTGGATTCCGCTCGTCGGGCAACTCTTCTTCCTGCTCGCGCTGGCAGCCACCTGGGTGATGGCCACGGCGGGAGTAGGAGCCGCCATACTGTCGCGGGCCGGCCTGCGCGCCACGTTCGCTGGTTCCCGGCGCCAACCAGCGCTTACCGACGAGCATTATTGGCCGATGGACGCCTCAAATTTCACGCCCGCGCGACGCGGTCGTTCCTAGAAGATGTTCTCTTTCTCACGGCGGTGTGTTCTGCCATTGGCCATCGCTCTGGCCACAACCGCACAACAGGCGGAGGCACAGACAGAGCGAGCCTACCGCACTCTGTCCACCGTTCGCCAGGTAACCCAAGAAGAAGACCTCACCATCTTGGTCCGCTTCGCCCTGGGGCACTTCAGCCTCGGTCGCGACCAGGGAGGGGCACTCTACCGCAGTAAATTGGTGTATGACGGCGATCTGTTCGATCCCGTTCAGCGCTACGATCGCGACAGCCGAACGTTGGAGATCTTGCTTGGCGATGAGGAGTCAAAGGGGCGGGATGTCAAGCTAGGCAATCTGCGCGACCTGCAGCAGCGACTCGAGATGAGGCTTTCCCCCTCAATTCCCGTCCGGATCAACCTAGAGCTTGGAGTCGTTCGCGCCGAGATAGACCTTGGCGGCATTTCCCTCATCGCGGCGGACATCAAGACTGGAGCCAGCCGGAGCGTGCTGCGGTTCAGTAGCCCCACCACTGCACCATGCGAGCAGCTGCACGTTGTCATGGGCGCGGCGGAATTCAAAATCGAGGGTCTTGGGAATTCCAATTGCGGCGAGATGCGGTTCGAGGGCGCCGCCGGAAGTTTCACCATCGACTTCACCGGTGAGTGGCAGCACCTGGGAGAAACGACGGCAAGAATCAAGCTCGGCGTCGGCGCATTGACTCTGCGATTTCCATCACACCTGGGTGTGGCCATCTCGCTAGACCGCTTTTTGGCGACGTTCGATAGATCGGGATTCACCAAGCGCGGCAACATCTACTACTCGACCAACTACGACGCCGCGGCTGCCAAGTTGCGTCTGGATATCAATGCGGCATTTGGCGACATCAACGTGGAGTGGGTGCCCTGGTAGTGAGCGGCAGACGGTAAGAGGTGATTCAAGCCACCTCACTTCTCACCCAAGAACCGGCAGCTTCACGCTCTTTCCCCCGACCTTTTTCCGCACCTTCCCCACCATCTCTTGAAAAGCCTTGGCGGCTGGAGATTCCGGTTCGCCTATCACGATGGGCTGTCCTTGGTCTGCCAGCTCCGTCATGCCCGCTTGGAGTGGAATCTGGCCCAAAAGGGGCACGTGAAGTTCATCGGCGAGTCTCTGGCCTCCTCCCGAGGAGAAAATCGCGATACGCTCGCCCGACGGCGCCAGGAAGAAGCTCATGTTCTCGATGATGCCCAGAACCGGGACGCCGACTTTTTCGAACATCTTGGCGCCACGCAATCCGTCACCAATCGCCACCTCCTGCGGTGTAGTTACGATGAGCGCCCCTCTTACTTGCACCGTCTGCACCAGCGAGAGCTGCGCATCACCGGTTCCCGGCGGAAGATCGACGAGCAAATAATCGAGCTGGCCCCAATCCACATCCCGCAGGAATTGTTGCAAAATCTTCATGATGATCGGTCCGCGCCAGATGGCAGGCGCGTCGCGTTCGATCATGAGCCCCAGCGAGATGATCTTCACTCCATGTGCCTCGAGGGGGACGATTCTCTGGTCGCGTATCTGGGGCTGCTTGTTCACGCCCAACATCCGCGGGATGTTGGGGCCATAGACGTCAGCGTCCATGATCCCCACCGCAAGCCCCTGTTGGGCCAGCGAGACGGCGAGGTTGGCGGCGACGGTCGATTTGCCCACGCCCCCCTTTCCGCTCGAAACGGCCACGACGTAGCCGAGGTTGGGAAGCTCGTCGGGCTGCGGCGGAGCAGGCACGGACCCGGGTTGCGCCTTGGCGTGGCTCTGCTGGCTTTCGGCCGGTCCCCCCGGTTCCATGACCTTGACCTTCACCTCCGAGACACCCTCCACTTCCCGGACGGCCGCGCGGGCCTCTCGAACGAGGGTCGCCGAATCGTCACGACCCAAGAGAAATGTGAACGACACACGCCCATCGTCACCCACCGTCAGGTCCTGAACCATCCCGGCGGAGATCACGTCGTTGTCTACCCGGGGGTTCCGGACGTTGGTGAGCGCGCCTGCGACTCGAGCTTCTAGCTTATTCGGCATGCACTTTTATCGTTTCGACGTGAGACGTCGGTGGCAAACATTCTGAATCAAAGATAGTAGAGAACCTTAACTGGTTTCCTCGAGCGTGGTTCGCGCAGCCTCCAATACTCGCTCCTGGACCTCATTCAGAGAACCCTCCAGAGAGGCACCGGCAGCCCTCTTGTGGCCGCCACCCCCGAACTGTGCGGCGAGCGCCGCGACGTCGACACTTCCCATGGACCGGAAGGAAACCTTGATTCGCCCGTTGGCCAGCCCTCGAAACAGCAGCGCCAGACGCACGCCCTCAATGGATCGGGGCAGCTCGACGACGCCCTCGAGGTGTTCCGCATCCAAGCCGTACCTCTCGAGCGCGCCAGGAGGTACGGTCACCCAGGCCAGCCCCAATTCCGGTTCAACCACCAGGGTATTTGTCACCTCCCCCACCAATCGCACCCGCCCCTCCGGATCGCTGGCATACACCTCGCGATAAATGTCCTCGGGTTCCACTCCCCGGTCGAGCAGATCGGCGGCCACACGCAATGTCCGCGACGTGGTATTGCTGAAGCGAAACGCGCCTGTGTCGGTGAGGATCGCCACGTAGAGGGCTCGAGCCACATCGGGTGTCAGGTCCCACCCAACGGCCTTGGCGAAGTCGTAGACCAGCTCTCCGGTGGCGCACGCGTTTGCATCCACGAGTCGGGGGCCCGCAGGCAAATCGCCGTTGCTCAAGTGATGATCGATGCACGCCACCGGCACGCCCCGCTCTGCGATTCGTTGTCCCAAGTGCCCCAATCTCCCGAGGTCCGAAATATCCAGAACCACAACGACATCGGCCTTCTCGAGGTGCCGCACGGCTTGGGCCGTCTTGTCCGCGCCGCCGATGCCATCGAGCAAGAACCGGTACCGCTGCGGGAAAGGGGTGGGATTGGTGATGACCGCCCGGACCCCATACTCGGTCAGGAGGCGCCACAGCCCAACCTCGCTCCCGGCTCCGTCTCCATCTGCATTCACATGGGTCGTGATGGCAATCCGGAGTCCGGGCTGGAACAGCTCGGCTATCTTGCGAGCCGCCTTCGCGCGCTCGGGGACAGAGGCAACCACGGGGGGCTTCTTCGATCGGGCTTTGGCCATCGAGGCAAGATACAAGCTTCGGTCGGATTGCGAGTGCACCGAGCTTCCGTGGCGTGCAGGTGTGGCAGGTGGGCGTTCGGCAAGCCTCGCCCTTGCTGTGGAGCCCCCAACCATCCATTTTCCCGCACTTCTGATTCCGGTCCTTGGAGAGCCAATGGAACTAGAGCAAATCGTCAGTGCCGTAAAGGACTTTTTCAACAGCTTCGGTATTCCGGTGAGTGGGGAAACGATACCGCTCAAGGTGATCGCTCTGCTGGGAACCGGCATCTTCCTCACCGTTCGACTCGGCTTTGTCCAGCTGCGGCATTTGGGCCACGGTTTCGCCGTGACAAGCGGGCGGTACGACAATCCCAACGATCCGGGAGACGTCTCGCACTTCCAGGCCCTCACCACCGCGCTGTCGGCCACCGTGGGAATCGGCAACATCGCAGGCGCTGCATGGGCCATCCATTGGGGCGGGCCCGGCGCGCTCTTCTGGATGTGGATGACCGCACTGCTGGGGATGGCGACAAAGTTCTCCGAGGTCACCTTGGCCCAGCGTTATCGCAACGTGGAGAAACCGGAGGGTGGTCCCAAGTGGGAGGGCACAGTGTCGGGCGGCCCCATGTATTACATCGAGCGGGGACTGGGACCCAAGTGGAGACCGTTGGCGATTTTCTTCGCCATCATGCTGGGCACCACCGCCTTCCTCACAGGAAATGCGGTTCAGGCCAACACCCTCGCCGACACGATGCGATCGAGCTTCGGCATCCCGAACCTGGTCACCGGCCTGGTGGCGGCCGCGATTATCGGCGCCGTAATCATCGGTGGCATTACCAGAATCGGAAAGGTCACGGGGTTCTTGGCGCCGATCATGGCAGCCATCTACGTGGCCGGCGCCATGACGATCATTCTGCTGAACTATGATCAGTTGCTTCCCAGCCTCGCGTTGATCTTCCGAGAGGCGTTCAACCCATCCGCCGGGGTGGCCGGCACGGGCATCGGCGCCATCCTCGTGACGATGAACTGGGGAGTGGACCGGGGCCTCTTTTCCAACGAAGCAGGTCAGGGATCGGCGCCGATCGCACACGCGGCAGCGAAAACGGACGAACCGGTGTCCGAGGGTGTGGTGGGGCTCGTAGAGCCTTTCATCGACACGATCGTCATCGTGACGATGACCGCCCTCGTGATCATCATGACGGGCGTCTGGAACGAGAGGATCCCGTCCGAGCTTACCATGGAGGGTGGGGACATCACCTACATCATCGATCATGGCGATCAGACTTACGAAGAGGCTCCGGCACCAAGCCAGATCAATGTGGCCGACGGGGCGCAGCTGATCACCGCCGGCGAGCCCGCCTTTGCATGGCACGACGTGATCGTCGATGAGTTCTTCACCGACAAGGACCAGACGACACCTTTCAGCGGTGTCATCACCCCGGGTGTCAATGCCGTGGCGGACGACGGAACGACGTATGCCATCCTCTACGCCGACGCGCCCGAGGGCGGTGCTCCTCTTACGATGCTCGGGTTCCGTCGCGGTCTGTCGAAGATCGGCGACTTCGGCCATTACATAGTGCTGATCTCCGTGTTGTTGTTCGGAATCTCCACCGCTATTTCATGGAGTTATTATGGCGACCGCTGCGCCAGGTATCTGTTCGGACCGCGGGCGGTGTTGCCATACAAGGTGGTCTACATCCTGATGCACGTCGCAGGAGCGTTGGTTGCAGCCAACATCGCGTGGGACCTGGGAGACATCTTCCTCAGCATCGTGATCCTTCCGAACCTGCTGGCACTGCTTCTCTTGTCGGGTGAGGTGCGGAAGCTGATGGACGGTTACTTCGAGCGGAAGCCGTGGATCGAGAGCGAAAAAGCGCGCCGGCGGTGGAAGGAACAACAGAAGTAGGTAGTGGGCGGGTTAGGCGGTAGGCATGGCTACCGCTTAACTGTCCTACGCCGAATAATTCGGTGCCTCCTTGGTGAGCACCACATCGTGGGGGTGCGATTCGCGCAGACCTGCCGCCGTGATCTGTACGAACTCACTGTCGCACCGTAGCTGGTCGATCGTGGCGGCGCCGCAGTAGCCCATGCCGCTCCTGATTCCACCGGCGATCTGGAAGATCACGTCGCTCACGGGCCCCCTGTAGGGCACCCGTCCCTCAATACCCTCCGGCACCAACTTCCGGGAGTCCGCGCCTTCCTCCTGGAAATAGCGTTCCGCCGAGCCTTCCTGCATCGCTGCGAGCGACCCCATGCCGCGAATCGTCTTAAACCGTCGTCCTTCCAACAAGAAACTCTCACCCGGGCTCTCCTCGGTGCCTGCAAACATCGCACCCAACATGACAGACGAGGCCCCGGCGGCGATGGCTTTCACTGCGTCGCCGGAATACTTGACACCGCCATCGGCAATGACAGGCACATCCCCCGCTGCCCGAACGGCTTCCACTATGGCGCTGATTTGCGGAACACCGACCCCGGTCACAACGCGGGTGGTGCAGATGGATCCGGGACCGACGCCGACCTTCACCGCATCCACCCCGCGCTCGACCAGCGCCTTCGCGCCACCAAAAGTTGCCACGTTGCCACCCACCAGTTGGGTGTCGGGAAACGCTTGGCGCAGCCGGTCGACCGTGGTTAGAACTCCTTCCGAATGGCCGTGAGCCGAATCCACCACCAGAACATCGACTCCCGCATCGACCAGGGCTTGCGCTCGGTCCTGCATGTCGTCGCCCACAGCGACCGCAGCCGCGACCACGAGGCGCCCATGTTGATCTTTGTTGGCGTTCGGATACTGCCGGCGCTTGAAGATATCCTTCACGGTGATCAAGCCGTGAAGCTTGCCGTCCTCATCCAACACCGGGAGTTTTTCTATTCGATGGTCGCCGAGAATTTTCTCGGCTTGGTCGAGTGTGGTGCCCACGGGAGCTGTAATGAGATCGTCCTTGGTCATCGCCTGGGAAATCGGTCGATCGAGATTCCTTTCAAACTGCAGGTCTCGGTTCGTGATGATACCCACCAACCGACCCTCTTCGTCGATGATGGGTACCCCCGAGATCTTGAATCGCGCCATGAGCGCGTTCGCCTCACGGATGGGACGATCCGGTCCGAGAGTTATGGGGTCCAGGATCATGCCGCTCTCCGATCGCTTCACCTTGTCGACTTCCGCGGCATGCTGGTCGATCGGCATGTTCTTGTGAATCACTCCAATGCCGCCCGCACGAGCCACGGCGATTGCCATCTCCGACTCGGTGACCGTGTCCATGGCAGCGGAAACCACAGGCGTATTCAGTGGAATGGATCGAGTGAACCGACTCGATATGTCGACCTCGCGAGGGTGAACCGTCGCATGCCGCGGTACGAGAATTACGTCATCGAACGTCAACGCGTGCCCTGGTCGAAAATTGCTCATCTTACCGTCCTCATACACAAAAAACCCGCCGTGCGACGTACCAGGCGGGTTCGGTATCTCTGCGTTGGTCTTTCCATGGCAGAAAATACAATGGGTCTAATCGGGGGTCAAGCCGTTTCCTTGTTTTCGTCTTTGCCGGAATTTTGTTCGCCCTGCCCGCCATTCTTCTTCCCGCTGCCCGCATTCTTCACATCCGTTCCCTCCTTCGTAACGTTCTGAGCCGGGACTTGCAGCTCATTAACAACCGTCCTCCCGGCTTCCGCCAAGCCCTGCATGACGCGGCCGGCAGCGTCCAACACATCACGCGTTCCTTTGATGGCAGACACCGAAACGCGGCCCGCACGCAACGTGTCCTCAACCCGATCGGCGAGCTTCTCGAGTGTCGATGCCTGACCTGAGCGACTGCCGAATTTCGACTCGAGAAACTCCACATAGTCCAAGACCTGATAGGCCTTGTCGTTCGGCAGGTTGTCCAACCGACGGATGATTCTTTCCTTCAGTAACTGATCCATTCAATACCTCACCGCTCACGTACCGACATATCAATCAACTCGACTACCGGGTGGCACAGGTACTTATCGCACCCCACCTTGACCCGAACCAACACCACGAGCTGCGCCAGGGGGGACAACCGTTCAATTTCCTCTCTGTGCTCTTCGTCGAGCAACACGTAAACGAATCCCGCTTCCGGAAGGGGCCCACGTGCCAAAATGTAACGTTGCCCCCTGGGAATTCCCTCACGTAAACCATCACTGGTCCGTACCGCAAGCAACTGCACGGTCCACCGCAACACCCGGCCTTCGAAACGCTCGGGCTGTGCCCGGACCTCTGCTCC